>Ga0310124_10001548_pt1 | contig 16015 bp, 17 predicted proteins | sample CB11b_AW_Bot5_MG_FD_203507 | JGI IMG/M metagenome (GOLD analysis project Ga0310124, IMG submission 203507) | Marine microbial communities from Western Arctic Ocean, Canada - CB11b_AW_Bot5 | ecosystem: Environmental > Aquatic > Marine > Oceanic | place: Canada: Western Arctic Ocean | collected... | reverse complement strand
AATATGCTGACTACCTAGAGTGAAGAAAGAAAAGGTGTCGGGCCTTTTCCTAACCATTAGTTTATGTATTGTAAAAATAGATTGCCGATGTAGTTCACTCATCGAAGTGAACACACAATGGGGCATAAGTGAGCCAGTCAATTATCGAACTTAGTCAATGAAAATTACTTTTTAATATGGATAGACACTTAGCTCGTGGCTTGTATTGATATTGAAGATCAGTTTCATCTGAATCAGATGAAACTGACAGTGCCTTTGAGCGTTTCTACGCAATTGTAGGATTATTGTATCTAGAGCATTAGCCTGTCGCGCATTTCTCAATATTTACGACAGGCCCACTTTATTGCTGTGAATAGTTTATCAATGTCTCTCTGTAGAGTGAGAGTAAAGTATCGCTATCTACTTGAACGCCGACTTGTTGTGCAGGAAATAGACCCCATTCATCATTCATATAGTTACGTTGATCAGCTTTCTGAATGGTCATCCCTTCCGCTGGCCCATCTGTGACAACCCTGACCGGGCCATTACGACTTGTAAAAAGAGACGGTTGGATAACATAAGCAATGGCTGATGGGTCATGAACATGACAACCATCCATTCCTACTTTGTCAGAATAAAACTTTAAGTAGTAACGACTAATGTCCCAGATGAACTGCCCAACTTCTCCAGCGTCATCTCGCAACTCATCAAGGTATTGACTGGTAAAAAAACTCTCCTCTGTAACATCGAGCCCGATAATGACTACTGGCCATGATGCCGTAAACACCTTATCGGCAGCATGAGGGTCATCATGAATATTCGCTTCGGCAAATGGTGTTACATTCCCTCTGTGGCCGTTTTCACCGAATGCACCACCCATAACGACCACTTCTTTTACCAAGTCGACGATGTCAGGAGCAGCTTCCAGTGCAAGTGCAAGATTAGTCAGAGGACCGACAGCCACAAGAGTGATCTCTCTAGGTTCAGCTCGAACACTGTCGATAATGAACTGATAAGCTGGCTTTTTGATCGCTTCATAATCTAGCGAACTTGGTGCCGTCACATCACCCAACCCCGTTTCACCATGCACAACAACCGTTGCTCCAACGGGATCTCTTAATAAGGGCTTATCCGAACCTTTAGCAACGAGTGCCTTCATACCGAATTTTTGCTTCAGATAGAGAGCATTTTGAGTGCCATTGTCTATCGTCGCATTTCCATAAACGGTCGTGATCCCCATCAGCTCAATATCTGGATGTGCTTCTGCAAATAGGATTGCCATTGCATCATCGATGCCCGGATCTGTATCTAGGATGATTTTCTTTGTCATATCAGCTTCTAATTAAACAGTTGAGAGGAGTAGACGATACCTAGAAAAAACACTGATGAACGTGACTTGAATCTCATGACGAGAGCGATTTAACTTAAACTCTCAAGGTTTGAATTGCTCGTATGAATATTGTACTCCGGTCATTTTGTTTCTGCCTTTTCTAAGGTATTAGTACCTTAGAAATATTGGAAAATTCACCATGCCACTACAAGTTTTTTGACAGTGATGGACCACCAGTAGAATAGAATGTTCGATACTAAAGAAAGTTATCACGACGTATGTGGTGAATTTAATAATGGTTTGTAAATCAGTTGCTTATTATGGAGTTGTTCATTTAAAGATTCCAAGATCAAAAGCGAAGTAGGTCTTGATTTGGAATGGATGCCATCTACAAATAATGATGTTGTAAACGTTATAAATTCTCTAAACGAATTGGTTTTGCACGGTCACTTAAGGTAATTAGGTCGATGTGGTCGTTATGACCATATATATTCAATAACTGAAAAAGAACGTAAGTATTGGAATGAGTTAAATAACAAATTTTAGATACTCTTCTTTTTCTTAAAGGTGTGCTAAACGCTTCGCTCTAAAAATACAGATCAAAATCTGAGTGGCTATTGGGGTTTAAGATCTTTGGTATTTAAGTCCTTTGATCGTTAAGCCCTGATTTAGCCTTCTAGATTACGCCGAACTAAATCGTGCATTTGTTTTATTGTCATCAGTGCTAACCAGATGATTTCTTCTACCGAACGTTGACCCGTTGTGGAAGTTGGGTGACCGGTATCGGTTTGATTGGTTAGCGCGGGCAGCTCATGGACGCGGTTATCACGAATGGTATTGATCAATGCATCCATCGCATCATGAATTAAGCGTTCGACTTGTTGTGAACCTTGGTATTGCGTGCCTTTTCTGACCAGCGGAATCAGCAAGCAGAGATAATGGCTTAATAATCGATAGTGACTCAGCATATCTTCATAATAGTGAGGATCGGCACGAGTGTGTTTTGGCTCTTGCTGCATCTCATTGTAAATCAGCTCAAGGTCGCTTTCGGCGGTTAGCATAGCGGCACGTTGCTTGGTTAGAGCAATATGGTCATGTTGTTCGGTGCCAATTTGCAGCTGTTCGTAGCAATACACAAATAAGCTTTTTGAACTATTAAGCGCTTTTAACGCTTGAGTGTGGATCTCTTTGCCTCGCCATTGCGGCCATAACAAACTATATCCGAGCAGGACAATCGCGCCCCCGACTATGTTGTCGATCAAACGTGGTGCTGCAAAGTCGAGCCCTTGGTGCGCCATGGCCTGATACACCAAAATCAATAGCGCCGTAATACAACCAATGGCTAGCGAGTAATGGCGCATAATATTAAGCATCGCGACAGGCAAGAGGATAACGATAAGCGTATACATCGCGGTCGTTGGTACGCCAATGTGAATTAAAGAGGTCGCGAACAGCACACCAAGCGCTGTACCTAAACAGCGTTGCCACGTTTTACTTCGTGTCGCCAAGAAGCTTGGTTGAATCACCATTAACATCGAAATCAGAACCCAATCAGGGCGAATCAATTCGAAGTATTCTGCAATTCCAGCACCAAGTGCGAACATCAAACCGACACGGGTAACATGACGCCAAATCGGATTGCCTCGGCTTGGTAGGCGAAAAGACAACTCGAACGGCTGCACTTCAAAAGAACGTTCATAAGCGGGTTCATTAAGCTCAATACGACGGGAAATGTGCTTCACTGCGTATGCCCAATAACGAAAGCGGGGTTGGTCTTCGAGCTTAACCGCTTCAATCAAGTCATTAGCTTCTTGCTCTAATGAGCTTAAGTGCTTCACCTCTTCGTTTGTGTTGTGTAGCAGCTGTTTGGCTTTGTGTCTTAGTCTTTGCTGACAATGTTGGCTCCAAACCAATAGCAAGTCTCGTTTGTGTTTGCTGGACTGAAATTGGTTCAATAGATCGGGATTCGTTGTGTGGCTGCTGAGTATCACTTCAAACGTATCAAGAGCGAGGAACAAGGCTTGTCGAAGCGAGTTAGCATCTTCTTGTTTAGATCGAAAAGATTCAGATTGAAGAGCCTGTTGGAACAACTCGATGAGTTGGTATTTGACGCGTCTTTTCGGTGCATCACTTTCGCTACCTAGCAGGAATGCTTGGCGATATTGGATGTAGTCTGCCAACGTTTCGTAAATAGCGGATAGACACACACGCAATGCATAGTGCTTCCACAACGCAAACCAAAGCCAGCTAAACAGCGAAAAAGTAAGGGGGCCAAGCACCAACATTGGGTACAAGCTTAGCGCTGTGTTGGAATTGTGAAGTGAGAGAGTGACTACTGCTATCAATAGGCTCGACATACCGAGCCTCGCCCAGACTGGACCATTGACTGCCGCACTGGCAAGCAAAGCACCCATAGCACCATAAGTCACCCATAAAGGCAGTCCGCTTTTCAGCAGAGCGTAACTGATGGCCAAAGTCATGCCCCAAGCGGTTGCGGTGATCGCAAAACGTGTCCACCTCCTTGGCCCTGCTGCATCGAGGCCACTAATCAGAGCGGCTGGCATGGTCATCAGCGCGGTCATGGCGATAGTGGTTTGATTCGACAACACCCCTAAACCGAGAAACAGCACAATGGCACTGGTGGCGCGAAGCCCAAGGTTAATGGAAGGGGAGTACCAGACTTTACGCAAAATGGCAGGAGAAAACGTCATAGACCCTCGTTATTTGTTTGATCTTAATGAGTGTAACGCCAAACCTCTTCGCGTGCTGTCTTCAATCACAGATTGATAAATTGAATCGCTGCAAGCCTCTTCTATTGGCATATAACGCTATATAGCTTGGTTTATTCGAAAGCGGATCTACAAGGTTCAAGACAGCAAGATTCAAGATAGAGGGTTCAAAAATAGACAGTTTGGTAGTCGATGGAATCAGCAGAGAACGAGATTCGACTCAATCCTATCTTCTCGCTGCGATTATATTCGTTGATCGAGTGGTCAAAGCCATAGGCTGTCGACGGGGCCATGTATTGGGTTACGCCTTGTTGTGTCGCCGTTATTCCATCATGGCCATGACCGCAGATCACGTCACGAACGCGATATTTCCGAAGCACGTTCATCACATCAGCATCGTTTTCTAGACGGATGGCTTTCATCCACTCAGCTCCGACTGGAATAACAGGGTGGTGGATTACAACGATTGGGTTATTCGTCTTTCTAAGCTGTTGTTTTAGCCGAGCCATTCCACGGTTATCAATGCGCCCAGAACCGAGTGGATGACGTTTATCCAGCGGCTTGAAGCTTGAGTCTAGGAACACAAACTCTCGTTCATTGGTCATTGCTTTATTGGTGACGAAAATCGACGATCCTTTTAACTCGGTACGCATTAAGCGAGAGTCATCATGATTGCCCGCAATCGCGTAAATAGATTGTTCGCTAATGTGTTGCCTAATGAACGTCTCTAATCGAATGTAGTCTCCCGATTTTGGGTTACAACAGATGTCACCAGTCAGAAAAATGGTCTTGCATGCTGTGTCTTTGCTGACGTATTCCAGGGCTCTACGCAGGTTTTCATAGCTGGATTTATCGGAAAGGTGACAATCACTGATTTGGTAAACGGTGTTCATTGTTGTTGTCCGGTTATGCCATACGAATTATTGAAGATGATAGAAAAATGCCTGCCAAATTGGCAGGCATTTATTGATGCTAATTTGCTTTGGGTGCTTTGGGTGCTTTGGACGCTTCGTGTTGCTCAACCATGAATGCAATAGCTTCATCGTTTAAACAAGACTTACTGACGTATTGGCGCTGCTTTCCAATATGAAGGATAAAACCTAAATCGGTTTGTTGCAGCTGGGAGATGTCAGTCCAAGCGATAGTATTGGTGTTTTTAGCGTTTTTATAACTTACGCCGTTAACGTCCCCTTGAAAGACTACTTTGCTGCCAGCACCTGAGCTGATTTTTTGTCGCCATATCCACCAGGTTCTCTTGCAGTAAACGCTGAACGCTTCAATCACACTTAATACAATAAAAAACCAGCCAACGTAACCGTTAGGTAGTAGTTCAAACTCTAATAAAACCACACCAAAAATAAGAAACAGTATTCCTTTTAAATAGGCTTTTGGAAATTGAGTCGGAAGGCTAGTTTGATCATAACACTCTGTGAAAAACGTCTTGTCGAGGATGTATTCTGTGGTGAAACCGGGATCTTTAGACATGTCTGGCTACTTTAATGTTTTCTGTGAATGAGCTTTCTGTAAAGGGGCTACTACGCTGCAATCTAGTAACACCAACATTGTATCGCTTGTCGGTACTTTTCTTTAGCGGTTTTGATGCTCTTTTGTAAATCAATAATACTGACGGGGTTTGCTCTCGGCATAGCCCACTTGTTTACCTGATTTAATATTAAATAATGACTAAAACTAAGGCCTCACGGTTTCGAGGCCTTGATATGTCCGGAGCGGGTGGAAAGAACCTCAGATATATTGCTACGTTCTTGCGCTCTACATGGTGAAAACAGGCGACATGCCACTGTCTTGGCCGTTCATTAACAGCAAGCCAATCAACACAAGTAAAATGCCGCCAAAGAGTTGCAAGTAATGACCTGCGGCTTTCAATGATTCACTACTGTTCTTGTTACCTGCTGCCAAATAGCGCTTCACTAGATGCTTGCCTGTTAGCGTCATCATTGCAATTAATGAGGTTGTTAATGCTGTGCCTACTGCCATTGCAAAGGCACTCAGAACGCCCATCCAATATAGGCCAACCATGTTTGCGAAAAGCAGAACCATGATTGCTCCGGTACATGGCCTGATACCAATCGTCACGATTATTCCAGCGTACTCTCGGAATGTTGAAGCTTTATTGATGGCTTCTGGATCAGCGACGTGTTGGTGGCCGCACCCACAGTCGGTATGAGAATGATCTGCATGAGTGTGGTCAGCGGCTTGTAATGCATTGGTAGCGCCCATAATCATTGAACCAGATGAACGAAGCGCCACTGGCGTACGAACTGGCGCTGACGAACGAACTGACACTGACGAAATTACGCCTGTTGCTAATGGAGTGATGGCTTTCACTCTCAGAGTTGGTTGCGGTTTACGCATCGTTGAGTAGATGTTTTTCAGAGCTTTCCAGCAAATCAACGCACCTATAACGGCCACTAATGCAAAGCTTAATGAAACAAACATATTCGCTTTGTCATTCACCACTCTCATTGAAGCACTAAATCCCCATAGCAACACGCTTACTAATAAGACCGCGACCAGTGCTTGTAAAAAAGCGGAGACGACTGTAAGTACTAAACTCGCTTTTGCTTTGGTTGGGTGAGTGGCTAAGTAGGTAGAGACAATAACCTTGCCGTGCCCAGGCCCCAGAGAGTGGAGCATGCCGTAGATAAAACTGAATCCGATAAGGTAACTGCCTGCATCCCAAGGGTTGGATTTAGCTTCATAAAGTAGGTCTGCAAGCTCTGAATTGACTTCTCTTTGCCATTGGATGCTAGAGATAACTAACGATGGCCACATGGACCACACTTGATATGTACCGACAGCAACAAGCACTAAAGCTCCGGCGCCAATAAGGTAATAGTTTGTTTTAAGTTGATTTGTCTGCATTTCACAAGAACCTATATCAGATATTTTTCTCTAAATGAATTGAGAAGCTTACGTAATGGCGGTAAAGAGTCACTTTATTAGGATGCAGGAACTGCTGCACAATGAAGCTCAACCGATTGTGTAAACAGTTGGCCTAACGTGTTATCTGGGTCAGCATCGGCTGGTAAAGACATCGCATAACTCATCTGTTCTGGCGTCGGGTTGGGCTCGATTAATTCCAACTGACATTGTCTCGCTAGTTCAGGTGACAAGGTCACGTCGCTATTCGATAACCACGACATGTCGACGAAGTAACTAGGGTCAAAAATGAGTACGCGAAGCGAGTCTCGTGTCACTGGTTTAGGTTTAGAAAGTGGTAGGTCAAATGTTAGAACCATCTTGGCTTTATCACGCTCAAACTTGGCGTGTTCAGCAATCTGATATTTGATGGGCTCTTCACCATCATAAAAGTACGTGAAGTAGTGCTCATACTTCATGTTTTCAATAACAGACGCAGCGAGCTTTTTGAATGTTTCAGCTTCTGTATCGGCAGAGACATCTTCTCCATCCAACATGTACATGGAGGTCATTGCATCAAAAGACCACTCCATAGAGAGACCGGTGATCATGCCATTCTCTCCCTCAATATGAGTTTTCATCTCTATCCAAGAGTGAGGGTGGGCATATAGATTTGGCGTAAAAAACAGTAATACTAGGCCAAAAGGCAAACCCTTTAGAGAACGACAGCATGTCGAAAAACGGCTTACATAGCGTGTGGAGAGACGATTGATGACATGGATTAGAATAAATAGCTGTTTCATGAGAACGAATAGTTATTAAGTGTAATGTTATAATATAACAATTGAGTGAGTTGTTCACATCAAATTTGTGTCATGTTTTGCCTGTTTACGTTTCTATTATCGGTTTCAATTCGGAGTTGCTTTTATTCGCAACTGCTTTAATTTGCAGCAATGCCCCGCAAGTGCGAGGCATTTATTGTTGGGGCAAGCAAGGGTATGACCAAATTAGGCGAGTGAATGGACTTGCTTAGAAGAACTTCTTAATCGCTTTTTCAGCACAAGCGACATCTAAGTGGCCACCCGGAGCGCCACCCACACCAATCGCGCCAATCATGGCATTGTTCAGTTGTACCGGAACACCACCCGCTAGGAACAACAAATTGTCGTCCATATTTTGCAAGGGTTGCATGATAGGTTTGTCGGCGATGAGTTTCATCAGGTTACCTGACGGCTGCTTCATGCTTGCCACTGTGAACGCTTTTTTGCGTGAGCTATCAAGAGTGTGGATGCCTGCGCCGTCAGAGCGTAGCTGAGCAATCACATTGCCCGACAAGTCGACAACAGTAGCAGAAACCTTGTAGCCATCGGCTTCGCATTGATTAACGGCTTCACGGGCAAGCTTGAAGGCCGCTTCTGATGAGATTTGAGTGAAAGAGACCGTTTGTGTTTCTGCTGCCATTGCATTGTGAGAAAGGCTAAGGAAACCAAGGGTTGCTGCTAGTACTGTTAGTTTTGTCGTTTTCATGTTTACTCCGTTAAAGCATCTGTTTTCAAAAAGAATCTGTTTTCAAAAAATATTCGTTTTCAAATTCCGAACTCTATTTTTTGTTTGTTTAGAAAGGGTGTTTTTAATCAACAGGTTCATACTAACGAATGCATGATTACGACTGGCTTTCTTGAACATTACAAAGTTGCAATGTTGGTTATATTCGAGAAAGGATATTGATAGAGTGTATTCAGACCACGGCAAATAAATAAACGGACGTTGATGAAAATACTATTGATTGAAGATGACATTCATATCGCGAGATTTTTGGTGAATGGCTTTCAGCAAGAAGGGATAACGGTGACGCACGCAACAGATGGTGTTGATGGATTACACGAGGCCGTAACCGAAGAGTATGACGTGATCATTCTCGATATTATGTTGCCAAAGAAAGATGGATTTGAAGTGCTTGCCGAGCTGCGAGGGCAAGGCTACGCGACGCCCGTCATCATATTAAGTGCCAAACACTCAGTGGAAGAACGAGTGCAAGGGCTACAGTCAGGTGCTGATGATTATTTGGTAAAACCTTTTGCGTTTCCTGAGTTATTGGCTCGTTGCCAAACCTTGGTGCGTCGAGGCAAGCAACCGACACCTCAGCCATTAGAACTGCATTATGGCCCGCTTAGCCTAGACCTACTTAAACACACGCTACAAAGAGATCAACAAACGATCACCATCAACCAGCGTGAGTTTATGTTGATGAAATTACTGCTCGAAAACCGAGAGGCTGTGATGTCGAAAACCGCGATTCTTGAGCATGTTTGGGGGCATCAGTTTGATCCGCAAACCAACGTGGTCGATGTTTTGGTTTGTAGGCTTCGCAGCAAAGTCGATAAGGGTTTTTCTAAGCCATTAATTCACACACTTCGAGGTGTTGGCTATGTCCTCAAGTCGTAGTATTGAACAGGCGCTTGCTAAAACGCAGAGACATTTGTTGGTTCGCTTTATGTCGACCTTACTGCTCTGCTTGCTGCTGGTGGAACTGATTGTTGGGGCTATCTTCTTTTTCGACCTTTACCAAACGGAAAAGAAGATCCTTACGTCTATGTCGACCGAGTATCAGCGTATTTTGACTTACGATTCGAGTGAGCGATTGATTCATGTTTTAGAGGCGAATCCTCATCGGTTACTCGAAAACAACATTGCGGCGTATAAGCTTGAGAAGGGCGCTTCATCTGATGGCGTGTTTATCGCTGGTGTTCAACATTTATCAACAGAACAGCCTTTTTCTAGCTACCAAATTGATGAGAACCGTTCATGGCTAGAGAGCTTCATCTTTAGTCCCTATATGTCGTTACCTATTGAAGGGGAGCAGTATGATTTCTGGTTGGTTTTGGATAACCGAGCAAGAGACTTTATCGCCTATAATCAATGGCTAATGACCTTATATGCGTTGCTTGCTCTCGTGGCCGTGACCGCAGTATTCACTCGTAACATCATCCAGAGTGCCATGTCTCCGTTAGTGACCTTTGGTGACCTGCTCGATAAGCTGAAAAAAGGGCAGTTAGAATTTCCTAGCACTAAAAATGAAGCCGAATCTGATTTACCGCAAGGGCTCAACGTGATCAGTTCTAGTGTCCATACTGCGGTTGCCAAGTTACAGCACGTGACGACAACCTTGAATACGACCGTCGATGCGATCGCTCATGATATTCGAACTCCTTTGTCGCGTATTACGTTAGCCTCCCAAACTGCTTTACTTAACAACGCCGACCAACAAGCGATGAAAGATGCATTGGCGGACTGCTCTGAACACGCCATGCAGGCCAGTAATATGTTAACCGCCTTGATGAAGCTGAACGACGAGCTGACCGGAAAGCGCATACCACAGAAAGTGCCGACTCAGGTCTCTGATGTGATTGCCAATGTGGTGAGCTGGTATGAAGATGTCGCAGAAGATAAACAAGTTGAGCTTGAGGTTGAGAGCGCTGATGCTCTTGTTATTCAGTCAGATCCTGACAAGTTGACTCAGGTGTTGGTTAACCTTGTTGATAACGCGATTAAGTACACCGAGCCCGAAGGAAGAGTGACGGTCAAAGCCGAGCAAAGTTCAGAGGGTATGATCGCGATAACCATCCAGGACACTGGTGTTGGCATTGAACAGAAATATCAGGATTTGATTTTTGAACGACTTTACCGAGTCGACAGCAGCCGCAGCAATATCGAAGGGTATGGTCTTGGGTTGTCTTTAGCGCTTGCCATGGTCGAGAATCTCGAAGGAACGCTAGTCGTTGAATCTGAACTGGGTGTGGGGAGTACTTTTACTCTTTCGTTGTAACAACGATTTATATCGTCAATTCTGCCTTTGAAATTTCAGCTCGTACGTACAAAGAATGCCCCGCACTAGTGGGGCATTCTTGTTTTTGGGGAAGGGAGGCTCTCCATGAACAGGTTCGGGAGGTAGAGTAACCTGCGCCAACCCTATTGGCTGCTTGTTGCTTGTTGCTTGTTGCTTGTTGCTTTTGATCTTAGTTATCGATCCAGTAAATCTTATTTTTCACATGATAGTTATTGGCATATGCTAATAATGAGGCGTATGCTGAACTTCTGATCATCAATAACAGGAAGTTACTATGTTATACGCAGTACCTTGTCGCGACCTTCATGTCGGCAACCATTTTGCTCGTTCCCCACAGATAGCGATTGTCGATGAGCAACGACAAATAAAGCAGATTGTTCCTTTGGTTGATTCCGACACCGCTTGCAATAAAAAGAAGCAATGGATCTCTGTCCTCCGTTCTTACGATGTGAAATCTGTAGTCGTCCGTCACATAGGGAAGAAGATGCTAGCGCACTTGTTCAACCACGATATTAGAGTCTTGGCATCAACAGGTAAGGCAGAAATCGGGACTTTGGATTTCGACAATCTACGGGAAGTGACCGATCTCGATTACGGTCGCGAGCCTCGCAACGTTTGTCACAGTAAAAAAGGGCACAGTCAGAGAGAGTGCAGTAATAAAGGGAGTAGTAAGAAAGGCTGCGGTGAGGAAGGGCGCAAGAAAGACGCCGCGATTCTTATGGCACAGCCGAATCACTTAGGGGGTATTCGAGGGTTCCGAAAATGACCTTTTTGTTGACGCTATTGGGGTTTGTCGGAATCGTCGGGTTGATGGCGATAGGTGTAATTTTTTCTCGCAAGCCAATCAAAGGCAGCTGTGGAGGACTTGCGCAGTTAGATATTGAGCGTGAATGCAATTGCAAAGATGTGTGTGAAGGGCAGAGTCGAAAGCTGTATCAGATCTCTGAGCCATCAAGCTGAGTATCGAGAATTCACTGTCGTTGAGCTAGCTAACGTTGGGCTAACTAACGTTGGGCTAACTAACGTAGGGCTAGTTCGCGAGTTAAGCGCTTTGAATCACCAACGCGTGACCGTTGACGATGCACTTGGCGACTTTGGCTCTTGCACGCTTGATGATGTTGCCGAACGTTTGGCGAGACACCTGCATTTGTTCAGCGGCTTCAAGTTGGCTCAATCCTTCTTGATCAGCCAAGCGTAAGGCTTCTAACTCTTCTAATAGCAATTCTTCTTTATGAAGCTCGTCCATAGGAACGCCATTAGGCTTAAAACAAGAGTAAGCCGTTCGGGTGCATAACTGGCGATGTTTTTTTGGTCGAGCCATATCAATCTCTAGGTATTTAAGGTTAAAAGGTAAGTATGAAGGTTTTCATTCCACACAACCATCGGCGTTGCCAAGTGTGCAGCCAAGGTTTTTTTTCAGACAATCCAATAATATTTGAAGCTATTGGTGAGCACGAGGCTTTAGTCAATCATAAAGCCTTGGCCAATCATGAAGCTTCAATTAAGAGTGAAGCTTTAGCTAAATATAAAACCAGGGCCAAGATTGTACCAACAGATAAAGCTGAGGGCTACGATGGCATCATGCAGGGTGGCATTGTCACCGCGTTACATGACAGTGCGATGCTGCATTGTTTGTTCCAAAATAACATCACTGCAATGACGGTGAGTTTAACGTCTCGCTTTCATCATCCTATTTCCATTGGTCAAGAAGTGGAAGTTCGTGCCCAATGGGTCAAAAGCAGACGTAAGATCTACTTCCTTGAAAGCCAAATTACGCAGTGCGGAAAGTTATGTTCGTCGGCACAAAGCCAGTTTATGTCATCCCACTAGTTATCGATCTGATGTTCCCTATGCCGTTAGTTTGTTACGCCCATTGTTTTGCACAATAAATAGAGGTTTTCTATAGTTAAGGTAATAACGAATAAAGCTAGGGCAGTATTGAATTTATCATAATCTTTCTTCACTTCTGATCGCGCTGATGTGTGTTCATTAGTCGAGCCTTCGTACTCGATTCAATTCATTGCTGCCTTCTTCTGGAGGGCTGCTGATGCACAAATACTTCAAATCGACACTCCGATACGGTGTCACTTCAATCGTTTCTCTTTTTTTATTCTTCAGTACTTTTGCCTCTTCTTCTCCACTTAAAGTCGGAGTGTACCCGTGTCCTCCTTTTGTGATCAGTTCGATGGAAAGTCAATGGAATGGCCTGAGTGTCGAGCTTTGGGAACAGATCGCTAAAGAAATGGACGTTGAGTACACGATAGAGAATCACCGTTTGGATGAATTACTCAATGCGATTGAAACAGAGCAAATCGACATCGGTGTCTCTTGTATTTCAATCACCCCAGAGCGTGAGTTGTTTGCTGACTTTTCCCATTCCTTTTATGAAACTCACCTCGCTATCGCAGTGAAGAAGCAAGGTTACCTTCATACCTTACACGCCATTTTCTTAAACCCTGCATTGTGGCTGATCATTGGCGTTATCGTCCTTATCTCTGGTGTGATTGGTGCCTTTTTTTACGTATTGGAACACGGTGAAAATGAAAAGCTCTACTCGATGAAAAGCCGAACGGGCCGTTGGTTAGAAAGTTTCATATTGGGTTTACTTTTTATCACTCGAGGCCCATTCAATTATTTTGAGTTTAAGAGCTTAACCGGACGAATTGCAACGGTGTTCATTGGTGTGCTGAGTATGCTTTTCATCGCCAGTATTACTGCGGTATTAGCCAGCAAGCTTACGCTCAGCCAAGGCTCTTCCCATATTAAAGGCGTGAATGATCTAGCGGATGTTGAAGTAGGGGCAAAAGTCGCGACGACTTCTTCTTTGATGCTCACCAGTTTTGGTATTCGACACAAGAGTTATATCGATATGCCAAGACTGTTGGCGGCTTTAGAGGAAGGCGAAGTAGAGGCGATTGTCGCTGATGATGTGGTGCTCAAATATATGATCGGTAATGGCAGAATAAGCGGGCAGTTCGATGATCTAGAGGTGTTGCCGTATCAACTCGAAAAGCAGAATTATGGCTTTATCATCACTGAAAACAACTCGTATGAAGAAGAAATTAACCGCGCTCTTCTGAAAATTCGTGAGTCGCGAAAGTGGCGTAAAATCTTGGTCGACTATTTTGCAGATAAGTAACCGAGTTTAACTGCTAACTCTCAAGCATTTCTAATGCCTCTCCCTAGAGTTGTTCTGAACCAGAGGCTTTGTTCTTTTTGAAATATTTGAACGCTGTCCAAACGACATAAGCCGCAACGCCCACAATCAATGCAGAGCGAAGGAGAATAGGCGCATCATGTTCAAGTTGACCAACATGCGGCACAATACTGGCAAACAATCGACTGGTAAAAAACAGCCCCATTACTAACATAACAATCTTATTCATGTGACCTGCCATTCAATTGAGTACGTTGCACAGAATGAGTTATGTTGGCGATTACACGGCCAAAAACGATTCTGCTCGAAATAAAAGCATGCGCTTCTCAAGAGCGCCCGTCAACGCGATATCAGCTTAAAGCCAGTAAGCTAAAGTTTCGTTTTTGGAAGTGATTTGTTCTGCTGTTGGAGTTTCGAGTTCAAGACTGTTGGGAGGGCGATGACACCTTTCTGTGAATTTGATTTTCCGGAATTATTATTCTGATTTATGATCGCATGCAATCTAGGGGGGACAAATGTCCTCCTCTTTGTTTCTATCGGCGCAATAAGATAGGTGCTACAAAAATCAAATAATAAAGGACACCCCGATGGATCTATTCGCCCTACTTGATATCAACAATACTCTAGTCAATATCCCAATAGGGGATGGCTATGCCATGAGCTGGATTGAAGCATTCGGCACCGTATTTGGTTTGCTGTGTATTTGGTTTGCAAGCCAAGAAAAAACCATTAATTACCTGTTCGGGTTACTGAATGTCACCTTATTTGCGGTTATCTTTTTCCAAATTCAGTTATACGGACTGTTACTTCTTCAACTCTTTTTCTTCTGCGCCAACATTTACGGCTGGTACGCATGGACACGCCCTAATGAGCAAGGTGAAACGCTAGAAGTTCGCTGGTTGAGCCAAAACAAACTAGTAGCAACAGCTGCAGCGTGTGCGATTTCGATTGCACTGCTCACAATGTATATCGACCCATTCTTCTTTGCGTTGGCAAACATCGCGGTTGATAGCTTGAATCTATTTGGTGCTGATTTAACGGAACCAGTACTTGAACCTGATGCGTTCCCATTCTGGGATGCCACGATGACCATTCTATCTATTGTTGCTCAAGTTCTTATGACACGTAAGTATGTTGAAAACTGGATACTGTGGATTGTGATTAACATTATCAGTGTTGGTATTTATGCGACGCAGGGTGTGTACGCAATGTCTGTTCAATACGCAATCTTAATGTTTATTGCGGCAAACGGTACTCGTGAGTGGGCACGCACAGCTAAACGAAACAGTGATAAATCGTTAACTCAAGCAACGGCTTCTTAGGAGTGAAGATGGCAAAGCAACCTCATATCGGCGTTGATGAAACGCAAATTGCTCCGTTAGTCATTGTTTGTGGGGAGCCTGATAGAGCGAATCGAATCGCGAGCTTGCTTGAAGATGTCGAGATGGTTTCTGAGAACCGAGAGTATCGAATCTTCACTGGAACTTATCAAGGGAAAGCGATATCAGTTTGCAGCACTGGTATTGGCGCACCTTCAATGATCATTGCGGTAGAAGAACTTAAGTTTTGTGGTGTGACTCATATCGTTCGAGTAGGGTCTGCAGGTGCGATGCAGTCACATATCGGGCTTGGTGAGCTAATTATTGCAGAGGGCGCGGTTCGCGATGAGGGGGGTTCTACCGCTTACGTTAAGCCGTCGTATCCCGCCTATGCAAGCTTCTCTCTGCTTAAAGAGCTAGACAAGTTCTTGCAGCAGCAAATAACACCTTACTATTTGGGCACGGTACGCTCACACGACAGTTTTTATACCGATGACGAGCAGGCGCTTTGTCAGTACTGGAATGGCAAAGGCATTTTAGGTGCAGACATGGAAACATCCGCGCTGTTTACCGTGGGACGCTTGAGAGGGCTTAATGTAGCTTCTATCTTGAACAATGTTGTCTTGTACGAACAAGATGTAAAGGAGGGCGTTGGGCAATATGTCGATGAGGCAGAGGCAATGATGCAAGGAGAGCGGCTAGCATCATTAGCGGCACTGGAAGCATTAATTACTCAATAAGAACCTGAATAAATACAAGACAAAAGCGATGGGA
>Ga0310124_10001547_pt1 | contig 16028 bp, 20 predicted proteins | sample CB11b_AW_Bot5_MG_FD_203507 | JGI IMG/M metagenome (GOLD analysis project Ga0310124, IMG submission 203507) | Marine microbial communities from Western Arctic Ocean, Canada - CB11b_AW_Bot5 | ecosystem: Environmental > Aquatic > Marine > Oceanic | place: Canada: Western Arctic Ocean | collected... | reverse complement strand
GCCAGCAGCCGAGAGTCAACATGGACGAGAGCGGTTGGCGAGAGCGCCGCAGGCGTCACCGTGTTCGTCATCCGCTGCCGCCGGGCTCGGGATGTGATCGATGAATTGCTGGGCGACAACAACACGGCGATCATCGGCTCTGACCGGTACTGTGCCTACGGACATTTGCCGCTGTGGATGGGGCAACCAATTCGCTGACGCTAAGACGGCGGCCACCTGTGGCAATCTCCTCGATATCGAGCCCGCCCTATCGGTCTCCTCAAATGGAAGCTGAGATCTGTGCGGCTCTTCCAACTCATCCTGCCAACTGACGATATCGTTCCAGTTGATCGGTGGTTCGATACGACGGCCGTCCCGTGTCACCGGCCACCACTGACGCAGCGTGAAATCACTGCGCCATGTGTTGTCGTCGTAGGGCACCGAAGGATAGTAATTCGATATCGGGAAGTGGCGGATTCCGTACCGGTAGGCATTCTCCAGTTGCGTTTGATTGCCCAGATGCATGTGCGTCGCCGACGGCACGCGCTTGCCTCATCCCAGTTCACGCCTGCATATGGGTTGTGCACGGTCACGACCCGACGAAACGCATACTGTAGAGATCGGCATCCCCCATGACAAAGCGCAGGATCACCGGCCGACCGGCCAACGCCGAGACATCGGTACCGTGCTTCCAGGCGGCGTGTCCGGCGATCCGATTGCCGAAGATGTCGATGGACTCCCTTAACGTGTATCCCGGGATCGGCCGACCATCCTCGTCGCGGATCTCCACACGCAGACTCCCCGCAGCACTCGTCGCATAGTTCAGCTCCAACTCAGCGCCGGTAAACACCACCGGTTTGGTGATCAGCTCGCCGCCACTGTGCGGCGCCCGCACCGAAGTAAATCCGTCCAGCCGCAGACTGTATCGTCTGACCTGGTTGTCGGGCTGCGCATAGTGTTCACACACATAAAAACTCATCTCTTCCGGTCCGGTCTGGACCACTCCGTCCACCGGATAGTTGCATCGTGCCGTCCAGTGGTTGGAGCCAATACGTGGTTTGACGAACGCCTCCATAAAGGTTCGATCATACCACGTATTGCCCGGACGGGTCGTCATGAAGCATGCGTCGCTGCATGCCGACCTCTGCGTCTCGTGCACATCCAGCGATTTTATCTCAGCCGCCGAGATGGCACGACGCTGATCCATGAAACGAGCCGGCAGGGCTACATAGATATGCGGGGCGCGGAAGTAGGGCCGCGTCTGGTTGATGTAGAACTCCTCGGCGGGGGCAGACTTGCCGCCCTGGCGGTAGTCCATGACGACACCGGGCTCCCAGTTGATAAAATCCTTGCTCGTCGCTCGTTTGATACGTCGCAGACTTGTTGCTGTCGTCGTCGGCCCCGTGTCGCCCTCCTCCATGCCTTCATAGACACTGAAGGTCCGGTAGTAGGCGATGTACTGCTCTTCCGCTTCACTCCAGAATCCGACATTCTGCGAGTCGAACTTACCGTCGGTGATTAGGGGCTCGCTGCCCAGCAAGTCCCAGTGGAAGCCGTCCGCGCTGATCATGCCGTGGAGGAATGCTTCCCGCTTCCCGTCGCGGTCGGGTGCCAACAGGTTCCTGCTCAGGGCCTTGTATCGTTGGGCGGCGGACACACCAGAACGTGTGTCGATGAAGGGCGCTACGGTGTGTGAGAAAGGCTCCTGGTCGAAGATGATGTTGTTCTGCCGGTTTCCCTTCCACGAATATTCGTTCACCTCCGGTCGATCGAAGTGCACGCCGTCGTCACTCACTGCCACACAGTAGACGGCCGGTTCACTCGGCACCTGCCAACCACGGTAGAACAGCAGATAACGATCGCCGTCATGGATGATCGTGTGATACAGACAGAAGGGCCCCTCCCATGGTGTGTCATGTTTCAGCACGATCTCGCGGGGCTGAGGCTCACGCAACTGCAGAGAGGCTTTCTTCAGTCTGTCCACAAGTAGTGAATCGACGAAAAGCTCGCGGCGTGATCCCAGATCGATGGGGGCAATCACAATGACTACTCCGACGGCATAACGAACTGTTTTGCCAGAATCGCAGTGCCATTTGACGTGGAGTCGAGGCGAGTCTTCTTGCCCGCATCGTAGTCGGGGTCATTGTACCAAGCCAGGGCGACCTCCTCTGACGAAAATCGCAGAACGACGTTCACACCGCGGGCCTCACCCTCCAGACCCTTCGCCTCATAGTCGGCGACCAGGATCTCCGCATTGTGCTTCTGCAACAGTGGGATGACACCGGGGACATACGGCCCATATCCTTCGGCATCGGTGATGTCGTAAGATACGATGATGTAGGCGGACATTTGCTGCTCCTTGTCGTGTGGTTGAAGTGCCTCGTCGGATGCAAGCAAAAGTGCCTCCCCGAGCGCGTCAAGAGCGAACGGCGTCGACAAGCCGCAGATCGGCGACAGCGGTCCGCATACACAGCTTATGTCCGCCATAACGTCGCCTCCGTCTCTACATCGAGAGCACTCGACAGGTCGTCGACGACGAGCAATTGCGGTTGCCGTGCGAACATCCCACGACCTGGAATTCCACCTTCTTGACATTGCTAGATCTGCGCCAGTCCATCGTGTGGGCCAGGTATCTGCATCAGAGCACTCAACCAGCGGAGACGACAATGTCCGACTCACCAGACCCCTCACATGTCGACATCGATGCAGAGGTGCTCGAGAGCTGGCGGCTGTCGTGCCTGCATCCACTGAAAGGAGGATTACTTCGCCGACCTCGAATACGAGTTCGACGTCATGCGTCTGCTGAAAGAGCGTGGCTGGCCGGTGCCAGCGTTGGTGGAATCGTCCATCGAACATGACGGCACGATCTGGTGCCTGTTCACGAGACTGCCCGGAGCCGAATGCACGGCAACCCTGGCCCAGGAGCAACGTCGCCGCGGCCGGCTGCTGGCCGAGTTTCATGAGACGAGCATCGAATTGTGCTCCCTCGGCCAGCGACAGGGGTGGCAATTGCCGCCAGCAGTGAGTGGCCGTGGGCGACGACCTGTACCTCGAAGGACGACGCCAGAGCACAGATCTTCACCAGTTCACTGATGCCACCCGTCCAGTCCGGGTCGTTCTGCAGGGAATCCACAGCCCCCTGAACCAGCAACTCTTTGGTCTGCCAGCGCGTATAGACATGCTCACCTGTGGCGATTGGCGTGCGTGAGGACGCGCGCAACTGGGCGAACTCCCCGACCCGTTCCGGTGGGATCGGCTCCTCCATCCACATCGGCGTCAGCGGCTCCAGCGCTTGCAGCATCCTCGTGGCGTAGTTCCGGTCCCACCCCATGAAGGCGTCGAACATCAGCTTGTAGTTGGGATCCACCGCTTCCCTCACTGCGGTGGCCATGGCCAGATTCTTCTCCTCACCCTCTGATCCGTGGGCGGGTCCATACTGGAAGAACCACTTCTGTGCCGTATACCCGGCGGCCTGATACTGCCTGGCCGTGACCGCCGCGGCGGTGGGTTCGATGGAGTACCCGAGCATGCTGGCGTGGACGATCTCTCTCGGGTTCAACAATCTCGAGGCGCCCTTCGACGACCCGGAGATCCGCCGCGCCATCGGCTTTGCCATCGATCGCGAGCAACTCGTGAAGATCGTCGTCGATGTCTCGGACATCTTCCAGGATCTGATACCCGTCCTGATCGCGCAGCTGCAACGGGCCGGCTTCGACGCCAACTTTCGCATGACCGCCGACTCGTACATGCAGAATAGCCCAGGGGCGTGCGCGGGCTTTCATGATGGGGCAGTCGGGCTCCGTGCGTGAACCCCACTTCACTCTGTCGTTCTACCACAGTCGCCACATCCGACCTACGGGGATCGCCGCCGAACACTTCTGGCGTTGGGGCAACGACGAGTTCGACGCAATCATAGACAGCATGGGACAGCAGACGACGGGGTCTGCGCGGATGGCCGCGTTGTTCCGGGAGGCGATGGACATCTGGCTGGGCGAACTGCCGTCGATCCCTATACACAGAGCGCTTTCTGGCAATGCACGTGGCTGCTCGTCCTGCTGCAGTTACGACCCGTCCGCTAAAGACCATAGTGCGAGGGCTTGTGTAAGTGATCAGCGGCTTGTCAGGGCCTCGGGATTCAGCACATTCCACGGTTCGCCGGCGAGCCACGCCTGCAGATTTTCGAGCGACTGGGTCATGAAGCTCTCGATTGTCTCGACGGTGGAGTAGCCCAAGTGAGGGGCGAGCAACACATTGTCGAGCCGCAGCAGCGGATGATCAGATGGCACGGGCTCCACGTCGTAGACATCCAGGGCAGCACCGGCGATCATCCTGTCGCGCAGGGCGTCGATCAGGGCGGTCTCCTCGATGATGGGACCGCGCGACGTGTTGACCAGGTAGGCTGACGGCTTCATCCATCCCAGCTCGCGGCCGGTCACCCAACCGCGGCTCAGGTCGGTGAGGGGCACGTGAATCGAAAGGATGTCTGACTCGCTGAACAGTTGCTCCCACGTCACCAACTGCACACCATTCGCCTTTGCTCGTTCCGCATCGAGGGTTGGACCCCAGGCGATGACATCCATGTCGAAGTGATTGCCGTATCCGGCAACCTTGGTACCCAACCGGCCCATACCCAGAATGCCCAGTTTCTTGCCACCAAGGCCTGCGGCCGGACGCGTTTGCCACCTGCCTTCTCGCATCTGCCGATCTTCCCTGGCAAGGTGGCGCGTGACGCCCAGGATGAGGGGCCAGGTCAGTTCCGCCGTACTGTCACCGCGACCACCCCGCCCCTCGGTAGTGCTGATGACGATCCCCAACTCGGTGGCCCTGTCGATATCGACATTCGACTGCCGTCGGCAATATGCAGGTAGTCGTCGAGAACGGCGATCCTCACGTCTGACATCTTCATCTCCGTCAATGAGCGCTGCCTACGGTAGCGTACTGGGCGAGGGCGAAGATCACCAGATTGGCACCGAACTGCAGCGCCCGCGTCCGGCCGATGGCGTCGGGCACCCCCCAGGCAAAACTGATGTTGAGATCGGAGAAGACGACGACGACGCGGCCCCGATACTCCAGCATTTCCAGTTCCGTCACGCGTGCCTCCCCAGGACGTCCGCCAGCCGTGCCGCTCAGCGGGGGACCATCGGGAAACTGGAAGAAAGAGTGGAGCAGATCGTGATCTCTGGTGACGGGTCGCCACGCCTCGCCGCCAGGCCCGAGGACGGAGGGATGGGCCATCAGCGCCTTCAACAGCCGATCGAAGGGCGTGCCGGGGCGGCCGGCATCGATGGCAGCGTCCCGCAGACCCAGATCCCTGACGTCCTCGGCAAACAGCAGGCCACCTCCCTTGAGGTACCGTCCGAGAAGCTTCTTCTGCCTATCCGACATGCGCAGGACCGCCCGGTTACCCGTCAGCACGAGCAACAGTGGGTCGTCGAAGGCAAAGCTGTCGAGGGAGTGCTCCTCGTGGACGAAACGGGTATTGGCGAGGTCCATTTTGCCAAGGAACGCCACCAACTCTGGCACCGCAGGCTGGAAGTGATCGACCCTGTCGGTCGCCATCGGATACCGCAGCGCCACGAGCCGCTGCACACCATCGATCCGACGAGGGTAACGCAACGGCTCGGCCATTGGCAGTATCGGCCGGGCGTCGGACAGCGTATCGGGCACAGCCGACTGTGCCTGCACCATCGTGATTGCGCAGAAGAAGCCTGTCAGGACAGCCCTGCAGATGCGTTGCTCGAGTGATGTCCTCATCGGTTTAATTTGCGTTCGAACGGCGTGTCGAATCACGACCCAGCCATTTCCACTTCCCCACCATCAGTGCAGAGCCCACACCTCGATCTCAGGCGCTTGGGCCACCCGTAGAGTGCCCGTCATAATGCCATAGTGGTTCTTGAGGGCCACGAAAATCTTCACCCCGTGGGTTTTGGCAACGGGGCAGTTGATCCACACATCTGCGTCCATGATCGTGGACGAGATGTCGTATTCGTCGGGCGCCAGTCCGCCCCCGGGAACCCTCATGCGGACACCAGGGTCGAAATTCATGTCGTGACAGTCGATATCGATGCCTTTCGCCTGCAGTTCGGCCACCACATCGCGATAGCCACCGATCTCGAACCCGTCCAGGACCCACTGATCCCCCGCCTTTACGTCGGTGCAATCCTTCAGCGCGGGGCTCTGCCATCCGCCAGCCGCTTCGGCGATGAGGATACGAGCGTCGGGATTCACCTCATGTACGAGGACAGCCACGGCGCGGACAACCCGCGGGTCGGTGATAACACCCGAACCGGCCAATTTCGCCATGGTGATATTCGGCTTGAGCACCACGAGTCGAGCAGTGTCCTGGATGATCGCTACTTGCCCACCACCAGATCGACGGCGCGACGCACCATCGCCTCGATCTGCTGCGTCGTGAGCTTGGCATCGCGTGCTACAGGATCTGACAGGGCGACGTCATCCGAACCGACGACACCGACGGCGAAGGTGTCAGCTGAGGCGACATCGACGAGGGCGAGTAGGATGACCAGACAGGTGGCACGCATTGGAACCTCTGGTGGTGAGAGGATAGATCCGATAACGCTGCATCCCCGCATGGGACGATGTCAACACGTGCAGGACGTTTGTTCTGGGTCCATCACGGCGCCAAAGCCGATTTGACTCGCTGGCCTGGTGGTCGATGACCTGCCTGTCAGCTCCCCGGTGCACGTTCGCGCTTGGGCGGTGCCGCCGAGACACCCTCCATGCCGCCGCTCACCCGTAGGATCTCACCCGTAATCCAGGCTGCATCCGGGCTGCACAGGAATGCGACGGCGGAGGCGATATCGGTGGGTTCCCCCCAGCGCCCGAGGGGGACGGCGGCGCGCACGCGCTCGATCATCTCCTCCTCGCTGATGTCGAGACTGCGACTCCGCTGCAACATATTCGACTTGTTGAAGTCGGTGTACACCGGGCCCGGGCTGACGGCATTAACACGAACACCGTAGGCGGCCAGTTCGATGGCGAGCGTGCGGGTCAAACTGATCACACCCGCTTTGGCGACGTTGTAAGCCGCCACCAGCGCCGCCGGATTCTGTCCGTTGATAGAGGCCAGATTGACGATACTGCCAGACTCCTGGCGCTCCATGATGGCACCCGCACTGCGACAGCAGAGGAACGTTCCCGTCAGCGTCACACTCAGGACGCGGTCCCACTCCTGCTGACTCATCTCGACGACGGGACCGACCTGCTGTCCCACACCGGCGCTGTTGACGAGGATGTCCACTCGCTTCCGCTCAGTCTCCAGTTTCTCAAAGAAGCTCTCCACGGCGACGCCGTCGGAAACATCCAAGGCCGCCGCGGTTGCGTCCTGTCCCTGCTGCCGCAACTGCTCCGCCTGGGCCTCTGTTTTTTCGATCTGAAGATCTGCCAGCACAACGGCGGCACCCTCTCTGCCAAGGCGTTGTGCGATCGCCAGGCCGAGGCCCTGGGCCGCCCCGGTGACGACGGCGACACGACCGTCGAGGGGGGAGTTTTTTGCGTCCTCAGTCATGTGAGTGCCTCCAAAGCCGCAGTCACCATGGCCTCGCCAGCACGCGGCTCGATGTGCATGGTCTCGCCCCAACTGGCGCCATAACCACCTTCGCGATTGGCTTGTTGTGTTGGAAAGTAGCCGGCATAGCCATTGGTGTAACCCAGCAGAAAGGTATGGGTGATGGGAGAACGTCTCTTGAGATCGAGTTGCAGTTCGACGAAGGGTTCGCCGGGCAAGACAAAAAATGCGAGGTCGGCACCAACGCGCAACACACCGTAACCCAACTCCTGTGTCTGCGCCTGATCCTTGAAGCGGCCGAAGCTCTGGCGCAATTCATGCCATCGCAGCGAAGGCTCCGCTTCCAGGGCACCATCCATGCCCTCCACATACGGTCCCATGTGGCGAAAGAGTTTCGCAATCTCCCGCCCCAATTCTTCGCCCTGGTCTGTAACCGCACAGAAATCGTCCTGCACATCGATGTATGGATCGAGATCACCACAACCACCTTGAAGGAAGAAAGGTATGACGCCGGGAAACTGTGCTTCGAGATAGTCCATCGTCGCCCCGGGAAAGTCGGCTGTCAGCAGCAGATTCGACTTGCCCATCACCACAGGGTGGCAGGCGTAGTTGGCCAGCAGGGCGATGGGCTCTCCGTCGAGATCGTCGAGCCGCCACAAGCCGAGGTCGGAATCGACGGGGCCCCAATCCTTGCTGCCGTCGCGGTTCTTGCCCCAGACCATCTCGACGTCACCATCGATGATCTGGCGACGATTGAAACTGATATCGGCTCGACCGTGCCCGATGGACATGCGCACCTCCCGTCGTACATCCCGCGCCTGGCCGACGACCTCGACGATGCGTTCCTCGAGCCACGTCAGATAGGGTGATGCTTCGGGCCAATCCCTGTTCTCGCCGTACGGGACACGCAGATCGAGCACCAGAGGCCCACCGTGCGTGTGCGTCGCCGCCAGCAGAATGTGATCGATGCCTTGGGCCTGCACCAGTGCGGGCAGGCGTCCCGGGTTGAGCCCGATCAGATCCAGTGCCACCAGGGCGAGCACCCTGTCGCCGTCGTCGAGGACCAGGGCCCGCGCCCACAGCGGGTCGTGAACACCGGTGGCCGGCATATCCGGTTTGGAGGTATAGCCGGTCATGAAGGCACCCGCCGCAGCTGGTGGAGTGATCTGGATTTTGGCGACGCCGGCACGCATGGAAACCTCTCTGGTTGAAGGAGGCTATCATGCCACTTTTGGCATCACGGCCCCACGTGCGCCGGTAAAGTAAGACCGTGATTGACACTGTGCCGCCACTATGCTCAGTATGGCGACTCCTTGACCCTCTCTCTCCGGTGGACATCCGTGCTGCGCTATGAGTGAGCGCATGACCTTCGCCTCACGCGGGCGCCCAGCCTCCCGCCAGATCTCAACACTACCTAAACGATTCGCCATGTCGGGCGTCTTTATCCCCATGACCCCTTACAGAAACGTCCGGAAGACCACCATCCTCTTTCTCACCATGGTCACCACCGTTATGCCTTGCCCACCGAGGCCCAGTGGGAATACGCCGCGCTCGCTGGTTCGTCGGGGCTCTGGTCCTTTGGCTACGATGAAATGAACCTCGACGACTACGCCTGGAACTATTCCAACTCGATGGGAATCGGTCGAACCTCGCCACAGTGCCTGAAGTCGATCACAGCCGAGACGGTTGCGTTGGTGGAACAGCACCTGCCATCGATTGATGTTGCCCCATTGAGGAAACTGCTCCGACCGACATCAGAGCCAGAACTAGAGTGATGACTCAGCTGCGGCGAGATGTCAGAGGTTGCCCGGTTCCGATCCGGGCAACACATCCATGTTATTCGACGACGATCTTCTGCAACTCTTTCTCGTCAAACTCGATGCCCAACCCCGGTCTTTCCGGCACCATCGCCATCCCCGCTTTGAATTCGAGGGGCTCCTTGAGCAACACATTGCCACGTGAGCCCCCGACGTCGGTGGCGTTGTGGATATTGCCACCCTCCATGATCACCGCATTCGGTGTGGCGACGGCCAGATGAATGGAAGCGGCCACATATGGCGGCAGACCGGAGCTGACATGTGGCGACCAGAGAATGCCGAAGGTATCGGCCATATCCGCGATCCGTTTGCATTCCGTGATGCCACCGGCACGGCTCACATCCGGGTTGACCACGTCCGCCCCGCGTCGGGAGAAGAGGTCGCGGAATTGGAAACGATTGGACAGCGTCTCGCCAACACAAACCGCGGTGTCGAGGGCCTCCGCCAATGCTGGGTAAGCCGCCGTGTCCTCCGGCATCAGGGCATCTTCAAACCACCCGATATTGCCCAACTCGTCCAATTTTCTGCCGACGCTGATCGCTTCGTGCAGCTTGAAGGCGCCGAGCGAATCAACCAGCAGTTGGCCCGTATCCCCCACGGCCTCCGATACTTTGATGACTCGCTCGAAGTCTTGTGAACCGACACCCTTGGAAAAACCCATCTTCACGGCTGTGTAGCCGCTCTCCATCGCCTCCAGGGCCGCTTCTGGCGTGCTGCCACCAGCATAGGTCGGTATGCTGTCACGGTATTTCCCCCCAAGCAATCGATACAAGGGCACGCCGACAAACTTGCCCAGAATGTCCCACAACGCGATGTCGATACCAGCGATGGACTCAGTGAAGAAACCGGTAGCATATCCCCTGAGTCGTTGGCTGGAATACATCTTCTCCCACAGTGGACCGATGTTGCGTGCGTCCTGGCCGAGGAGAATCGGTGCCAACAGATCGGTAATCACCTTGGCATGCACCGCCGGAGCTGCCGGCGCATGCGCCTCACCCCAACCGATGAGACCCTGGTCCGTGGTGATCTTTACCAGGACGGTCTGACTGTGTCCTTTGAACCTGGAAGGACTGGCGTGATCCAGCCGTTTCCCAATCCCAACCCGGTCATTCATAAAACCAATCGGCGGCATCTCGATGAATTCGGCCGACGGCGACGTACTCGCCGGCGTACGCGTAACCACGGGCTCAACCTTGGTTATCACCAAAGAGCCGATACCGCGCGAACTGTATTCGATCTGCTCTGTTGCTGACGGGTCAACCATTTGCGCCTCCCATGTCTACCAATTCGGTGGCTCGTCGTTGTTATCCTACACTATTGTTGTACAGGTGATGGTTCAATGAGCCAATATGATGCGCCACGCAATTCGCAGTCAGGAAAGGACGGCTGACTCATGCCACCCACATTCAAAGAACTCACCGCCTACTTCGTAGAGGTCGGCGCGGACCAGGTCAATCACACCGAAAAGACCTATCTCGCCCACGCCATCGGTGTGTACAATGACCTGAAAACATGGGGCTTCGTCGAGGAATTCGCCCGCATCGGATTGTTCCACTCCATCTACGGAACGCAGATCTTTCAGGGCTTCGCCCTGCCCGTGGAACGTCGCGACGAGATCCGCGCCATGATCGGTGAGCGGGCGGAATACATCGCATATCTCAACTGTGCCATGGATCGCGACAGTTTCGACGCACAGGTCACGCGTCGACAGGCGCCATATCCGATCACCGATCGGCTGACGGGAGAGGAGATCGTGCTCGACGAAAGGACCTTCGACGATCTTGTCAGCTTGCATCTGTGCGACTGGTTGGAACAGGTGGAACGATCTTCCAGTTGGGACTATCGCCGCGAGGCGTTCCACAACATGGCACAACGCCTGGGTGGGGTGGCGGTGGAATCCCATGAGCGGGTGTTTGGCCGGGAGCCGCAGTAGTACTTAATGAGAATGGGTATGCCCGTGATCATCCTGGTGGCGAAGGAGCTCGGAGCGAATGTCGATGTCGCCAGGCGTCAACATCTTGTCGTGAGTGACGACAACCCTCAGTGCCGCCAGCCAGCTCTCGTAATAGGGGTTTGACTGTCCGGCCAATTCCGACCGACGAATCTGCGCCGCCAGCGCCTGACTGAAGGCCTTCCACTCAAATTTGCCCTTCTCGTGCAGCGCCACGGCGACGCCGAAGGCCCGGGCTTCCCAGGGCGCTTCAAAGAGGAGTTCGCCATTGTCGCGCGGCAGACCGATATCCTCGGGCAGACTGGGAATGTCGGCGCTCATGCGCTCTCCAGGTTGCTCGATTCGATCGTCGCAACGCCTATCATCGAGTCCCTCGTGACCAACTCAGCAAGCTGTTTCTCCTCCATCGACTCGGTGCCACTTGGCCGTTGTGGCAAAACCATGTAGCGGATATCGGAGTTGCTGTCCCAGACGCGGATCTCCGTCGTCTCCGGCAGGCGCAGGCCGAACTCTTCCAGCACCGACCTCGGTTCGCTGACGGCTCGAGAGCGATAGGCGAAGGACTTGTACCACGCTGGCGGCAGGCCGAGGACCGACCACGGATAACAGGAGCACAGGGTGCAGACCACCATGTTATGGACCTGCTCCGTGTTCTCAACGGCGACCAACTCGGCTCCGTGGGGATCGATGTAGCCGAATTCGGCCACCGCCGATCTGCCGTCCTCGAGCAGACGTTTTCGGTAGTCGGCATCGGACCACGCTCTGGCCACCACCTGGGCGCCGCGTAACGGTCCGATATCCTCTTCGTAGCTCTTGACCAACTCGTCAATCCGCTCGGACGTGATCAGCCCCTTCTCCACCAACAGAGCTTCGAGAGCCTTCGTCAGTACACCAGGATCTTCTATCATTGCAAATATGCCTCCCACATGTCCAGCACAACGGAGCTGTTGGCTTCGGCGTGGTCACCCCACAACTCGAGGCCATCGAACCAGACGGCGTACATGGGCTGGGTGCCGGTATGATCACTCATGGGCTCACCGTCCTGGAAGCCCTGGGCCCGATAGACTCGGATCACCTTGCCCGGTTTGCCCCGCACATACCGCGGCAGTCGCGTATGTCCCTTGGGGTGTGTGGTTTTCACCAGTACTTGATCGCCTGTCCCGAAGCGCGCCACCGGATCAACGGACTCGACATCCTTCTGACCCCTGCTGCCGGTCTCCGCGAGTGCAGTCTCATACCTTGCCGGATCATCTGCCGGCAACCGGGCCGCCGGGTCCTGCCGGTAGCGGTCCAAAGTGACGTCGAGCTCTTGTTGAGTGATGTAGCCATGGGCAACGAGGGTATTGATCCGTGCCTGCAGCCAGCGTTCGTAGTAGCTGGATGCCAGATAGACTTCAGGAGACAGAGACTCAAGCGCAAATCGTCCGCCACCTGGCGCAGCCAGGGCGGTGGAAATCGCGTGGACACGCGCTTCCCACTGCTCGTGATACGGGCTATCCGACGCCGGGTCCACCCGTCCGAATCCATGCATACCACCCATATCGTGTACACCGTCCATCCGTCGTACCTCCGCTCGTCAACCGCCACTCAAGATCGCCACTACACCGGTGAACCCGAGCATCGCCATCAGGCTGTGTCTGATCCATTCTGCTATTGGTCAATCTCCTGAAGATAGGACTGCAATCTCGATCCAACCTGCAGTGCTGTGCCATCGATGTCACAACCCAGGCCAGAGTCATTCTGGGAAACACTCGGCCAGCGCCCTCTTCAGATAGACCAGATCGGGTTCGGCGGATTGACTCACCGAAAAATACTGCCGTCGTTCCGCCAGGAACATGTCCAGCAGACCGTTGTCCCGGGAAAGGGTTGTGTTGTTCCAGAAGGGTTGCGCAGACTCGCCTGCGGTCTCCCAAACCTGGAGTTGACGCACGTGGCCAGCCTCGCTGTATAACTCCTCGTGCTGCAGATACCAGCCCTGGGCACGCAACTGTAATCGCAGCAGCTCCTCTCTCAACGTGGGGGCCAATACCAGACGAACTCCTGCAGGAACTTTACCAGCAAAACTTCGGGCCATGATTCGCAGGACGGTCCCGATCCCAAGACCCGCCATCACCACGGTGCCCCCCACCACCGGCAGGGCCTCCTGCTCGGCATCAAGCTGCCATATGCGCAGACCTTCCCCTGGACCGGCGGGCCAACGCACTTCCACCTGCCGGCGCAACTTCTCCAGCACGGTTGGCGAACGATCGACCAGATGCACTTCACCGCAGAGTCCATTACGATGTGCGTGTAGTCCCAGATAGCCGTGGTCGCAGCCGATGTCCCACAAGGGCTGGCCCGCAAGGATGCGGTCATAGAAGATTTGCAGTCGGGCGGAAAGCAAGACTCACTCGTCACGAATGCTGCCGTTGTTGCCGAACCCAGAGTAGACACGGCGCAACATGGGCTACGATTCGGAGATAGGACCAATATGCGCCCATCATCGTGAATCGGGTGTCCTCGGGCAAGGGTTGCTTTCCCCGACGCCTATGGCTGCAAGCTCGCCTTGATCCTCGCCCACGAATTCGATGCTACAGCTGTTGGCTCGGCAGGTAGATCACACGTCGCGCACAGAAGGATCGCATCTACGAAGTTGTCTGCCTGTTGCCACAGATCACGCTGCCCCCATAGTGAGTGGTACCCCTGAAAGACCCCTGGCTCCTCATCGATGTCTACGACCGAGATCTCAAGGCCGATGATACGCCCCGCTTCCAGAAGACTGGCTCGGCTCTCGCCCGGTCCGTGCCAGTCGAGATCATCCCAGGGGGTGATCGCCCCTTCGATCAGTGAGTAGTGTGGCGACGTATCGGTCTGGACCCCGGTCACTTCTGCCCAGGGAGGTCTCGAGACCCATGGATCCGCTGCGCCCAGATTGTATACCAGTTGGCCCGTCGGTGAGGCGGCGATGGCGACATACATCTGCGCCTGTGCGTCCCAGGCGCGTTTGGCCCCGTCTTCGCCGAAGGCCTCGACGGAGAACCCATCGAACTGGCCACCGGTGTGATCTCCGTCGAACATGATCTCTATGTTGTCATGTTGCCACATGTCACTGGTCGTGCCATCGTATGGCATGGTCCCGAGGTTAGTTGAAACAGCACAGGCTCCAATCGTTGCATATTGATACGAGAAGTTCCGTCGAAAGAAGTCTCGCATCAGCTTCGCTTTGATTGGCCGGCGCGGCAACGGGGATGGGGTGACGCCACTGATCAGTACCGGCGCTGCCGAGGCGGTTGTCGGGGAGGGACCTCTACCACGTGAGGCCAATGCCGCAATTGGGCTGCTTGGTTTCGAATGGACATCGAATGATTGACGTAGTCGACTGCCATGCCCACATCTTTCCACCTCTGCGGGAGGCCTGTGGCCTGCCCGACACAGAAACCCATCTACTGTTCCAGCAGCGGGCCATGCATACGCACGGCAACCAACCTGTACGCCGCCGGCGTGACCATGCCATCGTCGAGGCACGCCATCTGTGGGATGGCACCGATCCCTCGGAGGCTGGCAGGACGCTGGAGGTCGACTTCCGTGTGGGTCGTATGGGGCGTTTCGAATGGACGGTGGAGGACGAGGATTATTACGTCCAGTTCCTGCCCCCCAGCCTGCAGGACATGCACTTTGCTGCCGAGGCACTGGTGGCGCAGATGGACTACGCTGGCATCCACACGGCGATCCTGCAGAACGACCACATCTACGGTGACCTTGCCGATTATTTTGCTGCAGCCAATGTCAGCCACCCGGGGCGTTTCATCGGCCTCGCCAATGTCGACGAGGCCTTCGCCTATCGTGACGACCAACTCGAAGTCCTGCACCGCTGTGTCGGCGAGCTGGGCATGCGCGGACTGTACTACACGTTGTCGGGTTTTTTCAGAAATGGCTACGACACCAACTTCACGCACCCACGTTATTTCCCCTTCTGGGACGCCGTCGCCGCCCTCAACATCCCCGTCTTCTGGGTCTTTCTCGGCGACTCGCCGGTAGGCGGTTTTGTCGAAGAGATGGGGCTGTTCCGGACGTGGCTCGAGCGTTATGGGCAGATCCCTTCGGTGCTCGTGCACGGCATACCAACCGCACTCTATGCCGATGGTGACGACCGCGTCCAGCTACCCGATGCGATCTGCCAGATCCTGACACAATTCCCCGTCTACTCCGAAGTGCTCTATCCCATCGCCTGGGGCGGACGCACCGAATACCCGTACACGCGGGCGCAGGACCACATCCGCGCCCTCTATGACCAGCTCGGTCCCGATCGCCTGGCCTGGGGCTCCGACATGCCGAATGTCGAGCGTTATTGCAGTTACCGTCAGTCCCTGTCCTATATGGACCACTGCGACTTTCTCAGCGACGCCGATCGACGCAAGATCCTTGGCGGCAACATGCGCAAGCTTTTCGCCTGATGTTGACGCGGGCGTTATCGCAGCAACAGTACCTTTCGATTCGCCGCCCATCCCAAACTCTCGAGTCTGTACAGATAGACACCACTCGCCAGCTGCCGTCCCGCGTCGTTGGTTCCAATCGCTCAGTCCCAGATGGAATCGCGCCGGTGCCACACCCTCTTCGGTCACAGCGGTCACCGTGCCGGTAGGCCAGAGTCGCGCGGTGCCGTCCGAGCTGGCGGAGACTACCCACCGGTCGTCGGGTGTGAAGGTGACACCTCTCACACGGGACAGATGCCCCACGTGTCGGCAGCAGCAGTCTCTGGGGGGGGTGAATTAAG
>Ga0310124_10001545_pt1 | contig 16041 bp, 15 predicted proteins | sample CB11b_AW_Bot5_MG_FD_203507 | JGI IMG/M metagenome (GOLD analysis project Ga0310124, IMG submission 203507) | Marine microbial communities from Western Arctic Ocean, Canada - CB11b_AW_Bot5 | ecosystem: Environmental > Aquatic > Marine > Oceanic | place: Canada: Western Arctic Ocean | collected... | reverse complement strand
CAATCAGGTTAATCTTCGTGGGCGATGGATCCGCAACTCGTCCGGGCAGTGTCCACTTTTCACCGTTGTCAACCACCATGAGAAAACGCTCGTTGTGCTCGACGATGAGCCGCGCCGCGCGGATGGGATCATCGCCATAGTGCGGTAAAAGCGAACGGCCTTTGTAAGTGACGGCGCGGTGAGCGGCGTTACTGAATTGCACCGGTCCGGCCGCGGGTGGGGCATTCAAGGCACGGTACTTGTTGTAGATGCCAAATCGGTTGTGATCCGACCGGTTGGCACCGCCCTCATGCCAAGTAAACATGTTCATCAGCAGTAAGTCGCCGCGGCGCAGTTTCGTATCCACGAGAGGAGCGATGTCAGTCGCGTGAGCACGTTGCACGTGGCGGACACGGCCGCTTGCTTCGAGGATTCGGCTGTGCTTGTGGGAACCAGGTGAAACGAACAGCGGTCCGGTCGCTTCGTCCAGGTCTACCAGCGAGGTGATGGCAAAGAGCCAGTTGAGTGACGAGCCGGCGGCGTGATAGGTCTTATAGTCCTGGTGCGCTGTCGGGTGCGAGCCTTCGTAATCGCCACGGGTCCCCGGGGCGCCCGGCGTCTTGAGGTACCCGACAAAAGTGGACATGGCTGACGGGCCACCCAGCAATGTTTCAACCGCCTCGACGATCTGCGGGTGGTTGGCGATAGAGGCAAGATCGGGATCCTCAACGACGTTTCCCTGGATGGTGTAACGCGTCTGGGGCCTCGGGTCGCCGTTACACACCTTATCCACGGCACGGTTCAGACCTGCGCTGACCCGCTGTAGCTCCGATTCGGTGAATAGCTGGGAGATGACCAGGAACCCCTGTTCGTGATACGCGTCAATCTGGCTGGGACTAAGCATTTCGCTTCTCCATAAAGAGCATATTGTGACTGCAAATCATGGCGACCCTCTGATTGATACTTATGCCGCCTACGCAGCACAGTATATCCAATCGACATGCCTAGTTGTCCAGGGCCGCTAGGCACCGCCTATAGTGTACACATCAGTTAGTGTCATAAGCCGACGCATTGCTTACAAGATCGACCATTAGACTTGACGGTATAGCGGCCTTCTTTTGTATTGCCGTACCAGCGGCAGCTACTGTTATGCCGCACTCCTGACTTCAAGTTAATCCAGTAACCGCCTGTTTCCTTCTTGTCGCATGCTAATGGCACGAAACAAATTGTCACCATCAGGCATGCTAAGGCGATAGCTCTCTGCCAGCGGATGATCTCCCCGATATCTGAAAAACGTTGTTTGAATCTATTCATTAACGGTTATTCATCCTGCCGCCAAATTGTATCCCCCACGGTGATATGGACTCCCCAGCACTTCGCAATGCGCCTCCCGATGTCCAAAGCCAATGCCATGATAATGATGGGCCTGGCAATGGTCACACCAGAATCGCCAAGCACATTTACCGCCGGCATCCGTAACTTCTTCGGCGTGCATGATTGGTTCATCTATGTCAAATAAATAAGGCGGCATGTTGGAGATTACGATCTTCATTCGTTATCCAAAGAACGTACAGTACAGATAGTCTGTATTTACTCAGACAGATTCTGTTGCCGGATCTGTATCTTGTAATTCAATGCCAACCATCTCAGATAGCATGCAGGCAGCAGTGTAATGATCGCCATTGTCAACGCTAACGACATACAACTAGCCGCTGTCCTGATCCTTGGCGCTTGTCCTGCAGGCTTTAATGTCGATGTCATAACCAAGCCATTTGATTTGGTCTAGGAGATATTTGGTTAACGTGCTGGACATGGTGCCTGTTTTATAATCGGGGCGATTTGTAACGTCAATGGATTTATATAAAAGGCGGCGATAAGGGCTGTTAATGCGCCTAGATAAAACTCTTCAATTAGCCGGCCTCTTCTGCTATAATGCCCCACGTCTAAAACGTGTGTTCTTCACGTTCTAGTGACAAAGTGGAGGCAAGGGAATGAGCATCCTTCGGAATAACACGCTTCAAGGAGAACGGCAGATGACAAGGATTCACACAGGAATAGTCAGCATTATTTCAGCGTGGCTGTTGGCAACAACAGTTCCGGTCCTTGGCGAAATTTCCGTGTTCCAGCACGGGGTGAACGGATACCAGGGCGGACAGGATTCAGCAATTCGAGTGGCCATTGAAATGGACAGGTTTCGCATTAACGACGATGACCCTTCGTGCAATGTACATTGTTTTGATGGTGATTTAGGTGGCGACCTGGGTGCCTACGAACACTGGTCGACCAATGGTGGCGGTTCGACTGTCCTTGAAGTCGGACACTTCTTCCAGAATCAACTGGGGTTTATTGGCCGGCCCGGACCAACCTACCGCTACGGCAAGATGTTCCTGCGTTTTGGTGATGTCATTGGTACAGGAGCGGGACAGATTCCCACAGATGCCAGGATTGATAATGCCACGCTGACATTACACCACCAGGAAGACCTGGGGGCGGTGGTTGCATCGTCGTACGTTGCGGACAACCCTGGCACGGCCAAAGGCCCAGTACTCAACAGCGGAAACATTCGCGTTTCACCGCTGCTACAGCCCATCGCCTTCGGCACATCTGATGGTTACTACAGTGACGGTGAAGTAACCGGCCGATTTCGTACTTGGAGACCAGGGTCCGATGGTACCAACGGCAATGCAGTTGCCCCAGGTAGTGGTGGCGAGGCTTGGGCACAAGGCTGCAAGGGTAGTGACTATGAATACGACCCACAGGGTCTGAATCACGGTCAGGATTATGTGTTAGACAACGACGCATTCGGAGCCATCGATTACTGTGGCCCGGCCGATGGTATTGATCACGATGAGAGCCGAGCGGTGGATTATTATCAGGATCAGGTCGCCGGCGCACAGGATATCAACGTCACATCAATTGCAAGGGACCTGACTGGTGACGGCGTGCTGATCAATGTCGTCCACGATCCGAATAATCCAATGTTGCCCCAGCCCAACGGCCCCAACTGGGGCGCCGCATATCGGTCAAATGAGCATCCCATGCGCGAAAGCCGCCCGCAGTTGACGATCGAGTACACGCTGGGCGCCATCCTCGCTGGTGATGCAAATGGTGACGGCACGGTGGACGTAGCGGATCTTGGGATCGTTGGGGCAAACTTTGGCCAGTCCGGAAAAACATTTGCCGACGGTGATTTCAACGATGATGGAAGTGTTGATGTCGCGGACCTGGGTATCGTGGGCGCCAACTGGAGTACGGCGCAAGCAACTTCGACCACCGACCTGGCCGCACTGGTTCCAGAACCCGCAGTCCTGGGCGTGTTCCTCATGGGCCTGCCATTGTTGACAAAGCGTAGACGCAGTCACTGACAACTACACCATCGAAATCAAAACGATCACCACGATCGAAAGCCCGATGCCGATTTTCTGTGTCATCGAGATCTTCTGTCGCCATATCAAATGCGTAACGAATAATGTCATCACAAGCGAACCGGCAGCAACGACGGGAAAGAACACGGTGCCCGGCACCCGCAGCACGGCAATGATTCCGAATGTTCCGGCTATGATGAAACCCAACCCGGATAACGCACCGTAGGTATATTCCCACCTGCGTGGCGGCACCTCACGCTGAATACGGGTGGTCAATACAAGTGCAACTAATGTGAAAAGATTGAATAGGACAAGAAACAGGTTCCGCGACTCTACCAAGTGATATACATCAACCATCTTGAAACAGGTCGAAAAGACCCCTTCACCCAATACACAGAGCAGAATGGGAAATAGTCGCTTCCACAATGGGTGCTCTTGATGCCAATTCTTGTTCTTGGTGACATGCTCACCTAGCAACAAAAAACACCCAGGCACCAGGATCAACCCAATGATCTGCCACGTTGCCGGCTTCTCATGCCACAGAAAGATGGATAGCAACACGGGGATCACCAGGCTCATATTCCAGAACGTGAAGATGACTGGAGCCTGGCCCGTCTCAAGCATCTTGAGTAATGCCACGCGTGCCACAAAAAGACAGAGTCCGGCCACCAATCCCAGGCAAACGACCTCGAAATTGACCTGCATGCCACCTAATGCAAATCCAATGCAGATGAAGCCCACCGTGGTAATAAAACGTTCAACGAGCAAATGCTGTAATCGACGACAGCCGCTTTCACTGGATGCCTTGTAGGCCACACAGGCGATGACCGTGCCAATAATTGAGAGCAGAAGAAATGCCATGTTGATTTCAGGAACTCAATCCGAACAGAACCCACCGTAAAATATCCAGGGAAACCTGTGGTCGGTATGAATACTTAATGGCGAGCCGATCATTGATTACTACTTTGCCGAAGTCGCCGCAACCAAGGCTGAACTATCCTGCAATTTGTCACCCAGTTCAGACGGTACCACGCTGCAGATCCTGGCGACATCGGTATAGGCCTCTTTTTCAAACTGCTCCACAACGAGTTTCAACCAGGATTCACCCAAGTAATTTGCAAGACTGCCAAGAATAATAATGTCTGGATAAAGCAGGTCACCGAGCATGGCACATGCGTCCCCAACAGCCTGCGCATTGATCCGGACCACCTCGACAGCATCGGGATCGCCACGAGCAGCCCACTGGGCAACTTGGACCGAATCAGGTGACGATGGCGGCCCCCATCGATTGGCAAACCGCCACGCGGCCAATCGGCCCAGTGCTGAAGCAGCACAATAACCCTCTAGGCTGCCCGGTTTACCGTAGGCTTCGGGACCATCAGATCGATATCGGATGTGACCGAAGTCACTGGGCCGTCCATTTGCGCCGCGATAGATCTTGCCATTGATGACAATTCCTGCCCCAAAGCCCGTACCGCAGGTCAGGTAGACCAAGCGTGTTGCACTATGCCCTGCACCCCATCGATATTCTGCCAAGGCACAAGCCGCCGCGTCGTGTTCCACCTGTACCGGAAGACCAAGTGCCTGGGCCAAACGCTCTTGCAGCCGAATACCATCCCATCCCGGCAGATTCGGTGGTTCATAAATCACCCCCGTTCGGGTATCGAGAGGTCCGCCGATGGCCACACCGACTGCGTTGATGTGACGGTGCTTCAACTGAAGCGTTCTGCCATGAACGATCAATTCTTCAATAACTGCATCGGGACCGCGGTGTGCATCTGTTGGCCACTGCATTCGGTCAAGGATCACGCCCCCAGGTGTACCGACAATTGCAGCACATTTGGTGCCGCCGACATCTAAACCAAGCAATAAATAATCATTCGGATGATTCTTCATTACTTACTATCGTATGTATTGACCCGCCAAGAATACAGGTCATAGAATTGACTAACGGGCACCAGCATGATGGATTCAAAAAGAACGCAAGTGAGCATTCAACCAATCTACCCCAAAGACCGTCATTTCCGACAGATTGCACGGGCAATGGTTACGCCACTTTTCCTGCTTGCCACAAGCGTCCACGCAACCACCTTCCCCGGCGTGTTGAATGGGGCACTTGATCAACCACGGATCAATATCATCGCCCGGCCCGGACCCGATGCAGTGCCACTGAGTGGTACAACGCTAGACTTTTTTACGCTTGAGGAGATCCCGACCTACAACATTGAAGGTTTTTTCGATACCGGTGCCAGTTCTGTGCTTCTGGCTGATCTGATTGTTCAGGATTTTGATATCCCCCAGGAACAGGGTTGGGGGTTTGTAGACGCTGGTGTAGCGGGCAGCGAACATTTTGGGATTACCGAACCCTTGTACGTGCAACTTGGACCAAAAACTCCGTCGTTTAATCTCGACAATCTACCCAACCCCAACAACCCGAGTGACCCAGTCAATAATGATTACTTCAACAGTCACTACAACCACGTTTATCCACCACTTCGAGCAATTACCAGCCAGCCCAGCAGCAACACGGGCAGCATCTTCGACGATCTTTTGAGCCAAATGTCACAGGTCAATGTACTGGGGATGCCGTTGTTCGATGATAAAACCGTGGTCATGGATTCGCGTGGTGTTAATTCAGTTGTGCTCGGCGACGTGGATCTTCTAGATCTGGTCACCGGATTAACGATTTCAACCTATGCATATGATTCGGCCAATCCACCTCCATTTAATCCTGCATCAGCCGATTCAGATCCAGGCATACCCCCCACCAACCTGCATATCCGCACGAGCTATGCGTCCTTCGATGACTTCACGAATACGACCGGTCCCGGCTCACAACCACCAACCCTTGCACATAACCCCTTCATTGGCCCAAACCCGACATCCCCATCCGGCCAGCAGAGCGATGTACCCGGAGTCACCATTGAATTCAATGGATCAAAGACTACGGGCAGCATCCTATTTGACACCGGTGGCGCCGCCACGATTTTTGCTCAACACCTCATAGAACAATTGGGTGTCCAGTATCGCCCCGGAGCAGGAACCGACAGTAGCAATCCGATACTTGAATACATTGCTGATGGATCCACCGTCCCGAACCAGTTCCAACTGACGCTTGGGGGGGTTGGCGGCCAAGTCAAGGCGAGTGGCCTGTTCCTTGATTCGTTGCTAGTACGAACCATGGAAGGCAATGCAGCCAATGACAATGACCTGCGACACCTGCAATACACCGATGTGCCGGTGCTTGTACTTGATATTTCGATTGAACACCCGGTTACGAATGAATTGTTTACGCTCGACGGCATTTTCGGAATGAACCTGCTGTTCCCCACTGCTTTCGTGGATGAACCACTCAATATTTTTAATCTTCAAATGGCACCTGGTTTCTATGACTGGATCACTTTCGACGAACCTAGCGGTGTCATCGGGCTGCAGTTCAATGACCTGGGCAACCTCCTTTTCAACTCTCAATTTCCTGGAATGAACATACCCGGTGATGCCAACCTTGATGGCAGGGTTGACATTACTGACCTGGCCATCTGGGGCACACACGCCTACATGTTCGATCAGTTATGGATGAATGGTGATTTTAATTTTAACGGTGAGGTGGGCATCGATGATTTGGGCATCATTGGCAGCCATTGGGGACAAGTCGCAGGCCAAAACACCCTGGTACCCGAACCTGCCGTCCTGAGCGTATTGTGTGCCGGGTTGATCTGTATCAGGCGATACCGACGACCCCGGGCAAGCCGACTATGACAGCGTGCCGCCTGGCAATAGCATCCACCTCGTCTTTACCTCAACCTTGCCTGGCATTACATCAGTTTCGCCAAGCAGGCCCGTCACCTGCGGTAGTTATCACCACGCTCCCCTGTCCCGGGTACGGATACGAACAATGGTCCGTATTTTCATCACACAGCCCAGGCGAATCGATACAAAACTTTAATCATTGTGGCCCCCTTTCCACAACACACCAACTTGCAATGATTGTCAACCGCTCGTCTCGAATATGATTTGTTTTAAGATTTTATATTTCTTGCCCCGAATCCATGTATAAGTTTTTTTCCGCTTAAGCCCGCTTGCTGTTTGCAATATCCATCCAGAAAAACACGCTTGAAAGGAATATCTGTGTTTGGAGCAACCAGTGCCCGCAAGTAGTCAAAGCTGCCCAACTCATTTACATCATCTTGTTACAATTCACGCGATAAACCAACGCCCAGGTAATTCATGGCAATCATTGAGATCAACGGACTTAGCAAGACCTACAGCGTTTATCACAAACGGGAGGGAATTGCCGCTTCTATTCGCGGCCTGTTTCATCGCCAGTACAGATCTGTGCACGCAGTTCGCCAGATTGATCTACAGGTTAATGAAGGCGAATTTGTTGCTTTTCTTGGCCCCAATGGCGCCGGGAAGACCACCACGCTCAAACTCCTTTCTGGAGTGATTCACCCTACCGAAGGCACAGCCAGCGTCATGGGGTATGTACCGTGGCAGCGGCAAATAGGCTATCGACGCCGGTTTTCCCTGGTCATGGGACAGAAGAACCAGTTGTGGTGGGATCTGCCAGCTCAAGAGTCTTTTCGGCTTCATCAACAAATTTACCGGATCGAAAGGCCGGTATTTGAAAAAACGCTTGACGAACTAGTGGAATTGTTAAACCTGCAGGGTTTGCTGGGCCAACCCGTGAGGGAATTATCACTTGGCGAACGAATGAAGATGGAACTCGTCGCATCGCTGCTCCATTCACCCAAAGTACTTTTCTTAGATGAACCCACGATTGGTCTTGATGTGGTTGCCCAGCACAATGTCCAGGGATTTCTGCGACATTACCAGCAACAGAGAAACATCACGATCATGTTGACAAGCCACTACATGAAGGACGTCGTGGCGCTTTGCAGGCGTGTGGTAATCATCACAGGAGGTCGGATCATGTACGATGGCTCCCTTTCAGGCATTATCGATCAGTTCGGTGGACATAAACTGCTGACATTGCAGTTTAGTGATGAAGCTCCAGTTGATTTGAAAAATTTCGGTGAACTTGTTGAAGTCCAATCACCACGTGCTAAATTGCGTGTTGATCGTTCTTCCGTCACCACCGTGCTGGGTCAAATCCTTTCCAAATATAATCTTGTGGATGTCAGTGTAGAAGAGCCTCCACTCGAGGAGGTCATCGCCGAAGTATTTGCATCAGTAAATGGTACGCATGAAGCAGAGTTGAACAAGCAGCAGGTACTCAGCAATGCCAGTGACTAGCGTCAGTCCACAAACCTGGTGGACCATCTTTCGCATCAGTCTAGAAGAACGGTTGGTCTACCGGGCGGACTTTGCGCTGGGCACGTTGATGCGGTTTATTCCCATTGTGACACAGGTCCTTTTGTGGCAAGCCATTTTCGAGGCCCTAAAAGGCGATGATGTGGCGGGGTATCAATACAATGATATTGTCGCGTACTACCTTCTAGTGCTCGTAGGTCGGGCATTTTCCAGTATGCCCAATCTCTCCGAGGGCATTGCACAGCAGATCCGCGATGGCCAGATCAAGAAATTCCTTATCCAGCCAATTGACCTCATTGAATTTCTTCTCATCACAAGGGTTGCACACAAGGTCGTTTACTACGGGATTGCGATTGGGCCATTTGCATTGGTATTTTTCCTTTGCCGGGGATTCTTCTCCGGATGGCCGGATGCCATTACCCTGGCAGGTTATGCCACCTCGCTTGTACTTGCTTTCCTGCTGGGTTTTTTTCTTGAGGCATTCATCGGGCTGATCGGCTTTTGGTTTCTTGAAGTCAGCTCGTTACTTTTCATGTACATGCTGATTAACTACTTTCTTTCCGGACATATGTTCCCCTTGGCGATGCTCCCTGAACCGTGGGCTTCGATTGCACAAGCCATTCCACTGCAATACCTGGCCTATTTCCCAACCCAGGTGTTCCTGGGGAAAATACAGGGCGAAATGCTGGCATGGGGATTGACCATCCAACTGGCATGGGTGATATGCTTTGCCATCCTTTGCAGAATTGCAATGCACTATGGCGTAAGACGATACAGTGCCTTTGGCGGCTGAGGAGCCAATGATGTGAGTGAAAGTCCTCCCTCGTATACCCGCGTGCTGGCTGTTCTAGCTCGTAATAGTTTCGTGCGCGATATGAATTTCCGGGGCAACTTCCTGATCGAGGTCATCACCGCCATGTTCTGGATGACCATGATGGTGTCCTTTTATCTGTTGATATTTCAATTTGCCAATGAAATTGGTGAAGACACCGGGTGGACGAAATACAGGTTCTTCGTTTTCCTGGCGACTACCATGATCATCAACGGCCTGATGCAAGCATTCGTACTACCAAACGCAGCAGAGTTCAGCGAGCTCATTCGCTTGGGGAATCTTGATTTTGCCCTGGTCAAACCGATCGACACCCAGTTTTTCATCTCCTTTCAACGTGTGAACTGGTCTGGTTATGCAAACATTGGCTGCGGTATTGCCCTGATGATCTACTCATTGATTCACCTGTCCCATACCCCCAGTTGGCTAGAAATGTCGCTCTTTGCAATCTACATCGCCTGCGGACTGGGCATCCTATATAGTTTGGTAATCTGCTTGGCTTCAACAAGCGTGTGGATGGGACGAAACCAGTCACTTTACAACTTTTGGTTTTACATTACGACATTCTCTCGGTATCCCATGGAGATTTATCGCGGACCGCTGGGAGAACCCTTACGACTGATCTTCACATTCATGATTCCAATCATGATTGCCATCAATGTACCAGCACAGATAATGGCCAAGGGACTTGAGGGGGCTGAATGGGAATTGGCTGTATTTGGATTATTTGCAACCATGGCATGCCTGGCGATTAGCCGATGGATCTTTAGCCTGGCCATATCGGCTTATCGAAGCGCAAGTAGCTAGAGTAATTCATGACCGTTTTGCAACATATACCCGAGGTTGCCATCTGGACTGACCGACACCGTGCTCCATTAGCACGCCAGGTGATCGACCTGATGGGATCACGAGTAAGTCTCATCGCGGTCGGAGGACATCGGGATGGACAGTTGGATAGTTTTGCATCTGACTTCGATAGCGACCACTACGACGATATGCGAAAGATGGTGATTGATCGACCGACGGCCTTTCTCCTTCTCATTTCAATGGATGGAGTAACCATCGAGGATATAAACGCTGCAGTAGACAACGGCATAACGGTCCTGGGGCTTGAACCAATTACATCTGAAATCAGCAGAACAGAAGTGACTGCACGTCACCGAATAGTGACTGGTGATCGCGGCCGCTTTCTACTTACACCTGCATTTGATGCCTCGTCCGGTTGGACAGGCGCCGTGGATCCCGAAGAGGTGCTCGGCAAGATTAGACTTATCAGTGCTCGCAGCGTTGGGGCCTCACAAAACGGTAGCTTATTTGCACGCCTCTTCGATATCTGGCACCTCATCTTGCGGTTCGCTGATATGCCGCAGAACATTGATGCTTCTCTAGTTGGACGCATGAAGCGGATTCCAGATGGTCTACGCCAAGCATCTGGGGTCTTAGCCGCCCATGGCCGGACCTGCCTTGGGATCAACGGGTGCTCAGCATTGGTCGAGGTGAGTAACACTCAGGCTACCGACCAACGCCAGATGTATCTCGTTGGTGACCATGGCCAGTTACTGGTGACCGACACGGGGTACCAGTTACATGATGAATCGGGAAAACTCATTGATAGCCTCGAACCCGGACCACATCCGCCCACTCGTGCGGTGCTGATCGCGGATCATTGGCAACGGTTGCTAGATCGACGCGTTGACCAAGACTTTGCGGCTAAATCGGGGCAAGAGACCGCCGCATTGGCCTGTTGCCTTACCTGCCTTCTCAGTGCCCGGACCGGGCAATCCGAAAGTCCCGACAACCTGCTTAAAGCACACGCTACCCGCTAACCCGTTTTCTTGACAGGTGATGATTCACCTCTACACTCTGATCGCTTCCCAGCGTACGAGCTAGCAGGATCCACAGGCGACCAAAAGGGCTCTGACCAGAATGCCATGTCCCCTCTTAGTTGCGTTCTGCTCTGTTGGTTTAGAAGCCGCAGACCGCTGCCAGAAGCCATTTGGAACAGATGGTGACCTGCTCGTGTCGCAATGGCCCGTAGTGTAACGGTAGCACCCCAGTTTTTGGTACTGGTAGTCCAGGTTCAAATCCTGGCGGGCCAGTTGAACCCGTGTTTTCCAGAGATGAGCGGATTGCAGTCGCCGGAGCCTTTCGGAACATACACAAAGGACTGAATCATCGAATCTCAATATCGACAGTCTGAGCCCCTATCGCCCATTCCGCAAAGATCGCTCGATGCGATTATTCTTGCAGCAGGTAGAGGCAGTCGGATGCATAGCGATTTACCCAAGGTGCTTCACCCGGTGGCGGGGCAGCCGATGCTTCGGTGGATCGTACAGACCTGTCGTGATGCGATGGCCTCACGGTGTATCATTGTGGTTGGGTACCGTGGCAATGACGTCCGACAAGCATTGGCGGCGGTGGATGGCTGCAGGTTCGTCGAACAACATCAACAGCTAGGCACCGGTGATGCAGTCCGAATGGCAGAACCCGCATTCGAAAACAGCCCGCCCGGTGATGTCCTGGTCCTTGCAGGCGATGGCCCGTTAATCCGGGCTTCAACACTTGTGAAACTAATCGAAACACATCATCAGACTCAGGCTGCAGCAACCTTGGCCACAGCCATTGTGGATGATCCAAGTGGCCTGGGCCGCGTGATCCGTAATGATCAAGGCCAATTTGAGGCCATTGTGGAAGATAAGGATGCCGACGCCAAACAGTTGAAGATCCGGGAGATTAATCCAAGCTATTACTGTTTCAATCGTGCCCTTTTGTTTGATACACTAAAGCAGGTTGGTAATGACAATGAATCCAGAGAGTATCTGCTCACTGACGTGCCAGGTTTGTTACGGTCCAATGGCCATCAGGTCAGCCTGCTTGACTCAATCCCGCCCGAGGACGTGCTAAGCATCAACACGCCCCAACAGTTGGCCCGGGTGGAACAGATATTCCAGAATCGTCTGGCAGATAGTCCCAGTATGTTGAGACAAAGAGCATGAGCCGTGCCGATCGTGACGACCTGAAGATCTTCTGTGGTGGTGCCAGCCAGAATCTAACCGAGCACATTTGCCGATATCTTGAGATCCCTCTGGGTCAAGGCCATACCGATCGATTTCCAGATGGCGAAAGTCTGGTCAAAATCGAAGAAGATGTGCGGGGTCGTGATTGCTTCATCGTGCAAAGCACATATGATCCGGTCGATGCGCATTTGATGGAGTTGTTGATTTATATTGACTGCCTCAAGCGTGCATCAGCCAGTCGGATTACTGCCGTGGTGCCATACTTCGGTTATGCCCGACAAGACAGCAAGTACGAGGGACGTACGCCGATCACGGCCAAGTTGGTAGCGAATCTCATTACGGCGGCCGGTGCTGACCGGGTGCTGACCATGGATTTGCATGCAGCACAAATCCAGGGCTTTTTTGACATCCCCGTGGACCATTTGAATGCGACACCCGTAATCCTTAAGCATATTGTGGCTCAGCGGTCAGATCTCGATCCGATTTGTGTGGTGAGCCCCGACACTGGTAATGTCAAAGCAGCCGGTGTTGTTGCCCAGACCCTCGATGTCGACTTTGCGATTGTCGATAAACGGCGTCAATCGGGCAGTCGTGTCGAATCCGCAAATATCATCGGCGACGTAAAAGATAAGACAGTTGTCATGGTGGATGACATGATCACGACGGCAGGGACGATCTGCGAGGCGGCAAAACTCGTTGCGGCACACAAGGCCAAGGGGGTTGTTGCCGCCTGTACCCATCCTGTATTGGTTGGTATGGCAATGGAGAGAATCGCTGAATCACCAATTGATAAGGTGATCGTATGTGATACGATCCCCTGTGGGGCGCGATGTCGACCCATCGAGACCAAACTGACGGAACTTAGTGTGGCCGAACTATTAGGCGAGGCGATTCACAGGATCCACCACAACCAATCCGTCTCCAGTCTCTTTAAACAGAAACAGCAGTGAAACGAAAGGTAGTCAACCTATAAACGGTTTTGGCAGTTGAGAGGGTCAAACAAATGGCGAAACACGAAATTCCTAAGCTTGCCGCCGAAATGCGTAACCAAACCGGCAGCCGCCCGACCACGCGGCTACGCGAGTCGGGCCAGTTACCAGCAGTCATTTACGGACATAAACAAGAAACAATCCATGTCAGCGTAGATGCCAAGGAGATGTTAGAGCTCCTGCACCGCAATACTCACGTATTAGAAATCGTTTCTGAATCCTCCGCAGAATCTTGCCTGATCAAGCAGGTTCAATGGGATCATTTGGGCGCGCAGATCATCCATGTTGATCTGGCACGTGTGGACCTTACCGAACGTGTCCGAACCCATGTGATTCTGGAACTCACCGGCGATCCGATTGGCCTTAAGGAATCGGGTGCCTTCCTCGAACAGCACCATCCTCAAATCGAGGTCGAATGCCAGGCCGCGGCGATTCCGGATCAACTGACAGCCGACATTAGTGAACTGGATGCAGGCAAACCTTTGACCGCTGCAGAACTTTCTTTACCCGATGATATCGGATGTACGCTACCGCCTGAAACCATTTTGGCCTCTATCTCTACCAGCGTTGAGGAGCCAGATGACGCAGAGAGTGTCGAGGCAGAGGCAGCCGAGAACGAACCCGAAGTGATCGGTGCCAAGCAAGATGAGCCCGAGGAACAAGAGCAGGCCTGAACTTAAGGCCGTAACTGTTAACTGGCCATGAAACTTATCGTTGGCCTAGGTAATCCTGGTTCGTCGTACACTCAAACGCGCCACAATGTTGGATTCATGGTGCTGGACCAGCTTGCCCGGCGCCACGGATTAACCGGCCTGAAATCCAAATTTCATGGCGGAGTGCTTGACGGTGAAATCGCGGGACATCGGTCGATGTTGTTACAACCAACGACCTTTATGAACCGCTCAGGACTGGCGGTTGGTGAAGCACTTTCATTTTATAAGCTTGAAGCAGCAAGCAACCTCATTGTCGTGGTCGATGATGCAGCGCTGTCATTCGGAAGACTACGCCTTCGTGCTGCGGGTAGTAGTGGAGGCCACAACGGACTTGCCGATATCGAGCGAGCAACAGGCACGCAGGCCTATACCCGCCTGCGCGTGGGTATAGATCCGCCCGGTCTCATGCGTCAACGCGATTATGTATTGTCCCGATTCAATCCAGATCAACTGTCTGCTCTTGGTGATGTACTGGATGCTGCTTGCGATGCCATCGAATGCTGGATCACCGATGGCACTCAAACCGCAATGAATCGATTCAACATCGATCCCCATCGTGATACACAAGAAGACGGCTAGATAACCGCCTTGGCTTCCTGTGCCGTGATGAGTTCATAAACTTGGCTTGCCGACGATGATTGCTGCAGCGACAGGCGAAAATCCTGATCGGTCAGCATGCGACTGATCTGCGCCAATGCTTGAATGTGTGGTCCAATTTGGTCCGCAGGGCTAACCAAAAGAATAATCAAGCTGACCGGCTTGCCATCTATGGCACCAAAGTCGATTGGGTCGGCTGTCTTGCCCATCACCATACACGGTTGATGACACTCTTTAATCTTGCCATGCGGGATAGCAATACCGTGACCAATGCCGGTGGTTCGTGTCAGTTCCCGTTCCCAAACAGCCTCACGCAATTTGTCCCCCGCTGACATATTCGTGGTTTCGACTAGCAGATCGACCAATTCGAAGATCACTGACTGCTTGCCCTTCGCAGTCAGCGGCACCTTGATGCTATCGGCCTGAAGAATCTCTGTAAGATGCATTGAGTCCATAGTTCCTGCGATTTAGATTACCCGCACTACCAACCCGTCTAAATTATCCCCAAGGTAGATGCACAGCACACCGTACCGAATCATCAACTTTATCGACGTGACCCCACCGTATCAAGTGAAAAACATTTACTATAACCGGTTGGGCTGATGAAACAGCCCATCAGTTAAGATGCCCCGCGCAGATCCAATATCTCTGTGCTGATACCAGCCGGCGGAAAAAAACCTTGCATGAATAAGTGCCGGCGATTCCAGGCCTAGGAGTGATCAGTGCGGTCAACCCGACACCCCTTGATACACCAGATGATTTTCCACAAATCATGGGCGTTGGCCCGTACAAATTTGAACCCTATGACCAATTCTCACGCAGCCCGCATAAACGCATTTTAACCCCCGATACACACAAGCGGGCAGCCAAGATCCCCTTTTTACCGACGGCTGAACCTTGACACCTCCCCATGCGTAGGTTATATCGATCGCCCCAAGGTCAGGTGGACAGGAACGACATTCACTAATCTGGTGACCCACATGATTGATGTGCAGGAATTGGCAAAATGGTACGGCCCAACACTCGCGGTCGATCAATTGACCTTTCAGATCGAGTCGGGGCAGATCATTGGGTTCCTAGGACCCAATGGAGCTGGAAAAAGTACGACGCTGCGTATCCTGACCGGTTTTTTACCCATGACCAGTGGTCGGGCCAGCGTGGCGGGCTATGACCTAACAACTCAATCGCAACAAGCACGAAGCAAGATCGGTTACCTGCCTGAAAGCACACCACTTTATGGAGAGATGCGTGTAGAAGAATATCTACATTATCGTGGCA
>Ga0310124_10001544_pt1 | contig 16041 bp, 7 predicted proteins | sample CB11b_AW_Bot5_MG_FD_203507 | JGI IMG/M metagenome (GOLD analysis project Ga0310124, IMG submission 203507) | Marine microbial communities from Western Arctic Ocean, Canada - CB11b_AW_Bot5 | ecosystem: Environmental > Aquatic > Marine > Oceanic | place: Canada: Western Arctic Ocean | collected... | reverse complement strand
CTTCTCCCCCTGTTGCTCGGTTTTGTAAGGGAACTCTTACCGGGATTCATTGAGATATCGAATTCGTCTGTCGATATCTGTGTTCACTGAATGATACGGCTGCGTCAGGTTGCCGGAATCGAAAACCGTCTGGCGAATATGCTCCACGTCGTCGGCGCCGACCGCGCTGGTGAAAATCGGCAGCAGATACTCGATGCCGGTCGCTGAGGGTTTCATCAGTTCGCTATCGTAGAATGACCGGTGCATCTTGCGGGGGTGAATGTGTCCCCATCGGTCGATAAAGGCACTGCCCGGACAGCTGTCCAGATAAAATCCCTGGGCCCGGTTCCATTGCAGCAGTGATACCGCACCGCTCCGGCCATCGACCAGCATATCGACCGCCTGGCCGCCAAGTCCGGACGCGTGGTGCCGGTCAAAACGCACCGGACGCCCGCCGCGCTGGGTGTGGCCGACTTTCCGGGTGAACACGGCTGACCCCGGTCGCGCACCGCGCCGCACCTTGTTGAAGTATTCCTCGCCGATCCGCTCCAGCAACAGGTGCTTCAAGGCCTCTGCCGCACCGGTCAGGACGGCGTTGCCGGCGGGGTCGGTTGAGCTATGTTCGCTGCCCAGGTCGTTGCCGTTTTCGTCGACGACGCCTTCGCCGCAGACAATCACGACATTTTTCTGGGCGTCGTAGATTTCCATCACCCGCGCTGCCAGTCGATCGAGGTTGACGCCGGCCTCCGGCACCAGCACGATGTCCGGCTGACCGTAGGCTGCCCCCAGGGCAATGTACCCTGAATGCCGTCCCATCACTTCGACGATGGCAATACGCCGATGGCTCTCGGTCGTGGTGCGTACCCGTTGTATGCCATGGGCCGCCTCGAACACTGCGGTGGCATAGCCGGGTGTGCAGTAGTTGATCATCTGCTCGATATCGAAGGCGCCGCTGTCGGGACGCTGGATGTAACGGAACCCGCCGTCCCCGGTGACTTCACGGTCCCAGTTTTCGACTTCTTCGGCGTAGTTGAGGCCGAGATCGTTGTCGATGGTCTTAGGTGCGAGCACGGTGGGAATGAACTGGGCCAGCGGCTGCAATCCGTTCATCGTGCCGTCGCCGCCAATGCAGATGAGTCCGTCCAGTCCGAGTTGCTGCAGGCGGTTGCCGACGGCGTCGATCTGGTCTTTGCGCTTCGGATCCACGTATGTGCGTGACGAGCCGATAATCGTTCCCCCACGCGTCGGCTCGAGTTCCGGAATCGGCTGGAACAGCGGATTGAGATGCACGTGCGGCACGGCCTCGTTCATGAGGCTGCCGAAACCGCGCATCAACCCGTACACTTCGATACGCATCTCATTGGCGCGCGTGATCGCGCCATGGAGCGTTGCGTTGAGGGCAGGGGTGTCGCCTCCTGCGGTAAGGATACCGATTCGCTTCATCTATGGAAAAATCTCAGCTTCAGGTTTGCTGGTTTTAGGTGGATTGCTCGGCACCTGCCGCTTATCGAGTCACATATTCCCCGACACCTGACACCTCGAACTGCCAATACGCAAGTGCCGCACTGGTACGAAAACTGCTTCTTATAGTGTTATGGCCTTTCCATACTTTCTGCAGGAGACGGTGATTTACGGCTGCCACGTTTCAGTTGCAATCGCATCAGGTCGCGGTATATTTAGTAACTGCTTGATCTAATGGTAGTTACGTTCTTTTGATCGGCGGGTCTCGGCCGTATCTGCCTCGTCTGCTGCCGTAACCGACGGGGTGCAGGTGTCGGGACCTGTTCGTGTAGCCCCCGAAGGGATCCGGGATGACATGAGTGCGATTGCGATCACTGCGACATTTACTGCCGAACCGGTTGGCGAAGTCCTCGACTTCTGGCTAACCGACCTGGATATCTCTGGGACCGTCGCGTTTGCGCGGTATAACCAGGTCTTTCAGGAGTTGCTCGCCGATTCCGGCCTGCTTGCCTCGAACCGTGGCGGGCTCAACGTCGTGCTCGTACGCCTGGCCGACTGGCGTGAGACGGCCGGCGCTGTCGACGATTTCATCGCTGCCATGACTGCTGCAGCCAGAACAGCCCCGTCACCGTTGCTGGTCGTTCTCTGCCCATCGCTGCAGCCGCAGACAAACGATGAGCAGCGGATCGCTGCGGCCCTGGCACCACTCGCCGGCGTACGCACAATCGTCGCCGAACAACTTTGTCGTCGATTGCGGAGCTCGCAAATTCACGACACTGCCGCCGAGCACGCCGGGCATGTGCCGTACACGGATCTTTTCTTTGCCGAGCTGGGCACCGCGATTGTGCGGCATGTCTACGATGCGTCGCGCACACCATTGAAGGCAATCGTCCTCGATTGTGACAATACCTTGTGGACCGGCATCTGTGGAGAAGACGGTCCCGATGGCGTGGTTATCGATGAACCGCGGCGTAAGCTCCAGAGTTTTATGGTCGCCCAGCACGATGCCGGCAGACTGCTGTGCCTGTGCAGCAAGAATCATCAGGCGGACGTCGATGCTGTGTTCGAGCGCCAGGAGATGCCGCTTGCCAGTGACCATATCGCTGCGACCCGCATCAACTGGAACGCGAAGTCTGTAAACCTAACGGAGCTGGCAGCGGAACTGCAGTTGGGGCTGGACAGTTTTGTTTTTGTTGATGACAATCCTGTGGAATGCGCCGAGGTCCAGGCCGGCTGTCCCGAAGTCACGACAATCAACCTGCCGGACAGCCCGGAAGTGCTTCCGGAGTTTCTCGATAATCTGTGGATTTTCGACCACTTCGAAACGACCGCGGAAGACCGCCGGCGCACCGCGATGTACCAGGCGGAAAAACAGCGACACGAGCTGCGTCGGCAAACGCTGACGATCGATGATTTTCTCCAGGGGCTGCAACTGGTGACCACTATCCGGCCGATGACCGATGCGGATGTCGAGCGGGTGGCGCAGATGACACAGCGCACAAACCAGTTCAACTTCACGACACATCGCTTCGATGCAGCTCAGATCCGGGCCGTGCAGACGGAACCGGCATCGACGATCGTGGTAGTCGACGTCAGCGACCGCTTTGGTGATTACGGGCTTGTCGGCGCGATGATCTATCGTTCGACGTCGTCGGCAATCGTAATCGACACGTTGTTGATGAGCTGCCGGACACTCGGACGTGGTGTCGAGCATCGCATGCTTGCACACCTCGGTGAGCAGACGCTGGCGGCCGGTTTAAGTCATTTGGAACTGCCGTTCAAACCGACTGAACGCAACGAGCCGGCGCGTACTTTCGTCGAGGCTGTCGCAGGAGAGTTCCGCAATGACGGCGATAGCAAGTGGCTTTACAGCATTCCGGCAGCAACCGCAGCCGGCGTCCGTTACGAGCCGTCAAGCGCTGCAGTGCCGCAGGATTCCGCCGACCCGCAAGAATCCTCTGCCACCGCGACGTTTGTCACAACAGGTCTTGCGGTGACCGCATTGGTGACGCGGATCGCGACGGAACTAGGCAATCCGGAGGCGGTGTTGGGTGCTGTTCATGCGGCCGCTGTCCGGCAGCACTCGGCGTTAGATTTCGAGTTCATCGGACCACAAACGGAGACTGAAAAGCGTATCGCGTTTGTCTGGGCCACAGTCCTGCGTCTCGATCGCGTCGGCGTCGATGACAACTTCTTCGACCTGGGCGGGGACTCCCTGCGCATCGTGTCGGTACACAGCCGCCTGCAGGGGGCGTTCGCCACCGACTTTCCCGTTACCAAAACGTTTCAGTACCCGACAGTCCGGGCGATGGCCGAATTCCTGGATGACTCGCGACGGGATCAGCCGCAATTCCGGGACGTCCGAGAACGCGCCCGACGCCAGCGCGAAATGCTGGCACAACAGCGCCCGCGCAGCCGCAAATGAGTGATAAAAACGACAATTTGGATGCCCTCGAAAGTATCGCCATTATCGGCCTGGCAGGGCGTTTGCCGACATCCGAGAACGTCGATGCGTTCTGGGCGAACCTGCTGGCTGGGCGTGAATCGATCACGACATTCACCGACGAAGAACTTGCCGAGGCCGGCGTCAATCCCGATGCAGTCCGCGACAATCCGAATTTCGTGCGGCGCGGCGGGGTGCTCGACCATGCCGACTGCTTCGATGCCGGTTTCTTCGACATGACACCGCGTGAGGCGCAACTCAATGATCCGCAGCATCGCGTCATTATGGAAGTTGCCTGGCACGCCCTGGAGAACGCCGGGTACGTACCGGAGAACTATGCCGGCAGCATCGGCGTCTTTGCCGGCAAGGCGCGCAATAATTATTACCCGAACAACCTGCTGCCGAACCGCGACACCATTCCGGCAGTGGACGATCTGGTCACAGAGCTTGGCAACGAAATGGATTATCTGCCGACGCGCATCTCGTACAAGCTCAACCTGACGGGGCCGAGTGTGAGCATTCAGACGGCCTGCTCCACCTCGCTGGTGGCGGTCTATCACGGCTGCCAGAGCCTGCTCAATTACCAGTGCGACATGGCACTGGCCGGCGGTGTGACGATCCTGGTGCCGCAGAAGCGCGGCTACAGCTATTTCGAAGGTCATTTCTCATCGCCCGACGGCCACACCCGGACCTACGATGAACGGGGGGAAGGCACGTTGTTCAGCAATGGCGCCGGCATGGTTCTGCTCAAGCGCTATTCGGAAGCGGTCGAGGACGGTGACTCGATCATCGCTGTGATTCGCGGCATCGCCATCAACAACGACGGTTCCGACAAAGTCGGATATATGGCGCCCAGCGTCAGCGGCCAGGCAGAAGTCATCGCCATGGCCCACGCGATGGCAGGCGTCGAGCCGGATGAGTTTTCCTACGTCGAGGGGCACGGCACCGCGACGCCACTGGGAGATCCGATCGAAGTGGCCGCACTGACCCAGGCCTTTCGCGCCGGAACCGAGCGCAATCAGTTTTGCGGCCTCGGGTCGGTCAAGTCAAACGTCGGGCATCTCGATGCTGCCGCCGGCGTTGCCGGGTTGATCAAGTGCGCGATGGCGATAAAGCACGGCATCATCCCGCCGAGCATCAATTTCGAGAAACCGAATCCGAAATTCAATATCGAGACGACACCCTTCTATATCGTCGACAAACTGACCGAATGGCAAACCGACCGGCCACTCCGCCTGGCCGGTGTCAGTTCGTTCGGTGTCGGTGGTACCAATGCCCATGCCGTGATCGAGCAAGCGCCGGATGCCGAGCCGACGACGTCGCGGCGTGACTGGCAACTGATTGTGCTTTCGACCCGAAACACCGGTACACTTGATGCCGCCACGGTGGAACTCGCAAAGCAGTTCCGCGAACCGGTTGCGGACGCCGGGTGGTTTGCCGACGCTGCCTACACGCTGCGGGTTGGGCGTCGAACATTTGCCCAACGACGCTTTGCGGTCTGTCGCGATGCGGGTGACGCTGCTGCGGTGCTCGAGACACTCGAAAAGAAGCGTGTTACAACGGTGCAATCACGCCGCCATGACCGGGCCGTGGCCTTCATGTTTCCCGGCCAGGGCTCGCAGCACCCAGACATGGGGCGACAGCTTTATGACAGCGAACCGGTGTTTCGCGATACGATCGACGAGTGCGCCCAACTGCTGGAACCCAGGCTGAAGTCGGACATTCGCGAAATAATGTTCCCGGGTCCGGACGCCGCTGAAGCCGCAGCCGAGAACGTCCGGCAAACAGTCATTGCCCAGTCGGCAATTTTTATCATTGAATACGCACTCGCCCAGTTGTGGATGTCCTGGGGCGTTCGCCCGGGAAAAATGATCGGTCACAGCATCGGCGAATTCGTGGCAGCCTGTCTCGCCGGCGTCTTTTCTCTCGAAGACGCACTGATGCTGCTGGCGGTGCGCGGCCGGTTGATGCAGAGCCTGCCCGGCGGTGACATGATGGCGGTGACCTTGCCGGAGGCCGAACTGAAGCCGTTGCTGTCCGACGAGCTGGCGATTGCTGCAGTCAACGCCCCGAACAGTTGCGTCGTCTCCGGTCCGCACGAAGCTGTTGAATCATTTGCCGCCGAGTTGGCGCAACGCGACATTGCCTGCCGCGAACTGCACACGTCGCACGCCTTTCATTCGGCCATGGTCGACCCTGTTCTCGAGGAGTTTACCGACGCCTTCCGTAACATCGGGCTGCAGGCCCCGCAAGTGCCATTCATCTCCTCCGTCTCCGGCACCTGGATCACGCCGGAGCAGGCCGTCGACCCGGCGTATTGGGGGCGGCACATGCGGGAGACAGTGCGCTTCAATGACGGACGTCAGGTGCTGGCGGAGGAAGCCGACGATATCCTGCTCGAGGTCGGCCCGGGCAACACCTTGTATTCACTGGCCAGGCTCGGGTTGCAGGCTTCGTCCGAGCAGGTTGTGCTGTCATCGCTCGGCCACATCCAAAGCAGTGATCCGGACATCGTCAACATGCTAAATGCGCTCGGCCGCCTGTGGGCCGAAGGCGCGGCCATCGACTGGCAGGGGTTCGACAGCGGCGAACGCCGGCGGCGGGTGCCGTTGCCTGGATATCCGTTCGAACGCAAGCGCCACTGGATCGATCCGCCGCCGGGTACGCGGCCGGTCGGCAGTTCGGCACCGGCCGGCGACAGCGATATCTATCTGGACACCGCCATCCCCGCCCCCGCTGCGGCGGTGGAACGACCGGTTTCATCACCAGCAGAAGAGGAAATTGCCACGCCAGATGCTACACCTGCGGCATCGCGCAAAGAACGTATACTCGACCAACTCAAGGCGACGATGGAGGATCTCGGCGGCCTCGATCCTGAAGATATCGAAATCGATGCGTCCTTCCTCGAACTCGGGTTCGATTCGCTGTTCCTGACTCAGGCGACGATGACCTTCAAGAAAACGTTTGGCGTCGACGTCACTTTTCGCCAGCTTCTCGAAGATACCCCAACGCCGAGGGCGTTGGCAGAGTTCATCGATGCAGCGCTGCCGCCCGACGCATTTGCGCCGGCACCCGTGTCGGCAGAAAAAGCTGCTGCCCCGGCTGCGGCCGACAAGCCTGTCAAGCAGCCGGACGAACCTGCTTCCGAAAAACCAAAACGATTCGGTCCGTGGAAGCCGGTCGACAAGTCGACGACCGGACTGGACGACGTCCAGGAGAAGGCGTTGAGTTCGTTGATCGATTCGTATACCGCAAAAACGTCGAAGTCGAAGGAATTGACCGCCAAGCACCGGGCGCAACTGGCCGACCCACGTGCCGTCGCCGGTTTCAAGTCGATATGGAAGGAGATGGTCTACCCTATCGTCACCGATCGCTCAAAGGGATCTCGCCTGTGGGACATAGACGGCAACGAGTACGTCGACATGACCATGGGCTTCGGCTCGGTATACTTTGGGCATTCGCCTGAGTGGATCACGCAGGCGCTGACCGAGCAGTTGTCGTGCGGCGTCGAGATCGGTCCGCAGTCCCCGTACGTAGGACAGGCGGCAGCCGACATATGTGAGCTCTTGAAGATGGAGCGAGCCGCGTTCTGCAATACCGGTTCGGAGGCGGTGATGGCTGCCATGCGTCTGGCGCGAACAGTAAGCGGCCGCGATAAGATCGTGATGTTCGACAATGATTACCACGGCATTATGGACGAGGTGCTGGTGCGGCCAATGAACCGTGCGGACAACATCCGCACACTGCCTGTTGCACCGGGGATTCCGCGGGCCTCCGTAGAAAACGTCATTGTCCTCGACTACGGAGACATGAATTCGATTGAGATCATGAAACAGCATGCCAACGACATCGCTGCGGTGATTGTCGAACCTGTGCAAGCACGCCATCCCGACCTGCAACCGCACGAATTTCTGAAGGCGTTGCGAGAGTGGACGACGGCAGCCGACGTCGCACTGGTTTTCGATGAGGTGATTACCGGGTTTCGCCTGCATCCGCGAGGTGCGCAGGAATTTTACGGCATTGATTCAGACATGGGCACATACGGTAAGATCATTGGCGGCGGCATGCCGATCGGTCTGTTGGCGGGCAAATCGAAGTACCTCGACGCACTGGATGGCGGCAGCTGGGAGTACGGTGATGAGTCGGCACCGGAAGTTGGTGTGACTTATTTCGCCGGCACCTTCGTGCGTCACCCGTTGGCGATCGCTGCGGCCAGGGCGGTCATCAGGTACCTGAACGAACAAGGACCGGAGTTGCAACAAGCCTGCATGGAACGTGGCGATTATTTCGCTCAGGAAGTCAACGATTACATCAAGTTGAGAGGTGCGCCGCTGCAGCTCGAGCATTGCGGATCGATGTCGTACCTGAACTTCCTCGAAGAAGACCAGTACTCGGCCCTGTACTTCTACCATCTCCGGCAAAAGCTGGTGCACATCTGGGAGCACCGCGCGATTTTCGTGACACCGGCGCATGCCGACGAGGATATCGAGTTTTGCATCGATGCATTCAAGTCCAGCATCGACGACATGCAGTCCGGCAACTTTCTCGCCGGGGGTGCTCCGGGGCAAGCCAAACGCCAGCCGCTGACTTCTGCACAAATCGAGTTGTGGCTGGCGACCCAGATCAATGACAACAGTTCCCGGGCGTTCAACGAGAATCTGGTTCTCAAGCTCACGGGTACAGTCAATATCGAGGCAATGACGTCTGCAGTCCAGCAGACAGTGGCGCGCCACGAGGCGTTACGCTCGACCTTTGCCGACGACGGCTCGTATCAGAAAATTCAACGGGTGTTGGAGATCGACGTACCATTCACCGACCTCACGTCCGTGTCTGTCGACGAACGCCAGACGCAACTGACGGAGTCGATCCAGTCGGTTGTCGATATGCCGTTCGATATTGTCGAAGGCCCGTTGCTCCGGATCCGTCTCTTCCAGGTTGCGGACCAGGAATTCCGCCTTCTTTTGTCGGTACATCATCTTATCTGTGACGGTTGGTCATCGGGCGTGGTGCTCGAGGATCTCGGGGCTTTTTACTCCGCCGAGTGCCAGGGCGTCAGTGCGCAGCTCGAACCGGCAATGCAGATCGGCGAATTTTGCCGATGGCAGGCGTCACAAACTGCCACCGAAGCTGCGGCCGCGACCGAGAAGTTCTGGACCGATTGGTATGCCGACGTGCCGGAGCCTCTGGAACTGCCGACCCGTTGGGCGCGGCCACCGATCCAGACGTTCAGCGGACGGACCCTGCACATGCCGATAGATGATGCAATCTACAAGGACATCAAGAAGGTCGGCGCGAAAAACGGCAGCACACTCTCGACGACGCTGCTGACGGCGTACAAGATTCTGCTGGCGCGATTGTCCGGACAGAACGATATCGTCGTCGGCATCTCGCTGGCTGGCCAGGGACTGGTCGATGGCCAGCGACTTGTTGGTCATTGCGTCAACATGCTGCCGATGCGCAGTCATGTCGACGGCGGCAAGTCGTTCAGCGAACTGGTCCAGGCCGAGAACCGTGCGATGCTCGATACGCACGAGTACCAGAACTACACCTTCGGCCAGTTGCTGGCGAAACTGACGCTGTCGAGAGACCCGAGCCGTACACCGCTGGTGTCTGCCGAGTTCACTCTGGAGCCGAAGCTCAGCGACCTCGAGTTTTACGGGCTCGAAACCGAGGTGCTGCCCGATCCGAATCGGTATTACAACAAGGACATCTTCTTCAACTTCGAGGCAACGCCAAAGTCGTTGTCGCTGTTGTGCGAGTACAACAACGATCTCTTCGATGCGGAAACGATCCGCCACTGGATGAATTGTTTCCAGGCATTGCTGGTTTCGATCATTGCCGCGCCTGCGGCCACGCTCGCCTCGCTGCCGATGCTTGATGACACGGCCCAGCAGGCTGTTGAAGCCTGGAACGACACTGCCGCACCGTACCCCGAAATCCCGGTGATCTCGCAGATCAAAGCGATGGCAAAGCAACGACCTGATGCAAAAGCCGTCGCGTCGGCTTATGACAGTTGCACGTACAGCGAGTTGTTCGAACGGTCGGGACAGATCGCCAATCGCCTCGCTGAGGCAGGTGCGACGCCTGACAGCATCGTTGGCATCTGCATGGAACGCTCGGTCGATGCCGTCGTTGCGTTGCTCGGCGTCTGGCAGATCGGTGCGGCATACCTGCCGCTCGACCCGATGTTTCCGCCGGCACGGCTGGCCTTCATGCTTGATGACGCTCGCGTTTCCGCGGTTTTGACCGATACAGCGTCGCGCGAGGTCCTGCCCGATGAGATTCCGGGCGATGTCGAGGCGATTCTGGTGGACCGCGAGATTGCCGTGATCGCGGCCTTGCCGACAACACCGCCGACCTGCCATATCGATGTCGATGCGCTGGCCTATCTGATCTACACCTCCGGCAGTACCGGCAAGCCGAAGGGCGTTGAAATTTCGCATCGGGCGCTGAGCAATTTTCTGGCGTCCATGCAGCAGAGACCGGGTATTACTGAAGAGGATGTGTTGCTGGCGGTGACGACACTGTCCTTCGACATTTCGGCATTGGAGAATTTCCTGCCGTTGGTCACCGGTGCCACGCTGGTCATTGCTGATCAGGACACAGTCGTCGATGGTGAAGCGCTGGTGCAGACAATTGATGAGTTCAATGTCACAATGATGCAGGCGACCCCGACGACCTGGCAGTTGATGATGGCGTATGGTTGGGAAGGACACCCGTCCCTGAAAATTCTTTGCGGCGGCGAAGCAATGACGCAGGAACTCGCTGGACAGCTTGTCAAGCGGGGAGCGTCCGTATGGAATATGTACGGCCCGACCGAAACAACGATCTGGTCAACTGTTCATCAGATCACCGGCGGCGACGAACCGGTATCAATCGGCAAGCCGATTTACAACACGCAGTGCCACGTGCTCGATGAGCAAATGCAACCGGTCGCGGTAGGTGCTCACGGCGAGTTGTTCATCGGCGGTGAAGGCCTGGCCCGCGGCTACCATGATCGGCCGGAGTTGACAGCCGACCGTTTCGTGGCGGACCCGTTTTCAGCGGTCGCCGGTGCGCGCTTGTATCGGACCGGCGATCGTGTGCAGTATCGCAACGACGGCAGCCTGATGTTCCTCGGGCGGTTCGACGACCAGATCAAGTTGCGCGGGTTCCGCATCGAGATAGGCGAGATCGATTCATTGCTGCGGACGCATGATGCTGTTGACGATGCCGTGACAATCCTCCGCGAGGATACTCCAGGTGATCAACGACTGGTTGCCTACGTCATCTCGACGATGGCCGACCTGCAGAATGAACTGCGCGAATACCTGCAGATGTCCCTGCCGAATTACATGGTGCCTGCAGCGGTTGTCGCACTCGACGCGTTCCCGTTGACACCGAACGGCAAGCTGGATCGCAAGGCGTTGCCGGCACCGGTAATGGCAATGTCGACTGCCGCCGAGCGAGCGGAAGGGTTTGAAATCCCTCTCACCGAGGCGGAACAGTCGGTAGCGGAAATATGGGCCACTGTCCTCGATTTCGACGCGATCGAACCGGATGACAATTTTTTCGATCTGGGCGGGCATTCACTGCAGGCAGTCCAGATTATCGGCCGGATGAAAGCGGACATGGGGATGCGTGTGCGGCCGACGGATCTGATGTATCAAACACTCCGCCAGCTGGCCGCCAGTTGCGGTGGTGGGCCAACGGAAGAGGGGGGTGCTGCATCCGGCGGTTTGCTCAAGACGATACGCCGCACCCTGGTGCGTGACTGAATGCATTTGGATTTCTTCGGCCGAACCAACCTTGCACGACGGCGTAGGCAACGCCGGCGATGTCAATCAAGACACCACTGAGAGCTGTTGATGCCTCCCGAGCCTTTGTTCTTCAAATCCGGTGAACGATCTCTGTTCGGCATCTTTGAGCCGGCGATAACGCCATGCAAATGCGTGGCGGTCATCTGCAACGCCTTCGAACCAGAGCACGTCGGCTGCCATCGCGCCCTGAAGAAACTCGGGGAGCGCCTGACCCGGCTCGGTATCGATGTATTCCGTTTCGATTTTGCGGGTATGGGCGATTCGTCCGGAGATTTTGGCAGGATGGACATGACCCAGTGGCAAACGGACGTCAATGCTGCTGTCGATCTGGCGCGCCGTCGGTTTCGGTGTAGAAAGGTGGTCCTGCTCGGTGTCCGGATGGGAGCCACGATGGCGGCGCTGACTTGTGTGTCCCGCGGTGATATTGACGTCGCGGTCCTGTGGGAGCCGGTGCTGGACGGCGCCACGTTTGTCGATGACCAGAGGTTGGTCCACAACACCCCGACGTCGGACGGAATTTTGCTGCCGCCGATCAATGCCAACGCCGACGGGATTACGGAAATCGTGGGTCTGCGGTTCACTGACCCGCTGCTGGCGGCATTTGCCGAGACGTCCCTGGCCGATCTCGTATGGCCGCCGCACACAAAGGTGCAGGTCGTCACGAACATGGCCGGCGCCTCGTCGTCCAGGGTCGCAGAGATGCTGGCGGCACAGGTCGTTGATTTGCAGCACATCCACGTCAAGGCTCCTTTGGTCTGGATCGATCACGAGCAGGTGCCGGGGGCGGTGTTTCAGGCGATCAGCGAATGGGTGCAACAACAGTTATGAACGCTGCAACAGCCACCTATAATGAACAGCCATGCCTGATCGGCCCGGAGCAATCACTGATCGGTGTGCTGACTATGCCGGAGACTGTGAACAAGCCGGCAGTGATTTTCCTTAATGCGGGTATGCTTCACCGTGTTGGCCCGAACCGCTGCTATGTCAACTGGGCGCGGCGGCTCGCCGAGCTGGGATATCCGGTGCTGCGTTTCGATTCGTCGGGCCTTGGTGACAGTCCGGTCAGTCAATCCAATGCAGAATACGATGAGCGCATGCACGAAGAAACGGCCTGGGCGATGACGGCGGTGACAAAGGCCTGCGGCAGCGATCGATTCATCCTCGGCGGCCTCTGCCTGGGCGCGGTCAACGCGTTGCTGGCAGCATCACACGAACCGCAGGTGTGCGGCGTGGTCATGCAGAATCCGCAATTCCTCGATGAAGACGAACTGACAGCCTATGTCGAGGCCCGGAACTGGCGATACTGGCGCCGGGTGCTGTTTAGCCTGGAGCGATGGAAAGAGTTTTTTTGCGGCCGGGCGGACTACAAGATGATCCGTTCGCGGTTGCGCGGTTTTTTCATCCGCAAGGATGCGGTCAACGATATTGCCGACGAAATTCTCGCGCGCTTCAGCGTGCTGATCGAGCGCGGGGCGTCTATTCTCCTGGTCAACAGCGCACTCGATATCAGTCGTGATTATCTCGATGTCATGATGCGTGACCGGGCAGCAGAGTTTCAGGCCACAGGCCGGATGACCATCGAGGAGATAACCGACTGCGATCATCTCTTCACGACGTTCGACAGCCAGCAACTTTTCCTCGATATTTTCATTCGCTGGGCCGATGCATGCAGGACGGAGAGCTGATATGGGCGTGACGGAAGCATTCAATCAACCGGCTTCTGGTGGCAAGAAAGATGTAGCAATCATCTACCCGACCCGCAATCGGCCGGACATGCTGATGCAGTCGCTGACGGCATTGCTGCAAAACACAGTGCTGCCAGCCGAAATTGTCGTGGTCGACCAGAGCGACGATGATGCCACGAAGGTTGCGCTCGAACAGTTCGGCAACCCGTTGGTACAGCGTGTCCCTTCGGACCTGCGCGGCTTGTCGCATTCGCGGAACACGGGAATCGAAGCCTCGACGAGCGAGCTGGTCGGCTTCATAGATGACGACTGCATCCCGGCCCCAAGCTGGGTTGCAGCGGCTGTGAAAGCCGCTGGAGAGTTCCCGCAATCTCAAATCCTCATTGGCGACGTTTATGACGATATCAACGACATCAGTGATACGGCGCTCGCAGGATTGACCTCGAAAGTCATCACGCTGCAAGGACGCAACGATCCGTGGATCGTTGGACCGACAGGCGGCAACTCGTTCTTTCGCCGCCAGGTGTTCGAGACTATCGGGTTCTTTGATCCGGTGCTGGGACAGGGTGCCGAGTTCCCCGGTGCCGAAGACGCCGACATGGTGTACCGTGTGCTGAAGTACGGGCTCGAAGTGACGTATACAGATGCTATTCGCATCCACCATCTCGACTGGCGCAATGACGAGGCGAACATCAACAACACATACAACTACGGACTGGGTGTAGGTGCGATGTTCGCAAAATACGCCGCTGCGGGTGACCTCTACCCGAAACGCTACATCTTTGCCCGCCGGTTCATGATAAAGTTTCTGATGGCTCCGTGTTACCTGTTGCTCGGAAAGCGGCTGGCATACCGCCGCAGCGTCAACTGGCTGCGCGGCATCCGAGAGGGCTTCGCCGGCTGGGTAAAGATGAATGGGCCGTGATGGGAAGTGGGGAGTCAGTTCGATGAAGAGCGCGAGCCACAATCCGACCAATTCAGCCACCCTGCCTGAAACCTGAAACCTAAAACCTGAAACCTTTCCCTTGCTCAAGAACAGGATAATTCGCAACATCTTCAGCAACTACGTCGGCTTCATTTTGACGATGCTGGTGATGTTGTATATGGTGCCGTTCCTGCTGGGCGAGCTCGGCATGGCGACCTATGGTGCGTGGATATTGGTCAATGTTTTTTTTGCGTACTTCGCACTGATCGAGCTCGGACTGATGCCGGCGGTTATCCGCCACGTCTCGCAGGCACTGGCGCTCGACGATCGAGACAAAGTCGAGAGGACGGTCGGTTCGGCATGCGCCGTTCTCATGCGCCTGTCACTGATCTCGGTACCGATCCTGATCGTCATCATTTGTCTGGCGGGCTGGGCGGTTGATCTGGATGGTTTCGATCGGCGTACTTTCGTCACTGCAACGGTCTTGATGGGGCTCATAGCGGTCATCGATTTCTTTCGTCGTTTGCAGATCGCCGTACTCGAGGGGCATTCCCGATTCGACCTGCTCAACACTATCGAGGTAGCCAGGACCTTCGCAGGTGCCGCCGCAATCATCATTGCCGTGAAAGCCGGCCACGGTCTTCTCGCGCTGGTCGTCATCCGCATGGCGGAGACGGTGGTTGAGATCGCCGCACTGAATTTTTTCATCCGCCGAGATTGCGGTATCCGCGTCAACCCGCGACTTGCTGATCCGAAGATTCGCCGCAGGCTGAAGGATTACTCGAAATTCGCTTTCCTGGTTGATCTCGCTGTCAACGTTTCACATCGCATCGACGGGCTGGTGATCGCCTTGATGATGGCGACGCCCTTCCGTTCGATCGCTTATTACGATGTCGGTACAAAGATTGCCGGTGTGCTCGAGAAAATTACCGACCCGCTGATCGACACGCTTTTTCCCCTGGCGTCCGAGCTCGACACCAATCGTGAACCCGAAGCCATGCGCCAGCTGCTGATGACGGGAACGCGTGTTTCCGTCATGATAATCACACCGTTCCTGATCATGCTTAGTGCCTATGGCGGGGATGCGATCGGTTGGTGGTTCATGATCATTCCCAATGACAAGGTGCCGGCGGATATAATCGCGATGAGCCTGCCGATTCTCCATATCTTTCTGGGGGCAGTTTTTATGGCAGTATTCGATGCCACTGCATCTCGGGTACTCCTTGGTACCGGCCAGGTGAAATTTGACGCAACCATATCCCTCGGCACGGCGATTCTGAACCTGACACTCAGCTTGATTCTGGTCTGGAAGCTCGGTATCATTGGCGTGGCGCTGGGAACGCTGATCCCGGCAACGATCTGCAATCTGTTTATCTCTGTGCCGTATACCTGCCGTCTCTGCGGCCAGCCGGTGCATCGGCTCTACATCGCGGTCTTTGTACCGTTGTTGGCGCTGGCTGCCTTGTCGTACGGCGTCATGGCGCTGACGTCGCTGATCACTGACAATCGGGTGATCACCTTCATAATCGACGGTACTGTCGTTTCGTTGATCTGCGGAGCGATGCTGCTGCGACTGTTGAAACAAGCCGCCGTGGTTGCCAGAGAATTGGACGGCGGATAAGTTATCAGCCGAGGAGCCAGTAAAAGTCACTCGCCAAATCAATAAAGATGGAAGTGTGCGGATGATATTGCTGCGAGGCCAACAACTGGCTCGTTGATAAATTGTGCCCGAAAAAACTCGGAGCCGCG
>Ga0310124_10001541_pt1 | contig 16054 bp, 26 predicted proteins | sample CB11b_AW_Bot5_MG_FD_203507 | JGI IMG/M metagenome (GOLD analysis project Ga0310124, IMG submission 203507) | Marine microbial communities from Western Arctic Ocean, Canada - CB11b_AW_Bot5 | ecosystem: Environmental > Aquatic > Marine > Oceanic | place: Canada: Western Arctic Ocean | collected... | reverse complement strand
ATGGCCCTTTCTGCATTTCAACTGAAGAGTTTTATAGTCAATGATTTAAATTACTGTTATCAATGAGGTTATAATTACTTCTATGAACCCGGCTAGATAAAAATTTTATTTTAAGACATAAATTTTTATCTAATAGTTGTTATATGTTTTATTGCAAATTTAAGGAGATTAAAATTGGATCCATTAAAGTGGTTAAGTGCAAGAGAAGGTGATTTTTCTTCTTTAACGGTAGATGAAATCAAGGCAATTAATGACTTTTTTCTTGTTTGGAGTTATTTCGAAGAACAAAAGCTTGATTGCACTGCTGGTAGAGTTAAATTTTTAGAATTAGCCGTGTTGCTGGCTAATCAAAATAAGCTTGGACAAAATTTTTTAGGTGAAATGGTTACCTATTTTCGTGAAAGGTATGTTTCTGACAATTCGCTTAATTACAGGGTTGAATATCTTCATTTGGAACAAAGTAGGAACCCTCAAGAAGTTACGGACATGTTATTGAAGATAGATTGTGATGAAACAACACAATTCATTGGATGCCTATTTATAGTATATCGATACAGAAATAACTTGTTCCATGGACCCAAATGGCGTTCATTTTTGAAAGAACAGAAATGTAATATGGAAATGTCATCCAAATTCTTGATTAGTATCATGGATCTCACATAGCAAACGTATTGATATTATGATTATATATTCAGCAGTATAATTAATTTTGAAAGTTGGTCGTTAACAAGTGTTACAGCGGAGTTAAACCCACAGGTCACCCTGTGGGAATGAACTAGTCTTCCAGAGGGAGCTCTAGAGTGTCACCATATTTTGGAGCTACTCGGTTGAGTAGCTTATCGAATTCTTTTGAATTACTAGATGCATCCATTAGAAGCATCACTTTATTTAAGTGTTCCTTTAGTTCTGGCAATCCGTAATCTTCAGTGAGTAACTGATGATGAGTGGTTTTTCTATGGCCAGCATTAGTTCGAGGATTTTTTTCCTGAAGTGTTTTCTTTATTCCTGGCGCTAAGCGTGAATATATAATGTCATTAACCCAGTGGCCAACAAATGCTGGTCTTTTTAGAGCCATGTAGCTGTCGTAGCCTTTGATTTTCACGAGTTTAAACCAAAACTCATCAGGGAACGTTTTAGTCCATTTTCTGTTAGGTTCATCTCTGATGTATTTTTCTAGTATTGCACTTAGTGCTTTTTTCTCGCGAATTTCTTGATAGCCGGTAGCTTCATCAATCAACGCGACGATACCAACTCGCGCAAATCCTCGAATTAGAGTTTCTGCATATTCAGCATAACGAATATCCTGTTCTGTGGTTAACACACCATCTTTACGGGCTTCTAGAATAACATCACACAAATCGGCCAAGATTTCGCCCCGAAACCCGTGTACGGGTCTTGGTGTTTGGCCTGTCAAAACTACGGGATTTTGGAGTGCCATATTAAGTGAGTGGTTCATGTAAGGAGCAAGTTTTGCATTGGATACCAAGCGCGCAACACCTTGGCCACGCCCTTTCATTCCAATCGCACCGGTCATGCTTCTTCCTGAAATAAATCGCTCGCCATCTTCGGTTACGAAACATTTAAGTTTGATCGGGCCGATATCAAGGTCGCCTTGGAAGCTTGCTATTTTTTCTATTTGTTCCATTTTTAATACCATCATTGGACAATGTTACGTCACTATAAATATTAAACTCTTACATGTCCATTAAAGCTTTAAATTTATGTATAAACCTGCATTTAATGGACATTGTTTTGATGGGTGGTTATCATGCGTAGCATTTCTACTATACGTTGATTAAGGGGGCCTGGTCGTATTCGGTATTACGTGCCTCCCTTGCTGGGAGTTAATAGCCTATTAATTTAATTAGCCATTCTAGAAAATAGTTTTTAATCAAGAAGGAATAATAAATGTCATCGAAGACTAGAAAACACACTCAAAAAGAACAACTAAACAACGTTGAGAAATGGTCTCGTAAAACGCAAGTTTTTCTGGCTGGATTTGTTGCATTCGTGGTTGTTAGTTTACCTTTTATTAAAGGTTTGACTGGGTTTGGTTTAGAAATGCCTAGAACCATAGGGGTTTCAGCCGGTATCTTAGTGACTGTTGGGGGACTTATGACTCAACTTAAAGAATTAGGAACAATCGGTTATCAAATTGGTGTTTTTTATGCGCTAATTGGCGGTTTTGCTGTGGTTGCTCTGATTATTTATCCGTAAAGAGCAAGAATAACTTAAAGCCTTTGGGGTTAGTCAAACGGTAGACTTAGTCTACTAACAAGCATTTAGAGTAATTCTCAACGATTGGTATTCATAATTTAGGAGTAATGCATTGAATTTGTTACATAATGATTGGTTTTCAACTGGGGCAGCAATCGCCGTTTTAGTGGGTCTGTTACCGTTCTTGAAATTCTTTCATGAGCTTGTTTCGTCTCACAAGCAATTCAAGGTGAAGAACTTAGAATTGTTGTTCCATAGCTTTGAGAAGGCAGTTAATCCTGCGACGAAGTTGGTTGTCGAACAACAGTTTCGGTTACTTTTTAAGTATGAAGCCAACTATGACGAAATCTGTGTTTTGCTATCAAGTAAAAAGCCAACTAGCACGGTCGAATTGTATAAAGATGGTGGGCAGTACTTGGTTTGTGAAGAAGGGAAGTTTCGCTTCAAAGAGCAATACGTTGATGAAACAAAGCGATTGCGAGAGTACTTTTATAGACCACTAAAAAACTTCACCTTGTATATGTTGTCAGCCTTACCCGCGGCTTTTTTATGTGTGGCGCTTATCTCAATAGTCACGACGACAGAACTCTTTGAATTAACGATTGGTCTTCCTAATTTGGCTTGGTATTTAATTTTAGTCGCATTCACTGGACTGTTTATGAGAGTGGCCTACCATCGGATCACAGATACACACAGCATTAAGTACGCGGATGAACTTTTACTGAATTATGAAAGCGACCACGTTAAAAGGGTCGAGCTAACATTCTGGAAGAATATATGCAAAATGATTCGGTTTGATGTAATACGCGGTATTTTTCTGCGCTAAACTTGTTAGATAAAAAGTGATACAATAGTATCACTTTAGTGTTTTTTGGAGTTATTCTCATGAAAGTCGAGCTCGTTACTTCCCTCAAGCGTCAAGCGACCAAAATCCTTGCCGACCTGCACGACACCAAAGAGCCCGTGTTGATCACCGAGCATGGCAAACCTTCTGCGTATCTCGTGGATGTTGACGACTACCAGTTTATGCAAAACCGCTTGGCTATCTTGGAAGGGATCGCACGCGGTGAGCGCGCCATTTCTGAAGGCAAGGCGCTGAGTCATGACGAAGCCAAAGACAAGATGTCAAAATGGCTGAAGTGATTTGGAGTGAGCCCGCGTTATCGGACCTGAACGATATCGCGGAATACATTGCCCTTGAAAATTTGGTCGCGGCCAAACAACTCGTTCAAAACGTCTTCGACAAAGTCGAACGCCTCGTCGACTTTCCTGAGTCTGGGCGTGTGCCTCCCGAGCTCGAGCACCTCAATTATCGCGAAGTCGTAGTGAATCCATGTCGAGTTTTCTACAAGCAAGACGGTGACAAAGTGTACATCTTGTTTGTGATGCGCGCGGAGCGAGATTTACGTCGATTTTTACTGAGCAAACAGTAAAGTATTTTTGCCACCTCTGATAGGCTGATGGTCTACATAGAGGAGGGGTCAACATGGCGAAAAAGAAAAAAACACTTCCATCTAAACGTCTCACCAAACCAGTGCCTTCATGGACTGAGGCCAAACTGATCACCATCAAGCGACACCGTATCGAGGGCGCCTTAAGCTTCGATGTATCGACCATCTCCAGACCGCAAGTCTTACCTAATTATGAGCGCGTTTGGGAACAAACCATCGTCGAAGAAGCGTACCAACAAGCGATTGTTGAGCTGCTAGAGCAGGGCGAGGTCGTGTTGAGAGTAGAAGACTAAATGGGTTTCTCTTTGGTGTGTTTTCTTTTGGGTACACCCGTCTAAATCATTGATATTAAGATTAACTTTCCAATTTCAAGCCAAATTACGCTCCTCTGAGTGGTTTCTCATTCTAATTTATAATTATTAATTTCAAAGAAGCGGACAGAGCAAAAACGCGCAACGATCATAATGTATATATTCCTCGTCGTTCATATAACGCCATGAGGAAATTAAGAATGAAACACCCCAGTTCTATTAAAGTATTGAAAAGCACAATGTTGATCGCCGGTGTGTTATTGGTCGGTTGTAAAGAAAAAAACCTGTTCGAAAAGGTTGAAGAGATTGAAATTGAAAACAACGAGAGCCTAGAGGTAGAAACGCAATCATTCCAAATCAGTGAGGTGATCGTTACGGCGGACAGTCGCACGTTCCCCGTGAAGAGTATCATCACGTTCGAGGTGTTTGCAGAAACCGAAGCCTTGTTTGATGGCCCACAAGACATCGCAGCGCACACTTCGTCATCACGCGTGAACATTTCAACACTGTCGGGACTCAGACTTGAATCCATGGATCCGGATATTTTGAGCATTCCAGACGGTGAGCGGATCGGCATTGCTCGAAAGGAAGGGTCCGTCACGGTATACGCGCACTTTAGAGGCGTACAAAGTGCGCCGCTAAAGTTGGAGATCTTACCGCTTCTAGCTTCGTGTGGTCAGGTGAACAATACCGACAAAAATAACTCGGGTGGCTCCTGTTTAAAAGTGGTCAAAGGGAGATATGCTGAGGCTAATAACAAGCTCTTCACCGGTACCCCTAGTGTTCCTTTCTTAGACACGCTGAATTACCACCAAGAGAACACCGTTGATAACGCGGGCAAAACGTACGCCTCCAGTCTTGTTGGGGTCGGTCTCCACGCGACGGCCAGTGCGCTTTTTGGACTGTTTCGTCAAGATGGACAGGACGCCACTTTAGACGGCACCCACGGTCAATATGACCGCTATTGCCAACACCTGGCTGAACTTCAATTCTTGGAAAGAAGGGATTGGCGCCGTGCAACAGGCCTAGAATTATCGGCGCTCTTTCAGGGCTCAGGAAACCTCTTTGACAATCATGGCGTATTTAATCAAGTCGATTATTGGACTGCGAGTCAATCCATGCCAGGGAAACAAACGGCATTACCCTTTGAATTTTTTAGTGTTGCATTAAAGAACACAGGATTCGTTTTCCCACAAAGTCGGACAGAAAGTTTGGCAGCCAGTTGCGTGTCCGCCAACGCGAGTCATCCCTAACGACGGAGTCAAGCCGGCTCATCGGGAGGGATCTTATCTATCTCGTGATCCAGCGCTTTTATCAAGGCGTCAAGGTTATAATCCGCGATCCCACTGTCTTCACCTTCCATAAGCCGTTGTCGTAACGTCCTTATTTTATTCTCTTTTAAGTCACCAAGGCGCTGCGCTGAGCCTACTGTAGGGGGATCGCCAGCGCCAAATCGATGAAAGCGGGCAGGTGAGTTACTTCTTTTTATGGCCACTCTGTATGAGCCTCAACGAGCCGAGGGATTTGGTTTCCATAAATTGACCCATGGCCGCCCAATGAGCGATGGTTTGAGATGGCGTCAGTCCAGAGTCTTTGGCGGCTCTGAGCGCTTGGTTGAACAGCACTTGATCGATATAGACACTCACTTTCATTACTAATCCTTTTTTATCCTGTTTCTTTTATTTGAATTTGCTTGGCACCCAAGGTTTGGCGGGCAGTCGTCGACCGCCACGAAATGGCAATGGGTGCTCCTTGGGTGGGTAATATTTCGGTGACTCAATTTTGCCGTGGCGCTCAACTAGCTGACGATGCTCATCACGCCAATAGGCAAAACTGAGTAATTCTTTGGGATTGAACTCGCGTCTTTCTGGTGTGAGCAAAGTCGCGCGGTCAACATTGATTTTAAAACCGTCCCAACGATGATCCAGCGGCAAATAGCCTCGAGCGTGAATGTTCATGAGTTTTTCGGCGATCGGGTTGATTGGGTATTGGCCGGACAACCAGCGCCGAATGGTCGGCACCGTGACATGAAAAAACGCCGCAGCGTCTTTCAAAGAATCGAAATGTTGGTTGACTAACTCGGCAAACGGCGGGGTTCTCATGTGATCGACCTCATAAAATATTCATCGTGGTTGATAGTTTATTTCTATTTCACTTTGATGCCTTGATAGCTAATGACTATCAACACGCGTCGTTTTCTTGAATTTGAAAGTTTGCGTGGGGATCACTATAGCTAAGCCGAGCATCAAAAAACGTAATTAATAAACTAATTTCTGGGTAAAACGTAAGGAAACCAAGGTGTTTGGGCACCGAGATAAGCAAAATTCAGATTGGTTAAGAGTTTGAAAATATTATAATTTATCACTATATGAATGCGTATTATGTCTGCTTATGTTCAATCGTGCATATCTCCTTGAATCAGTGCAACCTCTTGTATTTAGAGGTTTTATCATTGAAGTATCGCGAAATGAGTAAGAATTACATTTTTCGAGAGTTAGAGTGCCAAATGACGAAGGAAGAGGTGGCTGAACTGTGTTTTAAAACTGTGAGGACTGTCACGGGTTGGGATGAAGGAAAACCCATACCTCCGGAGTGTAAGAGGCTTATGCGTATGGCAAAAGGTCGAGAACTCAGCGTAAGTGATGATTGGGAACAGTTTAAAATGTTATACGACAGTATGGAGCTGCCGACAGGTCAAGTCGTAAAACCACAACAGATTTTGGCAGGTATAGCGTTATTAGGGATTCAATCCGAATTGGAGATCAAGACTTCAACATATTTACTTAAGTTAGCTAGAGCATTGTCAAAAATTAAACCATAAAGAATGGCTCCGATAGGAGCTTTTCCTTACGAAACAATTCGATAAATTAAGTACATATGCATTGATATACACAATTGTTAACCCCATCATATATGTGGACAAAATAATTGTGAGAAAATCATGCATCCAAACTTAATAGAACTTAGAGACAACGTCGAGCTACTTGTATCAGCTATTAAAGCTGCAAACATTCCGAGGCAAACTTTTCAAGACCATGGTTGGAATCAACTGGTTTTGGATAAAGACTACATAGAGTACTTAGCTGCCAACTATGGGGATGATATCAAGTCTATATGTACTAAAAATTTTGAAGAAGAAGTTATAGCTAACGCTGACTACCTTTTAAAAAGTGCAAAACATGTAGAAAGGCTAACTTCTAATATCACTTCTTATCTATCCGATAATGCAAACCACTTACTCTATATCGGACCTAATTCAATTACCACGATTCTAGCCTTGCATTCCGATTTCAAAAGCATCTTTTTGAACTGGGAATCAATTCAAGATAAAAAACTATTACCACAAAATCTATCGCGAAGACTACGGGCCGTAGAGTCGAGAATAACAAATTTGGACGCTTCAAGTGAAAACTTGGACAACAAAGTTGCACGTATACAAGAAGCTTACGATGCAGCAGAAAGCTTGCCTACGTACTTACAAGAAATATCAGATGGTAAGAATGAGCTGGAAGCGAAATTAAAGAAAGCAGAAAGTGTATTAAAGGAAATCGAAAAAAGTGAAGTTAAAGCTCGTAGTAGCTTGGATGAAAACATTAAACACCTCAATACCGCTAAAACTAATGCAGAGGAAACGACTACCCTTAAAGATACGTGTGATGACAACTTGCAAATCACGACCACTCAAGGCCTAGCAGCTGGCTTTGACCAAAAGGCTAGTTCGTTATCTCTATCAATTAAATATTGGGTAGGAGGCCTAATTGTCGCTCTTTGTACTGGTGCATACTTTGGTGGTCAACAAGTCCAAAAACTTTCTTTAATATTGGATTCAGCTAAGGATATCGGAGCAGGTTCTGCGTTGATCCATATTGTCCTTGCAGTCTTTTCAATCGCGGGTCCACTCTGGTTTGCTTGGTTAGCAACACAACAAATAAACCAAAGATTTAAACTGTCTGAAGATTACGCATATAAAGCAACAGTTGCAAAGTCATATACTGGGTTTAGTAAACACGCTACAAGATTCGATGAGCAAACCGCAGAGCGTTTATTTAACTCTACTCTTGATCGACTCGACGAAATGCCTTTAAGACTTGTAGAAGGTAAAGATTACAATAGTCCTTGGCATGAATTCATTGACTCAGAAGCATTTAAGAAAGCGATTGATATAGTTCCTGACCTAGCTGAAAAGGCGAGTACATTTGCGTCAAGAACCAAATTAAAAGACAAGCCTTTACAACAAGCAAACAAAGATAAGGTAGTACCCATTACTCCTGAATCGAATTCAAATAGCGAAGTGAATGGTTAGTGAAATTCAAAAGCGGTTACTAGATTGTTGATAGACTGTCGAATTTACCCCCGTGATACAACACGGGGGTTGCTGCCCACAGCGTCGCGCTCGCTGTTCAGCTCTCACGACTCACGCGAAGCTGTGAGCAGAATAGAAAGAGTTGTTAGGTAGATGGGTTGCAGCAGCAAAAAGCCCCACTAATGCTGTGAGGCTCTGCTAGGGTGATCTTGGCAATGTGAAGGGCTAGTGGTGTGGTTTCATCAAGTCAGCTACGCTTCGCTGCTTTTCGGGCATTTGGGGAAGTCACCCCCAATAACTGTATCGAGTGCCCTTATCCCTGCGGGGCTAGTGCACCAATAAGCGTTACTATTTTACGAGTTAAAATTTAAAGGTATCCCAATTGTTCAGCCGCTTTACGCAAGTCGAACAGTTGAACATCTTTGGCAAGCTGTTCAAGTTCAATTTGATCCAAACTTTCAACCGACTCTTTACTCGGCGGCTCAAAGAAAATAAAGCCTTGTAGTAAGTTCTGAAGAGAAACAATCTCTTCACTGTCCAAAACTTTCTTAAGAGATTCAGCTTCAAACTCACTACATTCATATAGCTTTAGATTATGTAAATAAACTAACACATGTTTTTGTTCATCAATTTCAAGTGACTGGAACCACTTTGACGAAGGGAACTGTGCGTTAGAGTTTTTCATTTCTGCATCACATTGTTGCCATTTTTGATCCCAATCGACTAAGTAATCTAGCCTATCAGGACTGGTAGCGCAGCCGCCTAATAAAAGGGTGCTTCCCAATAAAGCTAGAGCTTTATAGTGCTGACTCATAAACACATCTCCAAAATTGTTGTTCTTTCCCTGATGTCATGATCATCATTCCTCCAGCAGCCTGCGATACCTTGTGTTTCGTTATCTTGTTAGTTGCCATCATTGCATCTCCCCACAATTCCCAATCATATTCCCTGATTGAAATAGCTCCTTCGAACGCTGCATTTCGAATCGAAGGCGTCCCAAAAAATATTTGATACACAGGAACCATTGAAACAGCGCTACTAAGTAAATCGCCATGGCTCATTATATCGCGAACTTCTTGAATGCTTCCTTTGCTCTTTGTGGAAAGAGTTAAGTTACTGATTGTACAATATCCTAATTTCGCCATTGTTAGTTCCTCTAGTCAACCTATTAAATTCTAACAATAAAGTGTGATTCTTTTTAACTAACCTCTTAGACAAAAGAATCAAATGCTCAGTCAAAACGAAATCGGTATTATGATTCTGTACATTTCGAACCTTACATGCTGAAGATATCGACAGACCTTTGAACGTCTTCGACTCTATCACTCATCAAGTCGTTACTTTCAGAAGCGATAGCAACGCCACTCGATGTAGGTGGACACGTTAGAACTCTAGACACTGATTTAGAGTGCACTTGAATCAAACAATCATCAATCAATTCGAAGCGGTAGCCGTAGCGATTCAACACAGCCGAGCGTATATAAAAGGTGTCTACGCCTTTATCTATCCTAAAGACAAAATCAGAATACTCACCAAACCCCTTTGGATAAACCGTTCTATTTACTGACGTAAGGTAGACCGCTGTAGAGCCGTTAAACACAGGAAAAGCATCAAAGAAAGGATTTACAGCATCAGGAAGACTTTCAGCAGAAGCTTGAGAAGTAGCATTGCTAGAACCCACCCGAACAGAACTTTCGCCATCTTCGATAGGAACATTTTTAGATACTGGAACGTTAGTCGAATTGGATAGAGTAGGCGAGTTGGGAACGGCAGCTGGCGCATCAACCGTTTGAACTTCACCCACATCAGAATCAGATAGTACATAAGATAAATCCCATAGAAATTTGCCAATGGCCACGACACCGATAAGGATCGCAAGAATGAATTTTGGAGACTTCAAAACCGAGATATCAGACTTAGTAGCGTTAAAGCCTCCGGTTCCTGTGGACTGATAAAGCGCGAACACATCAACAGGAACTTTCTTGGTGGTACTACTGGCCATGTCGGCCTTAGTGGAAGGAGCTGTCTTAGTGGATTTGGGAGGGTGATTAAAAATCCGAGGCTTACGACTTCGAAAGAACGTATCTGTTGAGCGGTGAGAATAAGCTTCACCGGCACACCCTTTTAACCAAGTGGGGATTGCAGTGTAATCAGGTGTGAGCATGACAATATCCCATTGGTATTTTCTATGTCGCATGAATGCACCGTAGAAGTCGAACGGGTAGAGCAGTCTGTTATTTTCATCGAGTTGGGTTCGTTCGCAATCATCAACGTCACCCACTTCAAACGAATCAGGGTCAACTGGAAGCCAACGAGAATAGAACAGTTCTGAAAAGTCTTTAGGTAGGTAATCTACGAACTCAGAGAAGGGCTTTTGTAAGAACTTCTCACGCTTAAATCCTGCTTCGGGACAATACAAATCCTGACACTCATCAATCACAACGAATGCACCAAGAGGCATCCAGTTGAACCAGTTTTGCCAAAGCATTACACCCTCAGAAGATCGTGTAAAGATCCTAATTAGGCGTGCTGAATCTGGAAACTTTTCACCTAACAATTCTTCGATAGATTCCTTAGGTTTCAAGCCCTCAATATTGGTGACAACGATACGACCCTCACGCAAAGCAGGGAGGATTTCGAACCATGTAACATAAGCGGTTTTATAAGCTCCGTTAGAGCCATGACGAAAGGAAACAGCCATATCACCACCCCATAATTCTAAGCACAAATGCCGTAGCAAATGCATCAACAACAATTCGAACTGAATCAACAATGCCGAACTGGTAACAGGCAAAGCGCAAGTCTGAGGGAAGCTTGTTAAAAGCCATGTTCAACACCGTATAGACCTCATATTCAGAAAGCAGTAACGAGGCAACGTTATAGGCCATTTCTAGCATTTGGATTTTTAGATAGATATAGAGCTTAATGAACCAAAACCATGCGTATGTGAACACCTCCAGAAACAAGTCCGGTAAGGTAGCGAAGAAGTCGTAAATACTACCGAAAACAGAAACGATGTAATCAAGTGCGCTGTAGAAATATTCCATAATTTATACCTTAGAGCGACCAGAAGAAAGCAAGATAAAGCCAGCTAATAGAGTGGCGATGAATAAGATAACGGTTCGAATCATATTGCTATTTTGGGAGCCTAACGTGCTGAAAAGATTGAAACCTACATCAACATTCCATCGACTTAGGAAGAAGCTTGTACCATCATATGTACCGTCAGAAAAAGACATTTGACCGAGTTTCAGAGGGGATTGTTTGAGCTTGCCTTCAAGTGTTTCTTCTAGCTCATCAATTTCAGTTTTCAGATCATCAAGTGACGTTGTGAGTACAGTGTTAGCCGCGAAACCATTACCTTTACCTGGTGCAGTGAATGAGTCTGATTTTCCAAAGACATCTTCAAGAACGTCTTTGATATCTCCTTTGGTAAGGCCATTACCAGAGTCGCCATTGTTATTACCAGAACCAGAACCAGAACCAGAACCGTTATTGCCACCAGTAGAGCCATCACCACCAGTAGAGCCATCACCACCAGTAGAACCGTCACCACCAGTAGAACCGTCACCACCAGTAGAACCATCGCCACCAGTAGAACCATCGCCACCAGTAGAACCGTCACCACCAGTAGAACCGCCACCGCCAGTAGAACCATCACCGCCAGTAGAACCATCACCGCCAGTAGAACCATCACCGCCAGTAGAACCATCACAGGATTTACCCGTGTAGGTAAAAATGCCATAGGGGGGATTCGCAGCAGGGAAAAAGAGATCTGAAGTAGCCTTACAAGAATTTCTACAAATACTTGCTACATCCCGTGTTCCTTCAGGAAAAGTAACAGTGCCTAAGCTTTCTCCTTCCAATTCTGAGCAAGAGGATTCAGGATTCTCACATTCACCCGTATCAGTATTTAACTGTTTACCTTGTGGGCATTGAGTAATTTTACAGAAGCTAAAAGCATTCTTATAACGCCCAGTACCGCCACTATAACGAATACTCGCGTTATCACATGACCTAGCCCCAAAAAGCACATTAGTCACAACAAACCCATTAAAATCAGAACCAATACATTTATTTTTCATAGCTTCATGAGTGCCAGACCATCCAATATTGAACTCACAAGCGTTATGGGAACGAGAAGTAACTTTGTAAATTTCAGCACTACTAGCAAAAGAGTAAAACGAACAAAAACAGAGTATGAGAACAGTTAGATTTTTCACAACTAACCCCTAAAATAAAAAAGGGAGCCGAAGCTCCCAATCAATCAACCTGCTATGACTCCGGTGTAAACCCCATAAAGGAATGAGGCACACATTAAAGAGCCAAGAACAACGGAGACTATCATTACTTACGGAGCCAAGCGACAACCATACCTAGACCAAAACCAAGTGCAGCGATACCAATGACACCAGAAGTAGTAAGACTGACCATAGATTTACCCGCATCGACAGCGGCAGTGATCGCGGTTTCATTTGCACCTTCAGCGAACGCAGAGCCAGAAGTAAGAGCGACAGAAGCAACAAGAATTTTATTGCTAACCAATTGACGTAATTTCAACATAATAATTTTCCTAAATGGATTAACGAAAGTGTTTTAATACACGGCCTAGAACATGACCACCAACAAAGGTAGCCAAGCTCTGACCGACAACGAATTCATACAAAGATTTGTCGAATTCAAGTAATGACCAATCAAATTGACCATCAACCAAGTGCGTTAACTGTTCTTTAGAGACCAAGACATATTCACAAACATCACCAGACGATTGTTGCAAAATCCCATCAATAACAATCACGCAAATAGACATAGCACCTAGACCTAATTACTTAGCTTTCATGAAGTTATCGAAGTGCTTTTTAATTTCTTCATCGACAGGAACAAGTTTGGTCACCAAGATATCTAGAGGATCATTTGGGTTAGCACCAAAGCTCAGTTCGTAGTCACGGTTAGCAACAAAAGCGCGAGATTGGATAAGCTGACGAGCGTAAGCCACATCAATTTTCAACGCTTGTTTGTTGTAAGGGATATCAGTTGAGTAACCGATTCCAGTTTGCTGAAACTTCTCGTTATCGACTTCTTCAACGGCACGTAGGACAGACAGTTCCGCAAATTCCATGTTGGATTTAGGGAAACGCTTGATAGCAATACCAGTTATTGTAGGCATATTCTTGACTCCAAAATTTCGATTTTCTGTTTAGTGTATTCGTCAGGAATACCCAACGAGGTTTCAAAGTTTGCGCGTCTATGATGCGTAGGAATGAGCATTCCGAATGCTTCACCCAAGTCACCCTCAGTCATTGCAACAACTTCAGATAGAGCTTTGCCACATTGGCGACGAACCCAAGCAATACGAGCGAAGAACTCAAGACCCGCTTTTTTCTTGTTAAGCTCAATCTTCATTGGTTCAGCAGGGTCGATACTTGCTGAGAAGTCACACAGACCAGCAAAGGCCGAAGCAGGCGAGGCGAGTAGTGCTAAATCGCACTTCTTTAATTCCACTTCATTGCGGTACCAAATAACTTCAGGGTCAGCGATGTTTTGCTCGAACTTCTTGTTGTACACACGCCAGTAGATTGCAGAGGTACGAGAGCCAACAAGAACGGCTTCCTCTGATAATTCACCAGATTGTGAAACGCGCTTATGAGGAACCATTGTGGGACCACGTCCACGAGAAGCAGTGCGAAATGCTCCCTCATAAAAACATTTCTCAGCATACTTACAGTCAAAGATTCCGGTGTAGTCATCAACACAGAGATCTAAACGGGCTAGGCGAGTGATACCCAAAAGTGACAACCACCAGTGCACCTTTTTGTGTGTGGTGAAGTCGAACAACTTAGCGCAACCCGTACCATTGATTTGCACGTAGACCGTATCGTTATTACCGCCAACACCAACCAAGCCACATTCAACCGTTCCCGTAGAATCGTAAATCACCATCGAATCTTCATAACCATGTAAGCCACGGCCACGCATAGGAGAGATACGAAAGTTAAAGACTTTAGACATGAACTCATCAAACCTATCGGCTAAAACCTTGCGACATTTGTTACGGTGTGACTCAATTGATTTCTCTATCGCTTCTGGTGAGTTAAGGCGACCGTTAACGGTTTTCTTTTTAAACTCAGGAAACTGCATGTTGATAAAGTCTTGTTCGTTCGAGCTGTCCAAATGTCTAAGCGAGCCATACGAAAACGAAAAGGCTAGGTGATCCACTTGAACCGGACGTATCTCATCATGAAACTTATGAGGCTTTTTAGATTGCATGGAAAACCCCTTTAACTAACAGCTCTTGATAGTTGTCGTCAGTTATCGCAACAATCTGAAATGAAACCATGCCGTAGTGAGCTTCCATGAACTGGAAAAAATCACGCGGAGTCTTGAAGAAGTTATGACCCCAAGGGAAATAGGCGTTGATGCCGTGATTGGGTTCGTTGTCGAAGTAGATTGAATCCATGATTAAAGCATCCCCAACAATTTAGCTTTAGATGAAGTCAATTCGTCATAAGCACGTTGCAGCTCTGAAGCTTCACAAATATCAATTTGACCATCATGTGACATCAAAGTCGCAGTCAGAACTTTGATTTCATCAAACTCAAGAGAAGCGGAAACAATCTCGGAATAAGCTTCATTTGAAACCTCGAAACTACAAAATTTAGACTTGGCAAAATCAACAGAGACATCAAAGAGGAAAGTAAAATAAAGAAAAGCAGCTACGAAAATAGAAAGCTCAACTTTACATTTAGACAAAAATGAAAGGACTGATTTCATGATTAACGCTCCACAACATAAGAGACTTGAGCTAAAGGCCAAGAATCGTTGAGGTGTTCAACAATGCTGTGAGCATCAGAAGCTGAAAGGAACTTACTGTGAAAGTGTTGAGCTGTAGTGATCACAAAAGGTTTACCGCTAGCTGTGGTACCAAAGCCTGCAAAGTAACGAGGTAGACACCCAGAAACTAATAGAACATTAACCATAACAACCACCTTGACTGATTATTGAGAATTGGGATTGACCATCTAAGCCGAGCTATAAGCGTCAAGGGCGAACAGCCCAGACCTAGACAGTCAAAGTATTGAAACAAGGAAGCTTGTTTCGCTGAGGGAGATTGTAGGCACGAAAAGTTGTGCCTGTTAAGCACGGAAAATCATGCCTAATCAGCTAGAATGTAGCTAAAGGGAGAATGTCTTATGTATCAAAATGAACTGTTAGATGCCTACAAAAAGGCTCAAAACTACGTACAAGATAAGCAGATTGCACATGATTTGAATCTACCGAGACAACGGATTGGTGAAATGCGAAAAGGAACTCGCTATATATCTGATTCTGAAGCAGTTTTTCTAGCAGAAAGCGCAGGTATTGACCCTGAGATGGCTTTGTTAGGTTGTCACGTTGACCGCAACGATAATCCACAGATTAAACAGCTATGGGAACACATAGCAAAAAAGTGCAACGGGCTAGGATTAAAAACAATTTCAATGACTTGCGCAGGATTAACATTGATGGCGACCACCCCAGTTGACCCCACGATTCAGTGCGTATTATGTATATTATGTTAAATTGGTTTTGGTATTTATAAGGCAGGTATCTTTGTGTGATGCCCTGCCTCTTGTTTATCTACCAAATTGGCGTTCTATTTAACAGTGAGGCTATTTACCATAAAATACCTAATAAACATATATCCTAATCTTCGATTAAGAATACGTTTATTAGATTTCAAGCATTAATCGATCAATAGCCTCTGTGATCTCTTTGGTTCTTACTGGTTTGGT
>Ga0310124_10001540_pt1 | contig 16055 bp, 13 predicted proteins | sample CB11b_AW_Bot5_MG_FD_203507 | JGI IMG/M metagenome (GOLD analysis project Ga0310124, IMG submission 203507) | Marine microbial communities from Western Arctic Ocean, Canada - CB11b_AW_Bot5 | ecosystem: Environmental > Aquatic > Marine > Oceanic | place: Canada: Western Arctic Ocean | collected... | reverse complement strand
AGCGGTGGCCCCATGGGTTGACCCATGATCGCCGTGTAGAGTGGTCGTGTAACGTCGCGGATCGGCCAGTCCCAGAACTCGCTCGTTCGTTTGATCGCCGCCTCGACAGCCTCTGCCTGCCAGGGTGCGACATTCTCCAGGGACCACACCGCCGTCTGCAACAAGGCTGCCACATCCGCCGCTTCCCGACCCTTTGGTAGCAGGTCCTCGATCTGTGCTTCGACACGCCGGCTGAAGAAGAAAGCGCACCTGGGCATGAAATCACCCAGGGTCTCCATGCGTGGTTGCATCAGTGGCAGCACCTGGGCAAGGAAATCATCGTTCAACGCCCATTCCCGAAGTGCCGTCAATAACTGGTCCGGCGACAACTCTTCGCGCAGGTAGCGCCCGTTCAGCCAGTTCAGTTTCTCCGGATCGAAGACGGAGCCCCCAAGGCTGATCCGCTGCAGGTCGAAGCGGTTGACGAGATCGGCAAATGGCTCCTTTTCCTGCTCCGTGCCATCGGCGGCCTTGTTTGGCGGGTAGGCCATCAATGCCAGGTAGTTGAGCAGGGCGGAGGGGAGATAGCCGGCGCGCCGATAGTAGTCGATCGATGTCGGATTGCGTCGTTTAGACATTTTCGAACGATCCGTGTTCAGCAACAGGGGCAGATGGGCGTGCTGTGGGACCTCCCAACCGAACCACTCATACAGCAGCAGGTGTTTGGGTGTGGAGTTGATCCACTCCTCGCCACGGATCACGTGGGTGATGCCCATGAGGTGATCATCGACGACGACGGCGAGATGGTAGGTGGGAAAACCGTCCGATTTGAGCAAGACCTGGTCGTCGAGTCCGGCATAGTCGATCGAGATCGGGTCGCGCAGCATGTCGTCGACGATGCAGATGCCCTGGCGTGGCATCTTCATGCGAATCACGTGGTCCTCGCCAGCTTCGGCCCGCTCACGAGCCTGGGCCGGATCGGCGTCGCGCTCCACATCGAAGGGAGCTGGCACACCGGAAGACTGTCCGCTGGCGCGCCACTGGGCCAATTCAGCGGTGGTGGCGAAGGAATAGTAGGCATGTCCTGCATCGACGAGTTGCTGCGCATGTGGCCGATACAGATCGAGACGCTCGCTCTGCCGAAAGGGCCCCGTGTCGCCGCCGACGTCCGGTCCCTCGTCCCATTCAAGCCCAAGCCAGCGCAGGGCCGAGATCAGTCGCTCTTCGTGCTCCGGTTTTGAGCGCACCTGGTCGGTGTCCTCGATGCGGAGCAGAATCTGGCCGCCATGTTTACGTGCAAAGGCCAGATTGAACAAGGCGATGTAGGCGGTGCCCACATGGGGTGCGCCTGTTGGCGAGGGCGCGACTCGAACTCGGACGGTGGACATCATGTAAGGCCTGGGAAATGACGTAAGTGACGACTACATATGGAGATTTCTTAAGATAGGTCCAGGGCAGGATGCGGCAACGATGGAACCGTATCACGACCATGTATAGTTTGCGTAATTTCAGAAAATTCATACCTTTAGCTCATTACGTGCCGCTGGCCCTACCATCCGCCAAGCGGCGCACCACACCTGCTTCTTGACGTCGCAGGTACTTCCATTTCCCGCTCCGTACCCGCTCGATGACGCTGCGGGACGTTCGAGCGAGTCGTTCACACACCTACCTCTCACGGAGGATTCCCGCAACTTGAAGTTTACCGAAACCGACCTAAAGCCCGAAATCCTATCCGGGCTTGCCGAGATGGGCTACGAAGACATGACGCCCATCCAGGAGCAAGCCATCCCCCACGTTCTGGCAGGACGCGACGTGGTGGGCTTAGCCGAGACCGGATCCGGCAAGACCTCAGCCTGTGCCATCCCGATGGTGAACCGGACAGACACGGAGAATCGTGTCATCCAACATCTGATCCTCGTCCCCACCCGCGAACTGGCCCTGCAATACGTGCAGGAGATCGACGATGTCGCCAAGAATTCGGATGTCGTGCCTTTCGCCGTATTTGGCGGCTTTGACATCGGCGTGCAGAAGGCCAAGCTCAACCATGGGGTCCATATCCTGGTGGCCACGCCGGGACGCCTGATCGACCTGATCTGGAACACAAAGATCGATATGCAGCAAGTTCGGACCGTCGTGCTCGATGAGGCGGACGAGATGCTCGATATGGGGTTCATCGAGGATGTCGACTTCATCCTCTCCTGCATGCTGCAGCAATACCAGGTGCTGCTGTTCTCGGCGACGATGCCCCCTGAGATCGAGAAACTCACCTCGAAGTATCTCACTGACCCGGTCAAAATCGTGTTGAATCGGGAGCAGGGCGCGCCCAGTTCGCTGCAGCATCATTTTCTGCATGTGCGGGGTGATCGTACCCAGCGGCTGCTCGACTTCCTCGGCGAAGAGGAGGGTGTCGATCAGGTCATCGTATTCTGCAATTCGCGAGACAAGGGGGGCGAACTCTACCGAACATTCCGGCGCACCTTCCGCAATACGGAATACATCCACGGCGGGCTCGACCAGGATCGGCGTATTTCGATCTTCGATCGCTTCAAGGATCGAAAGATCAAGTTCATGATCGCCACCGATGTCGCTGGCCGTGGACTCGATTTCTCCCATGTCACGCACGTCATCAACTTTGATTTTCCCTTCAATCCCGAAATTTACGCGCACCGCACGGGCCGCACCGGTCGTATGGGACGCATAGGGACGGCGATGACGATGGTCACCGATCGCGATCTGGGAAATCTGAAGCGTCTGCTGAAAGTGCGGGAAATCAGACCTGAATGGCGTGGCCGCGAACCTGATCTGACCAATGTGAAGGCACGCAGCGGCGGTGGACGCCGTCGGGCCGGGGTCCAGGGCAAGAGCAATGGCGCACCGGCAGGTCGGCGGCCGGAGGCGCATGGAGCGAAATCACACCGCGGGCCCTCGAGGGCACGATCACGCTGATCTGCTAGTATAGTACGGCTGGTGCCGCGAGATGTCGCTGGCACCGGTCGCATGTTGGTCATATCTTGCCTGCAGGTCACCGAATCTCCCCCCAGGTGGCTGGACGTAACACTCAGACAACTCTCCCCTGTGGTTAACGAATCCCCCGCCCTTACTATGTACCGAGGGTGGCAAGCGGCGATTCCGTATTCGTATCACCATAGTTGAATCCGAAATCTGCGCCGATGAGCGGTTGCCATTTATCTGGAGGCCGTCCGGCTCGTTCCGATGGATGTGATCAGACGATGACGACGACTACCGACTTGTTCTCTGCTGCCGCGAATACGCCGAAGACGGTGGCGGTGAAAGCCCGCAAGGGCAAGGCTCCCAGCAAACGGAATGGCAACGGTGTCTACGACGAGAGCAAGGTCAAGACGCTGTCGTCGCTGGAGCACATCCGTCTGCGCACCGGCATGTATATCGGTCGCCTTGGGGATGGCAGTGACCTCGATGATGGTATTTACGTGCTGCTCAAGGAGGTAATCGACAACTCCATCGATGAATTCATCACGGGGCACGGCCGCAAAGTTGAGGTGGAGATCGATGGCAACAACGTGCGTGCGCGTGACTTCGGCAGCGGTATACCCCTTGGCAAGCTGGTAGAGTGTGTGTCCGTGATCAACACGGGAGCCAAGTACAACGACGACGTCTACCAGTTCTCCGTCGGTCTCAACGGTGTCGGCATCAAGGCGGTGAATGCGCTGTCCGAAAAATTCCGCGTCGTCTCCTATCGCGGTGGGCAATACGCCGAGGCATTGTTCGAGCGCGGCGATCTGATCAAAGAGACGAAGAAGGGCAAGGCCCCAGGCGAGTCGGATGGCACCCTCGTCGAATTTCGTCCTGATGTCGAGATCTTCGGCGAGTACGAGTACAACACCGAGTTCGTGCAGCGGCGACTGTGGAACTACGCCTGTCTCAACAGTGGCCTCGCCCTGTTCCTCAATGGACAGAAATACGAATCGAAGCGCGGTCTCCTCGATCTGCTGGAACGGGAGGTCGGCACGGACGATACCAAGGTGACTTACCCGCCGGCCCACTTCCGCGGCGAACGACTCGAGTTCGCCTTCACCCATGTCGAGGGGTATGGTGAGACCTACTGGTCCTTCGTCAATGGCCAGTATACCTCCGACGGCGGCACGCACCAGTCCGCTTTCCGTGAGGGCATGCTCAAGGGGGTGAACGAGTTCTACCGCAAGAGTTATGGTGGTGTTGATGTGCGTGACGGCATCGCCGGCGCCGTAGCGGTGAAGTTGCAGGAACCCGTGTTCGAGTCGCAGACCAAGAACAAGCTTGGTAACACCGATGTGCGCGGTTGGATCGTCAACGATGTGAAAGAGGCCGTCGTCGATTTCCTGCACAAGAATCGCGAAGCGGCAAAGCGTTTGGAACAGCGCATCATCAACAACGAAAAGCTGCGCAAAGATCTCAATGCGGTGAAGAAAGAGGCCAAGGAGAACGCACGGAAGATCGCATTCAAGAATCCGAATCTGCGCGACTGCAAATACCACTTCGGCGATCGCAAGCGCGGCGATGAGTCGACGGTATTTATCACCGAGGGCCAATCGGCGGCAGGTTCCATCGTCTCTTCCCGCGATCCAAATACGCAGGCCATCTTCGTGATGACGGGGAAACCGCAGAATGCCTACGGACGGGGCAAGGCTGAGGTCTACAAGAATGAGCTGTTGTACAATCTGATGATGGCTCTCGGCGTCGAAGAGGGGATCGACGGGTTGCGCTACAACCGGGTCGTGCTGGCTACCGACGCGGATGTCGATGGTTTCCACATTCGCAATCTGCTGCTCACGTTTTTTCTCACCTACTTCGAAGATCTGGTGGTGGCAGGTCACGTGTACATTCTGGAGACGCCCCTGTTCCGGGTGCGCAACAAGAGAGATACCATCTACTGCTATTCCGAGAAGGAGCGCGACGCGGGATTGAAGAAGGTGAAGGGCGCCGAGGTGACTCGTTTCAAAGGTCTCGGGGAAATCTCACCGAAGGAGTTCTCCCAATTCATCGGCGAGGATATCAAGCTCGTAAAGGTTGCCATCGACAAGATGTCGGAGGTGCCGCAGACGCTTGAATTCTATATGGGGAAGAATACGCCTGAGCGACGTGAGTATATCATGGAGAACATGTTGTGAGATTTTGGTGGAAGGGGTCGGCCCGCCATGACCCCTTCGCTTCATTCTCGCAACGCCGTCCCGGCGTTGCTCCGACGACAGTCGCCACGTCCCTGTGGCTACTTTTCGGCGACTGAAAGCGCTACGGGATCACGGCGGGACGAACCCCCCCAGAGACCATAGTGGGGCCAACATTTTGGCCCATTGGAGTGGGGAAAGACTGTCAGCGGTCTGATGGTGGACTTGGATCTGAAAGGGTGAATCTGCCTTGGCTTTCATAAAACAGCTTTATGACAAGAACTACATCGAGTACTCGTCCTATGCGATCAAGGAGCGGGCGATTCCGCATCTTGATGATGGGTTGAAGCCGGTTCAGCGGCGTATTCTGCATACGCTGCATGAGCTCGATGACGAGCGCTTTCACAAGGTGGCCAATGTCGTCGGGCAGTGTATGAAGTATCACCCGCATGGTGATGCGTCGATTTTTTCTGCTCTGATCGTTCTGGCCAACAAAGAGGTCGCCATCGATAGGCAGGGGAATTTCGGCAACATCTATACGGGAGACATGGCGTCGGCGGCGCGGTATATCGAGTGCCGTCTGAGTCCGATGGCGCGGGAGGTGATCTTCGATCCGAAGGTTACCGAGTATGTCGAATCGTATGATGGGCGGAACAAGGAGCCGGTGGTTCTGCCCGTGCGAATCCCGCTGTTGTTGTCCCAGGGGGCGGAAGGTATCGCGCCGACGATGACGACGAAGATCATGCCCCACAATCTGATCGAGTTGCTCGAGGCGCAGGTCGGATACATGCGGGATGAGTCTTTTGCCGTGTTCCCTGATTTTCCGACGGGGGGCATGGTTGATGTGTCGAACTACGAGGATGGCAACGGCAAGATTCTTGTGCGGGCAAAGTTGGATACGTCGGACGAGAAACGCATTGTCGTCACCGAGATTCCTTACGGCACGACGACGGAAGCGTTGATCAGCTCCATCGAAGATGCAGCACGGAAGAACAAGGTGAAGGTTGCCGCCATCCAGGACTTCACCGCCGAAAGTGTCGAGATCGAAATCAAGCTGCCCCGTGGTATCTATGCAGCTGACGTGGTCGACTCCCTCTATGCCTTCACCGATTGTGAGATGTCGATCTCCGTGGCGTTGCTCGTCATCGACGGGGACATGCCGCGGATCATGACCGTCACCGAGGTGCTTGAGCACAACGTCGATCGTCTCGTCGATATCCTCAAGGCGCAGTTGCGTGTCGAAGAAGGGGAGATCGAAGACCGGATCCATGCCCGGACGCTGGAGCAGATCTTCATCGAGCAACGGATCTACCAGAGGATCGAAGAACAGAAGACGCAGGAGGGTGTTGTGCAGGCTGTATTTGATGGCCTGAAGGAGCACCACAAGGAGATCAAGCGCGAGATTACGCGGGAGGATGTGGACACACTGCTACGCATCCCAATTCGCCGGATCTCTCTCTACGACATCGAGCGCGCCAAGAAAGACATGCGCGATCTGAAGTCGCGGCTCAAGCAGATCCGCCACGATCTCAAGGAGATCGGCCCCTTTACGATCAGCTACCTGGAAAGGCTGATCGAGAAGAATCGGGAGGATTTTGTTCGGCGTACGGAGATTACCTCATTTGAGCAGGTGGATGTGCGTGAGGCGGCCAAACGGGATCAGAAGTTGTGTTACGACAAGGCCACTGGATACCTGGGCCACCAGGTGGTGGGTACGAATATCGCCGAGGTGTCACTGTATGATCGGATTCTCGTGATCCGCAAGGATGGCACGTATTCGATGGTCGATGCGCCCGAAAAGTTGTTTATCGGGAAGGGTATGTTGCATTGCGGTTTTCCCGACAAGGAGCAGGTCTTCAATGTCGTCTTCCGCGATAAGAAGGGGGCGATTAAGATCAAACGTTGTAAGGTCGGGGGATTGATCCTCAATCGCGCCTATGCACTTGTCCCTGATGGCGCCACGCTCCTCAAGTTCACTCTGGACAACGAAGCGACAGTGGAGTTGGAGTACAAACCGGGGCCACGCCTGCGCGTGCTCGAGGAGCAGTTCCCGATCAGAGAATATCCCATACAGGGGGCGAAGGCGAGTGGCGTACAACTGAGCAAGAAGGACGTGAAGTCCATACGTATGGCCTGAAAGTGGAGACGAAACCATGATCCGACTCGTCAGCTTCCTCATGCTCGCCGCCCTCGTGCTGAGTGCGATGGCGTGCGGTCCGAAGATCGCCGCAACAACAAGGCCCGCGGGCGAGAGTGCAGTGGCGCCGGCGCCCCCGGTTGTCGGCAATCCCGCCGCTGCTGGATTCGATGAACTCGGATCCGACCGGCGCGCCATCGAACTGGCGGACCGTGTCATGGACCGTCTTGGCGGTCGTGCTGCGTGGGACGGAACGAGGTATATCACCTGGCGCTTCTTTGGTGGTCGTCGCCACGTCTGGGACAAGTGGATGGGCAACCATCGTTTGGAGGATGGTGATCTGACGGTGCTGTCGAACATTCATGATCAGAGTGGTCGTGCCTGGGAGGCAGGTGTGGAGGTCACCGATCCGGACACCCTGGAGGCAAGACTGCAAAAGGCATATAGCGCCTGGGTCAATGATTCCTATTGGCTCGTCATGCCATACAAACTCAAGGACTCAGGGGTAACTCTGAAATATGTCGGGGACGGCATGACGGAGGAGGGTTTGCCCGCCCATATCCTCGACCTGACGTTCAGAGACGTGGGGCGCACACCACAGAACCGATACCAGGTGTGGGTAGATATCGACAAGAGCCTCGTGCGCCAGTGGTCATTCTATCGCGAAGCGGCCGACGAAGAGCCCCGCTTCATCCGAACCTGGGGCAACTGGCAGGCCTATGGAGATATTCTCCTAAACGATGATTTTGGCCAGAGTCGTCATACGGAAATCGCTGTCTATGACGAACTCCCGGAAACCGTTTTTACCAGTGCGAGCGAAAAATTTTCGCCGAGCCATTAAAGTCCGGGTCTGCGAGGCCGATAAAAGAGGAGAAGCCATCCCTCTCACGTCGCGACCCAATCGCCTTGCGCATAGATCCCACAGTCGGTTCCCAGCTGTTGCAGAAGGCTGGTTTCCCTGCACAAGCAGGTGGGGTGATCAACTGTCGCGCCATCTGTGCCTGGCGTAGTCCCCGGCCTCGAAGAGGCGTTCACCCTTGCAGAGCAACTGTCTCCACTGTCGGCCATCGGTGCGACGCTGCCGCCGGCATCGGTGCTGGAGCCCCACGGTGTTGAGTCTCCCGAACCGGCTCCCACAGAGGGGGATGCCAGCCTGTCCGATCTCAGTGAAGAGGAACAGCAACAGGTCGAAGAACTGGCGAAGCGTGATCTCGAGGTGCGCCAGCACGAACAGGCGCATTTGGCTGCCGCCGGCGGTCATGCACGAGGGGGATCGTCCTACGAGTAACAGACCGGTCCGGACGGCAAACGTTATGCCGTGGGTGGCGAAGTCAGCATCGATACATCCAAGGTTTCAGGCGACCCCCAGGCGACGATACGCAAGGCGCAGATCGTCTACCGGGCGGCCATGGCCCCGGCCGAACCATCTGGCCAGGATCGTAGTATCGCCTCACAGGCGAAGTCAATGGAGATGGAGGCGCGTCGGGAGTTGTCGCAGCAAAAGATCGAGGTCGCTGGCAGCGGGACCGGCAGCAGCGAGCAGACCGAAACACAAGAGGGCGTTGCACAAGCACCCGGTACTGGGGCCGCGCAGGAGGCAGACGATGGCGCCGACGCGGGACAGCTTCTGGACTTGCTCGGCTGAGTATCTGCAGCCGCTACGGCGTCTCGCTTCCTGACGCATGTGGCGGCTTTTTCTATGGACTTGGTGTACGCTCATGCTGCTGCCGGCTGCTCCGGTCGCTGGCAGCGATACCCAGGGCGATCTGGCGGGGCGTCGGGTGGCAGACATCGATCTGTCTGGCAATCGTTACACACAAGCGCATGTGATCACGCGCGAGTTGCGCACCCTCGTCGGTCAACCGCTGGATCCCTCGACGCTCACCGCCGATGTGCAGCGGTTACAGAATCTCGACATTTTCAGCTCTGTTCGTGTGGAACTCGTCAGTGACGGCGAAGCCGTCCGCGTCGTCTACCACCTGCGGGAATTGCCACCGGTGGTGCCCTATATCACTTACGATGTTACAGATCAGGACGGCTGGTCTTTCGGACCGGCAGTCAAATCGGTAAATCTTTTTGGCAAAGACATCTTTCTAGCGGGGTATGCGTTATTCGGCGGTCGCACCAGCTATCTCCTTGATCTGACCCATCCGTGGATGTTCGGCGATCATGTCTCTTTCGATCTCGACGCGTCGCGTATCGTTCGGCAGAACGAGTTCGACGGTTTTGAGGAGAGATCGACGGAGTTCACGCCAAGACTGGGTACGTGGATCGGCGATCATGGCCGAGCGTCGGTGGCCGTCTCCTTGCTGCGGTTTGAATCGGACCTTGCCGGTCACACGCTGTCAGCGACAGACACGGACGATCTGCTCCGTATCGGTGGCAGCGTCGGCTACGATTCCCGCGACGACTGGTCCAATCCCGCCGTCGGTTGGTTGGCCGAAGTGGAGACTTGGAAGACAGGAGGGGTGATACCGGGTGAGGGGGATTTCTGGACGCTACACCTCGACAGTCGCCGCTTCCAGCCCGTCGTCGCCGGGCAAACCCTCGTGTTGGCGAGCCTGCTTTCGGTGCAATCGGGTCGAGTCGGCCGCGATCTGCCTCAGTATATGGACTATCACCTCGGGGGAGCCAACTCGCTGCGTGGCTACACCGTTGACGACCTGGGACATAGCCTGTTCGGCAAGCAACAACTGTTGACGACGATGGAGTATCGCGTGCCGCTGGTGGCGCCGTCGGAGGTCACTCTATTCGGCCTGACTGCCGATATAGGCCTTGGGGGCACGCTGTTTGCCGACGGTGGGCTCGCCTGGACACGCGGGCGTGATTTCGAGCTCGGCCGCATGCGCATCGGTGTCGGTGCTGGTCTACGCCTGCTGCTGCCGGCGGTCGATATGACGCGACTGGAAGTGGGTTATGGTGAGGCAGGTTGGGCGATTCACTTCGCCTCGTTTTCGAAGATGCGGGCGCAGAGGCTGCGACTGCGATAAAAAAACCGCCAGCCCTTCCAATCGAGAAGAGCTGGCGGTGTGAACGATGTCCGTGTCAGTTTCTGCAGAACTCGCCGAGCAGATCGCCGCAGCTGTCGCGCAACTTGCTGAGGGCACGATTGCGCAACTGGCGGATCCGCTCACGCGTGACGCCCATCTCATCGCCGATCTCTTCCAGCGTCTTCGGATCGTCTTCGCCGAGACCAAAGTAGGCGCTGACGATCTTATTCTCCCGGGCGTCGAGCACGCCGAGGCAGGAGGAGATCGTATTGCGCCGCTCGTCATCATCGAAGCGGCCTTCGATGCCGATATCCTCAGGAATGGCGAACACCGCTTGCAGGGGGGTGTCTTCGTCGGGGTAAGCTGGGGCGTCGAAGGAAACGTCCGTCTGGCTGACGACCATGGCGTTGTGTGTGCGCTCGGCGCTGATGTCGACGCGCTCAGCGATCTCGGCATAGGTAGGACTTCGACCGAGGGTTTGCGCCAGGGCGCTGGTCTCCTTCTCGATCTTCTGCAGGTCGTTGATCTGACTCATGGGTGGACGAGCGATTTTCCCCTGTTCGGCAAGGGCCTTCAGGATCGCCTGGCGGATCCACCATACGGCATAGGTGATGAATTTGAAGCCGCGGGTCTCGTCGAAACGTTTGACCGCCTCGAGGAGACCGACGTTGCCCTCGGAGATCAATTCGACGAGCGACAGACCGTACTCCTTGTAGCCGCGCGCGACACTGACAACAAAGCGGAGATTCGCTGTGATGATCTCCTGCCTGGCATTCTCGTCGCCAGCTTTGGCGCGTGTGAACAACTCGAATTCTTGCGAACGACTGAGGGGCTCGGAGTCTTTGATTTCTTTCCAGTAGAGCTCCACGGCGTCCACCGCATTGTGACTTCTGACAGTAGCCATTCGCCAAATCTCCACGTAACCCATTGATGTATATGTAGTTATCTCATTTCGTCGTCACCGATATGGATCTCGCAGTAACTTTGACGTCAACGTTAAGGTGCAATATAGACGGGACCCACAACGTTGGCAAGCGTCTTTATGTGCAGACGCCGCAACGTGTTTTTGGATTCAGTCGAGACCAGGGCGGCGGCGCTGAGTTTTCTTCTGGGACTGTCTTTTTTTGGTGTCGAGGCGCCGTTTGATGGCCAAACGACCGGGACGTGTCTTGCGCCGGGGTCGGGCTGGTGGTCGCAGGGCGGTGGCCATCGTCTCGGCGAAACGCGCGATACAGTCGAGTCGATTGCGCATCTGGGACCGGTTCTGCGAAGAGGCGATCACGAGTTCGCCGTGGGAATTGAGCCGAGACTGCAACCGATTGTGGGCTCGGTCGCGCAGACTCTGTGGCAGGGAGGGACTCCGAGCTAGATCGAAACGCAACTCGACGCGCGTACTCGTCTTGTTCACATGTTGTCCACCCGGTCCAGGACTGCGCACGAAGGCAAAGTCCAGTTCGGCAAGTGGGATGCGTACACCCCCGGGCAGATCGACGGCGTCTGGAAGATGGAGAGAGGACATGATAGGCAGTATACTTATGACCCCCGATTCTTACCAAAGAAAGAGACAGGAATATGCCCGCCAGGTATACGGCTGCTATCGTCGGTTGTGGTTCCATCGCCCATGCCCACATGGATGGTTATGCCCTCGTTGACGATATCGACGTTATCGCCATCGCTGACCCTGTAGCTCATGCGCGGAGCCAATATGCAGATACGTATGCAGATCTGCATCTGCAGCAGTTCGATTCAGTCGAGCAGATGCTGGTCACGGCAAAACCAGACATCGTCAGTGTCTGCACCTGGCATCTGCTGCATCCGGCGCCGACCATCGCCGCTGCCAAAGCCGGGGTGCAGGCCGTGATCTGCGAAAAGCCCATGGCCATCGGCATGGGTGCCGCTGACAGTATGATCGATGCCTGCCAGGCGAGTGGGACAAAACTGGTGATCAGCCATCAACGCCGCTTCACCAAGGGTTGGGTAAAGGCACGGGAGTTGATGCAACAAGGTGTCATCGGTCAGCCCTTGTTCGTGACCAACAAAGTCGCGGAGGGCCTGACAAACTGGGGCACTCACTCCATCGATGGCTCCCGATTTGTGCTCGGAGATCCGCAGCCACAATGGGTGATGGGTGCCGTCGAACGGCGTACGGACCGTTTCGAACGGGATACCGCCATCGAGGACGCCTGTCTGGGGTTGGTCCACTTCGAGGGGGACATTCAACTCTTTATTCAATCCGACCTGATGCGCGAGGGTGCGACGGCCGGCTCTTTCCAGATCAAGGGCACCGAGGGCATGATGGAGGTGAGCGAAAGCCGGGTACGACTGATGAATGCCAGCTCCAACGGCTGGCTCGACGTCGAGATCGGTGCCGGCGAGGCAGACCGCGCCATCGGTGGCAATACCAATGCCGCCCAAGTGCGCGAGTTGTTGCAGTGGTTGCAGGGGGAGGTGGAGGAACATCGTGGGTCTGGACGTCAGGCGCGGGTCACGGTGGAGATCATGATGGGGTTGTATGAGTCGGCCAGGCGTCAGCACGTCGTCAACTTTCCGCTCACGGAGAAGGGGTATCCTCTCGAACTGATGATCGCCGAGGATGGCTTGCCGGTGGAAGTAGAGGGTCGCTACGACATCCGGGCATTCCTCAGTTGGGATGGTGTCGATCCGGCGCGCTACAAAGAGCTGGCTGCCGAGGGCAAGGGGCACTCTCAGATCATGCGTCAGATCCATGTGGAGTTAGAGAAAGGGGAGGGGTAGCTCGATGTATTCGGTTTCTTTTGATGGCAACAATAAGAAGGTGCTTTGGCAGGAACTTTTGCGGCATGAGTTCGAGGCCGCCCTCGAGCAGGCCCCAGTGGTCATCCTCCCCATCGGCTCCGTCGAGCAACACGGTCCGCATTGCCCGATGGATGTCGATATCTCCGCTCCCTTCCACATGGCCGTAGAAGTCGCCCGTCGTGTCGAAGACTCCCCGGTCCTGGTGGCGCCGCCGATCTGGTCGGGGTTCACGCACTACAACATGGGTTTCGCCGGCACCATCTCCCTGCGCCTGGAAACTTTCCAGGCTCTTGTCGCCGATGTTTGTCGCAGTATCCACGCCAACGGTTTTGAGCGCATCATCACGGTCAATGGCCACGGTGGCAACGCCGCCCCATGCCGGGCCGTAAGCTGGCAGCTGGCGGAAGAAGACATCTTTACCCTCAGCTTCAGCTGGTGGGATGCCGTCGAGACAGAACTACACGAATGGAGTGCTACCGATGAAGGCGTCGGTCACGGAGGTGAGTGGGAGACGGCGGTGCAGTTGCATCTGCGGGCGCACATGGTCGACATGGCCAGGGCCCAGGCGGACGACACGCTGACAGCACCATTCGGTGGCGCACTGGCCTTCGCGAATTTTGCCGAGCGTCGACGAGATACCGCCGAAGGAACAGGCATCATGGGGGATGCCCTGGCCGCATCAGCGGCGAAGGGGAAACGCATCTTCGATCTGGCATGCGACCGACTCGAAGCGTTGACGAGACAGTACCACGACCTCCCCGTTCGTCACTATCGTCAATTTGGCAGCCATTGCAGCTAATTTCCTGTCAGGCAAAAAAAGTGACGCCCCTGGATGGGGCGCGGCATGTCGCCGGCAGAGTGGGTAGCTCTGTGGGTTCCGGCTAAGGCAGACTATTGAGCCAGTCGATCGGGATAGGGTATCAAGGTGGCTGACTTCGTATCAAGTGATCTCATTGGAAGTTATCGGAGTCTCTCCGAATTCCTTTAGGACTAATTTGAACGAGCTCTGAAAACATTGCCCTACATGCCTGTTCTACAACATCTTATATAGTTATCCGCGTGGGCCTCTTACCACAATGTATAGAGACACCAAGTAGTATCCAGAAAATCCCCGCTGTCGCAGGAAGATACAACGGATAACTCACCAATCCGTGTACAAGAACGCCTGCACACGCCCCGAGGGCGCCCCGCTGGATCGTTGTCGACTCCCGCCAGGCCCCAAGCAGACCGGTCAGAGCCCAAAACATCACCAACAGACTCCAGGGCAGTGTGCCTGCGATCCCGGTCTCGGCAAGGGAGTGCAACCACTCGTTGTGGGCAAAACGTGGCACTTCCAGTCGATGCAGTCGTTGCAGCAGGACAACGATGGGATCCTCCGGCATGCCGTCGAGGATTGCGGCACCGGCCTGCTGATAACTTCCGGGACCGGCACCCAGAACCGGATCCTGGACGAAGACCTGCAACGCCGCCCGCCAGAGGATTCGCCGATGCAACACGGTCAGATCGGTCTGCGCCGCCTCGCCAGTCATGTTGGACAGGGCCTGCAGGCGCTCGCCGACGGATACCTTCCCGGCAGGACCCTCCATGATGGCTCGCTCCTGGAGCAGGCGGGTTACCCCCATCAGGCTCATGGCGAGTACGACCAGAGGCAGCCAGGCTGGCCAGCGCGTGCGCAAGGCAAGCGTGCGGGCGAAGCAGGCGAGCACCACGAGACTGCCGGCGAGGGCCGCCCAGATGGCGCCCCGGCTGCCTGCCAACAAAAGGCCGGAGTAGATCGCCACAACGGCAGCACCCAAACCCAGGCGCAGCGTCCAGGGATGTTGTACGTCTCGGTCACACAGGATCAGATACGCCGAGAGTGCGAGGGGCAAAACGCAGGCGACGAGACTGCCCAGGTGGTTTGGATTGAGGAAGGGCCCCACGGCACGCTTGGGGAAGTCGTCCAATCGGGAAAGTGGGTCGAGGCCGAAGTGCTGGAGCCCTGCATGGATGGCGACGATGACTGCGGCAATCACGATGCTGGTGATAACCGGCTGTTGTTGCCCGGTGGCCGCAAGACGGCCACCCAGCCAGATCAGCGCCACCGCCAGAACAGGAGGCAGCAGTGCACTCGGATGCCAGACGTCGTGCGTCGCCGCCGATGCCAGCATGGCAACCAGCCACAAGATGGCCAATGCCCCGACGGGTCTCGGTAGCGCCTGGGCGGAGCCCTGACGCGCGGTGCCCGCAATGGCGACCGTGATGGCGATGAGACCGACAACCAATGCGACAGTGGCGCGATCGGCGAGCACGGGGTGCGCCAGGGCGACCAGCATCAGACCTGCCCCGGTGGTCGAACTCAGCCAACCGACTCCAGTGTGGCGTTGCTTTTGCATCCGATCAGGCATATCTTGATAGTCTAATTTAATCCTATTCCACGTCCTTGCAGGAGTGTCCGACATCGCCAGGGTCAATCGCAAAGAATTTACGGCGAAGCTTAAGGCCGAAGAGATCGATTACAAGCGTCTCGACGTGCTGTCCCGGTTTCTTACGCCGATCGGCAAGATCGAGCCCGCTCGCCGCACGGGTGCCAGTCGCACTCAACAGACGCGCATCGTACGAGCCATCAAGCGCGCCCGTTATCTCGGGTTGCTGCCGTACACGATCAACGATACACGCTGATTCGCTTCGCGTCGTAAGGTCGGCGCCGACATGTCCGATACCGCCATCGGGCTCATCGAGACGCACGGTCTGATCGGCGTCTTGGCAGCCGCCGATACCGCCGCCAAAGCGGCCGATGTCCAACTGTTGGGCGTCGAGCGTGTTGGCGGCGGTCTCGTTTCGGTGCGTTTTCGGGGTGATACCGCCTCGGTGCAGGCTGCCGTCAGTGCCGCAAGCGAGGCGGTGCGGCAGGTCTCTCAGCTCGTCAGCGCCCACGTCATTCCCTCTCCGGCAATCGATGTGGAGGCCGCCCTGGCTACCAAGGCCGCCCTGGCTACCACTTCTTCACAACCGGTTGCACCCCCGGTCTCCCCGGAGGCACCTTCCTCCGTGGCAGAACTGGAGGCTCTT
>Ga0310124_10001539_pt1 | contig 16059 bp, 9 predicted proteins | sample CB11b_AW_Bot5_MG_FD_203507 | JGI IMG/M metagenome (GOLD analysis project Ga0310124, IMG submission 203507) | Marine microbial communities from Western Arctic Ocean, Canada - CB11b_AW_Bot5 | ecosystem: Environmental > Aquatic > Marine > Oceanic | place: Canada: Western Arctic Ocean | collected... | reverse complement strand
GAACGTGATTGAACGTCACGCAGGCATTCGCCCGGCACCCGCTATATAGTATCCGACAGCTCAAGCAGGCAACTTTGCAGCGCTCCCGCCGGTCTAATCAATCGTGCTGTCGCGCGTCTTACTTATGTAAGCCGCGTCAAACCGTCAACCGCTAAGCCCCACCCCCATTATCCATGATCCGTCGTCGAGCCCATGAGAGCGAGTCTTTCGACATTCCGCAAACGCCGCTGATCGATATCATTTTCATTCTCATCATCTTTTTCCTGGTCTCCACCACCTTTTACACCGAAGAACGCGATCACAAGATCATACTACCGGAAGGACGTTCGGGCGATCTTATCACGAAAGAGAATGACAAGTACGTCATCAATATCCGCCAGGGTGGTGTGATCGTCGTCAAGCAGGACATTCTATCGATGGAGCAACTCGCCGAAGACCTGAAGCAACGGGTCGAGGAAGGCCAGACCAGCGTCGAGATCCGCGGTGACACCAACGCCCGACACGGCCAGGTCATGGCGGTTATGGATCTGTGCAAGCAACTCGGCATCAACAACCAGGCTCTGACACAGCGGATCGTCAACGAGATCGAGTGATGCGCCGACGCGCGACAAATATTCTGGCGCCTCTGCTGCTGGGCGCATGCCTCGCGCATCCCGTGATCGCAGAGGAGTTCTGGCTCTCCGCTGCGCTCGATCTCGATCCGGCACAGCAATATCAGAACCCTGTCTTCCAACTCCAGAATCTCCGCGACCAGACAACCGTCGACGTCCCCGCACGCCTGCTGCGCCAAAACCGGACCCGCGATAATACCGCCGAGTTCCAGATCTGCAGCGCCATCGAGTTGCGGGGTAGCGGCAGCTTCCGCGTCGTCGCCCAAGTCACCGACGACGCCGGAAAAACACTGACTTTTCCCGTCCACGACGAGCGCGATTTCGATTTCAGCCGGATCGACGTTGTCCTGGTCATCGATGCCTCGGCCAGCATGAAGGAAACGGACCCGGACAACCTGCGCGTCACGGCCGTACGCCGATTCATTGAACTCGCCCGCCACAGTGAACGGATTGCGAATATCGCACTCATCTCGTTTCAGACCGAATCCGAAGTTCTCCTGTCGCTGACGCCGCCGAACGAAATCGGCGATCTCGAGAAATACCTGCGCCGCCTCAAGCCGAGCGCCTCCACAAACTTCGATAAAGCCTTCAAAGACGCCCACAGCGTCCTGCAACGCTCAAAAGAAGCCCGCCAGGCAGTTCTCTTTCTCTCCGATGGCAGCGTCAAAAAATACCGGGAGACCCACCGAAAATTCAACCAGCTGGGAGCCCCCGTCCACAGCATCGGTCTTTCCGAAGAAGCCGACAAGCAACTGCTCTCGCGGATCGCCGGGGAGAGCAACGGTCAGTTTTTCGACGCCCCGACCGCCGACCAGCTCAACGGCATCTTCGTCCAGGTATTCCACCTGCTCGACGAACCGGACGTCGTTGCCCGGCGCATCCACTCGATTCCGGGTGACAGCGATTTCGAGTTTCATATCGACCCGACTATGGACAACGTCATCGTTCGGCTCGTACCGGTCAGCGGCCGCCATGCTGCAAGGTTCAACGGCGAGATACTGTATGACCAGGATAACCCGAAGCTGACCAACTACGCCGTGCCCGACAAACTCAAAGGGCCGCAGCGCATTGAGTTTGACGGCGACGGCAAGAGCGGCTGTGAGATCATCGCCGCTACGGATCTCAAACTCAGGACTGTCCAACTCGTACGTGAGGCACCGGTCGGCACCCACCTGGAAGCCTGGGTCTGCCTGCTCGGCCGCCGCCTCTGCGACAGCATCGAGATCATCTGCGAACTCCGTAAACCCGACGGCACGACCACCGCAATCACACCGACGCCAGCCGCCGTCGACGGCTTCACCCACATCAACGTGCCGACGACACAAATACCCGGGCAATACCGCCTGGAAATCCGGGTGACCGGTACGGTCGATGACCAGACCTTCGCACGCACAACTGCGCTGCATTACGATCGCCATGGCACCGCCGATGTCTTGTCGTCCGACATGGACAGAGTCGGCCCGGAACTGCGTCCCATCGAAGAAAAGCTCGAAACCGATCGCCTCTTCGACACCACCAACGTCGAAATCGAGAACATCGAAGCGAGCAGCCTCACCACGACTTACTGGGCCTCGACCGAAACCCTGACCATCGGGCCGCTGTATCCCGGGCAATCCGGTGAGGCAACCGTCGAAGTGCAGATTAGTTCGGTATCGTCTGAGTCGCTGCAAGCATGGCTGGAGCAGACCAGTGCACCGGGCATCACGCTACAACTCGACGGCGACGTGCGAAAGAATCGGCGCATCGCTTTGACGGTCCAGGCAGCCGCTGACCGCCTCTCCGCCGGCCGCCAATGCACGACAGCGATTGCCCTGTCATTAGGGGACCGAGAATGGCGTATTCCCCTCCACGTGATAGTCGCCGCACCCCGTATCGTTGCCACGCTTTCCGACTCGCAGATTATAGAAAATCCAAGAGCCATCGAAATCAGCGCCCTGCTGCAGATTGCACTCGATCCGGCCGGCGAAAGCGACCTGGAAATTTCCACGGACATTGCGGGACTGCAGATCGATACTCCAAAGTTGGCTGCAACCACGTTACCTGTGCCTGTGCGACTCGGCATGCGTCTGGCGGTGCCGCTGGTACGCAACGAGTGGGCCGGCACCATCACCGTCACCGGGGAACGACTCGAACCTGTCGAAGTGCCTTACAAAATAAAGATCGATCGGCGTATCGAGCCGATCGGCGACGACGACAGCAGCGCGGCACTTACCAATATCGTAACATCGCAGTACGCGTGGTGGTGGCTGCTGGTGCTGTTCGCAGTGCTTCTGGTGTTCATCATCCTGGCAGCGGTCCGCGGCAATCGACGCGCCATGTTCCTGCTCGCCTCCCTGGCCATTCACGCCGCCGTCCTGCTGTTTATCATGCCGCGCGTCGGTCCCAACAAAGAAGACCAGGCCAAAGCACCAGTCGTCACGACGATGACCATCATCAGCGACGACCACGTGCATGAAGAACGCATCAAATCCGAAGTCGCCGAGTTCGAGGCCGAGAAGGAAACACCCGACGAGTCCGAGGCAGCGAAACAGGAACCCGAGATCGAAGACGAGGTCACCGATGAAACCCAGGAACTCGAGGTCGAAGAAACCTTGGAACCTACGGAGATGACCGAGGAACTCGAAGCCGCCGAATCGCTCGAGCGCGAAGAGATCGAGGTCGAAGAAATCGAAACCGAGGTCGAAGAGATCGAACGCTTCCAGGAAGTTGTCGAAGAAACCGAGGCCGACGAAAAGACCCCCACCCAGGTTGAGATCGCCGAAGCCGAAATAACACCAGAACATGAGGATGCCAAGGAACTCGAAGTCGAGGAAACTCTAAACGAGCCGGAAGAAACCGCCGATACCCACGAACTGGAGATGGAGCTCGAACGCCAAGACCTCCAAGTCGAAGAAATCGAAACCGAGGTCGAAGAGATCGAACGCGTCCAGGAGGTCGTCGAAAAAACCGAGGCCGACGAACAGACCCCCGCCAGGGTTGAGATCGCCGAAGCCGAAATAACACCAGAACACGAGGATGCCAAGGAACTCGAAGTCGAGGAAACTGTAACCGAGCTGGAAGAAACCGCCGATACCCACGAACTGGAGATGGAACTCGAGCGCCAAGACCTCCAAGTCGAGGAAATCGAAACCGAGGTCGAAAAAATCGAACGCGTCCAGGAAGTCGTCGAAAAAACCGAGGCCGGCGAACAGACCCCCACCAGGGTTGTGATCGCCGAAATCGTAATGGCACCAGAACATGAGGACGCCAAGGAACTCGAAGTCGAGGAAACTCTAACCGAGCTGGAAGAAACCGCCGACACCCGTGAACTGGAAATGGAACTCGAGCGCCAAGACCTCCAAGTCGAAGAACTCGAAACCGAGGCAGTCGAGATCAAGCGAATGCAGGCCGCAACCGCCGCTGAAGCCGCTGCCGCCAGGATGCCGACGGTTGTCGAAGTGGCCACCGCCGAAGCCGAAGCCGCAACAGATGCCGCACAGGACGTCGAAGTTACGGAAGTCACCCCCGTCGAGACGGCCGTCACCGCCACCGGACAAACCATCGATCTCGAGGTCGAACGGCAATCCGTCGAGGCCGCGATGCTCGAAACGCAGATAACCGCCGTGGAGAGAAAACAGGCTACCACGGGACCGGCAGCAATTAAACAGGCCGTGCAGAGTTCGCAGACCGCTGCCACTGTGCACTTGCCGGATACCAGCACGGCCGCGCGCCAGATGACAGTGGCCGAAACACCTGTGGAGATCGCATCCGAGACTCGACCAATCATCCGGAATGTTGCCACCGGCGTGGTTCGTGAGGGTATCGAAACGGAAGAGCTGTTGACCCAATTGACGACGGCCGAGCGTAAAAGTCATCAGGTCGCGCTCGCCGAAGTCAAAGCTGCTGCTGCACGTCGCGTCAAACCGGTCGCGCACCAGGCAAACGACGCCGAGCTGGCGACCACCGCCGCCGTGTTTACACCGGCTGCGATGACCACAACGACACCGGTAGAACCCGGCGCCCCGCAAAATGTGATCACGCCCATTGCCCCGGGAGGTGCGACCGCACCCGTCAACCTCGCGACAGCACCGATGGTGGCACCAACGCGCAAGGCCGTACCGATTGCACAGTCAGCAGGCACACCCGCGCGCGCTATTGCCGGCGCCGCTACACCGGCCGCCGAAGTATCAGCACCCGTGGCACAGGACACGTCCGATACATCGCGCCGTCTCGACGTTACCGGCAAGGCGCCGCCGGCAGCCGACGCCGCACGGCCGGCAGCCACCCTGCAAGACCTTGGCACCGCTGCCAGCAAAGCACCACAACGTCCATCAACCGCGGCAACTGCCGCCGGGACATTGCCGCCGAGCACCGTTGCGGTTCCGGCGCGACGACGGACGAGCGCAGCCAATTCGATCGGCGACGATGAATTGGGCGCACAAGCGCGAATCGGGAACCCGTTGGTCGGGGCAAAACTGGCTTTTTCAGACCCTTCCGATGTACACGAATTCGCGATTAACTCAACACTGCCGCCGGTCGATTTTGATTTCGCGCCGCCGGCGCTGATACCACCGCTGCAGGTCTTTGTCGGTGGCCCGGGACAACGACGGACCGGCGGCAGTAATCTCGTGCCGCTTGTGCAGTATTCCGGTGACTGGGATTGTGACAAGACAGCGATGATCAACCTGGCCGATCAGCTCGAACGCCGCACCGGCAGCATCGCTCCGTTCAGCAGCAATATCGTCAAGCTCGACAGTGACGAAGTCTATGAGACACCGTTCATTTTCATGACCGGGCACAACGACTTTCAATTCACCGACAGGGAAGTGAAGTACCTGCGAAAATATCTGAAAGGCGGCGGGTACATGTGGATCAACGACTCGACCCACGAGGGCGAGGAAGCATACGACATTGCTATCCGTCGTGAGATGAAACGGGTTTTTGACGATATCGAAATGACCCGGTTGCCCAAGGAGAGCAACCTGTTCAAGGGGCCATACGACCTGACAAAAGGGTACAAAGGTTATAAGTACGTCCTGCCCGGCGACAAGTATCGACAGGATTATCTGGAGCAACTCATCGTTGATGGTCGATCCGCCGTGATCTATACCCGCAACGATTATGGTGACGGCCTCGAGATCGATCCGAACACCCACCCACTGATGGGGTCACTCACCGATCTGTCGCCTGCCGAAATGCAGGAGTCCTCGGTGCGAATGGGTATCAATATCGTCATGTTCTTCTACAGCAAAGGCGGCACGCCCAATGACGCCCTGAAGGCTGCAATCACCGGCAGCACAGAAACGGCGGAGGCTGATCAATGGACCGGCAAACAAGAGATTCCGTTTCCGCTGCTACAGTTGGACCGGCGCTGGCAGGTGCCGGAGGGCTGGGAAGGCCTGCTGTCCGCGCGACCGGTGTATCGCAACAACAACGGTATCATCGTTGATTTCCGACAGAACCCGGTGCGTTCGACCAAGGGCAATGAGAAAGCCGTGATCGAGGCATTTGTCGACGATCTCCAAATTGCCAATGACCGGGTGTTGCTGATTGACGTCAAGAGCAGTCTAAGCAGTGGTGCGCGCCTGGCGATCGCGCTTATCGGCAAAGGTCAAGATTCCTACGTGGAGAGCTCGCCGGCCTTCATTCGTCCCGGAAAAAATGATAATGTCAGCTTCGACTTTCGCGCCGGCACCTTCAAGACATTGAACAGCAATTGGGAATATAAGGCCACCGTCCCGATCCCTTATGAAATGGCGAACTGGTTCTTCATCGTGTATCCGATGGAGGCATCCGGCAAAGTAGAGATCAACAACGTCCGCATGATCAAGCCGTAACAAAACGAATCGCCGCTTCCACCATGGCGACCGCAATATCTTTTCATATGAACTGCAAGGCAGACCATTTCATATGGGTAACTTCGTAAAGAATTTCATAGCTTGCAACGATTACGGTACTGTGGAATCCCATGTGCCGTCGACGGTCTGAGCCTCGTCGTCCCCCGGCCACGGCGGCATGGTTACGGCAACGGCTGAGAGCGGCTCATCGCCGAACGACCGAAACTGGAAACGCGTGCCAAGCGGAATCGTCAGGCAGACGCCAGCCTCGAGAACAACGATTTCTTCACGGTCACCTTGCTGTCGCCACATTTCGCCGCGACCGCCCAGGACGAACCAGATCTCTTCGACGGTGCGATGCAACACCGCCGTCGACACCTCGCCAGGGGCGAGCTGAAAATGCGCCATGCCCCCGTCTCCTAGACCTGACAGAACCCGAACGTCCGATCCATCGGGTGCTGCAAGATCAGGTGCCGCGGGCAGGCGTTTAGTACTGAAATCCGCCATGACGTTTCACCGCTCCATCGATGACTGTGGCCCCATACCGCGCACCTTCCGGGACCGGCACGGTTCTACTCGGGTTTTTCGTTGACGATGATGCGGACGGACGCATTGATACGATCGGCTCGGGATCACCGCGATTGGCGGCATCGATCAGGCCAAGATCGGATGCTGTGTCTGCCCACATGCCGGACGTTGGCAGGACACTGGTCAGAAGTCAAGCTGACAAACGCGTGCAACTTCGGCAGCGGTGGTGATGCCGTTGCGCACTTTTTCCTCACCGTCTTCACGCAGGTTGGTCATGCCGCTCTCGCGAGCAATCCGGTTGAGCGTGGCGTTGTCGACTTCCTGGGTGATGGCGCGGCGGATTTCGTCGTTGACCGGCAGAAACTCATAGATGCCAACGCGTTCGCGGTAGCCGGAACCGCCGCAAGTGCGGCAGGTGCGAAACTGCTCGTTACCGTCGTCGATGCCGCGAACGACGGTGCCGGTGCGCGCCTCGGTGGTCGTGCCGCTGCCCTTGCAGTCACCGCAAACGCGGCGCACGAGTCGTTGCGACAGGACACCGACCAGGGCAGACGAGATGAGGAAGTTCTCGACGCCCATGTCGAGTAACCGGCTGATGGCACCCGTTGCGTCGTTGGTGTGCAGGGTGCTGAGCACGAGGTGTCCGGTAAGGGCGGCATTGATTGCAATCTCCGCTGTTTCTTTATCGCGAATCTCGCCAACGAGAATGATGTCGGGATCCTGGCGCACGATATGCCGCAGGCCGCTGGCGAATGTGAGGCCGATCGCCGGCCGCACCTGAATCTGAGTGACACCGTTGATCTGGTACTCGATCGGGTCCTCGATGGTGATGACCTTCTTGCGTTCGGTATCGAGCAGGTTCATGATGCAATAGAGCGTCGTCGTCTTGCCGCTGCCGGTGGGGCCGACGACAAGGACCATGCCATGCGGCAGTTGCACGAACTCGGTGAACGCCTCGCGCACAGCGTCCTGCATACCGATGCTGGTGATGTTGAAGGTCTCGATGTTTTTGCGAAGGATACGCAGAACGATGCTCTCGCCGTGCATACAGGGGATTGTGCTCAGGCGGATGTCGATCTGCGTACGGCCGATCTGCAGATCGGTACGGCCGTCCTGCGGCAAGCGACGCTCAGCGATATTGAGGCCGCCGATGAGCTTGAGTCGGCCGGCAATGGCGGGGTACAAGGAGACCGGCGGCGTCATCGCAGTCTGCAGAATACCATCGACACGGAAGCGGATAGCGAGTTCGTTCTCGGAGGGTTCGACATGGATATCGCTGGCTTTCATCTCGACGGCACGTGCGAACATGTCGTTGACCAGCCGTACAATGGGCGCTTCCAGAGCAAGGTCGCGCAGGGCCTCTTCGCTGGCGTTTGGATCGATCTCGTAGTTGCCATCTTCGCCGGCGGTGACGCTCTGGTCGTAGACGGCAGTGACGACGCGTTCTATGTGGGTACGCTGGGAGAGGTAGAAGCTTACTTTGCGCCCCATCAAATGGCGCCAGTGCGCGGCGATTTCGCCGAGACGATACGGCGTGGCGATGACCAGAGCGACCGACAGGGCGTCCCACGAAATAGGGATGCAGATCCAGTTGCTGAGGTAGTCGAAAGAGATTTCGGAGAAGGCCTCGACGTTGTCGAGTTCCTCTTCGTCGATCACTTCGAGATCGGACGCAACAGCGTAGATATTGAGTAGATCGAACTCCGAGATCTTGCCCTGATTGACCAACTCCCATTCGTCCATGGACTTGAAATCGGATAAGTCTTCACTGCTGCCCAGACTGTTGAGCAAGCCCTGCCGAACGCGATCGACGACGCTGTCCGGATCGGTCAGCGGCAGCACGGCGTTCGGCGATATTGCGGACTCCGCAATATCGGCTTCGGTGGCGGGTGATTCGTGTTCGGACATGACAGTTGCTACGGGGCTTCGATATCGGCGTACTCGTCGGCCAGCAGTTCAAGGGCACGCTGGTAGCGTTCCATGAGCTTGCCATAATCGGTTTCAAGCTCAAGCACCTTGACGGTGATCAACAAAAGAACTTCGCGTCGTGAATCGGTGTCGCTCTGGCCACGGAATAACATGCCAATGCCGGGAATATCCTGAAGGAACGGTACGCCGTCGGACGAATCAATCTCGTCCCGGCGGATCAGGCCGCCCAGCATGATGGTGGCCCCGTCCTCAACGATCAGTGTCGAGGTGATACGGCTGGTGGCGATGGTCGGCGAATCGATGGTCGAGGAGGTCGTGGCTTCGGGCTTGGAAACCTCGCCGGTGATGTCGAGCTTAACCATGCCCCGGGCGGTGATCGACGGCGTCACTTCGAGCCGTGTGCCGGTGTCGACATAGGCGACTTCTGAGCGACTGACGGTGGTGGTGTCGGCACCGGTAGTGGTATCCGTGGCAATCGGTACACTGTCGCCAACGTCGATGGTGGCGGTCCGGTCACTGATGACGGTGACCTGCGGTGTCGACAATACGCGGGTCTTACCCTTGCCGGCGACGGCGACGACAGTGTTGAGCACATCCACGGCAGTCAACTGCCGGCCGAGCTCGAGTGCGAGGTTGGGTTCGTCCGCGATGGATTTTAATTGGAAGTCCAACTCATGGTTGCTGACGTAGGTCTGGAAGGCATACCGGAACCCGAACGATGTGGCCTCGGTCAGTTCGATGTCAACGATGTACATCTGAATCATCACCTGCAGCGGCGGCGTGTCGAGCTTTTCGAGCAGCGCCAGCAGGTGAGCGTAGGCGCGCGACGTGGTGCGAATGAGCAGGCGATTGTGGCTGCCGTCGGCAAAGATGATGACGGGCGTATCGTAGATGCTGTGGATTCCCTGCTGCCCCTGGCTTGAGCTCGGAGCACGCGGAGTCGGGGCCCGCGGGGTGGTGCTTTGGTTCAGTCGGTTGAGACGGCGGTTCGAATCATCGCTCTGGTCGGTGGCGCGCGGCACCGACGTGGTCGTGGAACTGACCGAGGAGAAGAAGGCGGAGACGGCGGCGGCGAGCTCGTCGGCCTGGTTATACTTGACTTTGTATTCAAACATGTCCTCCTGGTCACCACCGATTTCGTCGCCCTTGTCGAGGATATCGACCCACTTCTGAACCTCGCTCAGGACCTCGCGAGTCGGTGCTGCAACCAGCAGAATCTGCGGGCGCTCGAGGGCCACAAGTTTGATGCTGCGGCCATCGCCTTTTTCAGTAGTGATCACCGGAAAGCCGATTGTTGAAAGGATTCTCGACAGTTCCTGCTGAATGTCATTGACGTCGACATGGCGGGTGGCAATGCTGATCTGCGGCCAGCGGGTCTCCCCGAGCTCGTCGAGGGCGGCGATGAGCTCGCGGATCTTGTCCATATTCGGTGGGGCCTCGACGATCATGATGCTGTTGAGATGGTTGATCGGTTGGGCGGTGGCGCCGTCCGTCATGAACGGGCGGATGAGTGTGGAAATTTCGGCAGGCGTCGTGTGGTACAGCCGGATAAATGAAACATCGACATTCGGCGACGGCTTGTGCGTGGTCAGCACGCGACGTTCCTGCGGCATTTTCCCGAACGGCAGGATATTGATGAAGCCACTATCTCGGGAGGCGTAGGAACCATTCATCCACAGGATATGCTCGAAAAGCTGCCAGGCCTGGCGCCGCGGCATATTTTCGTCGTGGATGTTGAGATTGATACTGCCGGAAACGGCGGGATCGATGTAATATTGGAACTTAAGCGTCAAGGCAAACATTTTGACGACCTCTGAAAGCTCCTCTGCATCAAAGGTGAAATCGACGTTGACCGGTTCGTCGGGCTCGTCGATCATGTCCTCGGCAAGACTGTATGCCCGCTTGCGGGCCAACTCAGCGGGCGGTTCGAGATTGCGTGAAGGCAGAACGACGGTGAGCGGCGGCGTGATTGCCGGCTCTTCTTCTTCGAATTGTTTACCATCCGGCTGATTCCCGAGTCTCACACGGGTCGATGTGAGGGCGAGGATTTCTCCGGCGTCAAGCGTTTTGCCGACTTTGGTGTCGATCGGTTCCACTAGCTCCTGAAAAGTCTTGCAGCCCGGCAGGGCGCAGAACACAAACAGGGCAACAGCGATGTGAATCGACGTCCGACAGGTCTGGAAGGATGTTATCATGCGGTAAGGGTGGATAGGGTTGCAGGTTGGCAAGGCGACAGATTGGTCACTAATTCTGACTCCCCTTGGGATTGGGAACGGCGGTGTTGGCATTGCGGCTTTGGGAATTGGCACGTCGCTGGTTCTGCACGTTTTTGCCGGTAGCTCCGGGCGGCGGCGGCAAGCTGTTCGCGCTGGGCGGCGGCGGCGGCACCCGCGGTTTCGCTGTCGTTGACGACCGCTCCCTCGAAGAAGCTTTGGCAGCAATCTGTTTGGCGACCTGCTGTTTCGCCTTCGACTGCCGAATCTGCTGCACCTGGGCCTGGCGCGAGGCGGTAGTTCGCCGAGCTTTACTCCTGTCGTCGGCAGTGTCCAGCAGCAGTTCGATATCGTCCTTGCCGTCCATCTTCAGGATGACAGAGCCGGTGCCGATCTCGCTGAGGATGTAACCCGTTTCGCCAACGGTGTCGTTGAGGCTGTAAATAGCGCGATTTTTCTTTTTTGCCTGTCGGCCTTTGGCGTTCGGCGCCGACGGCGGGGCGTTGCGGTTTTTGCGGAGTCGCCGTTGCGTCCTGGTCCTGTTCGACTTCCGCCCGGTGGGGGCATGCACGATGATGCTGGCACAGGCAATGTCGCCGACGCGAGCGATACCGACGAGCTCGTACTGCTCGAAATCGGTGGGGGTTTCTATGGGTTCGTTCCCTGTCGTCGGTGCAATGATCTCGAACGTGCGGGCCGGGTGAAAGAGGGCGCGCTGCCAGGAGATGTCACATTGCTCGCTGTCGATCGGCGGCACCTGGGCATTCGCCTGACGCGCCGGCAGGACGATAACCGAGCGACTGCTGTCGTCATACTTTGGCTCACGGTTTTGCGGTTCCGCTGAGAGCTGCGTCCACGCTTGACGCGTCAGCATGACGGCGGCAATGATCAGTACGACGTCGAATAAAAGTACAAGCCCTTTCATTGATCCACTCCTGCGACGAATTTGGCGGCATCGTCCGAAAGCACGTAGGCACGGATTTTACCGGTGATCTGTACACCGGTCGGTTCACGGGGTTGATTGGGGCGCAGAATGCAGTTGAACCACTCGAGCCTGTGCGGGCCGTTTTCCTCGATGGCCTGGATGAACCGTGTGGCGGATTTCATGGTGGTATGACTGTTGATGTTCACGTCGACGGCACGCACGTACTCGCTTACAGGAACCGGGTTGGGCGCCCCGACGGTCTTGAGCTGCAGTCCTGAGCGTCGCGCGAGCTGCTCGATGCGATCCTGGATCTTGTTGATCTCGAACGGCCAGAAACCGGCGGTTGCATCCACCAGATCGAGTCGCTCCATTTCAATATCGATAACGTCTTTCTTGGTGTCCTCGATATCCTGTCGTAATTGCTGGGCACGCTCTTCTTCCGCCTGGATCATCGACTGCGTCGGCAACGCTATTTCAAAGTTCAGGAAGCGCAATACATACACAGCGACCAGCAGAGCGATGATGGCGACACCGATGGCCAGAATACCTTTGTTCTGTTTCGTGCCGTTTGCCATCAGTTCACACCTTCGGTGTTCTCGTAAGTCTGGTTTTCGTCTGGGATCTCTTCTTCGGCCTTGTCGCCTTCGTATTGTTCGCCTTCGGGCTTGGGCAGATCGAGCTCACCGTCCTCGAAGACCGGCATCGGCGGCGGCGGCGGCGGCGATCCGCCCAAGGTCGCCTGTTCGCGGCGCTCGGCGAGGCGCGCGTAGCGTTCCTCCTCGGCGGCGAGGCGCGCTTCTTCGGCAGCTTTGATGCGAGCGACCTGGCGCTCAGCAGCGCGCCTGGTGTCCCGTTCGGCCTTCGCCGGGAGGTAGTCCTCCAAGGCTCTGACTGTACCTTCGAGCGTGACTTTTACGGTGCCGCTTGGGTCGGTATGGTGTCTTTGAAAAGCCTCGGGGAAAAAGATGATGCATTCGCGTAGACCAGCCGTGAGGTTTTCGGTGGTCTGTTCGGCCTGCAGCTGGGCCGTGATGTGGCCCTCCTTCCACGTAAAATTCGTCGACCACAAATTGTCCGAGATAACGTGGGTGAGCTCAGCCAACGCTTCCGACAGGCGTACGCGTTCCTGCCGAGTCTCCGACAGGTCGGCATCGATCTTCGCAGCTATTTCCGGCCGCGCGGCACGCTGTTTGAGCTCGTAGAGCTGGCGCTCGAGCTGACGCGTCGTCATGCGGGCGCTTTGCAATTGCTGGTGATGGTCGGAGATCCAGCAGCAACCCAGGATCGACAGCACGAACACCAGGTAAGCAATGGCGGCAGTCGTCAGAAGCTTGATCGTGCGATTGCGGCGAGGCTGCAATTCGAGCGGCAACGGCAACCAGTGCTTGTGATCACCATGAAAGTGTTCGCTGAGGCCATAGCGGCTGAGCAGAATGGCAGGCATGAAGCTGGCCTGGGCAGTCTTCTCAAGCTGGCCGAGCTCGCCGGGAACGAGCCAATCCTCCAACAACGGCTGATCGCCGACGCCAATGAGAGCAGCGTCATCTGGCGCTTCAGTCGTATAGGTGACCTGCCGCTGGCCGTTGCTGCCGTGTTTGAAAACGAAGTAGTCACCGTTCACCCCTTCACTAAAGGCGATATCGCGGTTTTCGAACATCGGGTCGAGCACCGCGGGGGCGGGGATGATCATATCGACACCGTGTCCCAGGCCGCTGGCAGCTTCGATCCAGCGGTTCCAATCGTCGCGGCGCACATAGACGACGCGGGTGAGTTGCATTTCGGTACCGGCGATCCGGTTGACATTACGATAGCCCCAGACCAGGTCATCGACGGCGATGGGTGAATACTTGCCGAGCTCGAACTGGACGGCACCGCGCATGTCCTCGGGCGCGATCCGCGGCATCGTGAGGTCGACGAAGCAGGCCTTGCGGAAATTGCCGCCTACGATAACAATGGTGTCGTCGTCGAGCCCCAGTTCACGGCGTCCGGCGGCGAGAAGCTCTGCCGGTGACTGGCTGGCTTTCTTCTGAGCCTGCCAGTAGCGGCGCACACGCGTGGTGTCGCTGGTACGGTCACAGAACACACCATAATAGTTGCTATCCTGATCCCAGGTGAATGCAGCACATCTGTTGTGGCGAAACAAAAACATCTTCGCAGCACCGGGGGCGGCAGGCGGCACCCGCCAAGGTGGGTCATTTTGCTTGGATATAAGACGTCCGTGTGGCGCTAAAGTTCCATGCGTCAAGCGGTTGAGACAGCACAAACCGACCGGCTTTATTGTAGTGGGTGTCGCTCGATTTGCAATCTGCGAAGGCCTCGCAAGATCCGGCACAAGCAGGTTCGTGCCGACCGCGCCTCAACCATGGCTCCGGCGGAATTCTTGCATGAAGTCGACAAGCGCGGTGACACCGGCAGGCGGCATCCCGTTGTAAATGCTGGCGCGAATGCCGCCGACGGAACGGTGGCCTTTGAGCCCGATCAGACCGGAGGCGGCGGCCGCTTCGACAAAGGCGGCTTCCTGCGCTGCGGTCGGCAGATTGAAACAGACGTTCATCGCAGACCGCGAATCGGTCCGGGCTCTGCCACGATAGAAGTCGTCGTGGTCGATGCAGCCGTAAATGTCCGCCGCCTTGCGGCGATTGACCTCGGCGACTGCGGACAGGCCGCCCTGCTCACAGATCCAGTCGGTGACCAGAGCCATCATGTAGATCGCGAAAGTTGGCGGCGTGTTATAGAGCGAGTCGCCTTTGATGTGGGTGCGGTAATCGAGCATCGACGGCAGGTTCGCGGCGCCGCTTTCGGCCAGGTCCCGGCAGACGATGACCAGGGTCACGCCGCTCGGCCCGAGATTCTTCTGGGCACCGGCATAGACCAGGTCGAACGACTCGAAAGGCAAAGGGCGCGAGAGGATATCGCTGGACATGTCGGCGAAAAGCGGCACGCAATCGGGGACTTCGGGTACCGCTTGATATTGAGTGCCATAGATCGTGTTGTTGGTGGTGATGTGCAGGTAAGCGGCGTCCGTCGCCACGGTGCCGGCAGGCAGCTCGGGGATATGGTCATAATCCGCGTCGGCGGTGCCGGCGACAACGGCAACGTGGCCGATTTTCCGGGCTTCCTTGACTGCTTTGCCGCTCCACAACCCGGTGTCGACATACGCTGCGGTGCGATCGGGCGGCAAGAAATTCATTGGTATCATGGCAAACTGCGTACTGGCGCCGCCCTGCAGAAAGAGCACGGCAAAATCGTCACCTATACCCGTGAGTTCACGGACGTTACCCTCGGCACGGGCAATAATCTCTTCGAACTCCGCACTGCGGTGGCTCGCTTCGATGATGCTGTAACCGCAGTTGGCGTATTCGATGAATTCGCCGCGCGCGCGCTCCATGACGGTAGCGGGAATGGTGGCGGGGCCTGCATTGAAATTATAAGTCATCGTCGGGTGTGGGCTTGGGGCGGTGGCTTTGTGCCACCCCTTTCGTGGAAAAAAAAGAACCACGAGACGTCAATCCCGTGGTCGGCGAACGATCGGCTGTCGATTCCATCAACTACTGAGGTTCCCAGAAGGGATCGGTGCCGGCAGTCGGGATATCGGGTTTCTTTATGGGTTGCACGTGTCCGTCACTGAACAGGATATCGGCTTGGGAACCGCTGACCGGATGGGGATATTTGAGCAAGCCGTTGGTGTGGTCGGTCTGGTCACCGGTTCGCAGGTCAGCGACACCGCCGCAGATGATCGTCATGGTTCTGACCGGATCGATGACCTGCACCAGTTTCAATGCCCCGGACGGAGGAAAAACAGCGGTTTGGTTGAGTTTGTTGTTGAACATGTAATTGGTCTGTTTGAAGTCTGTCACCTCATTTAGAGAGCCTACTGGCATGCCGGGGTCCCTGACGAATTTGAGAACGGTGGAGGTATCCAGATTTTCGCCCAGAAACTTACGCAGCTTCTGAAACCACACATCCCCCCCCTGTAATGCATCACTCGGACCGTCCAACGGGAAGTATCCCTGAAACTCATCTGCGTAGAACTGAAT
>Ga0310124_10001535_pt1 | contig 16082 bp, 9 predicted proteins | sample CB11b_AW_Bot5_MG_FD_203507 | JGI IMG/M metagenome (GOLD analysis project Ga0310124, IMG submission 203507) | Marine microbial communities from Western Arctic Ocean, Canada - CB11b_AW_Bot5 | ecosystem: Environmental > Aquatic > Marine > Oceanic | place: Canada: Western Arctic Ocean | collected... | reverse complement strand
TGCTCGCCGACCTTTTCGCCGTCGATGAAGATGTCGGCATCGCCATCGACCGCACCGAACCACAGCGCCAGCGGGCCGCGCGTTTCGGGCATCTTGAACTTGATCGCGTACCAGCCGACACCGCGGCGCTCCTCGTCCTGGAAAGTCCAGTGCTTGTCGATGCGCATCGTGGTCCAATCGTCAAATGATTTCGCCTGATACCATTTGTCGGTCAGGCCGGTTTCCTCGTCCTGATTTTCGGCATCGAACTTGAAATGCCACTCGACCGGGAACGCGTAGACCTTGCCCACCTCGCCGAACGCGCGGTCTAGCTTGATCTTCCAGATGGGCAGCCGGCAGGTGGCGACCCGCTGCTTGGTTTCGACGGTCTCGGCCTTGGACTCCGCCGCGCCGAGAATGGCGTCACCCTCGGCGAGATACTTCTCGCCATAGTTGATGGTCGTGTTTGACTGGGGAATCTCCGTCAGGCGCAGCGCCCCGTACCCGTCGTGCAGAAAGTCGATGTAGCGAAGCACATCCGCGGCGCCGGCGCCGTAGAACAGGCGGCAGAACTCCTCCATCGTTTCGCGGTTGTCCAGATCGGGCCGCCACATGGCCCGGGCCAGCATGTAGTAACGCAGTTCGTGCATTTCCGTGCCGCGGCTCTGAGTCGTCTGGATGAAGAAGCCGCGCACGCCGTTGTCGCGCATGGCGCGGAAGTTGTCGGTGATGGCGGTCAGATTGGGACGCGGGTCGAGATAGCTGTCGGCCCCGTACACACCCACTCGAGTCCAGCAATAGAGTGCGCCGTCGCCGATCATCTTCTTAGAACGGCGAATCTGCGCCAGCGTATTGCGATTTCGCTCACTGGAGGGATCATCGAGCGGGACGCGATAGTCGGGAAGACTCACGATCTTCGTCACCACGTTGGAAGCGAACCTGCTCTTGTCAGGAAAGGACGTGTGATACATCATCGCCTCGACGGCGACGTTGGGGTATTCGTCCGCCAGCGGGTTGGCGACGGCGTTGACGAAACGCACGTAGGTCGCCCCCTCGTTGACCCCCTCTTCGGTGTTGATCGCCACGCACGTGTCACACTTGCAGAACCAGGGCGTATCGTTGACCGTGACGTTGACGAGGTACTTGTTGTGAATGTCGGCCTTCACGTCGTCCCCCAGCCACCCCCGGGCCGTTTCGAGGGCCACCTCGGCGACCTCGGGGTTGCTCATGCACAACTGCGTGATGATGCCGTCGTAGGTGCGGCGCCGTTTGCCCTCGATCATCGCGAAATACTCGGGGTGATCGTCGAAGTACTTCTCGGGCGATACCAGCGCGGAGAACGTGTGTGTCGGCGGTCCGATCCATTTCACGCCGCCGAGCGTCGAGTTCGCGACCGCGAAGGACAGACCGTTCATCCGGTTGCGCACGATGGAGCTGCCGCCGAGTGCTTCCCAGATGGTGCGGTGCTCGAAGGGGGGTGCGTACGCGCGTGACTTCACGTCCACGTTCAGCTTCGCCATAGTCGGCACGTGGGTGACCTTCGCGGTCAGAAAACGTACGCCCAGCTCCACGTCGAGGAAGTCGTAGACGCCGTAGAGGGTTCCCCGTGGAAGGTTGCCCATGATGAACAGCTTCGGGCCCTCGCGGACGATGGAGAAACCTTCCCAGTTATCCGTTTTGAGATGGGCCGGAACGTCTTCCGCCCGCTTGCGACTGGTCTTACCGAGGACGATCTCCAAGTCCGTCGCGGAACCGGAATCGTCATGGACCGGAAACTCGGCCCCGGTCATCCGCCAGAGGAAATGCGCCAACTCCCTGGCGGCGAGCTCTTCTCCGGCGTGCGCGTCCCTGGGAATGACGATCGTGTATCGCGTCCGGCCGCTGTCGGCCAGCAGGATCGGGGCGACGTTTCCCGCAGGCACGGACGGCCCGAATGTTGCGAAGATGAGCGAGCAGACGATGGTGGCTTTGAGTGTTGTTGATGACATTGAAATATTTCCCAACACCTCGTTGGTCGCCGCAAGCGAGCCAGGCCCATGGGTACAAGCGTCACGTCTGCACGGGCTGCAGGGCGTTGCCCTGCAGCCACGGGGTAAACGTGCATGCGCAGATGAGGGGCAGATCGTCGCAAACGAAAGGCACAGTAGAACAAAGAAGCGCAAAACCGATTTTCTGCGTTCCTGCGCTTTCTCCTCCACCCCAAGATCTATCCTGTAGATCTCCCTTCCCATCCTGTAGATCCTGTCAACTCCCCTCCCCTCTGCTTTTCTGCTCTTACTACCTGTCCACCTGCCCCATCACCACGTCGATCGACCCGATGATCGCGGGGACGTCGGCGAGCAGGCAGTTGCGGGCGACTTCGTTGAGCACCGCGAGGTTGCAGAAGGTCGCGGCCCGGGCCTTGCAGCGGTACGGTATCGGTCCGCCGCGGCTTTCGAGGTAGAAACCCAGGATACCGCGGGGATTTTCCGTCTCGACGTAGACCTCGCCGGGGTCGGGCTTGAAGTTGCGCGGCAGCTTGACGCGATACTTCGCCTCGTCGCCCGAATCGGGGATCATCTTGAGGCACTGGCGGATGATGCCGCAGCACTGTTGCATCTCGTGCATGCGGACGATGTAGCGGTCCCAGCAGTCGCCGAGCGTGCCCTGCTCGCCGCGGCCGACGATCACGTCGAACTCCAGCTCGGGATAGAGGCTGTAGGGCCGGCTGCGGCGCAGGTCGTACGGGATGCCGCTGCCGCGGATGACCGGCCCGGTCAGGGCCCAGCGGGTCGCCACGTCCTTCGTGATCACGCCGACGTCGGCGGTGCGCTTGATGAAGATGTGGTTGTAGCTCAATAGCGCGTTGTATTCAACGAGCTTCGGCTCGAAATAGTCGAGGAACTCCTCGACCTTGTTGAGCATGTCCGGCGTCATGTCGTGCGTGGAGCCGCCGATCGTCAGGTAGCTGTAGGTGAGCCGGGCGCCGCAGACCATCTCGAACAGATCCAGGATGTACTCCCGTTCGCGAAAGGAATACAGGAACGGCGTGAACGCGCCTATGTCCAGGCCGTAGGTGCCGAAGCTGACCAGGTGCGAGGCGATGCGGTTCAATTCGCAAATGATGATGCGGATGAACTCCGCCCGCCGCGTCAGCTCGATGTCGGCCAGCCGTTCGACGGCCCGGCAGAATGCCCAGTTCTCGTTCATCCCCGCGAGGTAGTCCATCCGGTCGGTGTAGGGAATGTACTGGTAGTACGGCACGTTCTCGCCGATCTTCTCGGCGCAGCGGTGCAGGTACCCGATGTGCGGCACCGCTTCGAGGACCATCTCGCCGTCCGTGCGCAGCACGACGCGCAGCACACCGTGCGTCGACGGGTGCTGCGGACCCATGTTGACCAGCATCTCCTCGGTCTGAACGTCGACCTGATCGGTGTCCGCGCCCTCGGGCCGCTGAATGACGTAGGTTTGTTCGGTCTGAGAGTCGGTCGCGGTCATGGGGGTGGATTGTAGCGGTAGTCAGTGAGTGCTCAAACTGAGCTGAGGATGGGAAGTAGGAGAAGCGACGTAGCGACGGAGCGACGAAGGGAAGAGCAGAGCGAGCGAACAGCGAGCACCACCCCTCCGTCGCTAAAAGGATGCGAACACACCAATAGCGGCAAGTTCCATAGGACAGGTCAATGTAATGGTTCCCCCTCCCCTTCCTCTTCAGGCGCTCGAATCCACTTCGACCGGTTCCTTACCCTCGAACGCCTCGGCGAGTTGCTCGCGCAGCGGAGACTTTGCCGATTTGCCGCCGTTGTCCGGCTCTTCAGTCGTCGCGGCCGCGACGCTTTGAGGTTCGGCCGCGGCGGCCGAGGCGGTGCCGCGATCGGCGTCAACCGCCGCTCGGTCGATCTTCCCGTCGGCGCCGACCTGGTCGAAGCGCACGGCGACCTGCTTGGAGACGCCGCGCTCCTGCATGGTGATGCCGTACAGGACGTCGGCGGCCTGCATCGTCCTCTTGTGGTGGGTGATGACGATGAAGTGCGAGCGGTCGAGGAAGCTGCGGACCACGCCCACAAAGCGCTCGACGTTGCTCTCGTCGAGTGCCGCGTCAACCTCGTCCAGGAGACAGAAGGGGCTGGGCTTGGCCTCGAAGACGGCCATGAGCAGGGCCACGGCGGTCATCGACTTTTCACCGCCGGAAAGCAGCGAAATCGAGCGCGGCTCCTTGCCCGGAGGCTTGGCGATGATCTCGATGCCGGATTCCAGGACGTCGATGTTACCGTCCTCGTCGCCCTGAAGGATCAGGTCGGCGCGGCCGCCGCCGAACAGACGCCGGAACAGGCCGTTCTGGCCGGCGAAGTTTTCCCGGATTCGATTGAACGTCGTCTCGAAGCGCTGCCGCGAGTCCTCGTTGATCTGCTTGATCAACTGCTCGAGCTGGGATTTGGCCGTGTCGATGTCGTCGAGCTGTTCGGCGACTTCACGCTGCTGATGCTCGAGATCGTCCTGCTCCTCGATCGCCTCGATATTGACCGACCCCAGACGGTTGAGCTTGCCGCGCAGTTCGTGAATTCGCGTCTCCACAGCGTCCCATTCGATGTCGAAGGGATTTGCCAGTGCGGCTTGGGCTTCCGCGTCCGGCTGCGAATCCGCGACCGCGTCGCTGTTCAGTGACAAATCATCGGCGTCGGGGTCGGAATCGGTATCGACCTCCTGCTCGCCCGCCACCACTGCCTTCTCATACGCGTCGCGAACGTCCATATCGAGCTGTTCGCGGCCGCGCTGCTCGACGGAATCGATCTTGACTTCGAGCTCGCGCTGATCGATCTGAAGCTGGTGGATCTGCTCGTCGCACGATTCGACTTCGTGCCGCTTGCCTTCGAGCGTTTCGCGGGCATCGCGAAGCGACGACTCGACCTTGTCCAGGCGATGCTGCGCCAGGTCGCAACGCACGGTCAGCTCGCGCAGACGCGTGTCGATCTTCTCGACGTCGCCTTGAGCCGCCGCGACGGTCGTCTGCAGTTCGTCGATGCGCGAGCCGTGCTGCTCGACCTGGCTCTGGAGCATCGCGTGCTGACGGTCGATGTCGGCCGAGGCGATCTCGATCTGGCGAACCTGCCGTTCGGCACTGCTGCACTGTTCGGCGGTCTTACCCGATTCAACGCGCACGGCGGTCACGGCTTCGTGGGCCCCGTCCTCCTTGCCGGCCAGGTCTTCGATCTGACGTCCGAGCGCGTCGATCGACTCCTGCCGCGCTGCCAAAGTCTGCTCGAGCTGCTCGGCCTCGTTCTGGTGATCGCGGCGTTTCGTGTCGGCGTCGTGGAGCTGGCGGTGGATCTGCTCAGTCTCCGTGGCCAGAACCGGCTGTTCGCGCTCGAGCGTGGCGATCTGGTGATTCAATGTTTCCAGCCGGCTGGTCAGCTCGACGCGCAGCGTGTTGGCGTCGTAGATCGATTGCCGCAATTCCCCGGTCACGGACTCGACATGCCTGGCGCGATCGCTCAACTGCGTCAACGCCTGCTGCTGCGCGGCGACCTCCTCGTCGACCCGGCGAATCTGCGACTCCAGGCTGGCCAGTTCGCTGCGGCGGCTGATGACGCCCGGCACGCCGTTGGCGCCAGTTGTCGGGCCGACGACCACGCGCCCGTCTACCTCCAGCAGGTCTCCTGCGGGGGTGACGAAACGTGTTCCGGCGGGGACGTCGTCGCGCAGGCGCACGGCAAGATCGAGGCTGTCGACCAGCAGCGTCCGCCCGAGCAGATGCTGCGCCACCGGCGCCATGGACTCGGCGTAGCGCACCAGGTCCAGGACGCGGCGCGTGTTCATCGGCGGCGGCCCTTCGTGGTTGTTTTTGCTGCCACACTGATCGACCGCGAGGAAGGTGACGCGGCCCGAGAGGGCTTTGATCGGGTCGACCTGATCGTCGCGACTCACCAGATCGGCCAGCCGGTCGATGACCAGCGTCTGCTGATGGTCGCCCAGTGACGCCTCGATCACTTTCGCGTGTTCAACATCCGTTTCGAACTGGTCGGCGAGCAGGCCGCGCACGAACCGGAACGGGCCGGTCCCTGCCGTGTCGGCGGCGTGGCGCGCCAGCACCGCCTTGACCGGGTCGGCCAGCCCTTCCTGGTTGTCCTGCATCTCCTGAAGCAGAGCCCGGCGCGAATCCAGGCCGCTGCGGCCCTGCTTCAATTCCGCCAGTTGATTGGCCAATTGTTGCTGTCGCCCGGTCAGTTGCGACCCCTGCTGCTGCAGGGCCTCGATCTGGCGGGTTTCGGCGGCGATCAATTCCGAGACCTCGGCCAGTTTTTCGGTCGCCTCATCGCGGCCGGTGAGCATCAGGTCCAGATCCTCCGCCACGCGCGAGGCTCGCTCGTCGAGCTTTACCCGCGTGGACTGCAGGCTCTGCTTGAAGTCCCCGATCGATTGAATCTGGTTGTTCAGCTGCGTGGTGCGGCGCATCAGGTCGATCACGCCGGCCTTCTCGTCCTCAAGGGCGAGGCGCTTTTCGTTCAGCTCGTGCTGCACGCGCCGGTGGTCGTCCTGCGCCGAATGGAACCGACGCTCCATCTCGGCCTGCGCCTCGCGCAGGCGAGTGACTTCGGCGAGCTGCTCGTCGCGCTCCTGATGAAGCTGGGCCGTGCGCTGCGACAGCTCGGCCAGGCGCTTGCGGTCCAGCTCGATCTGCGCCTCGACATCCGCCAACGTGGATCGGGCGAATTCGCCACGCTGTTCGGCCTGCTGCCGACTCGATTCGGACCGCAGCCGTTCGTGCTCCAGTTGCTTCTGTTCGCCGAGAACGGATTGCCTCTCCGTCTCGGAGTCGGAAAGGCGCTGCTCCTGGTCGGCCAGGGCGCGGGCGACCGCCGAGCGGGCGTCGCCGGCCTGTTCCAGGCGGTCGGTCAGCGTGGCGAGGTCGTGGCGTAACCGGTGGAACTCGGCGAGAATGAATTGCAGCTGCAACTCGCGCAGCTCGCCGGCGTACTCCTGGTAGTGCCTGGCCCTGGTGGCCTGGAGCTTCACCGAACGAAGCCGACGCTCGGTGTCCGCCAGCCTCTGTCGGCAGACCATCAGGTTCTGCTCCGTCCTTTCGAGCTTGCGTATCGACTCTTTCTTGCGGGCCTTGAAGCGGCTGATGCCGGCGGCTTCCTCGAAGATCTCGCGCCGTTCGGCCGGATTCGACTGCAGCAGCACATCCACCTTGCCCTGCTCGATCACCGAGTACGCGTCGGTGCCGACGCCGGTGTCCATGAACAATTCGCGGATGTCGCGAAGGCGGGCCCGCTGCTTGTTGATCAGGTATTCGCTCGACCCGTCGCGGTAGAGTTGGCGCGTCACGCTGACGGTGTCGGCATCCAGGGGCAGTGTGCGGCGGTGCGAGGGCGCCTCGGCCGACGACGCGCCCTCGTCGTGGGATGTCGAATCACCACGCGTCAACTCTTCGCTCGCGGCTCCGGGTCCGGCTTCGGGTCCGGACAACGGCACTGGCGGGTTGTCGAAGGTCAGCGTGACGCTGGCGAACCCGGACGGCTTGCGCGTGGACGACCCGTTGAAGATCATGTCCATCATCGCCCCGCCGCGCAGGCTCTTGGCGGACAACTCGCCAAGCACCCACTTGATGGCGTCAACGATGTTGCTCTTGCCGCACCCGTTGGGTCCGACCACGCCGACGATGGGATGATCGAAGCGGATCTCTGTGCGGTCGGCGAACGATTTGAAGCCGACCAGAGTGACCTTGGCTAACCGCATACGCCCAGACCTCCTGTCAATTATCGGCCCGTCCCTGGACCGTGGCTCAAAATCAGGCTGATGGGGCCGCAGCCCCCGGGGATGCTCAATTGTGGGGGCGAATCCCGGTCAGCCCGTTGGGCCGCCGCCTGCCCGCCCTCGATATTCTGGCTCGCCATCTTTCTGGCCCGAAACGCTAGTTTCCACCCTGCCATCAGTTACGGCTGCGTATTATCGGCGGTTTGCGCCGCGGACTCAACCGGGGCTCCCTTCTGCCTGCCCGGCAGGCCGGCAGTGGGCACGGCGGTTTCGGGGCGGTCCAATCCCGGCAAACGGTTGCGGAACTGCTCCACCGCGGTCACCAGGGCACTTTGGCGAACCACGACCGGCGTGCGGATGTGGCCGTCCATGCTGAGTTGAATCAGGGCGCCGACGACCTCGCCGTAGCTCAGATCCAGGCCGTCGTGGGGTGTCTCGGCGCTGGGTCGGTGGCCCATCAGGAGGATCAGGTTGGCGACGGTCGGGGCGATCTGGGCGGTTCGGGCTTTGGCACCCTGTGGCGGCTGGTAGAAGACGTTCACGACCGACTGGGGCGACTCGGCCTTGAGCATCAGGCGATCTTCCCAGAGCCGTACCAGCAGAGGCGTCTGGAACGGCATGCGCGCACCGAATACCGCGATCCGCGGAAAGTCATCCTGAATAATGTAGATCAGGGGTTTCTGCGCCGGCAGCAGGTCGAGAATAAACTTTGCATCCTTGCGCCCGCCGATGACGGTGCGGCGCAATCTATGGGCGTCGTGCAGCGCCAGGCTCTCGTACGCGGCGAGGCGCACCCGACGATCATCATCATCCAGCACATCGAGCAGGGCATCCGTGGAGGCGATGCTCTCCGGCAGATGCACCAGCAGCGCCGCCGCCTTGACGCGATTCTCTACGTCGGTATCGCGGCACAGCGTCAGCAGTCCCTCGACGGCCTGCCCGTCCTTGAGGCGCGCCCCGGCTTCCAGGGCGGCAAGGCGCACCACCGGGTCGGCGTCGCGGTAGCGGCCGCGGATCACTGGGAGGGCCTTGTTGCCCAGGGCCTGCCATGCCAGGCAAACCTCGTCGGAGAGCCGTGGATTCGCCGACAACAGATCGGCAAGCGTGTTGGCCTTGACCTGCTCGAAGTCGGCGCTGCGATCCAGAAACAGGTGCCCGATCAGCCGCAGAAATCGACCCGGTTCGCCCTGGAACCTAGTGGGAATGTAGACGCGGATGCTCCTGTCGTCCACGGCGTTGGCGCTGGGCTTGTGATCCTGCGGCCCCTTGGAGAACCGTTCGTTGATCCGATTGGCGATCAGGTCGCTGCGGGCCCAGCTGGCTTGATTCAGCACCAGAGATATTCGTCGGTCGCTCAGAACCACGCCGCCCGAGATGACCGCCGCGCTACGCGGCAATCCCTTTTGTGGTTCTGCATCCGCATCGGATGCGCGGTGCGGATCGACGTGGATGGCGCCGCGTGCCCTGGCCAACGGCCGGGCGAACTGCATCGACCGGTTGGCGCCGTCAATCGCCAGATCGCATGTGTACAACTGCCCGTGCTCGAGGCTGGTGGTCTGGGTGTCTTCGTCCAGCGCGCTGACCAGCACATCGATCCGCGCTCCCTTGCTGGATCCCGGCGGAATCAGGGCCTCGACCTTTACCGCCGCGGTGCTGGTGTCGGCCATGACCCTGTCCGCAGACAGATGTCCCATATTCAGCGTGCTTCGTCCGAAGCCGCCCTTGCGCAGCAGATTAAGGAACCATTGCCGCATGGTGCTGGGCACGCTGTTCGAGCCGGTGCCCTTGAGTTGCGTGATGACGCCCCAACCGCTGACCAGCAGAGGCTGGGCGTCAGCCGGACGCACACTGGCCAGCGAGCCGACCGTCCCGTGGAGGAACGCCGGACCGGTGAATACGGGCACGGCCGGTGCGCTGGACATGATCTGCGGTTCGGTCTCGCAGCCGCCCAGCGCGACCGCCACGGCCGCAATTGCCCATGCGTGCCGCCGGCGCCCACGACCGGCGTCGAACAATCGTTTCTGATTCGCGGTCATTTGTAAGTCGCTGGAGGGATCTACGGCGAGGGATCTACCGCGTGGCGTATACCCGATATTTTCCGCACGGGGCGAGCTTCAGTCAACCACACCGAGACCCAGGAGGCGTACGCCACGCTGTTACACTACGTTCAATGCAGGATGTCCCCGCGCTTCGATGGATTGGCAGTTGCGAGGTTGCCGACGGCGACGCGGCGAATCCCATCGCATCCTGATCGGCCGACCCCGCCTGAAACGCCGGAATCCGGGCATTTGCGGCCAACGGGCGGCCCGGCGGCCAGGGTTCACGCCATGATCCAGACGACAGCAACGCCTGAGGGACTCGCCGATTCTGCTCATGCCGAAGCCGAACCGACCGCACCGGGCGCCGACCTGCTCGATAATCCGCGGGTCGCGACGATGCTTCCGTCGCAACTGCTGCAGGGCGGCGAGATCATCGTGCTGCTGATCAAACCTAGCCCGTGGTTTATTCTGCTGGAATCACTCGGTGCCCTGGGGGTGCTGGCGATCGTTCTGGCGTGCGGCATGACGCTGATCGACGCCGGGTTCATCGATCGATCCAACCTGGGTCTGTTGATCGAGGGCGTCGGTCTGGTGGCGATGCTGCGTCTGTTCTGGCAGTTTCTCGAATGGATCAGCCGCGTCTACGTGTTGACCGATCGGCGCATCCTGCGCGTCAAGGGGGTCCTGCGCGTCGAGGTCTTTGAGGCTTCATTGAAGAACGTCCAGCACACCACGACCGTCTTTTCGATACGCGAGCGCCTGTTCGGCCTCGGAACGATCGGCTTCGCCACCGCGGGCACCGCGATGCACGAGGCGGCCTGGACGATGATTGCCCGACCGCTGGAGGTGAATCAGATCGTCGTGGAGACGATGAATCGGTATCGCTAAGCGCGGAGAGCAGGAAAGCGGAAGAGCAAGAGAGCAGGAAATGGGGAAACCAGCAGTAGAACGAAAGTGTGCCTACCCGATTTCCTGATGTTCCGCTCTCCTGCTCTGCTGCGCTATTCCCGCCGTCTTATGCGCACGGACGCCGCATGCCCGTCCAATCCCTCGGCTTCGGCCAGGCGCGCAATCGCCTCGACCTGCCCGCACTCCATCCCCTCGCGATAGCAGACGGTTCCGGTGCGCTTCAAGAACGTGTAGACGCTGACGCCGCTGGTGTAGCGAGCGGTGCCGCCGGTGGGCAGGCAATGGCTGGGCCCGGCGTAGTAGTCGCCGGCGGCCACGGGCGTTCGGTCACCGAGGAAAATCTCCCCGGCGTCGCGGATCTGTGACATCAACCGATCGGGGTCGACGACGGCCAGGTTGACGTGCTCGCAGGCGACGTGGTCGGCCACGGCCGCCGCGGCCGATCGGTCCGCGACGAGCACCGCGCACGATTCATCGGCCATGGCGGACTCGATCGCGTCGCGCCGAGACCGCTGCGGCAGTTGGGCGCGCATCTCGCTGACGATCCGGTCGATGACGTCGGTCGACCAGGCCACAAGCACGCACCGGCCCGGATCATGCTCGGCCTGGGCGATCAGGTCCGCCGCGACCGCGGCGGGATCGGCGCTGCCGTCGGCAATCGAAAGGATCTCGCTGGGCCCGTAAAACCCGCCATCCGTCCCGACGACGCCGTTGAGCTGCGCTTTGGCAATCTGGACGTAGACATTGCCCGGCCCGGCGATCAGGTCGACCCGCTCGATGCTCTGGGTTCCGAACGCAAGCGCTGCGACGGCCTGGGCGCCGCCGACGCGGTAGAGCGTTTCGATCCCGAGCTCGTGGCACGTGGCGGCGACGATCGGCGGCTGCGTCGCCGCATCGGGTTCGCGGTTCGTCGGCGGCGGATGAATCACCGCGATGCGTCGTGGATCGACCCCCGCAACCTGCGCCGGCACCGCAAGCATGATCAGCGTCGAGAACAGCGCGGCGGCCCCCCCCGGAACCGTCAGACCGGCGCTGCGGACTGCGGTGAAACGCAATCCCAACTCGGCGCGATCGACCGTGATCGGCTCCGGATCCTTCGGCTTGATGTGCGTCTGGTAAGCGAGGACGTTCGCGATCGCCTCCCGAATGGTCTTCATCAGGGCGGCGTCAACGCCCTTGGCGGCCGCCGCCATTTCCCGCGGCGACACGCGGATCTGGTCTGCGTCGAAATTCGGATCCACCCACCGGCGCATGCATCGGACGACCGCATCGTCGCCGTCGCGGCGCACCTCGTCGATCACACCGGCCACCGTCCGGGCGGCGTCGCCGCGGCCCGATGCGTCGGCCCGCCATCGCGCCAGCAGCGCGTCGAACCGGTCGCGATCGGCGTCGCCTCTCAAGTCGTAGATGGGAATGGGGGCGTCCAAGTTTTTACTCAGACTGAGCGGTTGACATGGGCCGGGAGAAGCGACAGAGCGACGGAGGGACGGAGCGACGGAGGGAAATCGTGGGACGCAAGCGAATATCCTTGCAAAACCAAAGGCTACATCCTACCTGGTCGAACGTCATTGGATCGTCGTCACACACGGCTGACGCTTCAATCAACGACCATTCGTCGCTCCGTCGCTTGGAATCTGTCTCAATTGTCACCGGAATGTTAGTTACGCCCAGACTGCCGACTTGGATCACTCAGTTTGCGTGTTACGTTCTGCGGCTAAACGCCGCGCCGGACTTTTCGATCAGTCCTCTGATTTCGAGCATCGTCAGGTCGGACTAAATGGTCTTCACGGCCAACCCCGTCTCGGCGGCAATCTGATCCAGACCAAGCGGTTCGGCGAGTGATGCGACGATCCGGTTCTGAGTTTCTGTAAGGCTCCGTTCCGCCGTCTGCCCGCCGTCGCGCGATCGATCGTCCGCGGCCACGGCGGCGCGCAGCGTCCGGCCGGTCTCGCCCAGTGCGTCGAGAACATCCGCGACGTTCGTCACCAGCGTCGCCCAACCTTCCCGGATCATCCGGTGGCATCCCGCCGAAGCGCGCGAATCGACGCGGCCCGGGACGGCCATCACCTCGCGCCCATGCTCTTCGGCCGCAAGGCGCGCGGTGACCATGGCCCCGCTGCGCCCGGCGGCTTCGACGACCAGCACGCCAAGGGCAAGACCGGAAATGATTCGATTGCGGCGCGGAAAGTTTTCGGCCAGCGGCGGCGCGGTCATCGGCAACTCGCTGAGAACAGCCCCGCAGCCGTCCGCAATCCGGTCGAACAACGCCGCGTGACTCTGCGGGTACGGTCGGGCCAGGCCGCTGCCGAGCACGGCAATAGTACGACCGCCGCTGCGCAGCGCCGCCAGATGGGCCGCGGCGTCGATGCCATAGGCGCCGCCGCTGACGATGCACAGTCCCGCCGCCGTACTGAGCGACGTGAGCCGATCTGCCTGTTCGCGTCCGTAGTGTGTACATCGCCGCGAACCGACCACCGCCAGCGCCACGGCGTCGTCTTCGCGCAGTTCCCCGCGCAGATAGAGCAGCGGCGGCGCGTCGGGTATGTGCACCAGCCCTCTGGGATAGTCGTCGTCCGACGGCGTCACAAGGCTCACGCCGTGCCGCTCGATCAATTCCCACTCGGCGTCGACGGCCCGCCCGTCCGCCAGACCGTCCAATTCATATCGAAATTGAGCCGCCTTCTTGCGGCCGATCCCCCGGATCGATTCGAGCGCGCCAACGCCCGCCTGAACGACCGCCGCTGCCGTACCCATCGCCTCCACGCAACGGCGCGTCAGCGTCGACCCCAGACCGGGCACGAGCGTCAATGTCAAAAGCGCTCGCAGTTCACGATCGTCCATGACGGGAAAGTGTAGCAACCAAATAAAAATGCCCGCCCCAATTTCTTGGGACGGGCTCGTTCTTTGGGCGAGCTGTGCAGGTGCAGGCCCGTCGGACTGCCTACCTACGCAGCCCACCTCATACAGTCACTAGACACTAGACCACCCCCTTTCCAGAAAAGAACCTTCCAAGCCGTCGCGTCGCTGCCGGCCACCCGCGCGACTCTACGCCAATGGTCAAGTGCCACTGGCCCGATGTCATGCGGACCATCCGGGGCGCCGCCGCCGGACCATTCCTGCCCCGTGACGTCTCAAGGGGCACAACGCCCGCCGAGGATAGGGACTGCCCCGACGCTCGACGGCCCCTTTACCGCCCTCACAACCGCTTGCGGGGTTTCCCCGCAGGGCTGGGCGGGTCTGAGGCAGCAATGTAATTAGCGACAGGTAGCGGCAGGAGTCAATACCCCGCCAGGCCGACAGGGTCACTTCTTGGAACCTTTGGATCGACTCGGTAACCCCAGTAAAATCTTGTGCTTGCGCTTAATGAGGTCCATGAGATGAATGACCTCGGTGCTCGCTGAAAGGTTCCAGACGGCCCATTGGATCTCAACGGCACATTTCGCTGAGCGTATGCCGTTTCGAATGAACTTGTTGAGGCGCCGCATCGGAAGATGCCCGATAACATTATTGGTCAATGGAACGCACACCAGCGGGCCAGAATTTCTCGGCACGAGGTAGGCCAGAACCTGCACGGCCTCACCGTTCTGGCCAAGTAACTGGTACTCGATCGTCCATTTCCAGGCCGGCCCGTACCAGGTCAGAGCACGACCGACACGCTCCAAACCATCGATGTTCGAGATGAGGGTGGAGAATGCTCGCCTCGGTTGATCGTCGATCGGCTTGACCAACTGGTTCAGTTCGGGCTCGGACCAGCGATCCTCCCAGGGCAGTCGCGTTTTCGTGGCAGTCTGCTGGTTCATGTCGAAATGGAATCTCTCCACAGTCGGATTATTCTAGGCTGGGTTGCGCGGCGTGCCGTTCGGATGCAACCGCATTGTAAGGAAATAAAATGTAAGTAGTTACGTCTCAATACGCACCTCGAGAATCCTCGGCCACGATTAAGGCAACCGAAGCGTGTCTCGAAAGGATCGACGCTCCCCAGTGACTACGGGGGTAGTTTACCAGATCCGGGGAAAATGGGCAAACGGTCGGTTTATGTACGATCGAGAATCCGACGTCTCGGGCCGGGAAAATCTGGATGAATGATCAATGATACGGCTGCCGTCACACCGTGAGACAATCGTGATCATGGCCAAGGCGGCCGTGCCGGGCCGCGTCAAGACGCGTCTTTGCAGTCAATTTACACCCGAACAGGCTGCCGGCATTCACGAGGCGATGCTCAAGTGCACGCTCGCGAGGGTTGCCCAATGTTTCGCCGACGGCGAAGACTCGGCGCTGAAGCTGTCACTTGACGATACGCTGGCACCCACGGCCGAAACGGTCCGGGCACTGCCGGAAAACCCGTGGCACGTGATCGATCAGGGAGGCGGCGACCTCGGCGAGCGGCTGGCCTACGTGTGGCGGCTGATCGGTGGAGGACCCACGATTTTTCTGGGTAGCGACAGCCCGGACGTACCCGCCGAGGCGCTTCGAAGTATCGGGCCTGCTCTTGAGCAGGCCGAGGTCGTCATGGGGCCCGTTGGCGACGGTGGCTACTGGACGATCGCCGGCCGACGATATCACGGGCAACTTTTCGGCGATGTCGACTGGGGCTCAGCCGACGTGTACCATCAGACCCGAAAAGCAGCCGAGAAAACGGGATTAACCGTCGGCGAGGTACAACGATGGCACGACGTGGACACCCCGTGTGATCTACAGGCACTGCGACAGCGTCTTGCCTCGACCCGCGAAGCAGCCCTGACACAGCTGCGAAACCGCCTCGACGATCTATGCAAGGGCACCGCACGATGAATCCGCAGAACCCCGACCTGCCGACAAAGGCGCCTCCCGTCGAGGTCAAAGCCGGCCAGGGCGATCAGGAACAGATGGATCTGAGCCGGTCCTCGATTCTGATCGTCGACGACAACGCTCAGAACGTGGAACTGCTACAGGCGTACCTCGAATCACTTCCCTGCACCATACACACCGCGTTCGACGGCGAACAAGCCATTCGCTTCATCGAGGACGCCGAGCAGACGACGCCCGACCTGATCCTCCTGGACATCATGATGCCGCGCATGAGCGGCTTCGAGGTGTGCCGCAAACTCAAGGATGACCCGGCGACACGTTCGATCCCGGTCATGATGGTGACGGCCCTCAACGAACTGGGTGACATCGAGCGTGGCGTGGAATCAGGCACCGATGACTTCCTGACCAAGCCGGTCAACAAGCTGGAACTGATCACCCGGGTCAAGTCTCTTCTGCGTGTGCGACACCTCAAACGCGAACTCGACCGGACCATGGCCTACATCCAGGACATCGAAGGTCGCCAGAGCCCGGGGGCGGCGGGTTAGCCCGCATTTCTCACCAGTTTCGCCGCTCGGTGGTGTAACGACCAGCGGTGTTGAGACTTGAGGCGGGGCCTTTGATACTCGGCCGGTG
>Ga0310124_10001533_pt1 | contig 16089 bp, 15 predicted proteins | sample CB11b_AW_Bot5_MG_FD_203507 | JGI IMG/M metagenome (GOLD analysis project Ga0310124, IMG submission 203507) | Marine microbial communities from Western Arctic Ocean, Canada - CB11b_AW_Bot5 | ecosystem: Environmental > Aquatic > Marine > Oceanic | place: Canada: Western Arctic Ocean | collected... | reverse complement strand
TTACCGCTGGCATCATCCACCAACGAGTAGGTCAATGGGTTCAGGGCCCCGTCCGCATCCGTCGCAGATAGTGTGCCCACGACCGTGCCTTCAGCCGCATTCTCATCCACCGTGTCACCGGGCACTAGGGCCAGACTCTCAGGCGCATTGTCATTGGTATTGTTGACCGTAATCGTAATGGTCTGAAGGGTAAAACTGGTCCCATCATCTACTTTGATTTCCACATCATGGGTTACCACCGCAGCCGTATCAGCATCCAGCTCTGTTTCGTTATTTGCCACCACCAGTTCTTCGGTATCGGCAACTGCAAACATGCCTCCCAGTTCTGTGAATGGGATCCCATCAATCTGGGTAATCGTAAAGGTCAGTTCATCGCCTTCATCATCGATCGCAGAAAGCACGCCAAGAATTTCAAGGTTGGGTGCATCTTCATCTATATTATCCGTAAGCAAGCCATCGAGAAGTACGTCATGCGGGGCATTGCCGGACAACATGACACGCTGTTCAAGTGGCTGAAACACGGTAACCGCCTCTCCATTAGCCGCCATTTGAAATTCTCGTTTCAATGGCTGGCTGATGGTTCCTGCCTGATGACGATTTTGATTCAAGGCCGCTACGCCAGCACCAATAATCGCATTCATTTTCTTACTTATGAAACGGAGATAATTGAGTGTTGGGCCAGAGATCTGGCTGAAAAACTGAACCAAAAGGCGGCGTGTCATCGCAGGCTCCTTTTAACAGCGGCAAACAATTGATCGCAACAATTGTGGTTGCCAGCTGAATACTTCTTTGATTTACAATTTAGGCCTGTAAACCCTGATCCAAATTCTGACGGAAAATCTGAAAACAACGAGGATCCCCAGACCCCCAACCAATAGGAAGCCACTCTACCAATGGTCTATCAAATCGGCTTAATTAATCTGACAATTGGGGCACTCTGCTCCATTTTAAAGCAATTCTCAAAGTTAGAGAATACCCATTAACTGGCACCGAGTCCAAAATAATGACCCTAACCACAGGCCACCCGTTTTTTTTTACCTTAAATTATTGTTTTGATCTCTACGGCGAATTTGCGGCCTAGGTCATTGGCAAAATGGCCTTGTAAAATACCCTCCACCATGAATACCAAGCCCCTAAACTTCTAACCAGGGCCAGAAAAACCATCCTTGTTTGAATATAACAAATTTAATAACAAACACTTATATTACCAACCAACTTCGGAACCCGCCTGTTCTTCCCGCTGGTCAAGCACCGATGCCAACTGTTCTTGCCAAGGCGAAATGACCCCAATGAGTGACCGGGCTTTTGCCAAGTCCAGTACGCTATACGCTGGCCGTGGTGCGGCAACTGGATATTGATCCGTACGAACAGGTTCAATCTCACATTTCGAGCCTAGGTGGCGTCCAATCTGGCAAGCAAACTCATACCATGTGCATTCGCCGTCACCGGCCAGATTGACGATTCCTTCAATCCCCAACTTGACAAGTCCCACGCTGCCCGCAGCGGCTTCCGTTGCACTGGTCACCCGCAAATGCTGATCATTGACCACCCGCACATGATTCTTGGATTGCAGGAGCCGCCCCATTGTACACACGAAGTTCTTCCCCCACGGCGCATAAAGCCCGCTGATCCGAACAATCAAGTGCCTACAACCTGAATCTTGGATACGTTGATCCCCTTCAGCTTTGCTCCTGGCATAAACTCCTTGGGGATCAACTGGATCTTGCTCCTGATAGGGACGTGTAGCATCGCCACGAAACACATAATCCGTACTGTAGTGAACTAACATTACACCAAGTTGACGACAGCGTTGCGCCAAAAGTTGAGGGCCATCTGCATTGACCGCAAAGGCCGATGTTTCGTTCGATTCGGCGCCATCGACATCCGTCCATGCTGCGCAATTAACCACAAGTTGGTAAGGCTTATGAAGGACACCGTCGACTGCATCACACTGTGTGACATCAAGTTCGCCATGCCCCAATGATACGTGCTCAATCCCATTGCGTACCAGCAACTCATCCCATGCCCGCCCCAGCATACCGCCAGAACCAAGCAGCAATACCGGCCGTGGAACTTCCGTGAAGGCCGAGGAGGCTTCTGCTTGCTTTTCACTGCATCGCTGCGTGTTATCCCCAGGGATTCCCGGGATTGGGGAGACAAAGATCATCGGTGTTGTACTTGCCAGGTAAAACCCGCAACCTTGTCAAAGGGCATTCGCTGCTCATCTGGCTGGTCCGGATTATACTGCTGTGTCACGTAATAAAGCAGCCCTGCATTCTCATTTCCAACGGTTGCAGCACCATGCCAAAGTTCCGGCGGAATCACCATCATCCCAGGCCGCTTTTCACCTACAACGATCTGCCAGGCAATCTCATCATCCTGACGATACACGCCAATTTTGATATGACCGTGTAGGCACATCCAAAAGTCAGCCTGGTTGAGATGCCGATGCCAAGCCTTGATCGTCCCGGGGTACTGCAAAGAGAAATTAATTTGCCCGTTCATAGCCATCACACCTTGAAGCTGATTCATGATCGACCATCCACGGTCATCCATCATCAGGGACGCTGGTACGAATACGGGTTCGTGTTCTTTAACCGCCAATTCATGAGCGGCCAGCATGTCAGCATCGACATCAAGTAAACGGGGGGATTGAATCTTAAACTCAGCCAAAATGTGCTCCTTAATTATCTCGCAAACCCACGACCCGGTCCTGCACGCAGCCAAGCCCCGGGGTCTTCTCCGCCTCCAATGAGAGGCCGAGTGCCGATTTAACGATCTGGAGCCAACAAGGAAACCTAACTCCAAGGAATGAAAGCTTGGAAGCCAACCATTACAACACCATATCTTCCCAACACACTGAAGCGCAAACGTTGCTGGTTATACCTATTATAGTCAATTCTTATACCTCTCGCGCAAATTACTTGATTCCATAATGCCCACAACGCCCCCTTATGCGAATCTACGGAAAAAGCTGACCGTGGCGGTCTGCTTTTTCCTTGGCACATTCGCGGCACTTGAGATCGTGGGCAGAATTCTCATGGCTCCTCCACCGCCCAATAGTTTCCCAGGCCTGAGCCCAAATGAAATAGCTCATGATGAATTACTTTGGCATCACCAGCCAGGATTCAACGACGGTGGAGAAAACGGGCCGATTAACAACCATGGTTTTCGCGGTTCCGAAATATCACAGACCAAATCACCGAGGCAGTTTCGAATCCTATCGCTTGGTGAATCGAGTAGTTATGGCACCGGGGTTGGCTGGCAGAAAACTTATGCCTACGTGCTGGAAAAGGAACTTAACACCCAGGAGCACGACATCCAGGTAATCAATGCAGGGGTTCGCGCCTGGTCAACTCTACAATCGGCACGTTTTTTAGAACTATCAATCGACGAACTGCAGCCAGACCTGGTACTCGTGTACCACGAGGTCAATGATTTTCTGCCCACGAGCCACCGGGGAATCAACCTGCGTGGCTCGGGAATGAATGATGTTGAGGTAATGGCCCTGTACAAAAGCCGCCGATGGTTTCGGTGGATCATCCAGAATTCACGCTTTGTTGCCGGCATACGTCTAATCATCGCCCGTGCACGAGCCTCGACAATCGCACGCATCACTGCCGAATTTCGCAAGCAAGATGTCTTGAGCCAACCGATCAATGCCTACTTCAATATCAACAGAGCCCAAAACAATAAAAAACCGTGGCTCAGTAATCCTAATCCAATCGTACGGCTACCTACCCCACTGAGAGAAAAAGCCCTGCAGTCACTCATTAACACCACGCAATCCCGTGGGGTTCAGCTCGTTTTTTTACATCCGAGTTACCGTATCAGCAGGCCGCACCGCTGCGTAATGACACGCATTGCACGAACTCAGCAGATACCCATGCTCGAGATGGACGAGATCATCTACAGTCATGCTGCGAGGACCGCGCGGCACAAAGCGGAATACTTCATATTTGGTGACAAGGTCCACCCCAATCAACTAGGCCACGCCGTCATGGGCAAGGGCCTCGCCGACTTCCTACTCAAAAACAACCTTATCCATCCGTAGCCACCTACTGAAAAATAGGGTGCCGGGGGCTACCACCCTGCCCGGACAAGCCCACCCGCCGTTCAACTTAATGCTTGCACCACGGCGTTACATCCCGGCCCAAAACCTCGCTAAGCCGCTCTACATTTGGCAAGAAACGTGCCTGTAGTTCACGCCGCACCCCCGAATCTAATTTCTTTGAACGCGGAATTGTCTGGCCTGGCATTTTCCCAAAAATGTTGCCGATTCGGTGGCGAAATGCCGGTGGCAGTTGCCGCACGAAAAATGCCAATGGCCGATTCTCCCGTATCATTCGCCTAAGTCCCAAATTCCGAACTGGTTTGGCGGAATTAAAAACCTCGAAATCCGGCTGGTATTCCGTATCAACACCAAGAAATTCGAGAACCTGGCGATAGACTTCCGTTGTTTTTCCGATCAGATCCTCAAACAGCAGAACACGCACCTTGTCATGACCAAACACATCGAAATAGCGTTGGACCTGGGGCGCAAAGTCAACTACCTGGCTATAGAACAACCCCTGTGAAAAATGGCACGAACTGGGGATTCGCTTTCCCTGTCGGCGTTCATCTTCCACCGCAAGCGCCTCTTGAAAACTTAAAATATCTTCGTTGGACGTATAGAGAAACTGCCCGTGCAGGGAATAGATCATGTCAACCGGATTACGCAGAATAATGATGATCTTTGCTTGGTCATTAAACGTGTTTATTTCCGTTGCCGCTGTCTTCGAGTAGAGATACCAGACGGATTTTTCTCCTAAGCAAGTGGCTTGCCCTGCCCCACCAAACAAGGACAAATATTTACGTTCATCACGATTGGTGATATGCAATGCCAAGTCAAGATCACGGGCAAAGTGATTGGGTTCGCCGCCTGGTGGCATGAAAATCTGTGGGTGCTGCTTGAGATATTCCTGAAAAGAGGTCGTCCCGGACTTGGCAGCACCGACAATAAAAAACTCTGGTTTCCTCATGGCTTAAAGCTTCGTCAACGACCCAAATGGCGTACCCGATCCGTGGAAAGATCTGCCTAGATTGCCAGGCAACCCCACATTATCGGGCCGAGTTACCCCGGTTGCCACTCTTTGATCGGTCGCTTCCGCCTCAATAACCAGTTCAAAGCGGACTGCGACTAATATTTCGGATCGCATGACCTTGCGACTAGGTTTGACGGGGGATCTTAGCCGATGAATGTGCGATATGACTCTTCGTATCGAGCCGCCCCATCTAATGGGGCGGCATATTGGCTGGCTCACGCATAAAAACATAATGGCACGGCGCCTCGCCTTGATCCCAAAAGATCGCATCACTCAATGATCTGCCAACAGATACAGAATTGTCCGAAACCACGATGCATCCTGTAAACGATTCCATAGGACGGTCAACTGCACGCGGATTCGCGTGGCTCACCTTAGAGGCTGTCGGCGACAAGATCGTGCAACTTGCCGGACAGCTGGTGCTTGCACAAATGCTGGTCCCTGCGCATTTCGGCCTCTTGGCAAAAGCGTTAACGGTTACCGCATTCATCAATCTCCTCCAGGAACCCGGTATCCGTATCGTTCTGATTCAACGCGGCAACCAATTCAGGCGGTGGGCAGCGCCCGCATTCTGGATGTCCATCTCGGCCGGCATAGCGGGTGGAATTCTAACGCTGTTGGTTGCGCCCTTGGTAGCAGTAATTTACAACACGGATGAATTGATTGGCCTCCTTGCTGTCCTGGCCCTCACGGCACCTCTACGCAACTGTGGCATAGTTCCTGAAGCAAGATTACGTTGCGACCTTCGTTTCGGCCGAATTGCAATTGTTCGTTTTGTTGCTTTAACCGCCACCATGGCACTGACTATCGTGTTAGCGTGGCTTGATTATGGCGCATACAGCTTTGTAATCCCAAGGCCTATCATTGCTGCAGCGGAATGCCTCGCCTATTGGCTGCTCTCTCCGGTTCGTATCAGCTTTCGGCTTCGTCTCAAGAGATGGCGATTCCTTTTCTCTGATACGGGTACGCTATTTCTGGCGAGCCTCTTTCGGCAATTTACCTGGCAGGGCGACTACATCATTCTTGGCATCCTCCACAACGATATTGTGGTGGGCATCTACTACTTTGCCTTTTCCATGTCGACACAGGCCATGATGTTGCTGACTAACAACCTGTCACGAACACTACTCCCTGCATTGGCCAAAATGCAGAGTGATACCAAGCGGGTTCTACGCAATTTCGTCAGCGCCATACGCCTATTGGCCCTCCTGGGCGTGCCGGCTTGCCTTCTACAAGCCGCACTGGCGGAACCAATCTTTAAGATTTTCCTAAATAGTGAATACCAGCCATCCATCCCCGTCCTACAAATTCTGAGTATTGGAATGGCTTTTCGCTTAACCGGATCTGCCGCCGGTAGTCTGCTGCAAAGCCAAGGTCGATTCGGCACAATTCTGGTTATGAATATCGCCTATGCAGTTTTTTTTCTTACCGCAGTTACGATTGGCGCAATACGTGGCGGATCCATTTCAGTAGCATACGCCGTGGCACTTTTTTATGCTGGCATGGGACCTATTCATCTGTACGTTGCCACCCGTACATGTGGCGGGCGACTTGTTGATGTGCCCCGAATGCTGATCAAGCCATGGTCACTTAGTCTGATCGCTGTCGGACTGGCAACACTCGCGGCACGAACCTTGCCCGAAATCACAGGGCGGAATTGGTGGCGCATCGCGGTGACCGTCCTGGGAAGCATGGCGATCTATTGTCCGACCGTCTGGTTTTCTGCAAAAGATGATTGCCGACATCTATTTTCTAGACTCCAATCCATTTTGCCCCGACGAAACCAAGCAGATACAGTCAATGGGGGCTAAGAACTCAATGAATATTCTGTGGGTTTTGGAGTCTTTAAATCGCGTTAACCCTCTGCCAGCCAATGTTACGCCTGCCGCCCATTACGAGCATGGAACTTTGGGGCATTCTTTCCCCTGAAGATAGACACAGAATGCTATATTTCACGAAAGCCGGACAAACACAATCGACTTTTTGCCATACAGGATCTACTAATTAATCCAGCGCCAAATAGGTTTTCTGCTCATGCTCAACACTGACAATGCCAAACGAACGATTGCATTCTTCGTTCAAGGACACGATGTCCAATACGGCATGCACCGCGGAACCATGACGCTTCTCAATGGCCTTCGCAACCTCGGCTGGAACACGACCATGATTTGCATGGTCGACGGGCCGGCTGCTGATCAATGCCGTACCGACGAGATCGACGTGCGATGCCTTGGCGATGAATTGGCACCCGTGTTATCAGGGGGACTTGTGGGTAAAGCAAGCAAGTATCTTCAGTTGCTCTGCATGGAGAAATCCCTGGCACCAAATATCGCTGATATCTTGAACGAAATTGGTGCGGACGGCATCCATGTACGTTCACCTATTTTGGTGCGTATTGCCGGCACAGCTGCTCGTATTGAGGATGTTCCCTGCTTCTGGCACATGCCCAACGAAATCAGTAACCAGTATCCATTTCATCTGAACCAGCGAATTTATCGACGATTATGCCAGCGACGGAATGTGGTGCCGCTTGCCAACAGCCGTTTTACAGCTGATTCACTGGGGCATGACAGCATTGAGCCCCACATCCTCTACGTCGGAGTCGATGCCGAACGATTTGATCCGCAGAATGTCGAACAAGTGTCAAGGAATGATCTTGGGATTCCCCAGGATGCCGTCGTTTTGGGAATCTTTGCCCGGTTGACCGAATCCAAAGGTGCCGGGCGAATTCTCGACGCGATGGCCTCCATGGCCAGCACCCACCCACCACTCCATTTACTGATCGTGGGCGGACCTACCGACACACCATTTGCTCGTTCACTGGCCCATCGCGTGGCAGAAATCCAAGCATCGGATCAACTGCATCTGACCGGCTTCGTACCCGATCCACAACGGTACTATGGCTCCATCGATATCGCGGTCAACAGTCGCATTGACCCTGAACCGTTTGGCCAGTCCGTCGTAGAAGCCATGCTGATGGAAAGGCCGGTGCTGGTCCACTCACTAGGTGGTCCGGCTGAAATCATCGCTGATCGAACCACTGGATGGCATGTGACGCAACCGACAGCCCAAGCCTTCTCTCAAGGCATTACGCAAGCACTCAAAGACCGCTCAAAATGGGCTGAGATGGGCAAGCAGGCCCGTAAAGAAGCTCTGGCCAAATACTCAGCAGTCGCAATGATTCAAAAGTACACTCAGATCGTTGAACAAACCTTGGCACAAAAGGTCCTCGACTGAAATGCCGCTGGAACAGAACTTGTAATGATGCGACTACCTGATTTCTTGATCATTGGTGCGCAGAAGGCAGGCACGACCACGCTTTACCGTGACCTGCTGTCAAACCCCAACATCTACATGCCAGACGATAAGGAACCAGAGAATCTAGGCGATGACCATGTACTCAGTGTTGAAGGGAGAACACGGTACGCAAAACTATTTGTTCGAGCACAAAACGAGCAGTTGTGCGGCGAGGCTTCAACCGGTTACACCAAACGACCGGATATCGAAGGTGTGGCCAAACGCGCGCGAACGCTGCTAGGACCTGATCTGAAAATCATCTATCTCGTAAGGCAACCAGTGGCACGAACCATTAGCCATCACAACCATTTGGCAAACAACGGTGGGGCGCCGCGCAATATCAACCTAGCCATCCAAGAGTTACCCTGCCTGATTAACTACAGTCGCTATGCGATGCAGGCTGCTCCCTGGGTGGACGCCTTTGGGCATCATGCAATACGATTCATTCAATTCGAGGATTACGTAGCCAACCGAAAGCAAACCATTGCTTGCCTAGGTACCTTTCTGGGCACCAAACTTCAACCTGAACTCATTGACGAGGGCAAGAACTACAACCCCAGCAGCGGAAAACCCCTTATACACGGCAGCAAATGGAAAGCGATCCAACAGAGTCGTATGTATCTCAAAATGGTCCGTCCATGGCTGTCGCACGATACACGGCGGTGGCTGAGCGGAAAGCTACTGCCCAAAGCCACAACCGCGTTGACGCCACCGACAAAAGCAACCGTGCAATACATTGTGGACCAGGTACAAGAGGATACTTTGCAACTCGCCAAGTTGATTGGCTCACCCAGGCCGTGGTGGGATCTGAATGAAGTACTTGAAAAATATAAAAAATAATAAATATCCTGAATGACAAAATATCGCCAGTTTGCCCCGACAGAACCTACAAACTAAGGTTGGGTTGACCAATTCAAATCGATCTCCGAAACACGAACTTCGAGCAAGGGTAATCCTCCGATACCGGGGATGATTATGTCGGAGCCAACTAAAGAATCATCGGCTGAGCCTGAAAATGGCATTGGCTCACGTTTGACGGATACTTCCAGAGAGCGTGGACCGACCAGCAATTCTCCATTTGGAGCGGGTCTTGAATCTGCCTTGCGCAAAATGTGTGATGGCAAACTTTCAGCCATCCATTGGTTTCGTACGGACTGGCAGCATGGTGGTGCATTAACAGGATATGCCACTTGCCACGACGATCGATGCGAAAAGCAGGTTGTTGTCAAGCTACCCGTCCCACCGATTGAACTCACCTGGCTGGTACGCCTGCAAGGCATACAGGAGGTTGTCCCCAAGGTTTTCGCCCAAGGCGCGGTGCTCAATGGCTATGACATGGCATGGCTCGTGATGGAACGACTGGAATACGGGCCATTGGGATCCGCTTGGGGTGGTGCACAATTCAATCTGCTTGCTGAAGCGGCAGCCCGATTCTACGCCGCAGCCGACCAGTTCCCGGCTGAACCGGCGGCCAGACAAACCGACTGGAACCAGATGCTCAACCGGTCACGGCAAAGTCTCAAATCTCTCCATATTGAAAACAAACAGCGGTGGAACAAGGCGCTTCGCCAAACACGGCATAAAATTGGGAAATGGATTGAGTTGTGGAACACCCGCGATACTCATCACTGGTGCCATGGCGACCTTCACTTGGGCAATGCGATGACCCGCCAGCAGCCACCGCAAGGACCCGCCATCCTGATCGACTTCGCCTTGGCGCACCCCGGTCACTGGGTTGAAGATGCGATATACTTTGAACATCTTTATTGGTCGACACCCGACCGCGGCCGCAAATTATGTAAACTGATCGCCGATGCCCGCAAAAAGTTCGGACTGACAGCCGACCCAAATTGGTCACAACTGGCCCAAGCCCTGCGGGCTTTGTCTGCGATGAGTACACCGATCCGGGCTAATATTGAAGGAACATCACGCCAACTCAATGCCGCCTTGCAAGTACTTGAAACTGAACTAGGCTAACCGCAAGGCATGACGAATACGATGTACCATGACTAGACGAATTTCACCAAGCCGACATGAAGGACTCAAACAACCCAAATCGCATCCACCGAACACAATCCCTCGGCATTGGATGCTTCATGATTGTCCGCACACGCCACCCACTCTAGAATAGCCCCTAACCCCGTACGGTTCGGGGGATATCAAAACACATTTATTTGAATAGTCACGATGAGCGATATTTTTGACACTACCATCAAGTTTGACGATTTGCAGCTGCGGGACAGCGTACTACGTGGCATCCAAAACGCTGGATTTGAAAATCCGACACATATCCAAGCACAACTCCTGCCTGTTGCCTTGGAAGGCCATGATCTGATCGGTCAGGCCAAAACAGGGACGGGCAAAACAGCTGCGTTCGGTCTACCGATCCTGCAAAATGCTGATCCGGACAAACCGATGCAGGCATTGATTCTTGTCCCCACACGAGAGCTGGCCGCTCAGGTTTCATCTGAACTGGAAACCTTGGGGAAATTTACACCGATTCGAACCACCTGCATCATTGGCGGTGAATCCATGAGCCAGCAGATCAAATCGATTCAGCGTGGTGGACAAATTATTGTGGGCACCCCTGGACGGGTCATGGACCTGCAAGGCCGCAGGCAAATCCACTTCTCTAATATTAGCTGGGTGGTACTGGATGAAGTTGATCGCATGCTCGACATCGGCTTTCGCGACGATATCCGTAAGATCCTGAAACTCATCCGGCATGATCATCAAACTATCTTTGTGTCCGCAACGATCAGCCCGGAGGTCGAAAGTTTAGCGCGATCATTTATGAAAGCGGATGCCCAGAAGATCAGTACTGCAAGCGGCGCCTTGACCGTGTCACTTGTCGATCAGAATTACTTGCCCGTGGAACCCTGGGATAAGCGAAAACTGCTTTTGCACTTACTTCGGCACGAGGAACCGAAAACAACGATTGTCTTCTGCCGCACCAAAGCAACTGTTCATCGCGTGACAACCTATCTCCAGGATAACGGGGTTCGTGCACGGCAGATCCATGGCGACATGCCTCAGAATAAACGCAATCAAGTCATGCAATCGATGCGTGACGGCTCAATTGACATGTTGATCGCATCAGATTTGGCAGCCCGCGGCCTCGATATCGCCCATATCTCACACGTGATCAACTATGACCTGCCGGATGACATTGAGATGTATGTCCACCGAATCGGGCGTACCGCCCGCGTCGGCCGCCGTGGCGTAGCCTGGTCATTTGTCACACCGGATCAGGGGCAACTACTGACTGAAATAGAGAAACTAACCGGGGTACTCATCGAAGAGCTTGAGTACCCGGACTTTAAGCCCGGACCGGTTCCCAGTGATGTCCGCGAGCAGCGCGACGCCGAAGTGAAACGCCGAAACGACCCGACCGCAGGGCTTTCCGCCCGCGCCACGCCCGCCATCGTCAACAATCTGGACAAGAAACAATTGGACCTGATGTTCCCCGATGGCACGGTGCCCAAAGGGCCTCCCAAAAGAACACTTGGATCACGCTTTAAATCTGGCCGTGGCCGCAGATGAGACCGCAATTGCCGCCACGGACGATCTCGCTAAGATACCGCGATCATGGCTAAAGCTCGAGAAATCAAAGGGCGTCTCAAGGCGGTCGGCAATATCGAACGCATCACTAAAACGATGCAGATGATCGCCACCGCTCGCTTTCAAGCAACCCTCATCGCCGCCACACAGTCCCAGGCCTATACCCGGAAAATCGCCGAGTTAGTAAGTGACCTGACTACGGCATCCGCCAATGATAATCAAACCAATGTGGCCCATCCGCTGCTTCGCCGCCCCTCGGGTACGGGCAAGGAGGTCCTGCTGGTGCTCACATCCAACCGTGGGTTATGCGGCGGCTACAATGCGTCGATCTTGCGCACAGCACGTGCATTTCTCCGCAAACAGACCGAAGGGAGTGTCGATATCGAGGTTGTTGGCAAAAAGGGCAACGCTTATTTCAAGTTCGCACGCACCGAAGTCAGAAAAACCCACACTCAATTTGGTGACAAACCCGACTACCCTCAAGTCGAGCAACTCGCAGAACAATACATAGAACAGTTTATCGCGGACAAATACGATTCTGTGTCAGTAGCATATATGACGTTTCAATCGGTAGGCAGACAAACCCCAAATGTTCTTACACTACTGCCGCTTAACCAGACCTCTCAAGAACGTGCGGCAAACGAGTCACAAGAAGACCATGCTTCTTCAACACAATACGAGTACTCACCATCACCCACGGAACTTCTTGAAGAGCTACTGCCCATCACCGTTAAAACAGCATTGTTCCAGTGCTTCAATGAGGCCCTCGTTAGTGAGCATATTGCCCGCATGGTGGCAATGAAAAATGCTACCGATGCTGCAGGGAAGATGAACAAGGAACTAACCCGCAAGTTCAACCGTGCGCGGCAAGCAGCTATCACCACTGAGCTATCAGAAATCATCAGTGGTGCAGCAGCACTTCAGTAGATTTCTTTAAAGGATCTCCAGCACTGCTTCAGGGGGTCGGCCAATTCGAGCTTTGGTGCCCTTGACGACAATTGGCCGCTCAATAAGGATTGGGTGCTGGGCCATCGCCATGATCAGCGCCTTCGTATCACCCGGCCTTTGAGCCAAACCAAGTTCCTTGTACAGCCCCTCATTCTTACGCACCAGATCAATCGCCGAAATCCCTAATTTCTTGATCAGATCATGCAAAGCCTGCTCGTTGAATGGCTGCTTGAGATATTCAATGACCGTGGGTTTTGAGCCGTGATCAACAAGCAGTTTGAGTGTCTGGCGACTCTTTGAGCAACGCGGGTTGTGGTAGATGGTGACAGTGGATCTCTGAGTCATGGCGGAGGACAGTAGAAGGCTTGGAATTTGCAAGCGGTAATAGCAAATATCCTATATAACATCACCATTCAATGTCGTTTTGACATGATTTTGCAGGATCGCTACTCTCTGACCCCACTATGGATTTAGCGGTGATTGATGCTAATTTGGGCAAATACGCTAGAGGTCGGGCGGCGAAACTGCAGACCAAGCCAACCGTCAGGCCATAGGGACATGAAGCCGCAAACGCCCCCGGAGCCTTCAGAACCACGGGATCTCACCGAGACACCACCAGTGCCATCAAACGTCCCCGTTGATTCGAACCAGCACCGGCTCGAGCAAGACCGACGAACCGCAGAGCTACGCAAGCAGTATATCAGGACCGGAAGGGTCCGCCCGACGGCACTAGCGAGTGCCGGAATTGAACTGGCTGGCATTGCCCTGGTGATGGTACTGGGAGGTTGGTGGCTGGATGACCGCTTGAATACCAAACCGGCCATGATGATCATCGGACTGGTCATAGGTGGCGTTGGCGGCATCTATAGCATCTGGAGGCGTGGAAAAAAGTTTTTCAGCAGCAAATAAAATGATAGGTAAGAACCTTGGCTCGTAACAATTCCCCTTTCCCCTGCTGGTCATCGTGCCTAATACTCAGCGTCGCGACCCTGCTATTGTTTGGTGTCGCATGGTGGGCCGTAACGCTCATATTTGGTGATTCGCCAAGTATTCATCATGCTATCCAAAGAGCAGGTATCGTGGTATGGGGCTCATCGATACTTGGTTTGTTACCTGTCGCGGTTGGATATCGACTTGGCGTGATGGGAACTGCTTATGGCTACTTCATCGGCGCGGGGATCCGGGTATTGATCTGTATCTTGGCGACGGTCATGGCACTGCGATCAGACTGGGCGATTCGGGCATGGCTTACCACGCTTATGGGCCTCTACCTGCCGCTGCTTATGCTGGAAGCAGGATTGGTCGGACGATATCTTTGGAAACTCAATGACTCACGGGAAAAATCATCAATAAATCCCAACATGCCCAATGATCCAACCACCACCGTTGATGCCAGTCATAACCACCCAGGAGAGGTGCTCGCGTGATTGGAACACCCCTCATGATTGCGGCATCCAATCCCGTTGGCCATGTGACCGACAAGCCAATCTATGGTAGTTGGGTCATAAGCAATGTGACAGTGATGCTAATCCTCAGCGGTATCGTGACGATGCTCTTGGTCATCCCCGCTGCCAAGCGCATTGTAACAGGCAAAACCGGTACGCTGGAGGATCTGCGAACACGCGGCACGCTGGCAAACCTTGTTGAAGCCATCTGCCTTTACTTGCGCGACGAGGTGTTTCGACCCATCCTCCACGATCAAACCGACCGTTACATCTCGGTTTTATGGACATTCTTTTTTTTCATCCTGGTTAATAACCTCCTCGGCCTGATTCCATTTCTAGATATCACGGCGGTCATGGGCGTCAATCCTGTAGATGGCCAACCTGTTGGTATCGGCGGAACGGCGACACAATCGATCTGGGTCACTGGAACGCTCGCTGCCATTGCGTTCTTGTGGTTTAACGGCACTGCAATCCTCAAAGATCCAATTGGTTTTATCAAACACCTGACCGCCGGCGCGCCGGTGTATATGTGGCCAATCATGATTCCGGTTGAGATCATTGGAACCTTCGTTAAACCGGTGGCCCTAGCGCTGCGACTGTTCGCCAACATGACAGGCGGGCATATTATCGTTGCAACTCTGTTGAGCTTTGTGGTTGCGTTGTCGACGGGTCTTGGCGGTATCGCTGGTCACGGCCTTGCGATCCTGCCCTTGGCAGGTACCGTCGCCATCTATTTCCTCGAGGTTCTAGTTGCCTTCATTCAAGCGTATATTTTTACGTTCCTCACCGGACTGTTCCTCAGCCAATTGGTAGTACACGCGCATGATGATCATGAAGAACATGCAGAAAGCGGTGCGGGCGTAACGGCACACTGAATCAGAAAATGAAAGTGAGAACACGACTCTGATAAAGAAGTCGAACCTAAATTAATTTAAATACAATCAATGCCCCCTGCCGGTGAAGTGAGGTAACTGGCAGTCCCGCGAAGGGTGGGGGTTAACGATGTGACCTCACCACATCAGATGACTGGAGTGCAGGTTATGAGATTCAGCCTGATATTTAGTACGGTTGCGTTACTACTGTGTGTGGCAGCACCTGTGGACGCTGATGGTGATGGAAATCACGAGGCCGACGGGGCCCGGGCCGGCAATGCATGGGTGTTCCCTACTGGGAACATGGCAGCATGGTTCGGTGCAGCCATTGGGGCAGGACTTGTCGTCATCGGAGCCGGGCGAGGCATTGGCAATATCGGTAGTTCAGCCACAGAAGCAATTGCACGCCAGCCTGAAGCCGGTGGACAAATATTCACAGCCATGCTTCTTTCTGCAGCTCTGATCGAAGGTGTCGCGCTGTTTGGCGTGGTGGTGGCCCTGCTTATAGCGCTGAAATAACAGCACCAGGCTTCTCGCAATAGAACGGGTAAGCAGGTACGCGAACCTTGGCTTCGAATCGACTCGCGACACAAACTGGTTCTTTGCGTATGCTTAACAAAGGTCTGTTTATGAAGATGTCTAACCTGTATTGCGCCCCGAGTGTCTTACTGACGGTCGTGACGCCTGTATTTGCAGCAGGTGCCGCAGATCCGTTTGCAGGCCGAATTTATCAGGCTGCAGCCGCTGCAATCGTATTTATTGTAGTACTGGTCGTCCTCAAAAAGGCTGCTTGGGGGAAAATCCTTGAGGGCCTTCAGGATCGTGAAAAAAAAATCCGTAAGGACCTTATGGACGCCCAAACTGCAGCCGAAAAAGCTGATG
>Ga0310124_10001531_pt1 | contig 16102 bp, 10 predicted proteins | sample CB11b_AW_Bot5_MG_FD_203507 | JGI IMG/M metagenome (GOLD analysis project Ga0310124, IMG submission 203507) | Marine microbial communities from Western Arctic Ocean, Canada - CB11b_AW_Bot5 | ecosystem: Environmental > Aquatic > Marine > Oceanic | place: Canada: Western Arctic Ocean | collected... | reverse complement strand
GACCGCCAGCGGCGGACGTTGCCGATTGGAACGTCCGTAGGGGTCGGGTACCTGGGCGACGGCATGGATCATACGGCTCTGCGGGTCGATAGCGCCTTCTGTACGAACAATCCGACCCTTCCAAGGCTCCTGTTCCCTGCCGCCGAAGTGGGCATAGAGCAGGACCTCGGGCATGGGCTGGTTCTCCGGCGTCCCATCATTTCTGTAGGTCAGGGGGAGATCGATGAAGCGGAGGTCGCTATCGTTGATGGGCAAGCGCACCTCGGCGAAATCTACCGAGTAGACCCTGGCGGCCGGGGTTCCCTGGTTAACGAACTGTCCTACATCGGCGAAGGTGTCGCGGACGCGCCCAGCGAAGGCTGCGCGGATTTCCGTTCTCGAGATGTCGAGCCGGGCCTTTGTGAGGCCTGCCCGGGCGGCGTTGAGGGAGGCCCGAGCTTCGGCGACCTGTGGGTCGCGAAGCAGCAGGGGAGAGGCCTTGCGCTCCATCGTCGGGTCGAGCTTCAACAGGCTCTCCCATTCTTTGCGGGCAACGCTGGCCTCCTGCTCTTCTCTTGCCAGCCGAAGTTCTGCCTGGGCGACGGAGGCTTCGGCCTTGGCAAGCGCCAGCTCGTAGTCGCTCGGGTCGATTTTCAGGAGGACCTCGTCCCGGGCGAAGAAGCCTCCACTGGCCCAGGAGTCCGAGACCCAGGTGATGACTCCCGAGACCTGGGGGACCAGGGAGCTTTCGGTGCGGGGGCGGATGGTGCCCTGGGAGCGGATGGACATCTTCAGGTTCCCCGCCTCAATGGCCGTGGTTCGAATTGAGGGCAGCTCACGAACGGGGGGACGTGTCTGGGGCTGTTGGCGGGCCCCTGCGAGAATCCCGAAGGCCGCGCCGCCGGCTAGAATGACAAGAATTGGAAGCAGGACTTTCATGTGGCGTTTCATCGTCTTTCGTTCGTATCTACGGTGGGATCTTCGGGCCTCGGCGGGGAGAAGCCGCCGCCGAGGGCGAGGTGAAGGTCTACCCGGGCGTCGAGGCGCAGCCGCTGAACCTGCAGGAGCAGGCTTTCTGAGCGGAACGCATCGCGTTGGGCGGAGAGAAGGGTGATGATTTCATCAAGGCCGCGAGCATAGCGGTCTTCCGCCAGGTTGCGGGCGGATTGGGATTGTTCTACAGCGCGGGACAGGGCCGCCTCCCGGCGCGCCAGGAAGTTTTCCAGCGCCAGGGTCGTCTCGACCTCGCCAAAGGCCCGCAGGGCTCCCTTGGCGTAGGTCTCCAGGGCCTCGCGCAGGTTTGAATCAGCCAGGTCGATCCCCGCCAGGAGGCGCCCTCCCTGGAAGATGGGCTGCAGCAGATTCGCCGCGAGGCTCCAAACGGAGAAGTCCTGGTTGACGATGTCGCGGAGCTCGTTGGTGCTGGTCCCCGTCGAGCTGCTCAGGCTGATTCTCGGCAGCAGGGAGACCTTGGCCTGCCGCAGGCGGGCCCGCTGGCCGGCCAGCCGGCGCTCCAGGGACAGCATGTCAGGCCTTCTCGACAGCAGCTCGGAGGGAAGCCCTGCGGGCACCTTACCGGGGATTCGCGGCAGGGCGGTGGCCGCCTCCAGGGCCGCCGCAGGGTACCGGCCGAGGAGAATTTCCAGCTGGCGCAAGGCTCCATCCTTGCGAATCTTCGTGGATTCGAGGTTGTCCTCGGCGGTGGCGAGATTGGCCCGGGCCAGGCGCAGGTCCAGGGGAGAGCGCAGGCCGCGTTCATAGCGCTCCCGCACCTGCTTCTCGCTGGCCAGGTAGTTTTCGACTGTCGCAGCGGCAAGCTCCTCCTGGCGCGTCGCCTCCAGGGCAGCAAACCAGGCCTTGCAGGTCTGTCCGACCAGGGACAACCGGGCGCCGTGCAGGTCGGCCAGGGCGGCCTCCTGGTCGGCGAGAGACGCGGCCTTTGCCGAGCGCAGCCTCCCCCAGATGTCGATCTCCCAGCTCAGGTTGAGCGCGGCGCCGTAGTTGGAGAAGCGGTTACGGAGAATTCCGTTCGTGCCGGGGATCGGGAAGCCGATGAAGTTGCGCTGTGATTTCGCTCCGTCGGCCTGGAGTCGGAGGGTTGGGAGCCTGTCGGCCCCGGCGCTGATGGCCTGGGCCTCGGCCCGGTCCACCCGCACGGCTGCGATTCGCAGGTCGTGGTTGTTGCGCAGGCACTCCTCGATGGCCGTGTCCAGTCCCCCGTCGCCGAAGGTTTTCCACCAGCCGGGGTCGTTCGAAGAGGCGCCGTCATTGACCCCTCCAGGCGCCGTCCACCCGCCGGGGGTCGAGATGCCGATTGCCGGCGTCTCGGCCGGGGGAGAGTTGGCGCAGGCCGCGGGTAAGAAGGCCAGCGTAAGCAGCATGAGTTGGTGGAGGTTTTTCATTCGCGCGCTCCCGGCTTCTCTTCTTCCAGCGGCGATCGAAGCCCTGCGGCGACGAAGTTGATGAGTCGTCGTTGAACACCTTCGATGTCAGACGGGTCGCAGAGCCCTCCGGAGAGGGCCCTGATGGATGGCTGGTCGGCCACGGTGTGGATCATGGCTCCGAGCATGAAATGTACACGCCACATCAGCTCCTCGGCGGGCAGGCCGGGCAGGGCGCGACCGATCGCGGCGCTGAAACGCTGCAGGATCTCGCCGAAGAGCTCCCGCAGCAATGACTGCAGGCGGTCGCCCGGTTCGCTGTAGATCCTGCCCAGGAGCCGCTTGAAGCGTTTGCCTTCGGGGCTCTGTCCCATGCGCAGGGCAGGCATGACCCAGGCATCGAGGATCGCCTCGAGCTCGATGGGCGCGACGGCCGCGGTGATCTCGAGCGCGTCGAGCAGTTCGAGCCTCTCGTTGTTCAGCGGCTCGAGGCGCCGGAGAAAAACGGACCTGACCAGGCCGTCCTTGGATTCGAAGTGATAGTTGACCGATGCAAGGTTCACCCCGGCTGCGCTGGTGACGGCCCGCAGGCTGGTCGCATCGATGCCGCGGTCGCTGAAGAGTTCTTCGGCGGCATCCAGCAGACGGTCTTTCGTTGGGTGGAGTGCTTGGCGTTCCATGTTAATTCAAACGTTCGTTTGAATTGTGGAATTTCAAGCTCTCGATTGCAAGGTTAACCTGCAGTTTGAGGCGGTTTCTTTAAACTATTTAAATAAAAGGGGTTGAGTTCATCAAGCGGAGGTTTCAGGGGCTGTGACAGAGTTTTTTATTCTGGCCGCTTTTTTTTCTCAGCCTGGAGCTCTTTTTCAAGCCGAGCCAGCTCAGGGTCGGCTGACCAGAGGTGATCCTGTACGGCACGCCAGGCGCGGGTAATTTCCCGTGAGCTGTCACGGAATGCCGGCGAGCTTTCGTTGAGCTTTTTGATGGCAGCTTTACGCCCGGCCACAACCTCCTCGCCGGTGAGTGTGAGCTGGGGATAGCGGCTTGCGAGGTTTTTTTCGAGAGCTGAGACCGAGTCCAGGAGCTGGCCGAAGGCCGGGTCAGCCGCCTTCGCTCGCAGGCGGAGCCTGCGCAGCTCGGCCTTGTATTGCGTGGACGGAAGCCTCGAGAGCTCCGGATGTTTCTTTTCGAGGTAGAGAGTCTCCGCTCTGCGCGCCCGGTTGATGGAATGGGTAAGCTTCTTGTAGGCCGGGTCGTTTTTCAAAAGCGACTGCCGCTGAGCGGAGATCTTTTTTTTCGCCTTCTTGGCGGAGAGATAGGCGGCCGGAAATTTCCTGCGCGCGTCCTCGCGAAGACGCTCATGGAGCTGGACCAGCTCCCGGTATCGAGGGTCGATTCTCCAGGCAAGGTCCCGGGCGATCACCTTGCGGTCCTTGTGGCGTTCGGCGAGCTTCCTGGGCAGCCAGGGTCGCCGGGCCTGCGTGTCTTCAAGTTCCGCGCGCCGCAAGCTCCAGCCGTCAACGGCGCCGCCCTTATTCAGGCGGACCTTGTCAAAGGCGGCGGAGGGGCCATCGACCTGGAAGGCGAAATAGCTGCGCTCCCTGTTGATAATCGGATGCCTTCCGATGACGAAATGGTCATCATCAATACGGGCAAGGAGCTCATCTCCGAGAACCTCGACCTGGAGCCGGTACCATTTTCCCGGGTCGAAGCGGAAGGCGCACTCCCCCTGGATGCTCGGCAGGTACGGAACGGCCGAGTCGCCAGCAGTGTTGACCCGAAAATGATCCCGGCGAAGGCGAACCACGAAATTGTATTTTCCGGGTGTGCCGGACACCAGGCGGATCTCTTCGGCTCCGCGAAAGCTGAAGGAGAAGCTGATCACTGAGTCACGGTAGGCGGGCTTTTTCCAGAACAGCCGCTTGTTCTCGCCGGGGAGCTCGTTGCGCAGAAGGACTCCATCGCTGGTCGTCCACCACTCGGTGAAATGCCAGCGGTCGCTGATTTTTCCGGGGCTGAAATCTTCCCGGATCACCGTAGTGCCCGGCCTTGCGAGCCAGGGCTCGAGGGGGCCGAGGCGGTCCTCCGCGCCAGCGACAGACGCCAGGCCGCCGGTAAGGGACAGGCACAGAAGCAGTCGTCCAGCGATCTTCATTTTCATGCGTTCTTTCCGTTTCATGCTCTCAGTTGAACTCGGCCGGGTACGGGACACTGATGTTACGGTCGCTGGCCGCGCCATCCAAGGCTGTCTTTCGGGTTTCAAAGAGATGTTTTCTCCTTATTCCGGTTGTCGGTTATTAATGTTGTCATGAATCAAGAGCCCCGTTTGCGTTCCTGCGCGATCGCCGAATGTTTCGGCACCTTCCTCATGGTTTTTTTCGGCTGTGGGTCCGTTCATGTGGCCGTGACCCTCGATGCCCTGCAAGGCGGCTGGCAGGTTGCCAGCGTCTGGGGTTTCGCGGTGACGCTGGCGATCTATGCGGTGGGGAACATCAGCGGCGCTCATATCAATCCGGCAATCACCATTTCAATGGCCTGTTGGCGGGGCTTCCCCCGGGCCCGGGTTCCGGTCTATATCGGTTCACAGCTGGCGGGAGCCTTTCTCGCGGCTTGTTGCCTGTATGCCATCTTTTCCGGCATCATCTGCGAGTACGAGCTGCAGAACAAGATAGAGCGAGGCAGTGCTGAGAGCATAGTTACCGCTGCCATGTACGGAGAATACCATCCCAACCCGACGCTGGACCTTCATTCAGCCGCAGCTGCGGAAAAACGCGATACAGTGGGCTTCGCAGCCGCAGTTTTTGCCGAGGGCCTGGGTACGGCTTTTCTCGCCTTCTGCGTCTTTGCCCTCACCGATCAGAGAAACAGGGCGCGTCCGGGAGCGAACCTTGGACCGTTTTTCATTGGCGCCACGGTGGCTCTCCTCGTGGCGGTGGTCGGCCCGGTAACCCAGGCCTGCCTGAATCCCGCGCGGGATTTCGGGCCGCGGATTTTCGCTGCTCTCGCTGGTTGGGGGGAGGTCGCCTTGCCGGGGCCCAGGGGGCTGTTCGACACCCTGGCCGTCTACCTTGCCGCGCCCGTGGCGGGGGCGGTACTCGGGGGCCTGGCTTACAGGGAGCTCGTAGGGGCGGCGCAACCCGCCGAGTCCGCCGCCGCTGAGAGTGATGTGGGCGCTTGAACGCACGTCCTCAGCGCCGCTCAAGCTCTACCGCGGCGAGACCGGAGCGGTAGCCGGCGGTGCAGTAGGTTACCACCAGGACGTCTCCGCACCGTTCGGGCGTCTCGTCCGCGATCTGCGATGGCGGCAGGAGGACTGCGCCGCCAAGATGGCCGACATCGAACTCCGGCCGTTCACGAGTGTCCACCAGCAGGACCGCCTGCTCCTTCCTGAGCCGGCTCTTCAGCTCCGCGGTGGAGATCCGACGGGCTTCCGTCTCGCGGTCGAGGCCCTCGGCGAGCCGGAGAAATTCTTCCTGAAGTGTCTCCCGGCTGGGGGAGCTTTCCCCGCCGCATCCGCAAAGCGGCAGGGCGACCAGCGCCGCGCCGGCAGCTCGTCGGCGAGGCTCTCGTTGAGGGAAGGATATCGGGAGGCGCGTCTCAATTCAGGCAGTTGGAGGTTTCGCAATTTTCGGGGGCCCCGCTGTCGCAGGCGGGGAAGGGGTCGGCCGGGGTGGCGCCGCCAAGGAAGAGGTAGTTCAGGTTGAAGACCGCGTCGCTGAGGGAGAGCTTCCCATCGCTGTCGCAATCCATGGCCGAGCCGCAGCGTATATCGGAGTCACCGAGGAACAGGTGGCGCAGGGTGAAGACGGCATCAGCCAGCGTGATCTCTCCATCGACATTGGAATCGCAGCGCAGGAAGGGCGCCGTGTCTGGCGCAGGTCCATCGATGATGGTCACGATGAAACTCCTCGAGTTTTCGCTGTCGGGCAGCTTCTCCGAGGAGACCGTCAGGCGGAAGAGGTATTCTCCCGCTTCGGTAAAGACGATGTTCAGAACAGGCAGGTCGGCGGAGCCTGCGAAGGTCGCGCCCTCCGGCCCGGAGAGCTTCTCCCAGGCAAAGGCGAGGCCTTCTCGGCCGCAGGAGCCGTCATGGGAGAGCTGCCCATCGAAGGTGATTTCCACGGAGCCGTTTTCTAGAGGAGCCTCCCTGGAGGGCGTTACGCTAAGCACCGGCCGTGTTCCCGCGGTGCCGGCGGGTCCCTCGCCAAAGAGCTCGTTGAGCTCGGGGTCGACCATATCGGCATCGAGGCTGAGAACAAAGGCATCGATCTGGGCTCTGAACTCCCGAACTCCGAGGATGAACTCGAGCACCCTGCCCGTGTCGACATCCTCCTGGGAGACGACGTAGTCTCCCTCGCTGCGCCATTGGAGGCGCCCGGTATTTCCCGTGTTGATATTGATGTTCGGCTCCACGTTAAAGCCGCTCGGCCTCCAGAAGCTGTTGGAGTTTCGGTCGAAGCCGCGCACCCGGAAGTAGCCCCGGTAGGTTCCGGGTTGGCTGAAGCGCAGGCGGTAGATGGCGGAGGACTGGAGTAGGCTGCGGAAACCACCATCGTTCGGAGCCGTCAGGACCCGGCCGTTCGGGTCCAGGGAGGTCTCGACGCCGTCGACAAATGCCCAGGTGATGTTGTCTTCGTCGGGATCCGTCACCTCCGTGTAGTCGGTAGAGAGCATGGCGATGTAGTCGCTCCCGGCCGCCTGCTCGCCGGCCACGCCCTCGACGGCTTTCCGCTCTAGCGGAGCGTCGGTCGGCAGGTCGATCCGGTTGCGTTCGAAGCCGGTACGGTCCCGGGCCACGATCTCGAGAACGCCGGCCTCGCTGATCTCGACGTTGCCGCTCCAGATGCCATCCCTGTAGTCGAAGACAGCCTGGGTCTCACCGATGAAGATGCTGGAGGAGCCGCAGGAGGGAGCGATGCCCTGGAGTGTCACCACCGCCCGGTCCGGGTAGAGGACCCCATCGCAGATGGTCCCTCCGCGTATGGACGTGATCTCAAAGCGGGTATCGATACGTTCATTGAGATAGGCGCGCCGCTGGTCGGCGTAGTCACGCAGGCGGTTGATCCGTCCGCCGGCGAAGAGCGGGGCGACATGGTCGATTCGGGCGTCGACCTGCTCATCTCCCCAGGCCGATTCGAGGAAGGTTGCGATATAGCAGAGATAATCCGGGGCGTAGCGGGGGTGCTCCAGGAAGCGTTCGATCTGGTCCACTGTCGGCCGGAAGAGCTCCTGGTTGGCCTGGTCAAAGCAGCTGTCGAGGTCCCAGGGCAGCAACACCCAGCGGTCGTCGCTGAAGCGGTGGTAGAGGAAGTAGTCATCGCCATTGTTCAACACGATGCTGTTCTCGGTGGAGCCGAGCATCGCGTAGGTGGCGAAATACTTGCTCCATTGGAGCACGTCGATTCTCTGTTCGATCGCGTCGGGAAAGTCAGCATCGGAGGTCTCTCCGCGATCGAAGTCCCGGCAGAGATCGAAGACGTCGCTGTAATCGTCCTCATCCCGGTTGGTGTCCTTGCGGTAGTCTCCGCGGTAGCGGCCGGCGTCTTCTCCTCGGTAGTCGAGGTTCGCCTGGCCGATTCCGCGGTAGAGGTTGCCATCGTCATCGTTGGGAAAAACCCGCTCGAGAAACGCCTGGCGGATGACCTCGACCCGAAGATGCCAGCCCGGGTCGAGGTCCCTGTTGAAGGAGAGCCGCCGAAACCACGCCAGCGGCGTGGCGGTTCCCGTGCGCCGCAGGAAATCCAGCCCGAGCCACTGCTGGTCCGCGTTGCAGCCGTTCATGTTGATCCTCTTGACCCCATGGAAATCCGAATCGTGATCGAACTGGATCCGGTAGCTCAGCGGGTTGCAGTTGCGCGCCGACGATCCTCTCAGGCGGATGCCGCGGTTGTGCCAGGCGCGGCCATCCGCGACCAGCGTGATGTTCAGGAGCTCATTATTTCCCCGGCCGCGGTTTCGGAGGCTCCGCAGGGCATCTCCCCGCATGACCAGCCGATAGAGAGGGCGAAGCTCATCGGCCGGAGAATTCTCGACCTGGTAGAGGAACGGCCGCTCCGGGGCGTTCGCAGGCACGCGGACGGTTTGTTCGCCGGCGCCCTCCGCGTCAATCCAGAACGCGATGACCTCGCGATCCGCGCGAGGCGGGATGTCGGCTCCGTAGACGCCGTTGCCTTCCACCCCGTCGTCTCCTTCGCCATCATCGACCATGGCCGAGGACTGTCTCGAGTCCTCCGCGCCATCGACTTCCCAGGCGAGAGTGACGGCCTGGAGTGGCCGGTCGTCGGAGACGACGGCCAGGACCCGTACGCTCTGCTGGTCTGTCGGAATGACCGGGTGGTGACGTACGCCGACAACGACAGGCTCGGGGTCGGGCAGGGAGGACGTGTTAAAGCGTCCGGGCGACCCCTGCTCCTGGCTCGCCCGCCAGGCTGGCCCGTAGCGGTTTTCCAGGCCGGGGTGGATGAGCTCAAGGGAGGGCCCCTCCCCATCGGGTGATTCGGGGTAGCTCCCCTCGTCGGCGAAGCGCACCCGGTCGGCGGTATTGCCGTTGGCGTCTCTCAGCAGGAGAGTCTCTGCGGTATTGCTGAGCGCTCCATCCCACGGTCCCAGCGCGCCCTCGAGGCCATAGTGCTTCTCCAGCGCGGCAGGGTCCCGGGCCAGCACCAGGTACTCTCCCGCGCCCACCGTAGTGCCGGCCGAAAACTCGTAGCCGATGCCCCGGGTGAAGGTCCAGCCCCCCAGGTCGACCGGCTCGCCGGAGCGGTTCAGCAGCTCGATATACTCGCCGCCGGCATTGTCGGCGGGATGATACATGATCTCGTTGATGACGATGTCGTCGCGCGGCTCGTAGCGGTTGGCCATGCCGGGAGTGTTCTCGTTGAAGATGACCCTGTTGTCGGCCCCATCCGGGAAGCGTCCACTGGAGAGGCCGGCGAGAGTTGTGCGGGGATTGAGGCTGTCGATGAAGCGCCCGTTTCCGTCATCGACAAGAACGGCCTGGGCACCGTCCAGCTCAAAGCCCAGCTGCGATTCAAAGCGCACTAGCCTTTCGCCGGAGGGCAGGGCCAGGCCCTCAGGGAAGGTGAAGCTGCCGGCCTCGAGCGGGAAGAGGCGTATTCTTCGCCCGCCGATGTCGACCGTTTCGGCGGTCGGGTTGTAGAGCTCAACCCACCCGCTGCCGACCCCTCCCATGTAGAGCTCGTTGACGACCAGGTCCCTGGGCGCCGGCTCCGGATCGGGCGGCGCCTTCTCCCCCTCTTCCCGCTCAATGATGTCGAGGAAAGGGGAGAGGCTGAAGTCGGAGCTTCCCAGCCCGGTATTGTTTCCCTGCACGGCCAGGACGTTTTCGCCTTCACGCAGCAGGTCAAGGTTCGCAACCGGAAACTCTTCCACCACCCCGGCCTCGTGGTTGACGATCGTGGGGCTGTCGAACTCGGTGGCATCCATATTTGCCCGCGCGATCTCTTCGCCGTTGAGGTAGGCGACGAAGCCGTCGTCGTAATCAACCGAGAGAATCACCTGCTGTGCCAGGGCGAGGTTTGTCACCTCGAAGCGGCGTCGTATGAAGACGCTCTGGTAGTTTCCCGCCATGTCGTCCAGCACCGTTGCATCGTCCCCGTCTCCATAGCCGAATCCAGCGGGTCCGGAGTCCCAGGCGTCGTCGTCGAAGTCGAGCCCGTTCCAGTTTTCGGGTGGAGCTTCCGTTCCTCTGAAGAAGCTGAATTCCGCCCCGCGGGCGACGAGCTCTATCCAGTTTTCCCGGGGCGCTTCGACCGAGGCGATCTTTACCGAGTTGGGCTCTCCGGGCGTACCCCCGACGACATTCGATGCCGCCCAGGTACGCGGATCGGTTTCTTCGCGATCCGGGGAGAGACGCTCGAGCGATGGCCCCAGGCCATCGGGTGTTTCCGGCCAGGAGTCCGATTCTCCGTAGTCGGCGAAGGAGACCATGTAGCCGCTGGGCGTCCAGAGCTGGAGCAGCTCTCCGGCATTGTCGAGATTGCCGGAAAAGTTTCCTTCGAGGGAGGCCCTCTCGAGGTCATAGCGATCCGCAAGCAGGTCGGCGTTCCTGGCGATCACCAGGTAGTCGTTCGCGGCGATGGTCGTTTCCGGTGGAAAAACGTAGGTCACCGCTCCTCCAAGGAGCCAGCCGCCGATGTCGACCGCGCGCTGGCCGTAATTATAGAGCTCGACAAATTCCCCTGAGGAGGATCCGTCGGCCGGATGGTAGTGGATCTCGTTGATGATGACCGTCTGCGCGTCTGCCGGGGCAGGCCCCAGGGAGAAGGCCGCGCATAAAGAGATACCCACGAGTATCCGAGTTCTGATTTTCATTGGTTGTCTATCCTGACTGAAGCCTGACCCACAAGGTACATCTTCCCGCCTCAGGGGCGTCAGCACAAGGAATATGACCTGCAGGAATTCTGAAGGGTCAGGGGCCGCCTTTCTTCCGGTCTCGTGGGCGGTTAAAATATTCAGCCATGAAGGATGGGCGGAAAAAAAAGATTCGTCTTCGTATTGGTTGGGCGCTTGCCGGCAGCCTGGCCCTGGCCGCTATGGCCGCGATCCTGCAGCGGGAGGAGCCTGGCCCTGTGGCGCTCTGGCGTGAAGGAATCGCGGCGCAGGTGGGCGCCCGCGCGAGGAAGGAGTGGGGGGCGGCACCCGCGGCTGAGGGCACCGGGAGCCTCGGCTCTCCCAGGATGATCACCGTTCATCATTCCGGCGGCGGAGCTTTTTCCGCACTCGAGGAGCGACCAGCCGCCCTGGCGATCAAGGGGATCCAGGCGATGCACATGTCTGTCAAGGGATGGGATGACATCGGCTACCACTACATTGTCGACCCGGCCGGTCGAGTCTGGGAGGGCCGCCACCTTGACAGGATAGGAGCACACGCCGGCTCCCGGCAGCTCAACACCGGCAACATAGGGTTGCTCCTGCTGGGGAACTTTGACCTCCAGGAGCCTCCGCCGCAGCAGCTGGCCCGCCTTGGAATCCTGCTCGACAAGATCCGCCACCTCTTCGCCATTCCCGCTGCGGAGGTCTATACGCACAACGCGGTCCGGACAAGGGAGGGGCTTGGGCCGACCGCCTGCCCGGGCCGCCACGTCAGCGAGTGGCTGCAGAAGCGCCGGAATAAGAAATAACTCTTGGGAGCGCCAAGCTTGACTCGCCTTGTTCAGGCGGTTATCGTTCGGTTCTGCGCTAGATGTTCGAGGAATTTTGCAGACTATCTTTAGTGTGCGAGGACTGTCTTAAGTGCTAGATTCGGTCCATGATGAATGCGGCATTGCCGCGGTATACCGGCTGGACGAGTCGCCGGATTCCGGTGGAGAACCGCACGAGGGCTCCGTAACCAGGCTGGTTCCGGATATGCTGATCGACCTGCAGAACAGGGGTCAGCTCGCAGCGGGTCTCACGCGCTACGATGAAAACGCCGCGCAGCTGATCGACACCTACAAGCAGGTCGGCAGCGTGACGGATGTGTTTCACCTGACCCATCCCGACCCGGGGAAGTTCCGGGCCATTGTCGATAAGTACAGCGGCCGCGCCGCGATCGGCCATACCCGCTACGCGACCTGCGGCAAGGAGGGCCGGGAATACGCCCAGCCTTTCGAGCGTCACCATGGCCGCAAGTGGAAGTGGTTCGCTTTCTGCTTCAACGGCAACATCGCCAACTATGCCGAGGTGCGCAACCAGCTGCTCAAGCAGGACAAGGGCGATTACCATCTTGCGCATGACACCGACACCGAGCTGTTCATGCACCACCTGTCCTATGCCAACAAGGGAGATGAGAAACCTGATTTCGTCGAGGTCTTCAAGCATCTCGCTGATACGGTTGATGGTGCCTACAGCCTTGCCTTCCTCAACGCGGATGGAGACCTGGTCCTGGCGCGCGACCCCCTCGGTGTCCGTCCCCTGGCCTACGGCGTTCGCGGCAATTTGTTCGGCGCCGCCTCCGAGAGCCTCGCTCTTGCCAATAAGGGCTTTGAGGATCTTCGCGATCTGGAGCCCGGCCACCTGATTCATGTAAGGCCCGATGGGTACGAGATCAAGCAGTTCGCCCCTTCGCCTCGCAAGGCGCATTGTTTCTTCGAGTGGGTGTATTTTGCCAATGTCGCATCGGAGCTCAACGGCAAGTCGGTATATCTTGCCCGCAATCGCCTCGGCGAGGCGCTCGCAGATGTGGAGCCGCTGGAGGTCAACGCGGAGGAGTGCATCGCGGTCCCGGTGCCTGATACGGCCAAGGCGGCCTGCGATGCCATGGCGCACCGTCTCGGCATTCCCACCAAGGAAGGCCTGATACGAAACCGCTATGTCGGGCGAACCTTTATCGAGGGCAAGAATCGCAAGGCGAGGGTCGAGAGAAAGTACACCGTGCTGCCGGAGGTGGTGCGCGCCAAGAAGGTTTTCCTGGTCGAGGACAGTATCGTTCGCTCGACGACACTTCGCGTTATCGTGAAGATGCTCAAGCAATACGGCGGCGCCAGTGAAGTTCATGTGCGCGTGGCCTGCCCGCCGATCATGGCGCCCTGCAGCTATGGGATCGACATGTCGACGGTCAGCGAGTTGATCGCCCCGCAGTTTTTCAACGAACCGGTCAAGGGAGAGCTGGCTGCCGATAGCCTTGCGGCGATGGCCGCGGAGCTCGGAGCCGACTCGCTGCGTTACCTGACGGTTGAGGAGCTGAACGGCGCGCTCGGTCTCTCCGAGTGCGAGCTGTGCGAGGGCTGCCTGACTGGAGAATATCCAACTGACTGGGGGCAGAAACTCTACAAGGAGGCGCTGCTTTCGCGGGATTGTCCGACCGAGGGCCGCACCTACGAGCGCCTTGTCCTTGGTGAAGAAGGCGAGGCGGGGGCGAGCCCGGAGGGGCCCGAGCAGGGGGTGTCGCAGGGGGCGTCCACCCCTGAGGAAGGCAGCTGATTCCGACCGCATCGGCCCTGGCCGGGCCTAGGGTTTCCCCGGGGCGGGTAGCCGCTCCGTGTGAGAATCTTGTCCTGCGGGCCGCAATGTCCTACCATGCCAGGCTCTTCTGGTCTGGTGGTCTTTGCCGAGCCCGGGACGGCCCGGCTCGAGAGTGAGAGCTGAACACATCATGGCATCCCAGGACATCCGGAGTATGACAATGCGCTTCTTCCCCATCCTGCTGTTGGTGGTTTTCACCTCCATCCCCAGCCTCCGTGCCGGAACCCGGCTGGTGGTCGTATCAGACCCGCCAGCCCGAGACCTGGCCTGGACACCCTTGAACTTCAGGCTGCAGGGCGTGCCCGACCTGCCCGGGGCGAAGGTCCGGCGGGTCTCCGATGGCAAGGAGCTGCCGGCCCAGCTCGAGCGGATCAAGGGCGGGGTCATTGTCCACTGGGTCTCGCCCGGGCTCCAGGCCGGGAAGAAAGGTGAGTGGGTCATCGAGCTCCTGGGCAAGCCTCTCGCGGGGAAGGATCGCGTGAAGGTGCTCACGCAGGGGACGGGTTCGAGTCGAATCGATATCGATGGGCAGGTCTTCAGCCGCTATGTTCATGGCGGCAAGGGTCTCTTCAAGCCCTACTTTTACCCGCTGAGGAATCCGGCCGGCGGCAATCTGACACGGCATTATCCCCTCAAGAGCGGGGTCAAGGGCGAGCGCGCGGATCATCCGCACCATCGCTCCCTGTGGTTTACCCATGGAGAGGTGAATGGTGTGGATTTCTGGGCCGAGAGCAAGACGACGGGACGGATCGTTCATCGCGGCTTCAAGAGCAAGGAGTCCGGGTCCGTCTACGGCCGGCTGGTCTCGACAAACAGCTGGGAGACCGTAAAGGGAGAAAAGATTCTCGAGGAGCGCAGGGCTGTGCGGATCATCCCGCTTGAATCAGGGCAGGTGCTGATGGACTTTGACATCAGGCTGGTGGCTACGGAGGGCGAGGTTTTTTTCGGCTCGACGAAGGAGGGCTCCTTCGGCATCCGTGTGGCCGGCACGATGAAACAAACCAGCGGCGGCACCATCAAGAATTCCCGCGGCGGCTTGGGCGCGGCGGAGTGCTGGGGCCAGCCGGCGGAATGGATTGATTATTACGGACCGGTCGATGGCAAGGTGGTCGGAGTGACGATCATGGACCATCCTGAGAGCTTCCGCCATCCGACCCATTGGCACATCAGGGACTACGGTCTTTTTGCCGCCAACCCATTTGGCCACCGGCATTTTTACGGCAAAGAAGCGGCAGGCAAGGGTGATTATCGGCTACAGAAGGGGCAATCCATTCGTTTTAAATACCGGCTTTACATCCATCATGGGGACACGGCAAGATCCAGTGTAGAAAGAGTTTACGGCGGTTTTTCCAGCCCTCCGCTTCTCCATCTGAAGCGCTGAGGGATTCTCCGAGCCCTCTTCCGGTGCCGCCCCTCTGCGTGATACAATCGCCGTTTCGCATCACTTTTGCAGGACCGTGTCGACATGGACCGACTTCTTTCGTCTCAGGCCGCAGCTCACCAGGGAGAAGAAATCCGCCTCGCTGGCTGGGTGCATAACCTTCGCAATCACAAGGATGTACAATTCCTTGTCTTGCGTGATCGGGGCGGATTAATCCAGGCCGTCGCTCAGCCCTCCTCGGGGGTCGACCTTACTGCCCTCGGCAAGGAATATGTCGTCGAGTTAACCGGCACGGTGATAGAGGAGCCGCGGGCGCCGGGGGGAGTCGAGGTCCATCTCTCCGCCGTCAAGGTACTCTCGGTCGCCGAGGAGCCTCCATTGGAGATCAACCGGCCGCGGGTTCTTGCGAAGACCCATCTCGACAAGATTCTCGACAACAGGCCGATCTCGCTGCGGGCGCCGGAGATTCGCGCCATCTTCGAGGTCCAGGCCGTCCTGGTGGAGGCCTTCGGTTCTTATCTCAGGTCCCAGGACTTTACCGAGATCAAGAGCTCGAAGCTTGTCGGTACCGGCACCGAGGGTGGAGCCAATGTTTTCGAGATCGATTATTTTGGCCAGCCGGCCTTCCTGGCCCAGTCCCCGCAATTCTACAAGCAGATCATGGTGGGCAGCGGGCTCGAGCGGGTTTTCGAGATCGGGCCGGTCTACCGCGCCGAGAAACATGAGACCTCTCGTCACATCAACGAATACACCTCGCTCGATTTTGAGATGGGCTTTATCCGGGACGAGCAGGACATCATCTCCATGCAGATTGGACTGGTGGGACATATGCTGGCCGCCGCCAGGGAGCGCTGCCAGGCCCAGCTCGAGCTCCTCGGCGCCACGGCACCGGAGGTGGATGGAAAAATACCCCAGGTGACCTTCAAGGAGGCCGGAGAGATCCTCGAGGGAGAGGGCCATCGCTGCGGCAAGAGAGGCGACCTTGACCCTGAGGGAGAGCGACTGCTCTGCGCCTGGGCCGAGAAAGAACACGGCTCTGATTTTCTCTACGTTGTCGGCTTCCCGCTCTCCAAGCGCCCGATGTATACCGCCTTCCGCGATGATGATCCGGAGACCTCTCGGAGCTTCGACCTGCTGTGGCGCGGCCTCGAGATTACCACCGGCAGCCAGCGTATCCATGACTATGCGTTGCTGTGCGAAAAGATGAAGGAGCGCGGCCTCGACCCGGCCGAGTACGATTATTATGTGAGCGCCTTTCGTCACGGGATGCCTCCGCATGGCGGCCTCGGCCTGGGCCTCGAGCGTTTCACCATGCAGCTGCTCGGCCTGGCGAACGTCAAGCAGGCGACCCTCTTTCCCCGGGACCGCCGTCGGATCTCGCCCTGATCCGGGCGAC
>Ga0310124_10001530_pt1 | contig 16107 bp, 17 predicted proteins | sample CB11b_AW_Bot5_MG_FD_203507 | JGI IMG/M metagenome (GOLD analysis project Ga0310124, IMG submission 203507) | Marine microbial communities from Western Arctic Ocean, Canada - CB11b_AW_Bot5 | ecosystem: Environmental > Aquatic > Marine > Oceanic | place: Canada: Western Arctic Ocean | collected... | reverse complement strand
AGACGACACTTTTTCGTATGTCGGAAGTTATTCAAGAGGAAGTTGTAGCCAGTTGCTCGATAGTTGTTCTATCGGGACCAAGTTTTGCAGCGGAAGTTGCTCGTTGCTTACCAACGGCGGTCGTGGTTTCTGGCGACAGTGAGGATGCGGTAGCTTCGGTTCAACACGATTTTCGTTCTCGAGCATTTCGACTCTATGCAAGCCGCGATACGGTTGGTGTCGAGGTTGGTGGTGCCCTAAAGAACGTAATCGCTATCGCAGCTGGCGTTGTAGAGGCTTTAGGATTAGGCCATAACGCACTATCGGCAATCATTACCAGGGGATTGGCTGAAACTACAAGACTAGCCTGCGCAATGGGAGGACAAAGGGAAACTCTTGCGGGCTTGAGTGGGCTTGGAGACCTTGTGTTGACATGCACGGGGGCCTTGAGTCGAAATCGACGTCTAGGACTAGAACTAGGCCAAGGTTTGGCATTGAGTGACATTCTTAAGGGAACTCGAACAGTTGCTGAGGGTGTTAGAACGACACAGGCAGCCATAGGCATTGGCAAACGACTGGGTGTCGAATTGCCGATTACTTCACAAATGGCTGACGTGCTCGCCGGTCGTAGGTTGCCGAACGAGGCGGTTGAGCAACTGATGTTACGAAAACAACGTGACGAGAGAGATGGATGAGTTTCATCGAACGATTACACATCGGTCTCCGGCGAACGGCGCAGGAATGGTCTAAGCGGTTAGACGAACTGTCTTTTCAAGTCGCATCGAAAGACGAGCTGACGTCGGTTCGTAAAGAATCACTCGAGGCATTGGAAGAGTTATTGATCGAGGCCGATGTAGGTCTGGTGGCGACGAAGACGATTTTGCAGCGCGTTCGTGAGAATGAAGGTCAGGATGGAAGTGCCTTGCGTTCTCGTGTGCAAGCTGAAGTTCTTAGTATTTTGACCGGACCGAAATATGAATTAAAAGAACAAAGTGCCCCCCGTGTCGTACTTGTTGTTGGTGTCAATGGTACGGGAAAGACAACGACGGTTGGAAAGCTGGCGGAACTGTGGAGACGCGAAGGGCTAGTGCCGCTTATATGTGCGGCAGATACGTTTCGTGCCGCTGCTGTTGAGCAGGTTGAGACATGGGCGAAACGTGCCGCTGTGGATATTGTTCGGTCGAATCCAGGTGCGGACCCTGCTTCTGTGGTCTACGATGCGATTAAGGCAGGGCAGGCGCGCAATTGCGACGTAGTGGTTGTTGATACGGCTGGTCGGTTGCACACTCGCAGTGATCTAATGGACGAACTCGGCAAGATAAGACGCGTAGCTGCCCGAGAAATCCCCGGGGCGCCGCATGAAGTGTTGATGGTGTTGGACGCGACCGTGGGGCAGAACGGGGTTGTTCAGGCTCGGCAGTTTTTGGAGGTTGCTGGCGTTACCGGCATTATTCTAACGAAACTCGATGGCACCGCGAAGGGAGGTGTAGCAATCGCAATTGCGGGAGAACTGGGATTGCCAATCCGCTACGTTGGTGTCGGAGAGGGCATCACGGATTTATTGCCATTCACGCCAGAAACTTATGTGGAAGCCTTGTTCGGTCAACCCGCTATTGGTTCTGGTTGAGGTGGCGATGTGACTGTTGATGAACAGCATATGCAGCAAGCGCTTCAGCTGGCGGCGAATGGTCGTGGAAGGACTAGTCCTAATCCGATGGTTGGCGCGGTTGTTACTGATCGTGATGGTCAGGTTGTAGGCACTGGCTATCATGAATATGCAGGTGGACCGCATGCAGAAGTGAGAGCCTTGCGTGAAGCGGGGGAAGATTCGGTTGGCGGAACTCTCTACTGCACACTTGAACCATGCTGCCATCGTGGTCGTACAGGTCCATGTACGAAAGAGATAGTTGCTGCAGGTATCCGGCGAGTCGTTGTCGCTACATTGGACCCAAACCCGGTTGTGCGCGGAAGTGGCGCAGAGATACTCCGACAGCATCGTATTGTTGTTGATGTCGGACTATGTGCGAAAGCCGCTCGGGATCTGAATGTTGCGTTTTTCACATGGATAGTAAAAGAGCGACCATTTGTGATTATGAAGGTTGCATTGAGCATAGACGGCTGTTTTGGCCGAAAAGGACAGTGCAGGACGAAACTGACATCTGACACGGCTGATTCACATGTTCATAGCTTGCGGGCTGAGGTCGATGGGATTGCTGTGGGTTCAAATACTGTAATCGTCGACGATCCATTACTTACTGCGCGGCATGTCGTTCGTGATAGGCCCCTGACGCGAGTTGTCTTTGACCGACGACTTCGCGTGTCACCGTCGGCCCGATTGTTTGGTACGCGTGACGCCGGTCCTATTGTTTTGGTTACCACCGAGGCACGCTGTGAACAGCAGCCTGACCAAGTTCAGGCGCTCCGAGACGTTGGTGCAGATATAGAAGCTGTAAACCAGGCTGATGATATGGGGCGGGTCTTACGTTCGCTTGGCAGACGTGACCTGACCTGCCTAGTCGTTGAGGGTGGGAGAGCCGTGCATCACGCCCTGTGGCGTGATCGGTATGTCGATAGAGTGCAAATGTTTATTGCTCCTATTCGGTTGGGATTTGATGGAGAACAGTGGTTGAATAGAGAGTTTGTAATAAAGGAATTGGCGACAATAAATGTAACTAACTTCGGGCCCGATGTTCTGGTGGAAGGTGATGTTTACAGGAATTATTGAATCTGTCGGAACGGTTGCTGAGAAGGCCTTATTGGCAAGTGGTCTACGGATTTGTATCGACACCGGCTTGGCTACTGAGTTAAGAGATGGTGAAAGCATCGCCGTGAACGGCGTTTGTTTGACCGCGGTAGCAATCGGGCAAGGCCGCTTTGAAGCGGATGTGTCACCTGAGACTGTTCGGGTCACATCCCTCGCCGGGTTGGACACTGGTTCCACAGTCAATTTAGAGAGGGCACTGGCTGCTGATGGCCGGTTCGGAGGTCATGTTGTTCAGGGGCACGTCGATGATGTGGGTACCGTAACTGAGATTACGCCGGAGGCTGATTTTTGGCGGATAAAGATCCGGTGTCCAGAAGCATTGCTGCCCTATATCGTTCACAAGGGGGCAATCGCTGTTGATGGAATTAGCCTAACGGTTGCGAAAGTCGAACAGGGTGAGTTTGATGTCCAAATTGTTCCCTTTACGTGGGATTATACGAATTTTAATTCTCGGTCATCCGGAGACCAAGTTAATCTAGAGTGCGATATCATCGGCAAATATGTTGGACGGATATTGGAATGTAGCAGTTTGGCCAAAGACGTTTAAGTTCTAAGAGCGTCGGCAGCAGGAGTGGGTTGTGAAATCAAAAGAAAATCTGAAATCCGAAGAATCGTCATTAGGAGTGGGCCAAACTGCAAAGGAAGGGTTTGCGACGGTTGAAGAGGCTATTCAGCAGTTTCAAGCCGGAGGAATGGTCATCGTTGTTGATGATGAGGATCGAGAGAATGAAGGAGATCTTACGATTGCAGCCGATAAAGTGACGCCTGACGCCATTAATTTCATGGCGCGATATGGGCGCGGCCTGGTGTGTCTGTCTATGACGGGGGCACGGCTTGATGAGCTTGGTATTCCGCTGATCGTGAGTGAAAACACGTCGAAATTTGAGACAGCGTTTGCAGTGCCGATAGATGTGAAAGCAACGACCACCACTGGGATTTCGGCTGCTGACCGCGCGGCGACTATTAGGGCGGCAATAGATCCGAACGCGAAGTCGAACGATTTCGCAAAGCCGGGACATATATCGCCGTTGCGAGCCCGCGATGGTGGCGTCTTGGTTCGTGCGGGGCAAACAGAAGCATCTGTCGATTTAGCTCGACTAGCAGATTTGTATCCGGCGGCGGTCATATGCGAAATCATGAACGATGATGGGACAATGGCTCGGGTTCCGGACCTTCGTAAGTTTGCAGAGCACCATAAGCTGGTGATGATAACGATCGAAGCATTGATCAACTACCGCATGCGCCATGATCGGTTGGTTAGGCGCGTTGCTTCGGCGAGTTTACCAACGGAGCACGGACCGTTTGTGGTGACCGCGTACGAGAGTCTCATTGATGGACAAACGCATATGGCACTCGTTCGTGGTGAGCTGGGAGAGGGCGAAAAGGTACTAGTGCGAGTGCATTCGCAGTGCTTGACCGGGGATGTGTTTGGTTCGGCTCGATGTGACTGTGGGCGACAACTATCGCTGGCTATGGAGCGAGTCGCGAAAGAGGGACGCGGTGTGGTGCTGTATTTAAATCAGGAAGGTCGAGGGATTGGACTCGGAAATAAGATACGAGCGTACGAATTGCAAGACGGAGGGCTCGATACCGTTGAAGCGAATGAACGTCTTGGATTTAAACCGGACCAACGTGATTACGGCATAGGGGCCCAAATTTTGGGTGATCTTGGTATCCGGACAATGCGCCTTCTGACAAATAATCCAAGAAAATTTATCGGACTAGAAGGGTACGGTCTGTCGGTACTGGAGTCGGTGCCGCTGGAGGTGCCACCGTCTGAATTTTCGAAAGACTATCTCCGCGTAAAAAAAGAGAAACTTGGGCATCGGTTATCTTCAGTGTAGTGGTCAGAATTAGGAGATGTCGGTTCTTTGGGTGGTAGAGGGTTCTCTTTCTGTTCATTTAGTAGGTTCCTAAACGAACTAAGGGAATATTGACCGGAAGAGAAACGCTGCGCTACGATAAATGTCTTCCTGTGAGTCGTTTAGAACGACTTATTGAAGCCCGTTACTGATAGTCCCCGTAATTTATGTTCGACACACTTGGTTCAAGATTGCAGGCTGTATTCGCTAGCTTCAGGGCAGAAGTGAAACTTAGCCCAGAAGTGGTAGAGCGAGGGTTGCGTGAGATCCGCATTGCCCTGTTAGAGGCTGACGTCAATTTTAAGGTCACAAAAGCGTTCATTGACCGTGTACGGGATCGAGCTGTGGGACGAGACGTGCTTGAAAGCCTTACACCCGCGCAACAACTCATAGGGGTTGTAAGGGATGAATTGATCTCGCTCTTTGGTAAGCCACAGGAGGGACTTACAGATTCGGCCAATCGACCACGGGTCGTCCTACTGGTGGGTTTGCAGGGTGCAGGCAAAACAACAACCACGGCAAAGCTTGGCCGATGGCTGACGAAAAAAGGATTCCATCCTTTACTTGTTTCGACTGATATCCGGCGCCCTGCCGCGATCGAGCAATTGTCGATCCTTGGTCACAGTGGGGCACTTAGGGTTCATGTCGCAAATGGAATAAGCGATCCCATATCACGTGCAGTTGGTGCAGTAAAGAATGCTCGTGAAATGGGCTATGACGTTGTCCTTGTTGATACTGCTGGCCGGTTGCATATCGATGAAGAACTGATGGGTGAACTAAAAGCAATTCGATCGGCAGTCAACCCGACCGACGTCTTTTTTGTAGCGGACGCTATGACCGGGCAAGATGCTATTAAGAGTGCCGGTGAATTCCACGCTCAGATGGGGGTGACGGGCGTTGTGATGAGCAAAACGGACGGTGACGCGCGGGGCGGAGCGGCATTATCCGTGGTCTCGGTGGTTGGGGTGCCGGTGGTATTTGCAGCGACGGGTGAGCGTCTCGAAGATTTGGAATTATTTCGGGCTGATCGGTTGGTTTCGCGCATGCTCGGCATGGGTGATGTATTGAGCCTTGTGGAACGAGCAGAACAGGCGATCGAACCAGACGAAGCCGTTGAAATGGTTGGCCGACTGCGTCGAAACAACTTTACATTAGAAGATCTTCGGAATCAGGTGAAGGCATTGGGACGGATGGGTCCGCTTAACCAAGTAATGAATATGATTCCAGGGTTGGGTAAGCTTGCACCGTCCCCTGAGGGTGTTGATAAAGCTCAGTTGGGGCGAGTAGTGGCGATTATTGATTCAATGACTCCAAGCGAGCGGCAGAAACCAAACATTATTAATGGTAGTCGTCGTTTGCGCGTTGCTCGAGGTAGTGGCACGAGTGTGCAAGAGGTGAATCGGGTAATGAAGCAGTACGGAGAGATGCGAAAGATGTTGAAGGTGGTTTCGGGAAGTGGACGAGGTAAGGGTAAGCGAAAACGGGGCCGTTTTACACCCCCGGCGATGCCATCGATACGGTCTCTTGCCAGAAGGTAGGGATAAGGTTGTAGCGATAAGATAAAGATTAGAACCAGACTAGCAAGGGAGAACAATGGTCACAATACGAATGCGGCGCCATGGCGCAAAAAAAAGTCCGTTTTATAGACTGGTAGTGATTGATTCACATTCCGCACGTGATGGGCGCGCTCTTGAAGTGGTCGGACATTACGACCCAAAGACGCAACCGGAGACTTTACGTGTAGACCGAGAACGCATTGAGCACTGGGTCGGGCGGGGTGCTCAATTAAGTGACACAGTTAGAAGTTTGTTGGCGAGACAACCGATCGTTGACGTAGCCGAATCAGAACAGACAGAAGTTGTGGAGACGGCGGGGTCGTGACCGCCGCTCGCGACGTTGTTGAGACAATAGCAAAGGCCCTCGTGGATAATCCAGAATCGGTTGATGTGGCCGAGCATGATAGTCGCGATGGCGTTCGAATTTCCTTGACAACTGGACCTGGTGATTTGGGAAAGATGATCGGCCGACAAGGCCGCACGGCGTCTGCGGTTCGCGTGATTGCGGAAATAGCAGCGGATCGTGAAGGACAGCGAGTAATTGTTGACTTTGACGACGAGCGAGATGATTGAGCAATGTGAGACCGCGACTCGGGGGTGAGCACGGTTGACAAGAACAAGCGACTGGCTGGAGATGGTCAGTGTGGGCACCGTGGCAAGGTCGCATGGTCGCCGAGGGCATGTCGTCGTGAACCCGCTGACAGACTTTCCAGAGTCCCGCTTTCGAGTCGGTGAGTTGGTCTATACGAAAGACGGGACGGACATCATAAAACGGCGAATCACAGAAGTGCGTTTTCAGCGCGGCAGACCAGTGATTGGCTTCGAAGACATTCACAGCATCACTGATGCAGAAGAACTGCGTGATTGTGAATTACGCATCCCTGAATCAGCACTGAGTCGGCTACCGGCCGGAACGTACTATAGCCATGATCTTGTTGGTTGCGAGGTGGTTACGCGAGCTGGTACGTCAGTGGGGCTTGTGTCTAGAATTGAGGGGCCGACTGGATTACAACGACTTATCGTAGTGAAAGAAGAAAAAGTTTGTGATGTCCCACTGGTTGATGCGGTTTGCGTATCTATAGACTTAAGAGCACGGCGCATTTGCATCGAGCCACCAGTCGGCTTATTAGATCTAAACGACCGGTAAGAACAATCGAGAAGGGGCAGGTACGTTGAGATTTGACATCGTGACCATTTTTCCGGCGCTCGTTAAAGATATCGTAAGCGTCGGCGTGGTTGGTCGTGGAGTCAGATCTGGCGCGTTGGATGTCGTGGTACATGATTTACGAACTTTTACGGATGATTCGCACCGCACCGTCGATGATGCGTCGTACGGTGGCGGACCAGGGATGGTGCTGAAGGCCGAACCTTTTATGCGTGCGGTTTCACACATTGAGAGCGAGCGGGGCATTCCTGAGTCGGTCGTTCTGATGTCGCCGCAGGGGCGTCAACTATCGCAGGCGGTTGTTGAACGTCTGAGTAGTCTTAAGCATATTGTGTTGCTGTGCGGTCGCTACGAAGGCGTAGACGAACGGGTGCGTTTACATGTGGCGACGGAAGAGCTGTCGATAGGCGACTACGTGGTTAGCGGTGGCGAATTGCCTGCCAGCGTTGTACTCGATGCGGTAGCGAGACAGGTTCCGGGCGTGGTTGGTGATGCTGATTCAGTCGCAGGCGATTCGTTTGTCCGACATTTACTCGATTATCCACACTATACGCGTCCGGAAGCGTTGGAGAACCATGTCGTTCCAGAGGTGCTTTTGTCTGGTGATCATGCAGAAATACGAAGGTGGCGTAAACAAGAAGCCTTAGAAAGAACATTAGAAAGGCGCCCTGATTTACTGGCCCAACTTGATGTGGCAGAACTAGACGCGGAAGAAAAGGTTATTCTTAAGGCCTTACAATCTGGGATACGCTGAATCGGAGTTGAGGTATGAACGTAATACAAGAGATTGAAAGTGCTCAGCTCACCGAACGACCAACTATGAGAACAGGCGATACTGTCAGGGTTCATGTCAAGGTCAGAGAAGGTGAAAAAGAACGTGTGCAGGTTTTTGAAGGATTAATAATTGGGCAGCATCGCGGCGGGGTTAGAGCGACATTTACAGTTAGAAAGGTAACGTTTGGCCAAGGAGTTGAACGTATTTTTCCTTTGCATTCGCCGATGATCGAAAAAGTTGAAGTGGTTCGTTCAGCACGGGTTCGACGCGCAAAATTGTATTTTCTTCGGAAACTTAGAGGCAAAGCGGCCAGACTTCGTGAACGACGACGTCGGGCTTGAGGCGACATAGTTTACCTTTGCTAGGTTCTCTTCACTGCCCCGCCCGGCACGATGGCGGCAAGACGACAAAACGCTCAGTTCAATGAAGAGAAGTCCTTGTGGCGAGAGGGCTTTAGTCGCATTGCTGGTGTCGATGAGGTCGGGCGAGGGTGTCTCGCCGGACCAGTATTTGCTGCGGCCGTCATTCTAGATTCCAAGGCGATGTTGCCCGGGCTTCGCGATTCAAAATTATTATCGCTCAAGGCACGGGAGCGTCTCTATGCCGAGATAGTTGGCTCTTCAGACTGGAGTGTGTCTGAGGTTTCGCCGGCGGAGATAGATCGTGTAAACATTCACACGGCGTCATTACTAGCGATGAGACAGGCCATGACGGGACTACGCCCACTGCCAGATTTTGCGTTAGTTGATGGATTTTCTGTTCCCGATCTGCCATTTCCTCAGAGAGCGATTGTTGGTGGTGATCGGAAGTGTGCGTCGATTGCGGCGGCTTCGATAGTGGCTAAGGTTACTCGAGACCGACTGATGGTTAAGCTACACGAAAGTGACAGCCGGTATGGGTTTGACCGACATAAGGGGTACGCGACTAGTGCACACCTTGAAGCGCTGGAAATGTTTGGTTATTCGGAACTGCATAGGCGGAGTTTTAGACCAAGACGGCTGTTCGATAATGGGGCACGTAATAAGGAGCCACGGCTTCTAGCTCTAGGCGAGTCTGGTCGCAAGTAGCAGTGTTTGATTGAAGCGAAACACTGTACAGATTATTGGCTCGTCTTTAGGAGGCTAGTGCTATCACTCGTACACTTCTTAGGCGGTATCTCCTAACACTATATTTTCTCGAAGTAGGTCTTGTTCTACTGATAGCGCCATGGACTGTGTATTGGGATCGAAATATATTCCTCGAAATGTGGCCTGTGTTCGAACCCGTTTTATTGGCTTTGACTGTGCGAGGAGGTGTGTCCGGCTTGGGCGTGGTTAACTTGTTTGCCGCAATCACGGAGTTTGGTGTCATCGGTCGACCTGCGGCTCCGTCATGGTCATAGGGAGGACATGAAGCGACCAGTTGTCATGTTTGTCACTGGCGGAGAAATACTCCGTGGTTCCGGGCAGTCATCGGAGGATGTTGTGCGGGATGTTGTTTCGCTCGCTTTCGCATGGGCAAAAGCTGGTGTGGATATTGTACAGATACGTGAGGCTTGGTTGTCGGATCGAAACTTATTAGAACTCGTAAGAATGACAGTAGATTGCCTGTCCAGTTTTACTACCAAAGTTATCGTGAACGACCGGTCGGACATTGCCCTTTCCGCTAACGCAGATGGTATTCATCTAAAAGACGACCCACTACCTATAGAGAGGGTTCGACCGTACTGGCCCAGCGATTGGCTGGTCGGCCGGTCGGTTCACGATGTTAATGGTGTCAATGAAATTGGTCGTGGCGGGTATGTTGACTACCTCTTAGCTGGTACGGTTAAGAGTACGCCCTCCAAGCCAGGTAGAACGCCATTAGGATTTCACGGTCTCAAGCAGATTGCTGCTGCGAGTGATATACCTGTGATCGGTATCGGAGGGTTGGAATTTAGAGACTCTCTCGATGTTGCGAAGACGGCTGCGTCAGGAATCGCAGGCGTTGGATTATTTATGAATGGAGTCAAATTGACCGACGACGAACGTACACGGCAGGTAGAGCAATGTCGTTATGTATTTGATTCGAATAAATAAAATCTTAAGCGCTAAGTGAAAAGTCTGTTGAGTTTGTGTGCAATTGTGCGCCAATGATTTGATTGGAGCATGAATTGTCTCCAGTGGACTTAAAAATAATCGAGTAATACGTGTCAGAGTTGCTAGTCTATAAAGCATGACATTGGACGAGATGTCTCCAGCGGAGAAGCTCCGGTCGGCGCGTGAAGCAAAAGGACTCACACTGACTGATGTTGCGAGCATCACAAAGATTTCAGCCGGTATGTTGAAAGCTTTGGAGGAGGCTGATTTTGAATTTCTACCGCGAGGGATCTACACCCGCGCGTTTATAAAAAATTACAGCATTGCTCTCGGTCTTAAAGCTGATGTGATTCTCGATGAATTTGTCGAAAAGTATCCAGACGATGTTGGGCAGATTATTAAGTATGACAATGTCAATGCAGATGCCTCAGTGGAGCACGAGAATCGCCAACTAGCGGCACGCACCACGATTCTAATTACGGGATTGGTTGTGTTGTGCTTGGTGGTTGTTGCCTACTTGTTTTTTCAAGGCGGTCTAGAGACCAGTGAAGTTCTTGTGGACCCGGCGAGAGATACTACGACTGCGAGTCACAGTTCTGCAGCAGCAGTCGTCCGTTCAGAGCCGGCAATTGAGGTGATCGATCGCGACGTTGTAGTGATAGATAACGAGCTGGTTATTGAACTGGCACCGCAAGCGGATTGTTGGGTGTCCGCTGTGGTGGACGGTGTCGAGTCGTTGTCGAAACTAATGAAGTCTGGCGATCGAGAGATTATTCGTTTTACGGATCGGACTATTCTGAATATTGGCGACGCCGGTGTCCTGTCAATGAAAATAAATAACCGGCTCGCGAGACGTTTGGGTGACAATGGTGAGGTCGTCACTGCCACCATTGACCGTTCTAATTATCAGACCTACTTGTTACAGTAATTAACGACGGTAGGCAGGTAGTTTACTTGTTTCGTAGGCGACGCTTTCGTGTCTGTGGTCGAGCGGGTTGTTCCTTGAGGTTCGCTCGTCGCGATTTTTCTCGGATGCGAGCCTTCTCTATGCGCCACTCAGACCGCATCTGGGACAAACCGTCCATATAAACGGCCACGGAGTCTCGAGCTGGTTCGTCTTGTAATGTTTTGAATAGCTCGATCGCTTCGGGCAAATCCTTTTCAATACTGGATTTGGTAGTGTCGTAATAGAGCGCTTTGATTCGTCGAGTGGCTTTGGTACTCATCGGGTGGTCGTAAATTACGTTGTCGTCAAGGTTAACTACGGGGCGGTTATTGTGATTGCTTTCCTGAATACAGGATGTCCGTCAGGCATCGAGGTCACTTTCTTCCGTTGCAACGTGAAGCCCTTCGGTGTCGATCGAATAGTTAAGTATTTCGGCGCCAGCTAATTCTACCGCTTGCTGAACAGCGGCCTGTCTGTCCGGGTCAACAAAAAAGATTGCACAGCCGCCACCACCGGCTCCGCATAGTTTGCTCGCCATTGCCCCGGCATCGAGCCCGCTCTGAATAATCTGGTCGACATATTGATTAGTGACGGACGGTGCTAGTCGTTTCCGTAGGATCCATTCGGCTGCAATGTTTTTGCCGACTTCATTCCAGTCACCACGTTCGAGTGCGTGTCTCATAGAGAGAGCAATGTCCCTGATCTCCTCGAAGAGAGCAAAGACGGTTTTGTCTCCATCGATGTGAGCCTTGGTAATTAACCAGTTATTGATGCCAGATTGTCGGCTTTGGCCCGTGTAGGCAAGGACGATACGAGCAGTGAGTTCCTTGTGATCTACCTGCAATGGTGTTCGTTCGATGGCGCCGGGTCGGAGATGAAGCGCCGCGATACCACCGAACGTCGCAGGATGGTAATCCTGTGCGCCAGTCGGAACGCGAATCACTTGCGCCTCAATGTCTCGGGCTAATCGCATCAATGGTTCTGCTTCGATCGGCTGTTGGTTCCACCGCTGAAAAGCTGCACAGAGCGCTACGTTGAGGGCGGACGATCCAGCCAGCCCGGCTCCAACCGGTGAATCAGATCGAGTGGAGATGACCATGTCGCTTGCTGAGAAGTGGCTGGCGATACGGCTGAGTAAAATGCTTGTATTACAGCTCTTAAGCTCGGTGTAGCTATCGACCTCAATCGTCGCACCGGTATCATTCGCATCGAGCCGGAGCCGCCCGTTTGGATGCGGTGATAAGACACATTCAGCCCGTCGTGTGATCGCGACATTAAGCGTTTGTGAATTGCTGTGGAAAAGGTAGAGTGGCCAGATGTCTAGTGTGCCGCCTGCAAGGTCAATGCGAGTTGGCGCAGAGGAAATGATGCGCAAGCGCGCATTATAATGTTTGCCCGCAAAACGCGCGTATTTGAAATTACACGATTGTGCGTTGCTGGTTTGATGCGGTCGAATCAGCAGGTCAAATTGATAATGTCACGACGCCTTCACGAAAGAATCGGTCAGCTTATTATCGCCGGCTACGACGGTCTTGTAGTGCCTGCAGAATTTTGGTGTATCGCTCGTGATTTCGAACTTGGCGGCGTTATTTTATTCGCGCGCAATATAGAGGAGCCTCTCCAGATTGCTGAACAGGCCTACGCCGCGAAACAGTTCAAGCAGGAGTTGCCAATGTGGGTCAGCATTGACCAGGAGGGAGGGCGTGTGCAGCGCCTTCGGACGCCTCACACAGAATGGCCGCCCCTTGCAACGCTCGGACGGTGTGGCGACGAACAGCTTGCGGTTAAATTTGCAGAAGCCCTGGCGCTTGAACTCAAAATAACAGGTATTACGCTGGATTTCGCTCCGGTACTAGACGTTGGGACAAATCCGGCGAATCCCGTAATCGGCGACCGGGCTATCGGAAAGAATGCGAAGGACGTCGCTAACTTGGGCCGAGCGATAGTGTCGGCTATCCAGCAGGCTGGTGTTGCGGCATGCGGAAAACACTTTCCGGGTCATGGTGAGACGAGCTCGGATTCGCATTTGTGCCTTCCCGTCGTGGACTTGGATGAGGCAAGGCTTAGAGAGGTGGAGATTAAACCGTTCTGTGCAGCAATCGCAGCGGATGTGTCGGCTCTAATGACCGCGCATGTGAGTTATCCTGCTTTGGATGACCGATGGCCAGCCACATTATCTTCGGTAATCATAGGGACGTTGTTGCGGGATGAGCTCTGTTTTGACGGCCTGATTATTACCGACGATATGGAGATGGGGGCAATCGTACAAAACTACGATCCAGTGGAGGCCTCGGTGCGGGCGGTGGCGGCTGGCTGTGACGTACTGCTGTTATGTGGTTCTGATCACAGCCTGCATGTGTCGATCATAGAAGGCATTATTCACGCGGTGGAGGATGGGAGCTTGTCTGAGAAACGCGTAGAGGATGCGCTGAGTCGTCAACGGCGAATGAAAGAAAAGTTTTTGAGTGAAGATCTGTTGTGGCGACCACCATCAGCGAGTGAACTGAACGAGGTAATAGGATGTTCGGATCATCAAGAAATTGCGGAGACAATGCGGAGATATCTGTAGATGATTAAACCTCCCGCACTTTGCGAAGGCGATCGTATCGCTGTGGTTGCGCCAGCGAGTCCATTTGATAGAGAAGATTTTGGACGGGGACTCATAGAACTCCGTTCGATTGGATTGGAACCTGTTTTTAATAGGTCAGTGTTTGATAGGTCAGAGTATGTTGCGGGTAGTGCATCGAGTCGTGCGGAGGATTTCTTTGCGGCGTGGCGTAATCCTACTATTGCGGGTGTGATGGCTGTGCGCGGTGGGTACGGCAGTGCTCAGTTACTGCCATTTTTTAATACTACTGACTTTCGTAGGACGCCAAAAGTGTTGATCGGATGTAGTGACATTACGTCACTACTAAGTTTCGCAAGTATTCAGTGCGAAATAGCTGTGTTTCATGGACCGATGGTCGTGACACTTGGGAATGGTCGTGAGAGATATGACAGGGGTTCTCTGGTCAGGCAACTTATGTCAGCAATCCCCTACGGGGCGGTGAACTGTGATGGCGTTGATGTGTTGAAAGCTGGAGCATCGCGTGGGCCAATCTATGGGGGAACTCTCACGCAAATTGTTTCATCGCTTGGCACACCGTTTCCATTTAGTCCGCCCGATAAATATGTCTTGCTATTGGACGATGTCGACGAGCGGCCGTATCGAGTTGATCGAATGATGAATCAAATGCGTCAAGCGGGGCTTCTTAAACGAGCCTGCGCGTTGGTCTGCTCTGAATTCCCTGGTTGTTTAGAGAATGACGGAGTGCTGTCTGCACGGTCGGTGTTGGATAACTACACTGGTGATATCAATGGCCCCGTATTGTTTGGACTGCGGACAGGACATACGCCTCATCCGATGGTCACTCTGCCACTTGGGGTGGAGGCTAGTGTTTACACCAATCCGCGAATTGAGGTTGTCTTAGAGGAAGCAGCAGTGACCGCATGACTGCGTATCTAATTGGAATATGCGGGACTGCGATGGCGTCCCTTGCCGCGATGCTCAAAGAGAGTGGTTGGGAGGTTCGTGGTTCCGACGCAGGGATATATCCGCCCATGGATCGTTTTCTTGAAGAGCAGGGCATTTCCCCTCTACTTGGATATGACGCATTTCATATTACGGAAGATATCGATGTGGTTGTAATCGGCAATGCCGTATCGCGAGGGAATCCAGAGGTTGAGGCTGTTTTGGATAAACGGCTGCGGTATAAGTCTCTTCCGGAGATGCTTCGTGATCTTTTCTTGTGGAGCCGGAAGCCCATTGTTGTTGCCGGTACTCATGGAAAGACGACTACTACGTCCATGATTGCATGGTCTCTCGTTCAGGCAGGTTCTGATCCGAGTTATTTGATCGGGGGGATTCCGGAGAATTTTGGTACCAGTTTTCGAATCGGCAATGGACGGTCGTTTGTGATTGAGGGAGATGAATATGACAGTGCGTTTTTCGATAAGACGGCGAAGTTCCTTAAATATCTCCCAGATATCGCCGTTGTAGGCAATGTCGAGTTTGATCACGTGGACATCTACGAAGATTTAGACGCAGTCCGTGCGACATTCCGCAGATTTCTTAGCGTCGTGCCCGCTAATGGACGTGTATTGCTTGGCGGCGATGACGATGAGGCTTCAGCGCTCAAAGCGTATGCCAAGGCTCCCGTTGAAACGTTTGGACTTAATCCAGGTTCGAATTGGCGTGCAGTAGATGTTGTGTACGAGAGTGATTCTACGAGATTTAAGGTTCTGCATGAGAACCGTGGGGTTGCGGATGTGAGTCTTCCTTTGCTAGGGGCATTCAATGTACGAAATGCACTTGCAGCGGTTGCGGTTGCGGATGCGGTGGGAGTAAGCCCGAATAAGTGCGCGGACGCATTAGGTGAATTTAGAGGTGTTCGTCGGAGATTAGAACTCCGGGGCACCTCACGGAATATTTCCATTTACGATGATTTCGCGCATCACCCGACAGCTATACGGGAAACGTTAGCGGCGTTGCGAGCAAAAGGAGACCATAGAATCTGTGCAGTATTTGAACCTCGTTCTGCAACGGCCTGCCGGAGAGTGTTTCAACAATCGTTCGCAGAAGCGCTCGCACTGGCTGATGATGTGGTCGTAGCTCCGGTCTTTCGTGCATCGATTCCAGATAAAGAACGGCTCTCAGTGGAGGAGTTAGTTGGTGATCTTCGTGCTGTTGGCACTTGTGCTTACGCAGCATCCACACTTGAAGATGTGTGTGAACATGTTGTTGATACTGCACGAAGTGGTGACGTGATCGTGTTAATGTCGAACGGTGAATTTGGAAGATTACACAATGATATTCTGGCTCGCCTTGAAAAAGCTCCGGAGGATCCGTCGGATATTACAGGCTGATGAATTCGGATCAGTCATCATGGACCATACGGCAAGAAGGTGATAGCGGGATAGTTGTTTCATTTCCTGAATTTATCGATCCGATTATTAATTCCCGC
>Ga0310124_10001529_pt1 | contig 16112 bp, 10 predicted proteins | sample CB11b_AW_Bot5_MG_FD_203507 | JGI IMG/M metagenome (GOLD analysis project Ga0310124, IMG submission 203507) | Marine microbial communities from Western Arctic Ocean, Canada - CB11b_AW_Bot5 | ecosystem: Environmental > Aquatic > Marine > Oceanic | place: Canada: Western Arctic Ocean | collected... | reverse complement strand
ACCGGTGGAATCGTCGGCGGGTATCTCAGCGACTGGCTGATCCGCCTGACCGGCAGCCGTCGCTGGGTCCGCAGCCTGGTCGGCTTCGCCGGCAAGTTCCTGGCTGCGATCACGCTGGCGATCGGCATCGTCTTCTTCTACGAGGATCCCTACGTCTTCTGCGGCATGCTGTTTGTCGTCAAGCTGTTTGCCGACATCAGCCTGACGTCGCGGTGGGGGACGATCACCGACATCGGCGGTCGAGCAACGGCGTCGGTGTTCGCTTTCAACAACTCGGTGGCCAGCGCGATCGTCATGGGGATTCCTGCCGTGTACGGGTACATCTCCGACGTGCACGGCTGGCGGGTCGTCTTCTGGGTGGCTTGCTCGTCGTACGTGGCCTGTGCGTTGACCTGGTTGCTGGTCAACTGCACGATCCCCGTGCTTCCGCCGCCGTCGCCGGTGCCGGAACTCCCGCTCGAGACCACCGAGGAATCCTGATCACCGCCGGGTGTGATCAGACCAGTTCCCGCACCAGTTCCTCGGGCACATCGTCGACCAGTTCGACCTGTCCCATGCGACTGGGCAGCACGAACCGCAGTTGCCCGCCGGTGGTTTTCTTGTCCAGCCGCATCCGGCCCAGGATCTCATCGGTGTCGTGTTCGGCCGGGGGGGCTACGGGAAGGCCGAGTTGCTCGAGCAGCCGGACCTGGCGATCGGTTGTGGCCGAATCGATCCGGCCGAGACGTTCGGCGAGCCGGCTGGCCTGGATCATCCCGATCGCCACCGCCTCGCCGTGCAGCAGTTCGCCGTATCCGGCCAGGGCCTCATAGGCGTGAGCGAACGTGTGTCCGTAGTTGAGGACCGCTCGTGCGCCGGTGGTTTCCCGCTCGTCCTGCTCGACCACCTCGGCCTTCAACTCGCAGCAGCGGGTGATCACGTGGGCCAGCACCTCGCGGTCCCGACCCGCGAGTCCCTCGATGTGCTTTTCGAGGTAGTCGAAGAACTCCGCGTCCAGGATCACGCCGTACTTGACGACCTCGGCCAGCCCGCTGCGGTAGTCCCGCTCGGGCAGTGTTTCCAGCGTGGCGGTGTCGATCAACACGCCGGCCGGCTGGTGAAAGGCGCCGATCAGGTTCTTGGCCCGAGGGTGATTGACGGCGACCTTGCCGCCGACGGAGCTGTCGACCTGGGCCAGCAGCGTGGTGGGCACCTGGACGAGGCGGATGCCCCGGGCGTAGGTGGCCGCGACAAATCCCGCCGCGTCGCCCACCACTCCGCCGCCGACGGCGACCACCAGCGTGCCACGGTCGGCCGGGAGAGCGACCAGCGAGTCGAACATCGACTCGGCCGCCGCAAGCGACTTCGACGGTTCCCCCGGCTCGAGCACGTGTCGCTTCACCAGCCAGCCGTCGGCTTCGAATCCCGCGGCGACCGTCGCCGCGTGGGACCCGGCGAGGTTGGTGTCGGTCACGACCAGTGCCGACCCGGGCTTTTCGAGCCCACACCAGCCCAGGCACCGCGTCGACGTCTCGGCCAGCAGGCCGTGGCCGATCGCGATGTCGTAGCTGCGGTGAGCCAGCGAGACGTGGACGTTGGACATGCGAGGGACTCAGTCGATCTCGTGACGCTGGTTCCAGGGGATCGGCATCGACGGTTCGGGCTTCTGTTCGCGGTGCCTGGTGTCCTTGGGCCGGTCACGGAAGTAATCGACGAACCGGCACAGTTGCTTGACGGCTTCTTCCCAGGCCGCCTGTCCCTTTTCGACCGTCCCCTTCTCGGCGTCACCCAGCACACCGGTTTCGGAGTAACTGCTGGTCCAGGAGATCAGCGAGGCGGGGCCGGCGGCGAACAGGTCGACCCAGTTGAAGTCGTTCTCCTCGTCATTCATCTTGATCGTGCCGCTCTTGATCTTGTCCTTCCGAACGTCGTCCTCGGCCAGGTACAGGTACAGCGAGGTTTCGAGTTCTCCCGCGTGCGCGCAGCCGCCGGGGAACTTGCTCTCTCGCCATCCCGGCAGGAAATCCTTGTCGACGGTCAGCAGGTTCCACCACGCCACCAAAATGCACTCGGCGTCGGTCTCGAGGTTGGTTCGTCGGGCGGCCAGGTCGAGATTGGGCATGTTCGAGCCGTGGCCGTTGAGCAGGATGATCTTCTTGAACCCGTGGTAGGCCAGCGATCGGGTGACGTCGGTAACGCCCCGGATGAACGTCTCGTAGTTGGTGTTGATCGTGCCGGGGAAGTCCATCACGTGGCCGGTGTAGCCGTAGGCGATCGTCGGCAGCACGAGCACCTTTTCGGGCATCGCTTCACCGCAACCCTGGGCGACGCCGCCGGGGCAGACCAAGTCGACATCCAGCGGCAGGTGGTGCCCGTGTTGTTCCACGGCGCCGCAGGGCAGGATGCAGACCTGTCGCTCGGCGACCGCGTCATTGATCTCCGGCCACGTCAGTTTCTCGTACCGGTACTCGCTTTCCGCCCGACTGCTCATCGACCTCTCCTGCTCGGCTCTTGCGGCCGGTTTGTTCATCTTCGAGAATCGAGGGACCAACCCCGCATGTTTTCTTATTCTGGCTGGCCCGCGCCATGTCCGCCAGCGATCCCGCCCTCACCGATTCGGTTGACCCGGTCATGTCGGTCAAACACATCCTGATTGGCACCGCCGGGCACATCGATCATGGCAAGACCCGACTCGTCGGGCGACTGACCGGTGTCGACACGGACCGGTTGCCCGAGGAGAAGGCGCGGGGCATTTCGATCGACCTCGGTTTCGCCCACTGGGAAGCCGACGGGTTCCAGTTCGGGCTGGTCGACGTCCCCGGCCACGAGAAGTTCGTCAAGAACATGGTGGCCGGTGCCACCGGGGTGAACTTGGCGTTGCTGGTGATTGCTGCCGACGACGGGGTGATGCCCCAGACCCGCGAGCACCTGGAGATCATGGATCTGCTGGGGATCGGCACCGGCGTGGTGGCGATCACCAAGATCGACCTGGTCGAGCCGGATTTCGTGGAACTGGTGGAAGCCGAGATCGAGGAGACGGTGGTCGGGACGTTTCTCGAGGGAGCCCCCCTGGTGCCGATCTCGTCGGAGACCGGCGAGGGGATCGAGACGCTCAAGGAGACCTTGCTCGAGACGGCCCGCGGGGTGAGGCTGCCCGAGAGCGAGCCGGTGTTCCGGATGCCGGTCGACCGGGCCATCTCGCTTCCGGGTCACGGCACGATCGTCACCGGTAGCGTGATCAGCGGCCAGGTGCGTGCCGGGGACACGCTGGAACTGTGGCCTGAAGGCCGCGAGGTGCGGGTCCGCAGCGTGCAGAACCACGGTGCCGATTCCGACGACGCGGGCGTTCGGCAACGGACGGCGATCAACCTGGCGGGTGTGAAGTACGACGAGGTGTCTCGTGGTGTCGAACTCGCCACCGCCGGACTGCTGCAGCCGACCCGACGGCTGTTGGTCGACCTGAAGTTGCTCTCGAGTTCCCCGTTGCAGTTGAAGGACCGGATGGAACTGAACCTGCACATCGGCACCCGCGAGGTCCCCGCACGCGTGATGCTCAAGGGGCGGCAGTTGAAGCCCGGCGAGCGGGGGTACGCCGAGTTGCGGCTGGCCGAGGACATCGTGGCCGCGCACGCTCAACGCTTCATTCTCCGTCGTGTTTCGCCCGCCCTGACCGTCGCTGGTGGCCGCGTGCTGGATCCCTGGTTGCCCGTCGGCAAGCGGATCCGCGATCTTCAGCTGGCCGGCGCGGCACTCGATCAGCCTGACGAACGTGCCCGGCTTTCCGGGCTGGTTTCCACCCTCGACGACATTCCCGAAACTCCGTTGGCGGCATTGTGGCGAGCCGGCGTCGGCAGTCGACGCTACGAGGAACTGGTCGACGAGTTGACCGACGACGGGACGATTGTCCGGGTCGGATCCGGTGATCGGCTGATCCCGATCCACGCCGAGCGGCTGGGATCACTGGCCGGAACCGTGATGAAGACGATCCGGGAGGAACTCGAAAAACGGCAGCCCCGGCGGACCCTGCCCCGCGCCACGGTTGCCTCGGCCTGTCGCGAGATCCTGAGACCGGTGCTGCTGGAGGCCGTGTTGACTCACCTGGTCTCCTCGGGGGAACTGGTCGCCACGGGCAGCAACCTGGGGCCCGCCGATGCCCAGGTCCAGTTGACCAAGGCCCAGCGAGCTGCCCGCGACACGCTGCTCGAACAGGTCCAGTCCGCCGGCCTGACTCCGCCCACCTTCAAGGAACTCTGCGAATCGCTCGGCCAGTCCCAAAACCAGTTGCAGGCGTTGCTGGCGTTGTGCGCTGAAGAGGGCCTGGTCGTGGCCGTCTCAGACGAACTCCACTTCGACCCCGCCGCGATCGAACAGGGACGCAGCGTCTGCGTGGATGTGTTCGCCGAAGAGGGAGAAGTGACGATGTCGCAATTGCGCGAGGCGTGGGGGATCAGCCGCAAGTTCGCGGTGCCGCTTTGCGAGTATTATGACGAGGTTGAGATCACCGTGCGGCAGGGCGACGTCCGGGTGCCCGGGCCGAAACTGACGACGGCATTGGGCTGAGAGATTCGTTCGCCGACCGGTTAGGTGGCAAGGAAACAGAACAGTGAACATGTCGCACCAGGAACTGCTCAGGACTCTTCCGCCGGTCACCGAACTGGTCGACGATGGCCGGTTGGCCGGATTGATCGACGAGTCGGGGCGGGATGCGGTCGTCGAGTGGATCCGCGGATCGCTGGAGGAGGTGCGGAACTGGCTGGTTTCTCGGGATGAGACCGAAAGCGACGAATCGCGGGAATCACTGGGCGAGCGAGTGATCGCGGGTGTGCTGCGGAGTTCGGAACGGGCCGGGTTGCGACGCTTCGATCCGGTGGTCAACGCGACGGGCGTGGTGTTGCACACCGGGCTGGGCCGATCGCCGCTCTCGGCCAATGCCCGCAAGGCAGTGGATGAGCTCGGCGGAGCCGGCAACGTCGAGGTCGATCTCGAAACCGGCGAACGCCGTTACCGCGGCCACCAGTTGCAGGCGGCGTGGCGGGCACTGTGCGGGGCCGAGGACTCGGTGGTGGTCAACAACAACGCCGCCGCGACGTTGTTGACCCTGCAGGCGTTGTGTGCCGGCCGCGAGGTGGTCATCTCGCGAGGACAGTTGATCGAGATCGGCGGCTCGTTCCGGCTGCCCGAGATCTTCCAGCTCTCTGGCGCGGTGCTCCGCGAGGTCGGCACCACCAACCGGACCAGCGTGACCGACTACGCCGAGGCGATCGGGTCCGAGACCGTGGCGATCATGCACGTGCACACTTCCAACTACAAGGTGGTCGGGTTCTCCGACACGCCGGGCATCGAACTGCTGACGCCGCTGGCCCACGAGCACGGGTTGGTGGCCATCGACGACATCGGCAGCGGGGCGATGGTCGACGTGGCACAGTTCGGGTTGCCCGCAGAGCCGACGTTCGCCGAGAGCCTGGCGGCCGATGCCGACGTGGTGCTGGGCAGCGGCGACAAGCTGCTGGGCGGACCACAGGCGGGGATCATTTTGGGCAAGAGCCAGTATGTCGAGCCGATCCGGCAGTTCCCGCTGGCGAGGGCCGTGCGGGTCGGCAAGCTGACACTCGCGGCCCTGGCAGCGACGCTGGATGCTTATCGGCGGGGCGAGGCGGTTGCCGAACTGCCGGTGTTGAGACTGTTGGCGGCGACCGAGAGCGAATTGGCGGCGCGGGCCGAGGCGCTGGTGCTGGGCCTGGGAGGCGTCGAGAGCCTGTCCGTCGAGGTGGCTTGTGAGACAGCCCTCGTGGGCGGCGGGTCTTTGCCCGGAGCCGAGATGCCCACGGCGGCGCTGGCCGTCGAGCACGCCGAGATCTCGGCCGATGAACTGGCACTGCGGCTGAGAACGGGGCCGGTGAGGATGTTCACCCGGATCCAGCACGACCGTGTCCTGGTCGATCTCCGCAGCGTACTGGCCGAGCACGATCAACTTGTGGTCGAAGCTCTCACGGCGGTGGCCTGAGGCGAGGCGGTCGCTTCGCTGGAGTCCCTCGTGGTGTCGGAGTAAGCTGTTGACGCTCTGGCCGGATATCCACAACAGACGATTCACGCACGCACCGGAGACCGCACCGATGAAGACCCGACACCTGCTGACGGCCGCCGTGGTCATGGCGGCCGCGACTCTCTCGGCCCAGGCCCAGAACGCCAAGACCTCGTTCCTCGATGCCAAGTCGGCCGGTCCCGACTTCGAGGTCCAGGGCGAGTACGCCGGGACGATCGGCAAGAAGCGGAAGCTGGGCATCCAGGTGATCGCACTGGGCAAGGGCGGATTCGATGCGGTGTTGTATGCCGGCGGACTGCCAGGTGCCGGATGGGACGGCAAGACCAAGACGAAGCTCAAGGGCAAGACGGCCGACGGCAAGGTCACGTTCAAGGGAAAGAACTTCACCGGCCAGGTGGCCGGTGGTGTCTTCAGTGGTACCGCCGAGGACGACGTCAAGTACCAGGCGAAGAAGGTGATGCGGAAGTCGTCGACCCTCGGTGCCAAGGCTCCCAAGGGGGCGGTGGTGCTGTTTGACGGCAGCACCGCGGATCACTTCCAGGGTGGCAAGATCGAGGCCGGCGGACTGCTCAACGTCGGCGTCCGCACCAAGCGGAAGTTCGCCAACTTCAAGTTGCACCTGGAATTCCGCACGCCGTTCATGCCTTACGCCCGCGGCCAGGGCCGCGGCAACAGCGGCATGTACCTGCTGGACCAGTACGAATGCCAGGTGCTGGACAGTTTCGGGTTGGCCGGTCTCGACAACGAGTGTGGCGGCATCTACAAGGTCGCCCGTCCGACGGTCAACATGTGCCTGCCCCCGCTGTCGTGGCAGACCTACGACGTCGATTTCACTGCGGCGAAGTTCGACAAGGCGGACAAGAAGGTGGCTCCGGCCGTGACGACCATCCGTCACAACGGCGTGGTGATCCACGACAAGCTGACGCTGAAGGTCACCGCCGGAGGCCGTCAGAACGACGAGAAGCCGGGGGCCCTGTTCCTGCAGAACCACGGCGACCCGGTCCGTTTCCGCAACATCTGGATCGTCGAGATCAAGTAGGCGGCTCGCGCACGACCCGCTCCTGGATTGGTTGACGACATCTGGTTGGAGGTTTGGTGATGGCCCAGGTTGTGAACACACTGACAACGGACCAACTGCGTGAACGGGTCGACAGGTTGCCCCGCATTTCACTCGGACACCTGCCGACTCCGCTAGAGTACCTGCCGCGGTTCACCCAGGCGATCGGCGGTCCGCCGGTCTACATCAAGCGGGATGACTGCACCGGGCTGGCCTTCGGTGGCAACAAGACCCGCCACAACGAGTTCCTGATCGCCGATGCGCTGGAGAAGGGCGCGGAACTGGTCGTCTGGGGGGCCGGGGTCCAGAGCAACAACTGTCGGCAGACTGCCGCTGCCTGTGCCAAGGCGGGGCTCGACATCCACCTGGTGCTCGGACGCGGCAAGCCGGCCGACGGGCCCGACCCGGTCCAGGGCAACCTGTTGCTGGATCACCTGGTCGGAGCCCATGTCGAGATCATCGACGGGCAGGTGGGACCGGAGGTCGATGCGAGAATTGCCGAGGTGGCGGCCGAGTACCGTCGGGCGGGTCGCAACGTCTACGAGTGGGACCGTTACACGGTCAAGAGCCTGGCGGCGGTCAGCTACGTGCTGTGCCTGGTCGAGATCGTCGAGCAGGCTCGCGAGGACGGTCAACTGGAGACCCACGCCGACGGCTGGACTCCCCAGGCCGTCTACGGCTGTTCGGCCGGTTCAACCGGTGCCGGCATGGTGCTGGCGGCCGCGGCACTGGGCGCCCAGTACCCGGTCCGCCACGTGGCTCCCATCGTCTGGCCCTGGGACACGCGGGCCGACATGGCCAAGATCGCGACCGAGGCCGGCGAGCGGATCGGGGTCGAGGCGTCTTTCGTCGGCGAGGAGATCGAGCTGTTCGAGGAGTTCGTGGGACCGGGCTACGGCGTGGTGACCCCGGGATGCCTGGAGGCGATCGCCGTGCTGGCACGGACCGAGGGAATCCTGGTCGACCCGTCCTACAGCGGCAAGGCCCTGGCCGGGTTGATCGATCATATTCGTTCGGGGCAGCTCGACCCCGAACAACCGGTTGTCTTCGTCCACACCGGGGGCACGCCGGCGTTGTTCGCCTACAACGAGGTGTTGTCCGAACAGATTGCGGCCCGGTCGCTGGCGATGCCGGCCGAACAGCCGCAGGTCACAGGGGGCTGCTAGAGCTTGGGCAGCTTCGGTGGTTTCGGCCGTTTCGGCGCTGGCGGCGGGGTGTTCTTCTTTTTCTTGTTGGCGAAGAGCACCCTTGGCCGGTTCGGGGTCGCGGCGGTGTTCGGTCGGCCGGGTCGACGCTGCACCGGCGGCACGTACCGCTGGATCACCCTCAATCCGAGCGGGTCTTTCAGTTCGCGATTGGCCATCACGGCAAACGGAGTTCCCGGAGCCTCGCTGACCACCGTCTCGAGCCACCTGGTTGCCTCGGCGGCCACCTTCTTGAAGGGCGCCGCGTAGTTCAGCTTGCTGTCGGGCCGGAAGATCCAGTGGTTCGACTTGCTGCCGACGTCCTGGGGAGTCAGGTCGTTCTTCAACTGGGCACAGGCGTAGTTGTACTCCATGCAGCGGACCTTCTGGGCCAGCAGTCGGCCGTAGGACAGGGCGAAGGCGACTCGCCAGCGGGGTGACAACTCGGTGGCGTAGGCGTTCTCGATACCTCGGGGGAAGGCCTGCAGGATCTGGTCGATCATCAACCCACTCTCGGCCACCGATTTCTGGGCGTCGCTGGCGACCTGCTTGAAGTTGCCGGGCGTGACGCGGATGTCCAGCCGCGGCGTGCTGTTGGCCTGGTACTGTCGGCTGGCGATCGAGGCGTTGTAGACGGCCATCCGCAGGGGGTGTCTGGCGATGTCCTTGAGACAGTCGGCCGGCGACGCGTAGCTGTAGTCGGGCTCGAAGGGACGCATCGCGGCGGCGTCGTAGTGGCCCAGCGGTGTCAGGCCGGCCATCGTCGTCATCTTCGACATGAAGTAGATGCCGCCGGTCTCGGTGACCAGCCGGGCCAGGGCGTAGGGAGCGAAGCCCGAAGAGAGCGGTGGGCGGTTGTACTGCGGGCCGCTGAACCAGAAGGGCAATCGGACCAGGCTGGGGATTGCCGCATCGGGACCGAGGTCGACGGGCAACTGGTAGGTCTTGCCGTTTTCGGGAGCCACGTACGGCACGTAACCCTTGCGGGCTCCGAACGGAGCCGAGGGTCCGATCACGTAGGCCTTGGCGCCCTTGCGTCGACAACGGTTGATGGCCACCTCCAGCGGAGCCCCGTGGTCGTCGCCGGCCTCGTCGGTGATCGCCACCAGCATGATCTGGCGACCCTGCTTGTTGCGGTAATGTCCCCAGAGGCTCATCACCTGGCAGACCGCCGTGAAGACGTTCTCCCGGCCGCTCTGGTCGGGCTTGAGCAGTCCGAAGGCCTTTTCGATTTCGGAAAACCGGTCGGTCGGCGACTTGGTCAGGAAGGTCGTTTTCTGGCCGTAGGAGACGACGGCCGAAAGCAGCGGCTGGTCACGCATCGGCAACTGACCGACCCGCTCCAGAGCTTCCAGCTCGCCGTAGATCCGCTTCAGCCGCTTGCGGACCAGTTTCCTCTGGCCGGCCAGGCTGCCCGAAGCGTCGAGCATCCAGACGACCATCACCTTGCGTTCCTTCAGGTTGTTGGCGATTTCCCAGGTGACCAGGTCGAGAGCCGATTCGAGCTGCACGATTGCCTCGCCGACGGTTCCCTTGACCACGATCCGGTCATCGACCTCGATCCCCTCGGGGATGTCGTAGGCGACCTGCTGCAACTCGGTCGGGGGTCGATCGAGTTCAGGAGTCGGGGGGGCCTTGGGCTGAGGGTTGTCGTTCTGGGCGACGCCGACGCTGGTCGAGTTGATCACCTCGCGGACTTCGAGCTCCCGCTCGTCGGGATTGGCCAACTCGTAGTCGATCGTCTCCTCGAGCTCCTCGATTACCACGGGATCGTTCATCGTTGTCTCGATCGGTGGCACGTAGGGCGCCGCGTCGTCCGGTTCGAGGAACAGTCCCGAGAGATTGAAGACGATCCAGACGTGCAGCAGCAGGCTGACAGCAGTGCCAGCCAAGCCCAGCCGACGTCCAGCATTGTCGAACTCGTCGTCGGAGTCGACCAGTTCGAGCTCGATCACGTCATCGTCGTCGATTCCGGCAACCGACTCGGCGTCCCCGTCCGGTTGCCAGTTCTGCCACGGGTTGTTGATCCCCTCGCCCCACATGTCGGGCAATTCGGCGTCCGAAGGCTCGACGACGGCGGGATCGAGCAAGACCGTCTCCGGGACGGCGTCGCTGACGACGTCGGAATCGGTCGAGGAGATGTGCGCATCATGGGGCATCGGACGGTTCCGCAGCTGACTTCAGTCCGTGTCCACCATCAGTCTATCACAGGAGATCGGTTCGGGGTACACGACAACACCAGTCGGCATTCGCGTCACCAGTTGTCTCGATCAGGAATTCACCGGCACCTCGTGGTACTCCAGCGCCCATTCCCGCATGTACCGTACGCTTTCGGGCACCACCCGGTAGACGATCAGTTCGGGATTGTCGATCGAACCGAGGTATTGTTGCAGCAACGGGTTGCCGTTCCAGATCTCCTCGAGCACGTCCTGCTCGGTGACCACTTCGGCGTGTCCGGCGATCCGGACCTGGTCGTGCCCGTCATCGACGTAGCAGAGTTCGACGTTGGAGTTGGCTTCGATCTGGGCCGTCTTGGCGTAGCTGCGGAGATTGGCGACGTAGACGGTGAAGCCGTCGGTGCGGACCGGCGAGACGGGACGCAGCCGGGGGCGGTCGCCGTCGATGGAGGCCAGGCAGGGGAAGCGGTCGGCGGCGATCACTCCGTGTGCCAAACCGGGCAGGGTGGCCGGGTCGATTGGTTCGGGGATCGGTTGGTTCATCGCTTGGCTCGAGTTTCAGGAACCGGTGGTGGTGGTTGCGGTCTTCAGGCAGCGGTCGATCTGGCGGACGGCCTGTCGGAGACGCTGTGAGTTCTCGACGATCGCCAGTCTCAGGAAGTCCTCGCCCTCCTCGCCGAACCCACGCCCGGGGCTGCAGGCGACCCCGGCCTCGTCGAGCAGTTTCATCGCGAACTCGATCGAACCCATCTCGGCCCACGGTTCCGGGATCGGGGTCCAGATGAACATGCTGGCCTGTGGACGGGTCACGTCCCAGCCGAGCCGTTCGAGTCCCTCGCACAGGGCGTCCCGCCGCACCTGGTACTCGGCCGCCATGCTTTCGACCGCCGCGTCGCAGTGACGCATGGCGATGATTGCCGCGATCTGGACCGGCTGGAAGATGCCGTAGTCGTAGTAGCCCTTGATCGTCGCCAGGGCCCGGATCATCTCGGCGTTGCCGGTGCAGAACCCGATCCGCCAACCCGCCATGCTGTAGCCCTTGCTCATGGTGGTGAATTCGACACCGACGTCGAGTGCCCCGGGAGCCGAGAGGAAACTGGGGGCCTGGTAGTCGTCGAAGCAGATGTCGGCGTAGGCGAAGTCGCTGATCACCAGGAATCCAAACCGCTTGGCCAGCCGGACCAGCTCGACGAAGAAGTCGGATTCGACGCATGTCGTCGTCGGGTTGTGGGGGAAGTTGACGATGACCACCTTGGGCTTGGGCTCAAGGTGCTGGCAGGTGTAGGCGATGTTCGAAAGGAATTCACCGGGATCGCGGCAGTCCAGCGAGATCACGTTGCCGCTGGCGAGCAGCACCGAGTAGACGTGAATCGGGAACGAGGGCGAGGGGACGATCGCGGTGTCGCCGGGTCCCATCAGGGCCAGGCACATGTGGCTGAACCCCTCCTTGGACCCGATGCACGCGATCACCTCGTCGTCGGGATCGAGCCGTACGCCGTACCGCTTCCAGTACCTTGCGGCCACCTCGCGACGGAGATTGGCGATGCCCGAGGAGACGCTGTAGCGATGGTTGCGAGGGTCCTCGACCGCCTCGGCCAGCTTGCTGCGGATCAGCGGGTCGGGTGCGTCGGTGGGGTTGCCCATGCCCAGGTCGATCACGTCGACGCCCTCGGCCCGCTTCTTCTGTTTCAGGGCGTTGATCTGCCCGAAGAGGTAGGGGGGCAGTCGACGCACCCGGCCGGCGACCGGGATCGTGAAGTCCCCGTCGTGGAACGGAGTTTCCGATTCGCTGCGCATGGATTCGGCCGGGTGGTGGAGAGATTGGGAACGGGAGTCGAACCGGCGGAAATGCCGTTTCGAATGACTCCATGTTACCAGTGCATCGGAGCAGAAGAAGGATGGTTGACGCGTCCCGCGTCACGGCGGGTCCGGCTGTAGCGGCTGTGACGGAAGGAGGTCGACGGCCCGTGGCAAAGCGGTCGGAAACGGCCTACGATGGATCCGGAACCGACCGCTCACCGGACTGATCGGCCATGTCCAGCCTCTCGATCGCCTGCCCGAATTGCCAGCGTCAACTGGTCTTTCCCGACCAGTCGGTCCTCGGCCGGACCGCCCGCTGCCCCGGTTGCGAACATCGATTCACCGTCGAGGTTCCTGCCACCGAGGGCCTTCCGGAGATCCAGGTCGGTGACCCACCGGTGGGATCCCGTCACCGCAGGGGGAAGCCCGCGCGACGTCCCGTGGCAGAGCCACCCTCGGACCGGACGTCCGCGAAGCGTCCGGCCTGGCTGCCGCTGGCGATCACTGGCGGGCTTGGAGTGGTGGCGGTCGTGTTGTTGCTGGTCGTTGGTGGTGGCGGTTGGGATGATCCGGACATTTCCGACGATGGAGCGGCCGTTGATGATGCGCGGGGGGATGACGAATCGCCTGCGGCGGTGGCCCTGCCCGCCGCGGCCGAGGCCACCGGTACGATTCGCGTCGAGACGACTCCACCTGGAGCAACGGTGTTGGTCGACGACCAGAAGGTCCACGACGCCGACGGAGCCTTGCAGGTGACGCCCTGCGTGGTGACCGCTGTCAAGGGTCCACACGCGGTGACGGTGGTTCGCCGAGGATTCCAGGACCAGACCCGGCAGGTGACCGTCGCGGCCAAGGAGGTCGACGTGGTGTTTTCGGCACCTCGCGAGGGGTCCAGCGTGTTGCTGGCGACGCGCTGGTTTGCCGATGCCCGGGTGGGTGAAGCGGTGCCGATCGAAGCGGTCAACGCCGTGGGTCGTTCGCGTGACCCCTGGCTCAGCTCCGACGGACTCTCGCTGTGGTTCGTCGCCGACGGAGCCGACGGGCAGGGAGTCTACTTCGCGACGCGTCCGAGCCCGTTCGCCGAGTTCGACAATCCGCAGTTCGTCCCGATCACCCGGGGGCGGGACCACCGCGCTTCGCCCAGCGTGTCGGCCAAGGGGCTGCTGGTCTACGCGGTGCCCGAGAAGGCAGCGATCTGGGGAGCCATCCGCGGAGGTCCGCTGAGCCCCTTCGATGACAAGCGGGCCCTGGTCTCCAGTCGCAAGACCACACCGAGATGGACTGCGGCGCAGGTCCTGGGTGGCGGATTGCACCTGTTCTGGCTCGAGGCCGCCGGAGAATCGACGAGCAGTTTTCACGCGTCGCGGACCGAGGTCGACAAGGCGTTTGGTCCGGCCGAGGCGTTCGAGTTGCCGGGGACGAGGCCCTGCCTCTCGGCCGACGGACTCAGGCAGTACACCTTCGATGGCAAGACGCTGGCCCGCTGGCGTCGTTCGTCTCTGAGAGGTCGATTCGCCAGCGACGACACCGTGGCGGAACTCGAACTGACCGACTACATCGATGACCCCCGGTCTCGACAGTTCGCCGTCAGCGACGACGAACGCTGGATGGTCTTCTGCGAGGCCCCCGGTGACGGAGCCAGGTTGTTGATCGTCAGGCTTCACGAACGTCCCCACCGAGGCACTTTGGTGGTCGGAGCCCCGGCACCGCCGCGGCCGGTCGTGGCCAAGATCGACAAGAAGAGGCTCAAGCCCAGGACCCCGGCTGCCAAGCTGGTGATCGATCCCAAGGCGGTGGCCAAGGCTGCCAAGGATGAGCCCAAACCGGCTCCCAAGCCGGTCAAGATTCTCGAACTCCCGCTGGCCGCCTATCGATCGGCCTGGTACGGCCTGCTGGCCAAACGCGACTACACCGCGGCGGCCAAGCACCTTGCCGCGGCTCGGAAGGACCCGAAGTTCACCAACTGGTCAGAGCAACTGGGATGGGATTCCGAGGAACTGTCATTGATCCATGCGTTCTGGAAGGACGTGCGGCGGGTTGTGGCCGCCATGAAGCCCGACGATCCGGTACGGATCGGCAGCGTCCGGCTGAAGTTCGTCAAGTTCGAGAACGACATGCTGGTGGCCCAGGGGAAGGCCAAGCCGGTCGTGAAGCCGCTGGCCACGATGGCCGCCAGTGACCTGGTGGGACTGGTTGAGCCGACCCTGGTCGCCGACGACAACCGCGGCCGGCTGCGACTGGGGGTCTTCCTGTACCGCGACCTGAGGGGCCGGGGCATCTCGGCGACACGGAGGCTGCGGCGAGCCGGCGAGGCTGGAGCCGAATTTCTGGACCGACGGGGCTTGAGGCTGCTGGCCGAGGCACGGGCCGAAATCGACCGGGGTCGGCCCGAGAGAGCTCTGCCGCTGCTGGCCACGATCGAGAAGTCCCACGCCAAGACCTCGGCGGCCGAACGGCTCGTGGAGGTGTGGGAACAACTGTACTCGCTAAAGAAATGGTCGCGGCAGGGATCGCGGCGGTGGCAGATCAACGGGGTGGCCTGGCGGGTGGCTCCGGGTCGGGCCGCCGGCAGCCTGGTGGTCTCGCCCCGCGAGATGGCACGATTCGAGTTGTCGCTGGAGTGGAAGACCGAGGGCGAGACGGGCCAGGGCGGCGTCTTCTTCCGTTACGGCGGAACCGGCAATCCGGTCGGCAGTTCGCTGAAGCTGCAGCTTTCGAGTGACGCGGGGGTTGCCGCCGACCAGTTTTCCACCGGGGCACTGTTCGGGGTCGCTCCGCCGGCGGTCAACCTGGCCAAGCCGACCGGTGAGTGGAACAGTCTGAAGCTGCGTGTCGACGGAGACGCGGTGAGGGTCGAGATCAACGGTCAGCAGGTGCTGATGACGACCGTGGCCGATCCCGATCTGCCCGCGGCCGGTCACGTAGCGCTGGACGGAATCGCCGGGGGAATCACCTATCGCCGTGTGCTGCTGGTGCCGCTGGCGAGTCGTTGACTTTCCGCCGGGGGCGAACTAGTTTGACCAGTCGCGGGTTGGCGGCCCACGGGTCGCCAGTGACGCGTTTGGTGATACGACAGAGATACCCAGCACAGAAGCAAAGAAGGAAGACCGATGGCCCGCCCCGTGACCCTGTTTACCGGCCAATGGGCCGACCTGCCGCTCGAGGACCTCTGCAAGAAGGCCGTGGAGTTCGGATACGACGGTCTCGAACTGGCCTGTTGGGGTGACCATTTCGAGGTGCGGCAGGCACTCGAAGACGACACCTATTGCTCGCGGAAGCGAGATCTGCTCGAGAAGCATGGCTTGCAGCTGTTCTCGATCTCCAACCACCTGGTCGGCCAGGCGGTGCTCGATCGCATCGACGAGCGTCACCAGGCGATCTTGCCCGATTACGTTTGGGACGACGGTGATCCCGACGGGGTCAACCAGCGGGCCTCCGACGAGATGAAGAACACGGCCCGGGCGGCGCAGAGGCTGGGGGTCGAGGTGGTCAACGGGTTCACCGGTTCGAGCATCTGGCACCTGATCTACGATTTTCCGCCGACTCCCGCGTCGATGATCGACGCGGGTTTCGACCTGTTGGCCGAACGCTGGAACCCGATTCTCGACGTGTTCCAGGAGTGCGGCGTGAAGTTCGGCCTGGAGGTGCACCCGACCGAGATTGCCTTCGACATCTACTCGGCCGAACGCTCGCTGCAGGCGCTGGACAACCGCGAGGAGTTCGGGTTCAACTTCGATCCCAGCCACCTGTTGTGGCAGGGGGTCGACCCGGTCGAGTTCATCCGCAGCTTCCCCGACCGGATCTATCACGTCCACATGAAGGATGTCTCGGTCACGCTCAACGGACGCACCGGCATTCTGACCAGCCACCTC
>Ga0310124_10001526_pt1 | contig 16126 bp, 12 predicted proteins | sample CB11b_AW_Bot5_MG_FD_203507 | JGI IMG/M metagenome (GOLD analysis project Ga0310124, IMG submission 203507) | Marine microbial communities from Western Arctic Ocean, Canada - CB11b_AW_Bot5 | ecosystem: Environmental > Aquatic > Marine > Oceanic | place: Canada: Western Arctic Ocean | collected... | reverse complement strand
TTGTTTCGCCTTGATCATTTCGGCCCGCATGTGGCTTTGCTCCTTGACGGCTGGCCGTAGACCAAAAAAGAGAAGCAAAATCACGGCGATAATCGTGCCGCCAAAAATCGCGAGAATATCCCTGCGATCCTTGCGTAAATTTACGTCCCGGCTCATTCAGGCTCCTTGTTAAGGGAGACGCGTGCCGGACCCGGCCCTCCGGGTTCAAGATCCGTATCCGGTCCCGGCATCAGCGTAATTCGAAGCGCAAACTTTGAAGTCCCCATCTCGGGCCAGTGCTCGTCGTGGTCAGAATCCTGACTGACCTTGTCATCCGGAAGAAGATCCGCGTCATATACCACCGGCTGGTCGCGCAGGATCGTTATGGTTTCCGCAAGGCCCCCCAGGCCATAGAGTTCTATCGCCGGCGTGAATCCTTCCACCACCACCTCCTTGAACGCAAAGGGAGAACCGGTCTCGGTTTCAGATGCCAGCGTAAACTGGGTAGCAATTTTGTCCTCCAGATTCTCTGCTGACGTATAATAGGTTTCCGCATCCGCGATCAGAGTGATCCAGTCGTCCCTATGCTTGGACAGCACCATGGCTTCGACCACATCCCTCATGGATCGTCCGTTAGCCACCGCGACCTGGAGCGGTTCAATCCGCGCTTCCAGCAATTCGTTTCCGGTTCGGAGCGCCTCCACCTGCTCCTCGAAGCGATGATACTCCCCCAGGCGTAACGCAGCCGCCTCGACATGAGACGAGAAACGCCCGGCGCTGATGTGCGCCGCGGCGGCAACGAGAAACGCTGTGCCCACGCAGGCGATCCCCCCAAGACTCCAATACCGCTTCTGCCAGCGCAGCGACATCGACTCCTTCCGAGCGGGGGGGAGAAGACTGAGGTTGAGCGCATTTTTCTTTACCCAGCTCAAGGCAAGACCGGTGGCGATCGCCATACGGTCCGATTCCGCGGCGCCGGAGGTGGGCAGGCTTCTCCAGCAGGATGTCGGCAATCCAACCATGCGTTCGATCCGCTCGGCAATGCCGGGTTCGCGGGCGCCGGGTCCGCATAAATGGACGGATCGAGGCTGGTCCTCGGGTGATGGGTACTGTGATGCGTGCAATGAAAGACAGTCTCGAACTTCGGCAACGAACCGTTCTTCGTCCACCGTCCGATGACCCTCGGCAATCGCGAAGCTGTCATGACCCACCGGATCCATGGTTACGTTTGCCGACACCAAAACCGTGTCTATGCGCCGTGCGAAGAAAAGCGCGGTACTGGTGCCAATGACGATCTCGCATTTTTCCAGGCCCAGCTCGATACATGCAAACGGTTCGGCCCCCGGATTCTGGCAATGGATCATCGCATTGTAGAGGGCCACCGGGGTCGGTACGAGATCCACAACCGGAAAGCCGCGCTGCATGGGTCCCCGCAGAAGGTGCTCTACCGTGTCCATTCTCGTCACTGCCAGCAGAAGGCTCGGCGCCGCGGGATCTCCCATGCGGGCGTGCTCCAGGATCGTGCCGTCCGGACCTGCGTCCGCGTATTGCTCCGCCTCCACGCTCACAATCTGCTGCTCCGAGCGGGGATCGTCGGGATCCATCTGCAGGGCTCTCAGCACCACAGAGTTTCCGGGCAGGCCCAGAATACAGGGCATGCTACCCCACCCGTTGCTATCCAGGAGTTCTTTGACTGCGGCGTGAATAGCGCCCGGGTCATCGGGAAGCTGGGTCCGTACGCTCGCCAATAGAATCGGCTCACCCAGACGGCGGGCGGCCAAAACCGCCCGCACCGAGTGGCGGCCTATATCCAGGCCCACAACCTGATGGTACCGAAGCATGCGGAATTATGGCCTGCCGCCCGTCAGGTAACAAGCCCCCCTGTCCGTCTCAACCCGTAGGTTGGGCTTCCAGCCCGAGCCGGAGCGGGAAACCGGTTATGGAAGGCGAATGAACGGAGCTTCTTCAAACCATTTACTTGCCCATGACCTTCCCTTGCGCATGCTCGGGCTGGAAGCCCAGGCTACGGCGCCGCAGTACGCGGAGGCACGGCGGAAAGCGGCACGAGGGACTCCCCGCTCTCGGATAAGACCGTGGCGGTCACGAATACCAGCAAATTTCTCGTTTCCTCCGTTACGTCCACCCGTTGGAACAGTTTTCCCAGGACGGGAATCTCCGCAAAATACGGCACTTTATGAATGGTTTCCTGCTTTATCGTGTCGATAAGCCCACCCATGACGACGGTATCGCCGCTACGCACAACCACCTTGGTTTGAATTTCACGACGGCTGATGATGGGCAGTTTGACGACAACCTGCTGGATTTCATTCACCCCGTTGGTGTTCGCGACATCCTGGTACGATAAGAAACCCTCCAGACGGCTCAGCGTCGGGGTGAGCATAAGATTGATGCTTTCCCGGTCCGCGCCGACACTGGGTACCGCTACCAGGGTGATGCCCAGTTCTTCCAGGCTCGGCTTGCCTTTCGGGACAAGGACGGTGACCGTAAACGCGCGCCGACTCTCATCAAGAAGAGAAAACGCCTGCGCGGCGAACTCTTCGTAGTACCTGAGATCTTCGCCGTTTCGGAACTTGGCGGGATTGTTGTTCAACGTGGTCATCCGGGGTACCGAGAGCGTCCTGCCTTTCCCTGAAATGTCGAGCGCATGCAGCACCGCGGTGAACATCGGCTCGGTAAGGATACCCTGGTAGGTCAAATTCAGCCCCTGGGTCGCGGTTCTTGGCACGCCCTCGCGAAATTCACCAAACGGGCCTTGCGGGCCGAGGTCCGTTTGCCCGCTGCTGTCTGATGTAAACGGCGCGAAATTCACGCCGTTACCGTCGCCAATTACGGTGCGGTTCAGCGCGGTCTCCTGGCCATCCTGTAGCACCGTTTTCGTGCTGGTTACCAAGGGTGAATCGAGAATCCATTCGATACCGATCTCCCGCAAATCAGCGACGGATGTTTCAACAAACCTTGCTTCGATAAATACCTGCGGCGGATTGATATCCACCGCCTTGAGGATCCGGTCGATCGTTTTCAGGTTTTCCCAGGTGTTGCGCACGAAAAGCGTATGGGTTGCGCGGTCCAGATGAACTCGCGCATTCTCGACCGGATCGGTAAACATTTCGATCAACGTTTCGACATACGTTTTGTTCGTAGAGAGGACTGTAGCCTTGCCGGATACGGCTCGCAAGTCTCCAAGCCCGTTGACCGTATTCGTGCCCCAGTCGCCGCCGTGCCACTGCAAGCCCTTCTGGAATTCGTAAATCCGGGTGTGAAGAGGCACTTGCTTGCCCTCTCCGGGCGTCGTCACCCACAACATGTTCTCCCCGACGTGAAAATCGACGCCCATGTTGCGGCTGATATAATCGAGGATTTCGCGCAGCGGGAGATTGTCGGCCTCGATATTTACCGTCTTGCCCACGCCGATGTCCTGATCCGCGATCATATTGATGTTCGTGTCTTTGGCCAGATAGTCGATGATGAGGGGAAGGTCCGCATTCTTCAGATGAATATCGACGGGCGTATCGAGCGCCACGGCCATCGGGCTGTTCTGATCCAGAAATCCGGCCAGGTCTTCCTTTTCAGAATAGCGAGGGAGCTTGTAGGTATCCGGAACGTCCCCGACCTGAAGCGCTTCCAGCACCATCTTGTTTCTCGCCAATTCCTCCCGCTCGAACGCATCCTCCCAACGCGCCTCGAGATGGGCCTGAATAATCCGCCGGCGCAACTCTTCCAGCCCTCGCGCGCTGGGGTAAGCATGTGCCAGGTCAACACATACGATTAATGCTTCCGCATACTCACCGGCCTGGTACAGCTCCTCCGCGCGTAGAATGAACGCCTGAACCTCCGCCGACGATTCGATTCCCGGGATTTCCGCGGGCGACGAATCCGGAGAAACGGTCCCGCACCCGCCGTAAGCGATCAGCAGTATGGACAGAATGAGCAGCCTGCACGAAATCACAAGCCAAGCGCTCGTGGCCGCCGGCACGATTCGTAACAAGTCCTGGCGAGACTGAGAGTCGGTTGCCATAAGTAAACGGCTGGACAAAATCCGGCCTGCTCTCGGCAGATAATTTGGACCGGCCCTGCGCTTTAGCTGCCGGGAATCGGCATGCCTCCTTATTTCAAACCGAGGGTCGTCCGGCGTCGTCTTGACACTTGATCTACACGTCCATAGGCTTGCGTAAAGGATGTCACTCCGTCAAGGCGCTTTTCTAATGAACAAATATAGCTTCCTCCCCGTATCGTTGATTCTGACCCTTCTCCACAGTCCTCCATCCATGGCGCAAAACGCTATGCGCGGTCCGGACGAAGCGGCATTTACAGTGCACGATTCGCCGGGAATAGGGCTTGGAGCGCGTTTCCAGTTTGAGCAGCGTGAATTCAAACTGAACGGCCAGCCGGAGGGCGTGAACAACCGTTTCGACGCCGATATCGCACAATTCTACGGGCGGGCGGGCGGAAATCCGGTTCCGTTTCTTCACCTGATTGGGGAAGCTGGGTACAGTTCGATCGATCTCGACACCGCGGACGGAGACGGCGGCTTCTCGTGGGCCCTTGGATTTCAGGCCGACATCCTGGACCGGGTCCTCGAGTCCTCTCCCGTCGTGGGCCACAAACGCGTCCTCAGTTTAGGCCTGGAAGGATGGATCCGCCAGGTTACCGCCGAATTCGGCGCGGACGATCTGGATTACAACGAGTTTCAGATCATGCCAACCTTGCGTTACACCCATAACCGACGAGGCGAGCCGCTGTCGCGGCCCTATCAGCCGACCGGGGTCACCGCGGAGCTGGGATTCGCCTATTCGTACGTCGACGGCGAACTTGGCTCCTCGGATTTCGAAGCTGAACAGGAATTTGGACTGCTTCTGGGAACCTCTTTTCGCCTTTGGCGCGGCTGGATGGCCGATTTACGAGGCATCATCTATGGAAACAGCGATTTCAGCCTGAGCTTCGGCCCGACCTACTTTTTCTAACCGTGGCACGGGCATCCGGATAATTACTCCTGCACGACGGTGGCGGTCGCCAGGGTTTAGGAGCTGTCCTTCAATTCCACGATATTCTGGCCGACCGCGCCCCCTTTTCGGGTGTAGTTGACGGCTGATTTGTCCGAATTGGATAAGGACCCAAGGTTCGGATCGATGATGGACCAGGAATAGGGGGGGGGCTCCACCCACGGCCGTGAACTGGACGACCTGGTTGGATTCGGTCATTACGACCCGTTCGGGCGTGATAAAAAGTCATTCCACGTCGCCGGACTGCGACACAACTGCCCGGGCCACTCGACCGATGGCGTCCGTACAGGTAATCTCATTGGCGCCTTTTGAGGAACCGGCTCGGTTATAATTCGCGATCCGCCCGGTGGTCTCGGTAATGGACCCGATCGCAGGGTCACCCACCGCCCACTTCATGGGTTCATCGCCGCCAGCCACGGAAAAAGTCGCAACAGATTGCCCTGTTCGCAGCGTGATCGACTTCGGCGTGATAAAAAAATCACCGGGTCCACCGGGCACTCCCGGCGAGCTGCTGTCGCAGCCCGGCCCCAAGGTAAAACCTACCAGGCCAAGAAGAATGACAGCGAAACCGAAGAGAAGGCGTCCATCTCCGGACCGAACGGAATGATGCTGATATTTCACAGTGGCAGATCGGAAGCGCATGAACCTGACGTTCCCCTGAAAATACGGCGCAATTACGATCCGTCAAGCCTGACGACGCGGCGAGATTGCATTTCTGGTTCCCAGCATTCTAAATGTTCGAATCAGGGCGCGAAACAAAGCCGAAATGTTCATGAGATGATTAGAGTAGCAACTACGGTACTATGTGGGTTCGTCTGTTGCTCCGCGGCGGCGGAACCTCCCCGTTTCATCAAAAACTGGGACCCGGTATTTCGTGGGATCGAATATGCGGAACTCAGCGCCACCACCCCCAGGACCATGGTCGGCTGTGCGCTCCGGATAAATTTGCGCGATCCGCCCGTCTCGTTCCTGGTTACACCTTCGAACGGGGACGAACCGGGTGAAACTGACGGGTTGAAAACCAGCACCTTTCTCGCGAAATACAAATGCCGGGCTGCAATCAATGCAGCACCCTATGACATCGTCCACGAACAGGAGGGAAAGCCCGTGGACGTCGTGAGCCTGAATATTTCGCGTGGGGAATTGATTTCGGCGGAAACAGGTTGGTACGGCGGACTGATGATGACGCGGGACAAGAAGATCCGAATCTCCTGGCCTCCGCTGGACACCAACGGGGTGTTTCACGCGCTGGCGGGATTCCAGGTTGTCCTCAAAGATGGGGAAAATACCGGCGTGGACAAGGCCATTCATCCACGCACCGCGGTCGGCGTTTCGAAGGATGGAAACACTTTCTACTGGCTGGTAATCGACGGCCGGCAGCCGGACTACAGCGAAGGCGCCACCACGCGGGATGTCGGCATCTGGCTTGCCGGTCTAGGCGCCTGGGAAGGCCTCAATCTTGACGGAGGCGGCAGCACGACCATGGTGCTGCAACAACCGGACGGAAGTGCCCGCGTCATGAATCGGCCCATACACAAAGGAGTTCCCGGCACCGAGCGGATCAACGGGAGTCACCTGGGCGTCTTCGCCGATGCTTTGGCGGAGACGGATCGAGAGGCCGGGAAAAGCCGGTAGTCGCGGAACGCCCCCACCGAGCTTGCTCTGCGGGGGCGTTGGAGTCACCTCAGTTCGCGAAGAGTTTCCTGGGCATCAAAAATCAGTGACACAAGTGTTTCGCCGGATTCGCAAAAGTTCTCCTCCCCCCAGAGATTCCGCAACCGTTCGGTTAGCTCGTTTTTTCCGAACTGGTCCGGCGGGTCATCCGTCCAGGCGCGGACCGCGGCCGCTGCAGCCACCGCAAGATTCCGCGGCTCCTTTCCGGCGGCAAGTGCGAGCCTCATCGGCCCGACGATCCGGTCCTCGTACCCCAATTTGCGCGCCGGATCGCGCGTGGCGCGCGCCACGGCGTCGGCTAAGAACGGATTGGCAATGCGCTCGAGTATATCGGCAACGTTTTCGCGGTACCCCTCGGCGGTAAACAATGGGTCACCTGTCTGACTAAACTTCGCCACCAGCGGAGGGCCAACCTCCTCTAACAATGCATTCCGCGCGATTTCCAGAACCCGGGGGCGATCAAGCACCTGGGGAAGCTGGGTGAGTCCGATATGCATTCCTATGTAGCCGATCAGAGCGTGCACTGCGTTGTGGCCGAAAAGCTTCGCCTCTTCGAACGGGTACAGATCTTCCTTCTCTATGAATGATCGGATACCCGGTTCGATGCCCTCCGACGAGACACGCTGCGTCATGATCGTTTCAAACGCCTCGACCAGGTACGCCCGATCCAGTCCCGGCGCGAGTGGAACCAGGTTCATGGATCTGATCTCCGCGGGATCCGAAACGATGCGGGACATCTTGCTAAGCACGGTGTTTACGAATCGGCAGGGCCGGCCCGGAGCTCTTCCCGCCGCACTCTCCACGGTCGATTGAAGGGTCTGAGCAGCGCGAATATGATTTTCAGCGGCGTACACGACGGTTGCGGATGCGCGGTCCGTCGCGAGACCTGCCGCGAGCCGATTGGCGACGGAATGGTTGCCGCCCGCAGCATACAGAGTAACCGAGGGCAGCGCGGTGACCAAATCGGTACCGCGTTCAAGGCAGTCCGTGAGCCGGGTCGCGTCCCCGTCTTGTGCCGGATCCAGCAGAACGACATCGGTGACTTCCTCGATTTCCACGCTGCTCGAGGTTGCCACATTCAGAGAGTAGCGGTTTCCATTCGAACGTACGGCATCCACCAGGACCGGATCAATTTCAGCGACCACGATCTCCGAAAACGTTCCTGCACGAGAGGCGTCACGCGTGAAAATGGAGGCCTGGATGGGGCCGAACCCGAAGCCGGCAAACACGTGATCCTGGTTCATCTCAGGTGACGTCCCGCCCATCAAGAACGGACATCAGTTCCTCCAACGAGGCGAGATCGTCTTGATGCCGAACCGCGCGTAGCAAAGATTCATAGGGGCGGATGTTTTTGTACCGGTCATCCAGAGGCGCGGTCACATACAGGGAGGCCACAAGGCTCCCCATCTGGATCGCTTCCGTAACCTTCAGAGATCCATCCCGGAATGCAGACACGTTTCGGGCAATATAGCTGACGAGTCCGGCGCGGAACGAATCTCCGGCCCCCGTCAAAGCCGCGGCATCACCGAGCATGAAACGTGAGCTCACCACGTGAGGCCCGTCTACCTCGCCGCCGGGTCTGATTAGGCAAGCACTGGCGCCGCGGCGGTGGGTTACGCCGAAGAGTTGGGGGCGGGTTCCCGCCGAAAACCGGGACGACACGCGATCAAGATAAAGACAAAGCGCCTCTTCTTCCGACAGTGCGGACCAGTCGCGAGGTCCCTCCAATGTATTAAGAATCATCTTTGCTTCGTCGGAGGAGGTGAAAAACAGGTCCAACTCCGGGAGAAGCGGTTCGAGCAAATGATATTCCTCGACCGGCGAACCTTGGGCGATTAGCTCCGCCGGATTCTCGGTAAGGGTGTGGCTGTCGGCAATGGTGACGCAGCCGCGGCTTCGGCACCAGGCAATGAACTCGGCGAGATCGCGGCCGCCGTTCGCATCCCCCCGCGTCGATAACCCGGAGTACATGTAGTAGACGACCGTAGGATTCAACCTCTCGACATGCGGCCGGTAGCGGGCAAAATCGAAATCGTCATTGGCATTGGCGAAATAGACGATACCACCCCGCTCATCGCCCGGCGCATCGTAGATAAAGGTGACTGCGGTGGGGATATCCGGATGCTCGTACACCGACGACATATCGACACCCGCGCGCTCCACGATATCGTAGAAAGCGCGGCCGGCCGCATCCAGCCCTCCACTTGTACCGGCGCCAAGATTCGCACCCGCGGCGACTGTAAGGCCTGCGCGGGATATCAATGGGGCGGAATTCCCGATACCGCCGGCGCAGGTCGGACCCTGCTCTATCCACTGCCGGATCTGCTCCTGCGTGAAATCCTGCATGTCGGAATGGCTGCCCTTGACCATGCCGCCGGGTTCTACGTGATTATGCGTGAAGTCGAATTCGCGGCTCCAAATATCCATCACCGCAGTATTGAGAAACAGGACGTCCACCGGCACTTTTGCTCGCTCCCTCTGACGAAAATTCCTGCCTTGAGGAAATCAGATTCCTCCAGAATTGTAAAGGTGAACGAGGCTGAGCTGACGCTCCTTGAGAGCCGGGCAGGGGGGAGGGTATGGATTTATCCATTGCCGCAAGGTGAAAAATTTGGTCATGGTAGGGTATTCCAAATTAGACAGTAGCGAACGCGTAGCAGCGAAGGACACACCGCCGGGGATTGGCCTCAGCCCGTGTTTTCGCCGATTTCTCATGCAAGAGGCCAACATACATCACCTGTTTATCTCTACCGGGCACAACTATCTCGGGCACCACGGGAAAGAGCCCGGCGCCCATCCGATGGAAGAGGTGAACTCGGTGCAATGCGTGGCGGGTAAAGGAATTTTCGGAGACCGGTTCTTCGCGTTCAAAGAGGATTTTAAAGGGCAAATCACCTTTTTCGATTTCGCGGTCTTTAGGTTGTTGAAAGCCCGGTATCCCGAGGTAACGATTCTTCCCTCCGCGGTGCGCCGCAACGTTCTCGTCGAGGGTCTGGATTTGAATGCGTTGACGAGCGGGGAATTCGAGCTGCAGGGGGTTCGATTTTCGGGGTCGCAGGAGTGCGCGCCCTGCTATTGGATGGATCGCGCGGTGGGTGAGGGCGCGGAGGCGTTCCTGGCCCGGCGCGGCGGCCTGCGCGCGCGCATTCTTACGGACGGAATCCTCACCGTCGGGCCGGCGAGCTTCGAGGATCTGAGTGGGGTGTAGCCAGGATGTCTTGAATTTGCGGGCCAGAGTATTCAAAGAATTTCGAATTTCGAAGGTACTTGGACATTCGATATTGGACATTTCCCTGAGACCTAAAAACTAAGCCCATCCCTCACCCCTGTCGAACATTCTCCGGGTTCGAGTACACCGTCGCTCTTTGCCCCCGGCAAAACCCTAGCACCGACATCCCGCATTGCTCCGCCATCTGAACCGCCAGGGAGGACGGTGCCGATACCGCTGCAAGATACGGAATTCCGGCTCGAAATGCTTTTGAAACGATTTCGAATGAGATGCGCCCGCTGACGAATAGAACGTCGGCAGCCGCCAGCTGTTTCTGATCCAGAAGAAATCCGATCGCCTTGTCCACCGCGTTGTGCCTGCCCACGTCTTCGAACAACACGAGAAACTTTCCCTCGTGCGTAAACAACGCGGCGGCATGGCAGCCTCCCGTATGATCGAATGAGGATTGATCTGTCCGCATTCGTTCCGCCATCGCAGGCAGCCGGCTCGCGTCCAGAGCTCGTTCCGGCTGCAACGGTTCCCCGTCAACGCGGATGTCATCCAGTTCCCGCTTCCCGCAAATCCCGCAGGACGCATTGGAGAGAAGCGATCGCTTTTCCAGTAACTGGTCACAAACGAAAATCGGGGGGACCTGGATCTCGGCAATGGTATTTCCCGGGTTCTTCGGATCTTCGTGCGATTCGAATTCATACCCCAGCCCGCCCGGCGTCACCACGCCCTCAGTGAACAGCAGGCCCTTGACGAGAAACGGATCGTCCCCGGGAGTGCGCATCGTAATCGTGAACGGTTTGCCGTTGATATTAATCTGAATCGGCTCTTCAACGGAAAGCCAGTCGCGAACTTTCTCCAATTCGCCCCCGTCAAAACGAACGCCATCGAACTGTCTCCTTGCGGTCATGGTTCGATAATAGCAATTGGGAGCATTCAGTAAGAAGGATATTCCGTGGCACGGAAGAGGCTCCGCGGAAAGCGCTTCGGTATTGCACCGGAATGCTCGCATCCGATACCCTGTACGGGAACGCCATGAAAATCCGAACCATCCGTTTTTCTGCGCTGACTCTTGCCTTGATCGGAGGAGCGTTCACCGCAATTGCCCAGGACAACTGGCCGTCCTTTCGCGGCCCGTTCGCGCGCGGATTCGCGGAAGGGATTGAGACGCCTGACACATGGGACATCGACACCAGGCATAACATCCGGTGGATAACGCCCATTCCGGGCCTCGGTCATTCCAGCCCGATCGTGTGGGGGAACCGTATTTACGTGACTACCGCCGAGAGCGACAGTCCGGATCCCGAACTGCGTGTCGGCATCTACGGGGACATCGCGCCGGTCAAGGAAGAGGTGATACACCGGTGGCATCTCCTTTGCATCGACAAGGGCAACGGCAACATCCTCTGGGATGCGGTGGAGCATCAGGCTGTCCCTTCCGTCCACCGGCACCCGAAGGCATCGCATGCGAATTCGACACCGGCGACGGACGGGACCTACATCGTCGCCATCCTGGGCTCCGAGGGCTTGTTTTGTTTCGACATGTCCGGAGAGCTGGTGTGGGAAAAAAAACTTGGCGCACTCGATGCCGGATTCTGGGAAGTTCGGGATGCCCAGTGGGGATACGGCAGCTCCCCGGTCGTTCATGACGGAAAGGTTGTCGTCCAGTGCGACGTTTTAAGCCAGTCCTTCCTGGCGGCGTACCGCCTGGAGGACGGGAAAAGGCTGTGGCGAAAAAATCGGGGTGACGAGCCAACCTGGGGAACGCCGACGATTCACAAGGGACCCCGACGCACGCAGGTCATCGTGAACGGCTGGAAGCGTATCGGGGGGTACAACCTGAAAAACGGTCGCTCGATCTGGCGCTTGCGCGGCGGAGGCGACATCCCCATTCCTACGCCGGTGGTGAGTCATGGACTGATTTTTATCACGAACGCGCACGGCGGGAACTCCCCCCTCTATGCAATCCGCTCCAACGCAAGAGGGGACATCACGCGGGAAATCGGGTCCTCAAAAACCAGGTTCCTCGCGTGGCATGTTCCTACCAACGGCGCCTACATTCAGACACCGCTCATCTATCGCGACTGTGTTTACAGCAGCAAGGACAACGGCGTGCTGAAATGTTACGACGTCGCTTCCGGCGAAGAATATTATGAAGAGCGGCTTGGCGAAGGGCAGACCGGTTTCAGTCCATCTCCCGTCGCGTCAAGCGGCAAGGTTTACTTTACCTCGGAAAATGGCGATGTCCTTGTACTCCGTAGCGGCCCCGAGTTCGAGGTCATAGCGACCAACTCCCTGGGAGAAATTTGCATGGCCACACCCGCGATCTCCGAGGGAATGCTGATCGTGAGAGCAAGAAGCAACCTCTTCGGAATCGCGGAGTCGTCGGAAGACATCGATCCGTAGTAGCACACCCAACCGGAGCCAAAGCAACGTGGCACGGCGGCTCCGCCCCGTGTCTGCGCAAGAAAAGAGGAAAGGAAGGCCCCGATGTGAGCCTGCCCACTTCGGGCTCATATTTCTCTATCTCCTTGTTCCGTGCGGCCTCCGGCCGCGGTTTTCGGTGCTCGGGCCGGAGTTTGCAGAGGTGACTGAGTTGTACTCAGAAACAAGACACGGGGTTCTCGTGTCTGCACCAGAATAGAGGAAAGAAGGGCCCAAGGAGAGCTTGCTCATTTCGATCTCAAACTGTCCTCTGTCCTTGGTCCGAACCGATTGCTTTGCTAGACAAACGTATGGTCAACCACTCAAATCGTCCTCAATGGGCCACGGGCCCCCGGCTCCTAAAGCTTGGGGAAACGATCAAGTTTCGGTTCCAGGTGCCTGAAAATGTCTCGGCCGGAGCATTGCGCGTATTCCCGCGTTACCTGGAGGTCGCCGATTCCGCCGATGAGTTTGCTGCCGGGGGGAGTCTTGAATGGATCGAGAATCTGCCGGCGAAAACGATCGAGTTCGATGTGTCGGGAGGCGAAGCCACCGTGGAGTACAGCCCCGGGGAGCCGGGTAGTTACCTGGCGCAATGGCGCGTCGGGGAAGAGACCCTATCCCGGTATTTTGCCGTCGTGGAGGACGACTGGATCGTTTTGCGGTTCAGTACATTCTGTGACCCGGAATGTGAACCGACGCTTCATGCCACCGGAATTCCAATAGACAATCGCCTGCCCGTTTCGCAATTCGAAGCGGACGATCCCCTGTTTCAGAAACTCCTCTCTCATCATCGTCTTTTCGGAGATACGATCGTGCCCGAGCTCCCGGATGCCAACGCGTGGCGGATGACCCATGCACAACGGGTGAAACTATACGGGGACCTGCTGGCGAAAGCCCGGGCTGCAATGCCGTTCCCGGACGACATTCGCTCCGCCCGGGTGGAAATGCTTCATGACCTGGATCCGGGGTACACGAAAGCCCTGGCGGAACTGGGCATCGCGGACCATTGTGGACTGATCGAAGGAAACGCGAAACCGTGGTTGGGGATGCCCGAGTTTCCGTATTTCTCCTCCAATCTCGATTGTCGCAAGGCGAGACAGGAAAAAGGAGGGCCTGTCGTCGCACATCAGTACGATTTTTGCGGCGGATGGCATTTCCTGGGTCCGGCGAGTTGGCACTACAAAGCGGGGGAAGGAGACTGGGCCACGGCCGAGAGCTGCCTGTTGCATGGATTGGAGGAGTTCCGGAACCTGTCCGCCATGAGCGGACACCCTGCATTCGTCATGCCGCTTTACGACGGGGTATGCGATCCCATCTTCCCGAAGCTGCGTTTTGAATGCAATATGAGCGAGGGCCACGGAAAGCAGGAGCCGGGGACACCTTTGTCCTTGCCGCAGTTTGTGCAGCGGTACCAGCAGTTCATGGCGTTTGAAGCGCCGAAGCGATTCAAGGTCGCGTACGCGTTGTCCATGGACATCGCTGACTTTTATCGCCGCCACTACGAGACGACGCCCCGAACCCTGTTCGTAAGCAAGACGGACCATATTGACCACGACATGTGGTGGCAACCCCACTGGGGCAACGACCGCAACCTCGTAACCCGGGAACGTCTGCCGTGGGAAACCCGTACATCCACCATTCTGGCGCAACGCCAGGGACGGTATTTCAAAGATCCGTTGTCCTTCGAATTTCTTTTGATGGAAGACGAGCATCGTTCGATGCGTTTCGAGCGGGAGTGTCCTAACCCCATCTGGTATTTCGACTACACGAAACCAACGTGCATCCTGGATCAGGAGGGCCTGAACACAGGAAGTTCCATTTCGCACACCCACACTCCGGACGTCGAAGTCGTCCGGTCCGGGTGGCGCCACGATGGAGACTCATGGACCATCCATCTTCAGATGATAACGGAAGCAACGTTTCCCGACTACGTGATCGTCCTGTGGGGTCTGCCTGTTTCGACCGAGAACGGCCCGCCCAGCATACAAACGAACGCCATCGAACATCACTTGGCCTGGAACCGGGACCACGAATACCATTTGGTCCTGGTGTTCGAATTAAAGCCGGATTCCGAGATCACCGTGAACGTGAGGGAGTCTTCCACGCGTGCTCCATGAAGTGAACATGAAGAGCGCGGCTACCGCAGCGCTTTGGCGTGGTGGGCGAAATGGTCTTCCATGAAGGAGGCGATGAAGTAGTAGCTGTGATCATAGCCCGGCTGCATCCGAACCGTCACGGCCTGACCCGCCGCCTTGCAGGCCTCTTCGAACAGGTGCGGCTTGAGCTGTTCCTCCAGGAAATTGTCCGCATCGCCCTGGTCGATAAGGATGGGTAGCTGCTCGGAGGCATTTCCCACCAGGAGGGTCGCATCATAATCCTCCCACGCGGAGCGATCATCCCCGAGGTAGGCGGTAAGCGCCTTCTCACCCCATGGCACTTGTGTCGGTGCGACAATCGGCGAAAACGCCGACACGGATTTATATCGCCCCGGGTTCTTCAGAGCGATCGTCAACGCACCGTGCCCACCCATGGAGTGTCCGAAGATTCCTTGCCGCGACATATCCGCGGGAAAATTCGCTTCGATGACACTCGGCAACTCACTCACAATGTATTCGTACATATGAAAATGAGTCGCCCACGGCGCCTGGGTCGCATTGAGATAAAATCCCGCGCCCTGTCCGAGGTCATAGGCGTCATCATTCGGAACACCGTCGCCGCGCGGGCTGGTGTCGGGCGCGATCACGATCAGGTTGTGCGCCGCGGCATATTTCTGTGCGCCGGCTTTGGTGGTGAAATTCTCGGCAGTGCAGGTCAGACCGGACAGCCACCATACCACCGGCAACGGGTCCCGGGCGGAGGCGCCTCCCGGCAGGAACACGGAAAACTCCATGTCGCAGGAACAGGTCCCGGATGAATGGGTGTAGTACGAAACCCGGCCACCAAACATGCCGGTGTCGCTCTTGCGCTCTATGGTCGTAGTGGACATTTTATGGGCACCTGAAATTACAGCCGTCCGTTCCACCGGTCACGGAACCGTTGTGTGATCCACAGGCAGACTTCCCAGATGTCCGCATGCGGCTCCCCGGTCTTCGGATCCGCCGGCTGATAGGTGAACGGCCCGAACTCGGGATTGATGGTGAGCCAGGGACGCCCCTCGGCTTTGCAATTCCCGATCACCCGGTCCCACCAGCCTTCAAAGCGCTCCGTCCACTCCAGGAACGGCGGGAGGCGGGGGTCCGGCACCTGCGGTGCATGCATCCAGCCAACTCGCGCATGAATGTGACGAGTCCGCTCAATACAAATATCCATCATCTGTTTGTAGGCATCCATGTGCTCCATGGTGCCTTCGGCCACACAGGTAAAGTGGCTGAAGTCCGCGCAGATAAACATCTCCGGAATTGCCTCCAGGTAGCGTTGCGTGGCCCATGCGGAATACAGTGTGCGGGTCCGGTGCGTTTCGTACACTACCTCGCATTCCACTTCACCGGCCATATCCATCACGTTCTTAAAAAACTTCACTCCGCGGTCGAATTCGAAATAATCGCGGCCTGGATGACAGTTGATGAGAATGGGCCGCGTCTTCTTGATGTCATCGAGCTGATCCCGAAACGCCTGTTCGTCATCGCAGAACATCATGGCGACGTAGTCCAGCCCGAGCTCGCCGGTGAGGTCCCCGAACGCGTCAGGATCCATCCCGACGTTCGCGCACTCGATGCCGTCGTACCCGGCGGCGGCGTATTTCCGCAACCGATCGGGCATTTCGCCGAGGTACTCCATACCCCAGTCGCACTTCAAAAGCTTCAATTCC
>Ga0310124_10001525_pt1 | contig 16152 bp, 8 predicted proteins | sample CB11b_AW_Bot5_MG_FD_203507 | JGI IMG/M metagenome (GOLD analysis project Ga0310124, IMG submission 203507) | Marine microbial communities from Western Arctic Ocean, Canada - CB11b_AW_Bot5 | ecosystem: Environmental > Aquatic > Marine > Oceanic | place: Canada: Western Arctic Ocean | collected... | reverse complement strand
ACGGTGCGAGAGATGTTCGAGTTGATGTACGAGGCGAAGGGTGTGGGGCTGGCTGCCAACCAGGTCGCGTTGCCCTTTCGGTTCTTCATCATGAACATCAGCGGCGACGCCGACCTTGCCGACGAGGAGCACGTGTTCTTCAACCCCGAACTCTCGGGCCAGGCCGGATCGGTCGAGGGTGAGGAGGGTTGCCTGAGCGTGCCGGAGTTGTACGGTCAGGTGAAGCGATCCGAGAGGATCACGATCGAGGCTTACGATCTGAACGGGCAGGGCTTCGCCATGGACCTCGACGAATTGCCCGCTCGAGTGGTGCAGCACGAGACGGATCACCTGGACGGAGTGATGTTCTTTGACCGGATGAACGACCTCGACCGCCAGGCGATCGAGCCCCAGATCGATGAATTCGTGACGGTGTTCCGGCACGGCCAGTCGACCGGCGAGATTCCTGCCGACTCGTCATTGACCGGGCAACTCGAAAACCTGGCCCGAGACGGGCTTGGGAGGTGAGGTGACACTGAAGCTGCTGCTGATGGGTACCGGCGAGTTCGCCCACCCCACGTTTGCCGCGTTGGCCGACGGCCCGCATCGGGTGGTCGGCCTGGTCACTCAACCGGACCGCAGCGGTGCCGGCCAGCACGACCACCGTCATCCTCTGGAAGCGATCAAGTCGACGTGCAGCGAGCGAGGCATCCCGGTGCTGCAGCCGGCCCGGGTCAATAGTCCCGAGGCGATCGCTGAGATCTCAGGGTTGTCTCCGGACCTGGCGGTGGTGGCCGCCTATGGTCAGATCCTGCGACCCGAGCTGATCGCGGTGCCGAGGCTGGGGGCGATCAACCTGCACGCCTCGCTGCTGCCTCGTCACCGCGGTGCGACTCCGATCCACCACGCGATCCTCGCCGGCGATACCCGGACCGGGGTCAGCGTGTTCCAGATCGAGCCGGCCGTCGACACCGGTCCGGTGCTGGGCATGCTGGAGACCGGGATCGAACCGGCTGAGACGACCGGGGACTTGCACGATCGGCTGTCCGAACTGGCCGTGGGACTGGCCATCGATGTCATCGACGCTCTGGACCAGGGCACCTCGGCCCCGTTGGTCCAAGACGAGACCGATGCGACATCTGCGCCGCGGCTGAGGAAAGCGGATGCCGAGATCGACTGGTCGGACGACTCGGCGGCGATCGACCGACATGTGCGGGCGATGCTGCCGTGGCCCAAGCCGTTCACCTTCCTGCACCAGGCCGATCAGCCCCCGCGTCGGCTGATCATCCAGTCGGTACAGGCGGGTCCCGAGTGGGCCCCGGCGGCTGCCGGCGAGGTGGTTGTGGGCGAGGGCATCGAGGGGCTGGTGATCGCGTGTGGTGGTGGGACAGTGCGGGTCAGCAGGCTGCAGCCGGAGGGTCGGAGGTCGATGGAATCGGGCGAATTTCTGAGAGGCACGGGGGGACTCGAGGGGGCTCGATTCGGGCCGATCCCGGGACCTCACAGCGGCTGAATCCGTCTTGCCCGGTGGAGGTCTTTCTGAGACCATCCGCGACCCTCACTCGGCACGATCCGCCGAGTGTCCTTCCCGCCCGGCACCCAGGCCTCGACTTGCCCCATGCGCCGAATCACGACGCTCCTGTTCGGCATGGTGCTCGGCGGCGGTCTTGTCTTCTCGGCTCACCACTACCACCTGGTCCGAACCGGAAAGCAATTCCTGCTGATTCCCAAGATCGAGGTGTCTCTGGTTGATCCTTACGTGGATGTCCGCGACTGGCACCTGGACGATTGGGAAGATCACCCCGAGTTGCTGGCGGCGATGAAGGACCATGGTCACGGCGACCTGTTGCCCGAGACGCGTTCCGGTGATCCGCGAAGCGAGCGCACCGATGGGTTGGACGAAGACGATACAGCTGATCACCTGGGCCCGATTCCCGAGCGTCTGATCCCCGGCGGACTGATGCCTCGAAGCGGAGCCAACGACGACGCAGCGACACGGCGCCGCTAGCCGCCTGACCCCGTTTCCCGATCCCACCCCCTCGGATCTCTTGTCCCCGACGATGTCTTCGACCTTCGACTTGCAACCTGCCGGCGTCCTGCAGCGAACCGGTGGCGGCTCATTTGCCTGGGACGTTGATCCCGCGGTGAAGGATGTCCTGTTCGAGTCGGGTGTGCCGGCAGACTCCGACGCGTTGCCCCTGGATCGTTGGCAGTCTGAGGGTCGACTGCAAGTGGTCAAAACCGGGGGGCACCGCACGGTGTACCGTCTTGCCCTGGGCAGCGGTGAACCGGGCGACGAGACGCGTGGAGAGTTGTACATCAAGCGATACCGAGCCACCGACTGGAAGGCCAGTTTGCGTCGCGTGTTGCGCGGTCCGACGTCCCGTCGTGAATACCGCTCGATGCAGAAGGCGGCCAGGTTGGGTCTGCCGCTGGCCGAGGTGGTTGCTGTGGGGGGGCCGCTGTGGCCCGGCCACGACCAGGACAGCTGGCTGGTCACCGTTGGCGTGCCGGGCTCACGGCCGCTGGATGAATTGCTGGAGGAAACCGAATCGGGCTTGAGTCGAAGTGAACGGCGTGAGCTGGCTGGCCAGGCGGCCGAGATCATCGCGAAGCTGCACGACGGGGGACTCTGGCACGGCGACCTGCACGCCGGGAACTTCCTGGTCCAGCAATCCGACGCCGGCCCGTCTCGACTTGTGCTGATCGACCTGTACCCGGTTGCCAGCCGCCGTCCGACCACCTCGAGGCGATTGGCCGGCCTGGCCCGGCTTGCCGCGTCGCTGGGGTCGAATGTGACTCCATCGGAGCGTTGGTTGTTCCTGGAGCGTTATCTCGAGTGTTCCGAGTCGGTCGAACTGGATGCGTCGGGTCGTCGCGAGTGGGCTGCGGCGTGGCGAGTGCTGTTTTGTCGTCGTCGCGAGAGCACGTGGCGCAGGCTGGACCGGCACTGGTCTCGAGGCAACCGCAGGCTGTTGATCGCCGATTCGGAGCGAGCGGCGTGCCGCGGCCTGGCGTTCCTGGGCCGCCGGCAACTGGAACATCTCCGCGATCGACTCGCGGCAGTGCCTCCCCCGGTGGGCACCTGCGTGCCGCTGGCGACCGGTCGCGGTGCGGTGATGACTCGCGTGCTGCGATTCGACCGGGAGACCGAGGGCGAGTCGGCTCGAGAGGCGTGGGAACTGGGACATGCGTTGTGGCGACGCGGCCTGCCGGTGGCCCGTCCCTGGCTATTTGTCGAGACGGACCGTTGCGGAGTACTGGCCGTCCCGGTGCCCGAGCAGGCGGTGCCACTTTCGGAGTGGTCCGACCGCGAGTCGGTTACTCGCGACGTCGACCTGTTGATGGAACGCATCACCCGGGCCGGCGTGTCGATCGACGACCTGGGCAATGACCAGTTGCTGGTCGACCCGAGCAACCCCGACCGGCCGTTGTTGCTGTTGCCGACCTGGACAGGACGTTCGGCGAACCGCCGGGTGCCGGGACCTCGTGCGGCGATTTGGCTGCTGGCGTTGTCTCTGCTGGGGGCCGGCTGCCTGCCGCAGCCGCAACGGGTCGATCCTCCGGTGCGGCATTCGGTCCAGTCGGATCGCTTCACACTGCTCAGCGATGTGCCCCTGAGGAAGGACCACTGGCTGATCGTCGATCTCGAGGGTCTGGAACGGGAGATCGTTGGCGGACTGGCGTTGCCCGAGCCGACACGGGAGGTGGTTGTGCACGTGTTTGCCAGCCGCCGCGAGTACGAGTCGTTCATTGCGACGACGTATCCGCAGTTGCCCAACCGGCGTGCGTATTTTGTGGGAACCCCCAAGAAGCTGGCCGTCTACACGTTCTGGGGCGACCGGATCCAGGAGGATCTTCGCCACGAGTTCACTCACGGGATCCTCCACTCATCTCTGAAGCACGTACCGTTGTGGCTGGACGAGGGGTTGGCCGAGTACTACGAGGTGGTGGGTCCGAAGCCTGGTGGGATCAACACCGAGTATGCCGATCGGCTGGCCGCCGCGGTGGCCAACGGCTGGCGTCCTGAATTGGCTCGCCTGGAACAACTCGAGCATGTCGCGGACATGCAGCGGGTGGACTACGAACAGGCCTGGGCCTGGGTACATTTCCTGCTGCACGGGCACCCCAGGGGTCCGGAGGTGCTGCGAGGGTACCTGGGCGAGTTGGGTCGGCGCCGGTACGTGGGGTCGTTGGGTTCGAGGATCCGTGAGGCGATCCCGGATGCCGACGAGCGGCTGGTGGCCTACGTGGCGGATCTGCCGACGCTGGCGCGCCCGCGAATAGGGGCGGGGACTGGCTCCGCAGCTGGCTTCGGCAGCGTAGGTGCCAGGGGCAGCTCTGGAGCCAGTCCCTGGCCTGGGGGTTATTCTCTGGGTCGTCCGCCTCGTCGGGGCCGGATGCTGTCGGAGGCGGGCATCTGGGCGACGGTCACCTTGACGGTCTGGTTTTTGCCGCCGCGTCGGATCTTGACCGGGTAGGTCTTTCCCACCTCGAGTCGTTCGACGATCGACTGCAGCTTGCGTGGCCCGTCGATCGCCTTGCCATCGAAGTGCTGGATGATGTCCTGGGGTACGAGTCCGGACTTGGCGGCCGGGGAGTTCTGCATCACCTCACCGATGATCGCCCCGGCTCCGATCTTGATCTTGAACTGCCGGGCCAGTTGTGCGTCGATCGGTCGCACGGCGACCCCCAGCCAGGCTCGCTTGACCTCTCCGTCGCGGATCAGTTGATTGCTGACCCAGCGGACCATGTTGACCGGCACGGCGAATCCGACGCCGGCCGAGCTGCGGGAATTGGTGGCGATGGCGGTGTTCATGCCGATCATGCGACCGCCCATGTCCACCAGGGGCCCCCCGCTGTTGCCGGGGTTGATCGCCGCATCGGTTTGCAGGAAATCTTCTCGCTCGGCAATCCCCGGCCCACGCCCCTTGGCGCTGATGATGCCGGCTGTGACCGAGAGATCGAGGCCGAAGGGGCTGCCGAAGGCAAGCACCCAGTCACCGACCTGCACCGGGTCGCTGTCTCCGAGTTTCAAGGCCTGCAGCGGACCGGCTCCTTCGATCTTCACGATCGCCACGTCGGTCCGCGGGTCACCCGTGAACTCGGTGGCCGTAATCTCGCGGCCGTCGTGCAGCCGCACCACCACTTCCTGGGCGTCCTTGATCACGTGGTAATTGGTCAGGATGATCCCCTTGGCATCGATGATCGATCCGGATCCCATGCCCTGGGGACTGCGAGGAATGAGACCTCCGGGGCCGCCGCGGCGGCGGTAGAACTCGCGGAATCGCTCGGGCAGGTCAGGATTCTGCTCGAAGAACTTCTCGATGTCCTCCCGGCCACCCTTGGCCGGGTCCTTCTGCTTGACTCTCAACGAAACCACCGCCGGCAGGACCTGCTTCGAGACGTCTCGAAAGATGCTCGAGAGCTCGGTGACCGAGGCGGCTGTGGGAACGGTTGTCGGCTTGTTCTGGGTCACTCGCTGCCCGAAGCCGACCGCGGCCACCAGGCCGACGCCGCAGACCAAAGAGATCAACCAGGGCGTGCTGCTGCGAAGCAATTTCATCGTGAGGCTCCTCATGGGACCGCAACAGGTCTCCCCTCGAAGCACTGGCCTCGAGACCTGTTGTAGAAGTCTGTCTTGGCGCGGTTGTGGTTCGGCCCGATGTTGTGCTGTGTACCTGTCAGTGTAAGTGCTTACGCTGCGACCCTCCAGACGTGTTGGCCGCTCGTTGACTTTCGTGGTTGACCGACCTAGTTTGCGGACCGGTGGGGCGCGAGCGTCCCGGTGTGGGGCGAGAGAACCGGTGAGGTGTCACGGGCGTGGAGTACGAGACCGAGAGTCTGACGTGGGAGGACCGGCTGGCGGGGTGCCAGCAGGCCATCGGCGTCGACTTCGATGATCTCGAAATCCTGCGCCGATGCCTGACGCACTCCTCCACCGCACCCACCCGACTGGAAAGCAACGAGCGGCTCGAGTTCTTCGGCGATGCCGTGCTGGGACTGGTCGTGTGCGACTACCTGTTCCGGACATATCCCGAGCGAGCCGAGGGGGAAATGACCCGGATCAAGTCGGCGGTGGTCAGCCGCACCACCTGTGCCGAAGTCAGCCTGGAACTCGGACTCGATCGATTTCTCAAGCTCGGCAAGGGCCTGGTCCGCGGCACCGGCTCGACACGCACTATCCCCTCCTCGATCCTCGCCGCCGCCCTCGAAGCTCTCATCGCCGGTGTCTATCTCGACCAGGGCCACGAGGCGGCTCGCAAGTTGGTCGAAGGCTGTCTGGCCGATCGGATCACCCAGGCCGCCGAAACCGAGTCGAGAAACTACAAGCACCTGCTGCAGCAATTGGCTCAGAAACGGTACGGCCTGACGCCCGATTACCTGCTGCTGGACGAGCAGGGCCCCGACCACGCCAAGTGCTTCCAGGTGGCCGCCAGGATCCTGGACGAGATGTTTCCGGCGGCGTGGGGGCCGAATAAGAAGGAAGCCGAGCAACTGGCCGCTCAACAGGCACTCGGCGAACTACTGCCCGCGGCCGTCGAGGATGACGAGGATGACGACGAGACCGACGAAGGCGATCCAGCAGAGTTGGAACCGGATTGAGGGGACTGGCTCCGGCGCCCGAATGCCGCTTCCCCAAACCGGGACAGGCACCTCCGCCCCGCCAGAGGCGGGACTGCGGAGCCAGTCCCTGAAGCGATCTCTCAGGAGTCGCCACCGTCACGGGCTGCTGCGAGGGCCAACTGGAGATTCTCGTAGCTGGTTCTCGCGATGTATTCGGCGCCCGGTTCGTAGTCAAACACCTCGACGGACACCCAGCCGTCGTATTCGATCTCCTCGAGTGCGCCCAGGATCGGGATGAAATCGGTTTCGCCCATGCCCGGTCCCAGCAGGTTGGTGTCGTTGACGTGGACGTGTCCCAGCCGATCCGAGTGCCGATGGACCAGTTGCGGCACCGGGTCGGTTTCCTGGCCGACCATCGCCTTGACGTCCTGGTGCAGCAGGAAGTTGTCGACTTCCGAGACCGACTCGACCCGCTCGATCAGCTCGACCGCGTCGGCACAGGTGAGGATGAAGTCGGTTTCGTTGCTGGTCAGAGGTTCCATGCAGATCGAGACATCTCGCTCGGCCAACCGCGGCAGCGCCCCGGCAAGTACTTCGGCGGCATAGCCCATCGCCTCCTCTCGCGAGACACCCTCGAGCAGGTTTCTCTGGGCCGGAGACCCAAAGACCATCAGTTCCCCGCCCAGGTCGGCACATGCATCGCCCAGTGCGATCACGTAGTCACGTGTCGCGTCGCGGACGGAGGGATCGGGAGAGGTCAGGTAGAGGCCTTCGGTCTGAGCCAGCAGCCAGTGCAGGCCGATGATCTCCAGGTCTCGCGACTCGGCCTGCTGCCGCAATTCGACTCGACGTTCGGGCTCGAGTTCGTAGATCGAGGAGGCCAGGGCGAAGGGAGCCGCTTCGATACCCGTGTAACCGATCTCGGCAATCAGGTCGCATTGCCGTTCCCACTCCCAACCCTCGAACAGCTCCTGGCAAATCGCGAATCTCATCACAGAGTCCTCGTCGCGCGGTGGGTCGGGGACCAGACATCCTAGCAGGAACCCCAGGGACTGGCTGCGTAGCCCCGTCAGGGGCGGAGGTGCCTGTCCCGGTTCTCGGCGATCGTGGACTCAGCATTTGGGACAGGCACCGGCGCTGCCAGTGGCAGCTCTGGAGCCAGTCCCCTCCGTACGGAGCCAGTCCCTGTGCTGGTGTCAATTTGGGTGGTTTGGGTTGAGATTCAAGGTTCTCTGGATTCTACCGGCGATAGTGCCGAGTAAAGAACAAGCGGTTTCACCGGTTGGTGAAGGTGTACCGGTCTCCTCGTGCCCCGGTTCCTTCCGTCTTACTCCCCTCAAAACGTCCCCCGAATCGATGACCACCTCAGTCTCCATCCGCCGGCCTCGCGTGCGGCTCACCCGTGTGGTGATGCTGTGGGTCGGCTGCGTGGTGTGCGTGGTCACCGGTCAGAGTGTCGAAGCGGGATATTGCGGAGCGGCCAGTTACCGGGCGTGTCCGACCCAGGCCTGCCGGGCCAGCGACGAGTTCTGTACGGCGAGGGTCCGTTGCAAGACCGAGTACCGGACGATGAAGGAGACGGTCTGGGAGCCGAAGGAATTCACCGTCTACAAGACGGTCTTCGACACGGTCCGCGAGCGGATTCCGCTCGAGTGCACTCGGACGATCTACGAGACCAAGTACCGTCACCAGAACTACACGGTGAAGATCCCGACGTGCGAGACGAAGTACCGGACCGAGAAGTACACCGTCTGCCGCAATGTCCGCGAGACGAAGTACAAGACCGTGAAGTGTGTCCATCGATACGCGGTGCATAAGACGAAGTACCGCGAGGAGTCCTACACCGTCAGTCGGCACGTGCCGGTGAAGAAGGTCCGCGAGGTCAGCTACACCGTCTGCCGCAACGTGCGTGAGACGAAGTACCGCGAGGTCAGCGAGACTCATTACAAGACGATCCGCGAGACTCACTACAAGGACGTGACCTGGAAGGTCTGCAAGCCGGTGACGCTCGAGAAGGAGGTCGAGGTTGACGGTGGTGAGTGGAAGACGGTGAAGGTCCGCTGTCGGACTCCGGTCGTCCCCAAGTGCAGCGGTCCACCGCGACCCGGTTGCGAGAAGCCAGTGCGGGTGGCCTGTGCTCCCCGGTTCCGGAGCAAGCGGGTCTGGGTCCCCAAGCGAGTCAAGAAGAAGGTCTCGTGTACGACTCATGTCACCGAGATCAAGCACAAGCGTGTGCCCTACACGGTGTGTCGCCGCGAGTCCTACTGCGTGAAGAAACGCGTGCCCTACACCGTCTGCAAGGTCATCCGCGAGCGGAAGACTCGCAAGGTCTCCTACACCGTCTGCAAGGTCGTCCGCGAATGTCGCACTCGCAAGGTGCCCTACACCGTGTGCGAGTGGAAAGAGAAGACACACGAGAAACGCGTGCCCTACACCGTCTGCAAGGTGATTCGCGATAAGAAGACGCGACGTGTGCCGTACAAGGTTCACGGGCATCGAACCGAGACCAAGACCCGCTGCATCCCCTACTGTGCTCCTCGCAAAGTCTGCTACACCCGCTACGTCACTCGCCCCAAGAAAGTGCCTCGCCAGGTCGAATACCAGGTGACCCGTTGCATTCCGCGGACGGTCACCCGCAAGGTTCCGGTGCGAGTGACGATACCGCTGAAGATCAAGTCGAGCTGTTCCCAGCCACGCGACTGCGAAACCTGTAAGGACTGACACCAGAAGAGAATCACTGCCGGAACTCATCGTCTTCGGCCAGTTGGCATACAGGGCCCTTCAACACCTGCCCTGTGAGATCGGTCGTACTCCCGATTCGATCCTGTCCACCGCGAGCCGGTTTCCCATCCGGAAACCGGCTCGCGGTTTTTCATGGCTCCCACGTTTGTGGTCTTGTGATTCCTCGTGGTAGCGGGGAACCTGAAGGCGTCCGGCTGCGTCCAATCAGGGCTTGGTCGGGCTTGGTCGGGCCGTTCCTGATTTGATCGGGACGGATACGGGGCCGAGTCGAATCGGGCGGGATACTCGGGCCTGGAGATGCGAACGTGACACATCCGGTACGCACGCGTCCCCGGACCCTGGTGGTCCTGGGTGGACTCGCTCCGTTGTTGGCATTGGTCTCGCTGGCCGCCATCGCGTCGGGGCTGGCCATTGAAGGCCGAGCCGTGAACCAGGCCGGCCGCGACGCGGCCGCTCGTGTTCGAGCGAAGAGGCTGCTCAAGGAGGGGAACTTCCGCGAGTCGCTTGCGATTTCTCGTCGACTGGCCCTGCAAGAGACCACATCAGCGACCGAGGTCGGTGACGATTTGGTGCGTGCGATCCAGTGCCTGGGTCGCCTGGGTCGGACTCCCGAGGTCGACGTGTTACGCGACAAGTCGGTGGAGGTGCACCAGGGCAACTGGCGGCTGTTGCTGGCTGCCGCAAAAAGCCTGGCCCATGGCACTCATTCAGGCCGGATCGTCGCCGGAGAATATCAGCGTGGCAATTCGCGTGGCCGCGGGAGCTACGTCAGTTCGTTCTCTCGCGACCGTTCGAAGGCGCTGGGTTGGCTCGAACAGGCTCTGCCCCTGGTTGTCGCCGAGTCCGCTCAGCGGAAGGCCCAGGGACGGACCGAGCGGGGCCGTTTCTACATCGACCTGGCCGGCATCATTTTTCAGGGTCGCGACATCGGGGGTTCGTGGCAGCTGGCCATACTGACTGACACCTCCAGCACGCCGGACTTCGACCAGAACCGGTTTGGGCTCTACCGCCGAGGCTCCTCGGGCACGCCCAGGGGTGCTCCGGTCGACGACCAGGACCGGCCGGTGTTCCATCTCGAGTCAAAAAACTACAAGTCGGCCGTTTCGGACGGCCAGCGCTGGCGGTGGGCGTTGGCCGAGGCGGTCCGCGTTGATCCGGTCCTGAAGATCGAATCGCTTGTGACCCGTGCCCGTTTCCTGTGGGGCCAGTTCGGGGTCCAGACCATGCAGTACGCCGGCATCCAGCCTCGCGAAACCGATGACGACGACGACGAGCCGGCGGCGGGGCCGTGGGCCGTGAGAGGTTTGGCCGAGAGCGAGACGATCGCGAGGCTGGCCAGCGGCGTTCGGCGATTCAAGCTGCCCGACGAGCACAACCACATCGCATTGTTTATCGAGGCCACTGGCACGGGGCGAGGGTCGATGGCCGGCTTGGCAGCCGATCGGCTGGCCGGCGTCTTCGAAAACCGCCAGCAGTATCCTCGAGCCGCCATCGCCTGGCGGGATGCAATCGAGAAGTTTGGGCAGGGGACCAACTCGTCCCGCCGCAAGCGACTCGACCAGATCATCGGACGCTGGGGCGGGTTCGAACGCGCCGTGGTCGCTCCGGCCGGCACCGCCACCACGATCGACTACCGCTTCCGCAACGGCAGCGAATTGAAGCTCGAGGCGTTCGCGATCCGGGTCGACCAGTTGCTGGCCGACGTCAAGACTTATATCAAAGGCAAGCCTAGGCGGATCGACTACAACACGATCAACGTTGAGAACGTTGGCTACCGCCTGGTTCAGCAGAACCAGCAGAAGTACGTCGGCGAGCGGGTCGCCGCCTGGACCCATAAGCTCTCGCCCCGACCCGCTCACCTCGACCGGCTGGTCACTCTGAAAACGCCCCTGAAACAGGCCGGGGCCTACCTGCTGACGGCGCGGATGACCGGCGGCAACGTCAGTCGCATTATCCTCTGGATCAGTGACACGGCGCTGGTGCACAAGCGGATCAACGGAGGCGACCTGTACTACGTCGCCGACTCGGTCAGCGGGTCACCGATCGCCCGGGCGAATGTCGAGTTCTTCGGGTACGAGCAGCGGCGGGTGGCCAAGCAGCAGTACCAGGTCGACGTCAGGCAGTTCGCCGAGTTCAGCGACGTGAATGGCCAGGTGGTGCCGCAGGTCACAGATCCCAAGCGGCGATTCCGCTGGCTGGTGGTGGCTCGTGGGGCCGGTGGCCGTCGAGCCTACCTGGGGTTTCGCACGGCCTGGAGCGGACGCCGCACGGCCAGGGTCTTCGACCGCACCCGTGTCTATGTGATCACCGACCGACCGGTCTATCGGCCCGGCCAGCCGGTCAAGTTCAAGTTCTGGATCCGCCAGGCCCGCTATGACAAGCAAGACGGCAGCGTATTCGCCGGACGCAAGGTCACGATCCGCGTCACCGATCCGCGGAATCAGGAACTGCTCGAGCGACAATTCACCACCGATGCGTATGGAGGCTTCGATGGCGAGCTGCCCCTGGCCGACGATGCCAACCTGGGCAACTACAGCATCCGGATTGTGCCCAAGAAGTCGGAACTGGCCTTCGGGGTCAACAAGCGGGTTGCTGGAGGTGGCGGGTCGTTTCGGGTCGAGGAGTACAAGAAGCCCGAGTACGAGGTGACGGTCGAAGCGCCCAGTCGACCGGTGTCGTTGGGCGAGACGATCACGGCGAAGATCCGGGCCAAGTACTACTTCGGCGGACCCGTCGGTAAGGCGACGGTCAAGTACCGAGTCGAGCGCGAGTCTCACCAGGACCACTGGTTCCCGGTCGGTCGCTGGGACTGGCTGTATGGACCCGGCTACGGGTGGTTTGCATCGGAGTACAAGTGGTATCCGGGCTGGCGGGTGTGGGGCTGCGTCGGCCCTCTGCCTGCATGGTTTGGCCGACCGAATCAGCCTCCGGAACTCGTGATGGAGGACGAGGTGGAGATTGGTGAGGACGGGACGGTGGAGTTGAAAATCGATACGTCGATTGCCCGGCGGTTCCATCCCGACACCGATCACCGGTACCGGATCACCGCCGAGGTCGTCGATGCGTCTCGTCGGACGATTGTCGGCACGGGTGCGGTGATGGCTGCTCGGCAGCCGTTTCGCGTGAGGACCTGGGTTGACCGGGGCTTCTACCGCACCGGGGAGACGATTCGCACAACCGCGCGGGCCCGCACGCTCGATGGACGCCCGGTTGCGGGAAAGGCCCGCTTCGTGCTGTACCGGATCACCTACGACAAGCAGGGGAACCCGAAAGAAAAGAAGATCCGCAGTTGGGACGCCCGAACCGACGAGCAGGGCCGCGCCCTGGTGCAGATGCTGGCGACCGATGCGGGACAGTACCGGATCGCCTGCGAGGTCGAAGATGACGACGAGCACCGGATCGAAGGGGCCCAGGTGTTTTTGGTCCGCGGTCCCGAGTTCGACGGCAAGAACTTTCGTTTCAATGACCTGGAACTGGTTGCCGATCGCCGTGAGTACAAGCCGGGCCAGGTCGCCACGTTGATGCTCAACACCAACCGGCGTGGCAGCACCGTGCTGCTGTTCGTGCGGGCCGAGGGGAGTGTCTACCCGAGGCCTCGGGTTGTGAGGATGAAGGGGAAGAGTACCGAGATCGAGATCCCGATCGGGCCCGGGGACCGGCCGAACATTTTTGTCGAGGCGATCACGGTCTCGGGTGGGAAAGTCCACTCGCAGGTCCGCGAGCTGTTCGTGCCTCCCGAGAAGCGGGTGGTGCATGTCGACGTCAAGCCGTCCTCCAAGGAATATCGTCCCGGGGCACCCGCGACGCTCGACGTGGCTCTGACCGATTCAGCCGGCAAGCCGTTTTCCGGATCGCTGGTGCTGACGATGTACGACAAGAGCGTCGAGTACATCTCGGGTGGCAGCAACGTGGCGGGGATTCGCCAGTCCTTCTGGAATTTCCGCCGCTCACATTATCCTCGAACCACCTCAAACCTTGTCCGCTCGACCGGCAACCTGCTGAAGCGGGGCGAGACGGGCATGTCGCGGCTGGGGGTCTTCGGAGGCGCCATGGGAGGGGATGGTGCCGGGGCCATGAGCGAGTCGAAGAGCGTGGCGAGGGAACGTTCGGTTGCCGGGCGGCCGATGGCGCTCTCGCTGGGCGACGCGGATGGCGAGGCAGGTGGTCGGGGCGGCCCGCTGGCGGTCCCGACACTCCGCAGCGAATTTGCCGATACCGCTCTGTGGGTCGGATCGGTGACCACCGACAAGGACGGCCACGCACAACTGAAAGTCGACATGCCCGAGAACCTGACCACCTGGACGGTGCGTGCCTGGGCGATGGGACACGGGACGAATGTCGGCGAGGGCACTGCGAGCGTACTGACGACCAAGAACGTGCTGGTCCGATTGCAGGCTCCACGTTTCTTCACCGAGACGGACGAGGTGGTGGTCTCGGCCAACGTCCACAACTCTCTCGACGACGACAAGATGGCCGTCGTCCGCCTGGAGCTCGACGGAGGCACACTGGCGGCGATTGATCCGCTGGAGAAGAAGGTCCACCTGCCCGCGGGCGGTGAGGCTCGAGTTGATTGGCGGGTCAAGGTGACGGCTCCGGGCGAGGCCAGGGTCCGGATGGCGGCGTTGACCGACGTCGAAAGTGACGCGATGGAACTGACGTTCCCGGTCCACGTGCACGGGATGCAGAAGACCGTCTCGGGGACCGGTGTGCTGAGGGCCGACCGGCAATCGGCTGTTGTCGAGATGACCGTGCCGATGGCACGGCGGCCCGAGAGGTCTCGACTGGAAATCCGCTATTCGCCGACCCTCGCCGGGGCCATGGTCGACGCCCTGCCCTACCTGGTCGATTTCCAGTACGGGTGCACCGAACAGACACTCAACCGCTTCCTCCCCACCGTGATCACTCACAACCTGCTGAGACGCATGAAGATCGATCTCGATGCGGTCCGCAAGAAGCGGACGAATCTGAATGCTGGTGAACTGGGCGAGGGGGCAAAGCGGGCCAGGAAATGGAAGCGGTGGAAGCGGAACCCGGTGTTTGACAATTCCGAGGTATCTCGGCTGGTCAAGGAGGGGGTCAAGGCACTGGGCGACATGCAGCTCTCGGACGGCGGCTGGGGTTGGTTCTCCGGACGCGGTGAACTCTCGAGTGCTCACACCACGTCCACGGTCGTCCACGGACTCAGCATCGCTCGCGCCAATGACGTCAAGCTGCCGCCGGGGGTGTACGAGAAGGGAGTGGCGTGGTTGAAGAGGCACCAGGCGTTACAAGTCCGGAAGCTGAAGAATGCACTGACCAAGACCAAGCCCTTCAAGCTCCATGCCGACAATCTCGACGCACTCGTTTTCCGCGTGCTCGTCGAGGCCGATGTGCTCGATCGCTCGATGAGCGACTTCCTGTACCGCGACCGGACGCAGCTGAGCGTTTATGCCAAGGGACTGGTTGGGCTGGCCTACCAGTCCAGCGGCCAGCAGCAGCGGCTGGCAATGATCATCCGCAACATCGACCAGTTCCTGCAGCAGGATGACGAGAACCAGACCGCGTGGTTGCAGCTGCCCGAGTCGACTCACTGGTGGCGTTGGTACGGGAACGAGGTCGAAGCGAACGCGATCTACCTGAAGCTGCTGGCCCTGACCGATCCGAACGGCGTGCGGGCCTCGAGGCTGGTCAAGTATCTGCTCAACAACCGCCGTCACGCGACGTACTGGAACAGCACTCGGGACACGGCGTTGTGTATCGAGTCGTTGGCCGAGTACCTGGATCGCAGTGGTGAGTCGACTCCGGACGTGACGATCGACGTGTTGATCGACGGCAAGCTGGCCAAGTCGGTGAAGGTGAATTCGGAGAACCTGTTCAGCTTCGACAACGCGATGGTGCTCGAGGGTGCCGACGTTGCCGGCGGAAAGCACACGATCGAGATACGTCGCCGGGGCCGAGGGCCGGTTTACTTCAACACCTGGCTGTCGTATTTCACGACCGAGGACTTCATCGGCAGCGCGGGGCTGGAGATCAAGGTGCAGCGGACGTACTACCGGCTGGTGCAGCGGAAGGACGCCGCGGCCAATGTGGCCGGTGGTCGTGGCCAGGCGTTGAAACAGTCGAAGCTGGTTTATGACCGCCAGAGAGTGGATCATCTGGGCCAGTTGACCAGCGGGGACCTGGTTGAGATCGAGTTGGAGATCGAGAGCAAGAACGACTACGAGTACCTGGTTTTCGAGGATCCCAAGGGGGCGGGGTTCGAGCCGGTGGATCGGCAGAGCGGGTACACGGGCGGTTATCCGAGGGTGTATCGCCAGTTGCGGGACGACCGGGTGGCGTTTTTCTTCAGGACACTGAATCGCGGTCGTCACAGCGTGTCGTACCGGGTCCGCGCCGAGATCCCCGGCAAGTTCAGTGCTCTGCCGACTCGAGGCAGTGCGATGTACGCACCGGAGTTGAAGGCGAACTCGGACGAGATCCGCCTGGGAATCGTCGACCGGCAGTAGCCCCAGGGACTGGCTGCAGAGCTGCCCCTGACGGGGGGGCTACGCAGCCAGTCCCCGTGTCACATCGGCCAGGCCCAGGGGACCATCAGCACGATCACCACCCACACGATCACGCTCAACAGGCCTCCGAATCTCAGGTAATCGGCAAACCGATACCCTCCGGGCCCATAGACCATCAGGTTGGTCTGGTATCCGATGGGTGAGGCGAGTCCCGAGGCGGCGGCCAGTGCGACTGCGATGACGAACGGCAATGCGCTGGTTCCGACCGCATCAGCGGTCGCCGTGGCGATCGGAAACACGAGCACGGCGGCGGCCTTGGCGGTGATGATGTTGGTCAGAACCAGTGTCAGCCCAGCCACCAACCCCAGCATGACCTGGG
>Ga0310124_10001523_pt1 | contig 16168 bp, 4 predicted proteins | sample CB11b_AW_Bot5_MG_FD_203507 | JGI IMG/M metagenome (GOLD analysis project Ga0310124, IMG submission 203507) | Marine microbial communities from Western Arctic Ocean, Canada - CB11b_AW_Bot5 | ecosystem: Environmental > Aquatic > Marine > Oceanic | place: Canada: Western Arctic Ocean | collected... | reverse complement strand
TAGCGCATCGGTTTGCCGTTCAACTTGAAATCGAAGCGCCCGGCGTAGACACCCGACCTGGTATCGGGGGGAACACGGAACCGATGGCTTACCTTCCAGCGGGCGTTGTAGATGTCGTCGGTAGCCAGGCGGAGCCCATGACCACGTTTGGCATCCTTGACCGGATCGTATGCCGCATCATGCCGGCCGATCGCCGTCGCATTGAAGCTTGGCCCCCCGATCATCCAGGTTCCCCGGTTGATGATCCGGCCATCTCGTCCGAAGTCACTCGCATCGGCAACTTGCACACCCCGTTCCTCGGTGAACGGCCAGCAGGCCAGCAGGTGGTCATCCTTGGGAACGTTTAAGCCGCGATCGGAAAAGCGTTTCTTGATTTGCTCACCATCGAGTGCCCTGTCATAGACGGCGCACATGGCGATATCCCCATTATAGAAGTTCACAGCCTCTCCCTTTTGACCATAGGCGCCGATGCGGAGAGCGGTCTCACCGGGCCGCACCGTTCCGGCAAAGGGGAACTCGGCCGCAAGTTTGCCGTCCACGTAGATCCGTTTTTTCTTCCCGTCCCAGCAGGCAACGAGATGATGCCACTGCTGGGCCTTGATCAGCCCGGGTTGGGTTTGGTGAAAGGCGGCTTGATCGTAGGCGCCTCCTGCCCCGGTCCCAAAGACGATGGTTCCCTCGCTAAGAAACAATCCAACTCCACAACGCTCCGGATAATCGTGCTGGGTGACCAATCCCTGCCAACCAGACAACTGGAACGGGCGAATCCAGCATTCCAGGGTCAGCTGCGACATGCGTCTCTCAACAGGCAACGCCTTAGCCACGTGAAGGTAAGAACCAGGATGAATCGCCTGAACCTGCGGTTGTTCGACTCGAAAGGTTTTGAGCACCGGATCCTTGTCCCGGTTCTCCGGGTTCGGGCCCAGTTGCACGACGGAGAGCTCATAAGGGACGGCACTGCTAACGCGCAGCTCAATCTCCTCGCCAGCGGCAATGCTCTTTTGGGCATACGCATGCAGGCCGGGCAAAGGGATCGCATGATGAGGCGGAATATCCTCAGTCGGGGCTGACGCGACCGGCCCCTTTGCCTCTTTCAGAAAGGCCACCAGGTCGGCGATTTGCTCCGGTTTCAATAGAGTGTCAGAAACCTCGGGCATCAGGGAAACGTTTGAATACTTGGCTCCCTTGATTTCTTTCATGGGGATGGATTGCTCCACTCCCGGAGCCAGACCGAGAACAATTTTGTCGAGGGTATCCCTACGCAGCAAGCCAGCCGCTTCGCCCTGTTTTTTTTGCACCATCACCAGTTCGTAGTAACGGGCGATGGAGGAACTGGGGTAAACAATTGCCTCGAGCAAGTCCCGTTCACTGCGGATGGCTCCGATTCTGGTAAGGTCAGGTCCGAAATCCACTCCTGCCTCACCCTTCACATGGCAGGTGACGCACAAGGACTTGCTCGCGTCGTGGAAAAGTTTCTCCCCGCGAACGGGATCTCCCTTGGGCAGGAAACTGGTAAGGTGATCGAGGCGTTTTCGTTGGCGGGCCTCCTTGGTCGGATCGGGTTTCACGGCATCAGCCAGTTGGATGACAGGCATGACGTGCGGTGAGGGGCTACGCTTGTCGATCTGGTGCATGAGCCGAACCTGTTTGGTCATCGGATGATCACCGGGAAGCCTCTCTTCATTTCCGATCTCGTACAGGGCGTAGGTGACGGCATGCTTCAAAAATGGATCCGTTTTTACCAAGCCAGCCTCTAGCAAAGGTTGCACGGCCATGCGGTCCCCTATTCTACCCAAGGCCATGGCGGCCAATCGACGGAGAAGGGCATCATCAGAAGCAAGGATTTCGATCAACGGTTTCACCGCAGCCGAATCGCGCCAAAGCCCCGCGCTATGAATGGCCGCCACGCGGACATCCGAACTTTCTTTCCTGAGAAAACCCCGAACGGCAGCCCGGGCCGACTTTCCAGGAATTTGGTGAAGCGACCAAAGCGCCGGGATGCGGGCCTTTGCCGCCCGCAGTCCATCGACGTTACTCTCCTTGGCCAAGGCCTCAATTGACCGATTAACCACAGCGGGCCGCTTGTCGGACAGCCAATCGACTTGAGGCTTCGACCAATCCAGTTCCAAGCCGCGAGGATCTTCGGGAGAGGCTGCATTCTTCTTTTGAATCCGATAGATCGCTCCGAGAACGTCGGGCTTGGCGACCTTGGAGGTAGGGCAACAGATCATGTACCAACTACCGGTATCCGCCACGAGCAGGCTGCCATCCGCATCTTCGATCACGTCGGTGGGATGAAAGTCAGTCTGATCACTCTCAAGAAAAGTACTCGTCTCGGCAGAATAGGTTGATCCGGATCGGGACAGCCTATGCCTGGAGAGGCGTCGCAGGTTGAAATCGGAGCAGAGCAGATCGCCCCTCATGTCCAGCGCATCACTTTTGAGCATCACGATTCCCGAAGAAGCCGAGGGTCCCATTTGGGCAAGGATCGGCAGCAAGGCTCCCGAACTTGGGTGCGGTGAAAGAACACGGTCGTTTTTCCTGCCATACATTCCGCCATACACCGCGTGCAGAATACCGTCGCGCCTGCCGGGCTTGGACAAATCAAAGAAGGTGCCGCTCAAAAAGCGCTCCCCTACGTCACTAAAGGTCAGCCCAACAGGGTTGTTCATCCCCCCGGTGATGACCACTTCAAGCTGACTGCCATCAGGACGAGCGCGATAGATATGGGCGGCACTCGACTTGAAAGTCCTCCCATTACCAAGCACGTGGCTTTGCGGAGCAAAAGCTCCCTTGCACCAGTAGAAAAAGCCATCCGGAGCCAGATACGGACCGTGCATGTCGTTGCCGCAACCTTCGATGGATCCACCGTCGAACCAGACAGTCCGCTCATCGGCAACATGATCGCCATCAATGTCGGTGAACTTCCATATGTGCGGCGGCGCGCCCACATAAACAGCTCCCTTGTAAACAAGGATACCTTCAGGGAAAGGCACCTTTTCAGCAAACACGGTCGAATGATCAAATACCCCATCATCGTCCCGGTCGACCAACCTCAATATGCGATGTCTTGGGTTCTTGAGTTGTTTCGGAGCCTTATCCGTGTTCCCCGAGCTATCCGTGACGTAAAGAGAGCCATCCACGTCGAAATACATGTGGATGGGACGCTTCACCAAGGGCGGAGCGGCAACACGCTTCAAGACATAACCATCGGGAAGCGTAAAGGTATGTGGGGGGAACTTAGCTTTTTCCACGCTGTAAACCGACACGGGGGAAAAAAAGAGAAATGCCTGCAATACGAGGCAGGTCGTTAGGGTTAAATATGAAATGTGACTCTTCATTAGGGCGATCGCCATTTTAGACAAAAGCCCAACCGAGATCGACTATTTTACCTTTTGCAGCAACTCAATCATTCCATGTCGCTTGTTTGCGTATTTTTTATGTCTTTTTGCGACACGCAAACGGCTAAAGAGCGGGTGTGAGCCCCTCAGCGATCCATTGGGGCTGGATCCATGGATTCCCTTTCACATCACCTGTCATCCCGTTCGAATGTCTGCACGAAACGAATGAGGTCCGCGAGGTCTTGGTGATTCATCCCGGCCTCGAGACCCTCCGGCATGAGGGAAAGACCAGTGCCTTGAAGGGTTTTGATGTCGCGGCGGAGCAGTTGCCGGTCGGTGCCGTCAAGGAGACGGAGGGTCAGGTTGTTGGAGGTCTCAGACAACACCCGTCCGTAGAGGGCGGTGCCATCGGCAAGGGTGACGGCATAGCCCACATAGGAAGCATCGACATTCTGGTTGGGATCCAGAATCGAGCTAAAGAGTCCGTCCTTGGTCCGGTCGGTGATGGAGCGGAGATCGGGGCCGTTCATGGGTTGTCCGTTCGGAGGAAGGTGGCAGACTGCGCAGAGTTTATCGAACACAGCCCTCCCCCGCTTTTCGTCCACGGGTAGTTTCAGGGCGGCGCGATACGCCTCGATCCGCTCACGCCGCGCTTTCTGGGGCCCGGAATTCAGAATGCCCGCCGCAGTTTCTCGAACGGATGGATCCGCATGCTTGAGCAGCAGTTGGCGTCGGGCGGCATCGAGATCACCGCGGCCCACCACGCCGCGTTCGATGGCCTTCAGGCAGGCGCGGGTCCACTCCTTCCGCTGCAGCAGGGCATCGAGGACCCGGGAGCGTTCCTGCGGGAGATAGCCGGGCCAGCCCTTGAACAATGTGTCGGGAAGCCTGTCGCCCCCCACCCTGGCCAGCGTATGCACGGCGGCCAACTTGATCTCGCTCGCCACCTGTGGGGCCAAAAGATCAGCCAGTCGGCGCTTGTCCGCTGCCAGGCTTTCGGGTTGCCGGGCGAGCAGTCCGACCGCTGCGGCCCGCAACGGTGACGAAGCAGTACCGTCGGTAACGATACCCCGGGCACGAGCCAACACTTCGGCCATCTCGGGAGAGACCTTGGGGTTGTGATTCAGCCAGCCCCCGAGTGAACGGAATTGTTCGGGTTCATATCCGTCCTTACCCGGCTTCATCAGGCCGGCAAGAAGGGCGCCAAGCGAGGTTTTGCGCCGGGCTCCCTGCTTCAGGACGTCGTCGATAAGCACGCCATGCTCGAGGGCCGCCTGGGCGAGACGGTCAAAGTGAGGCTCGGCCGAGCTGAACACGGCTGCCCGAATATACTGGTTGCCCGCGTCACGAATCGCCACCCGAGCCAGAGCTCGGCCAGCTTCCGCACTCTTTGATTCCCCCCACGAGCAGGCGGCCTGCAGACGGACCGCGGCATTCGGGTCATCGGCGAGTCGGACGGATTCCTTCAGGAGTTCCGAATCCCCGTTCCACCGTGACTCGGCGAGACGCAGGGCATGACGTCGGATTGCCGGATGAGGGTCACGAAAGGCCGATTTCAAAAGAGTCGCGCTCAAGCGATCCAGTCCGTCGAGGACGCACAGGGCATGGAGGCGCGCCTTGGCGGAAGCATGGGTTCCCGCCATCTCAATTAGCGGGTTGGCTGCCGAGACGTCTTTTCGCTGCACCAGTAACCGGTGGGCCATGTCCCGGATGATTCCATTGCTGTCTGCGAGATGCTCCACGAGTTCCTGAGCGGACGACTTGTCCAGTCGGGGAATGCGGCGAGGAGGTTTCCCGTCCTTGTACACCCGATAGATCCGACCGTGCTCCATACCGGAACGTTCGAACGGTTTCATTTCGGCTTTGCCACCAGTCGGAAGCCATGCGGGATGTTCGATCATGTAGCGGTACATATCGACGACCCAGAGGGCTCCGTCCGGCCCAGTGCGCGCCATGACCGGCCGGCACCAGCGGTCTTCCGAGGCAAAGAAATCCATGTCATCCTTGGGTTCCGCCCGTTCGGCGGTGAAACTTTCTCCATCGCGCTTGAGGATCACACGCTGCACCAGGTTGTGAAAGGGCTCACAGGTGAAAGCATAAACGTTGGCGTCATCGAAGAGGTGATCGTCCCGGTAGATCGTGGGAGAACATGCGCTGGTGAAGCGTCCGGACTGATTGAAGCTGTGGAAGCGTTTTTGGGGGGGTCTGGCTGGAAAGACGAGCGGGTTACTTTTGGTCAGTATGCGTCGCGGGTCAGGCGGAGCGAAATCCGGATTGCGGGAAAGGTAGCGATGTTCCAGTACGTAGTGCCAGAGCGGAAAGCTGTTCTGCACACCGAACCAATTTCCCCAGTCATCACGTGAGCGCCCGAACTGGGAAGGCCCGGAGAGCGGTTCCAAGAATCCCTCGTCGGGCCGGATCCGGAAATCGAAACCTCCGAGTTCAAAGGTTTGACTCGACCACGACTTGATTTTGATCCCCGCAGTGTACCGGGAATGGTGACTCCCGTTGGCCCCGTGCACCCAGTTGTCGAGCCCCCAGCGCAAGCCGTTGACCCGAAGTTGCTGGTTACCCTGCTTGAATCCGGTGTAGAGAATGGTTTGCTTGTCCGCCTTGCCGTCGCCCGTGGTATCCTCGGCATAAAAAATATCCGGGGCCGCGGCAACCAGCGCGCCTTTTTGCCAACTCATTATGCCGGCCGGGAAGTTTACCCCGTCAAGAAATAAGGTGGACTTGTCGTAGACCCCGTCCCCGTCGCTGTCTTCAAGATAGCGAACCCGGCCGCCTGCCTTGCCATTTACACCACTCGGGTAATCCGCCATTTCAGCGACCCAAAGCTTTCCGTCCGGGGCCCAATCGATGGCCACGGGATCTTTGACCAAAGGCTCGGCGGCCACCAGTTGCACCTTGTATCCCTTCGGTAAGTGGATGGCTTTCAGCCCGTTTTCCGGAGTCATGGGCATCGGGGCCGTGCTCGCTTGTTTTTTTGGTGCCGGAGTAAGTTTTACGGCCTTGAAATGAGCGCTTACTTCGTCCGGCGTCAGGGCGCGGTCATAAAGAGCAACTTCGTCGAGGTTACCCTTTAGGTTGGCGAAGTTGTCGTTGCGGCCCCCGAGGAAGAACTGCGGGTGGCTTTTCGGGTAGGAACGGGCGAGCTTGCCATCGATGTCGGGTTTGGGGTTACCGTTGAGGTAGACCCGAATGCGCTCGCCCTCGCGCACCATGACGACGTGATGCCAGCTCTTGAGTTCAACTTTGGCCAACCCGGTCAAAAGCCCTTTGCTTTGGTTTCCCTGGTAGACGAGGAGCCGACCAGCCGAGGCGAAGGTCCCTCCGATTCCAAGGTGATCACCCTCGGCGGATTTCAAGCCATCCAGTCCGCGAGAGAAAAGGTAAGCGGTCACGGGACGGCTGTTATTGGACAGACCATTGCGAAACCAGAACTCGATGCTGTAAGTATCCCCAATCCCTTCAATCTCCGCACGCATGCGCCCGCCCTTGAAAGAATCGCCATCCTGATCGGGGGCCATCGGCCCAGCGCCTTTTTCAAACTTTCCATGCCGGGCCTTGGATGCGCTGTCCTTGGCCGAATCGTGGAGGCGCCAGAAGGCGATGGGCTTGGACTGCATAACCGCCTTGGCGTAGGCATCTGTGGGCCCGCGCGTCATCGCAGGCCGTGGAGGCGGAGGCTTGGGTGGCGGAGTTATGCCGGAGAGGGAATGGAGTCGCTTGGCATCTTGGCCCGAAAGGGAAGATTGGAACCAGGCGACCTCGTCGATCCGCCCCTCGAAGGGGAGATCGCCACCCAAGCGCCAGTGGCCCGACGGGCTGCCCGACAATTCGGCCCGAACCTCCGGCTCGGGATTACCGTCGAGATAGACATTCAAAGTGGTGCCTTCCAGTGAGACCATGACCTGATGCCAGGTACGGAGACCGAGCACCGTGGTGCCCTTGAATTGCTTTTCGTCGACCTGAAGAACGAGGTGGCCACGAGCTTCCTCGTCCGCCTTGCCCCCGATGCGCAACTTAAGGGACTCGTCCAGGGTGAAGAGGTCTCCCGTATTGTCGCGCACCGAACTCGACATTCCGTTCCAGAACCAGAAGGACATGCTATCGCCATACGGTATGGATGCGGAAACCGTGCCGCCAGCCAGTTGCAGGGAGGCATTCCTGGAGTCTTCGGAAAACGACTGGTTCTTCGGACCGGGCAGATGGTAAGCCACAACACCTTCGATTTTGCCAGGGCGTTCATTGCCGGAAGCATCCGCCAATCGACCGCCCTCGAACTCCTCGCAGCGCCAGTAGGCCAAGGGCTTTTCGGCCAAGATAGCCTTGGCATAGGCACCATGGGTAGCGGCAGGACCACGTCGCGGCTTCCCGGCCAATGACTCCAGCGAACCCAGGAGGGTCTCCACGATCTTCGGTTCCGCACCAACCTCAAGGCCAGCCGTGCGGGCAGGCCAGGTGGTGTATCCGCCAAGGGCATGCTGGGCGGGTGGTGGGATATACCCCGCCGCTCCGTTGGCCAACTCGACGTTGAAGGTGGCGGGGAACGGGCTCCGGGCCTTCAGCTTCAAGCCGGTGATCGAGTAGACCTCGTTGGGGAGGGTGGTGATGGCGAGGTCGCCGATCCGCAGGGCCTGCAAGACCAGTTTCTCAGTCGGGTTATCGTGGATAAAACGAGCCTGTTCCGCGTAGACCTCGGGGCGGTTTTTCGGTCGACGCCCCTTCATCGTGGCAAGCAATTTGTCAGCCCAAGCGAGGCGTTCCGCATCGGGCAAGCGGCGGGACAAGGTGATTACCTTTTGCTCCATAGCCAGAATCGGCTCGTCCTGATAGCGAATCCCTTCCAAGGCTTGGGCCGCGAGCTGAACAAGCCCGTCCGCGTAACGGGAGGCATTCGACCCCTTGTTGGGTTTGCCGTAATTCATCCAGTGCAGGTCACCGCTGGTTCCCTGCGACATGGCGCAGACCGGCGCGCTCCCACTGGATTCCAGACGCTTTGCCAAGCGCTCGGCAAAGAGGCCGAAGTAATCCGCGGGGCCAGCGCCCCCGTAATAATGCATCGAGAAATTGGCGATCACCGCGAGCGGTTTGCCCTTCAAGGTTTGAATGGAAATCACGGAGAGTTCGTCGTCCACCGGACCGGATGGCCCGACGTAGGACTGGTTTTGGTAGCCCGGATGCATCATGGCTCGAACGGTCCTGTTGCCAAAGGGATCGAATTGCATACGGTCCGGTCTCGTGATCCAGCGTCGGCAATGAGTGAACCCGGGAGCTCGCACTTGGTTCCACCCGATGCGGGCAGGTTCCAGCTTGGCATGAGCGCCAACGATGCCCTCGGCAATCTTCGGGGGAAGAAACTTGGTGTATGCGGGGTCGACCATGGTGCCCAGGAAGTAGTTCATCACGCTCGGGGCGCTGTGGGTGTGGGTTGCCGCAATGAGGATCCGGTCGGTAGGGATGCCGGTGGCTTTCGAGGCCAACTTCTTTGCCTGATCGCAGACGGTTCTCGGGATCATGCAGCTGTCGACGATGGCGATCGCGATACTTACCTTGCCTCGCTGAAGAACGAAGCAACGGGCCTTGAGATCCCCCGGATTCATTTTGCCGCGCCGACGCTCGGTAAAGCCCCCGCCGACCAGAAGGGAGTCAAAGGACCCGGTAACGTCCTGAACGTAGGCTCCGGCGCGCAGTTGCTGTTCGGCGACCTGGGCAGATGCGGCCCAGGGGAGGAGGAGGGCGAATAGGAAAAATATGTGGCAGCATTTACGGTTCATGGAAAATCTTAGGCAGGGAATAGTTTCTAAGGTCGAAAAACCTCGGCATGAATCTGTTTCATCTTTCACGCATCACCACTACCAACCGGCCGTCGGGTGCGCGTTTGATGGCGTCGTGTTTCTTCATAATTAGATCTTCCTTTGTTGTAGATATGCCATCTTAGGCGAGCGGCAGTTGAGAATTTACCTAAGTCATAGGTTAAACCGCCGGCTTAACCCCGAAATGATGCAGCACATTGCGCAGCAGGGTGCGCATTCGCGCATCGACCGACAGGGTCCAACCGGATGGAATGGCCCCCGCGTGAAAAACTTCGCCGCCCTTCGGACGTTTCCAGTAGATCATCTCGGCGGCCACGCCGTCGACTAGTTCGGTTCGCCGGAGGAAGTAATCGAAAATCCCGCCTCCGCCCGGCTTGATCAGGCCGCGGGCCAGGGTGACCATGCCCGCGGGATCCTCCTCAGGCAGCGTCGCCCCCTGAGGGATCGATTTGGTCATCTTGCCGATGGTGCTCAGGCGGACATCCCATTCATGGTAGATGGCTCGCGGATAATCGCCCTTCTCCGCATGGCCGAACGTATCGCCTTTTTTCAAGCCCACCTTTTCCGGCCGGTTGAACAGGAAGTGATCCGGCTCGTCCAAATGATAAACCCCGGTATGGGGGCTCCAGCCGATTCCGATCAAACCCACCACGTCGCAGGGGGAGTGCTCGGAGAGTTGAGTGAGACAACCACGGCGCTTATCCTGGCTGTGGTAAAGTTCGCCGACCGTGCAACCGGGGCGTCCTCCCGATCCGGGTCCGAGATTCAGCTTGCGGCATTCCATCACGGTTCCCGCCGGGTTGTACGAGACCCGCCAGAGCATGGTATTGCCGGTCAGCGCCATCAGTTTCCCGCCCCCGGCGAGGTAGCGATCGACCGCGTCCATGGCTTCACCCGACCAATATTCGCTGTGGCCGTTCATGACCACGGCGCGATAGTCTTTGAGCAGGTTCGGATCACGGTGTAGATCAAGATCGGTAACGACGTCGTAATCGTATCCCGCGTGGTCTCCGTAATGACCGTCGAGCCAGCGGTGGGCGAAGAGCTCCCCGCGGGTGAGGTGGCTGTAACCGACATTGGCCGGGCTGTAGAGAACGGTCGGCCCTGCATTGGGCCAGGGCATGTTCAGCCCCATGTAGTAGGTCGGTTGGCCGGGGTGATGATTGCGATACATGCTGTACGCCGGCGCTGTCGGCACGGAATTCTTGAGCCCGTCCGTGTTGATAAAATTCCGGCCCTTGACCGCAATGGGAAACGGAGCGGCGTTGTAGGCCATCCATGTGTTGGTTGAACAGAGAACCAGGATCGGCGCCTTGGGGCGTTTCTTCGATTTGCGCACGATAAAGGTCACGTGGTATTCACGCGGTTGGTCGCCCACGGAATAGTTGAACCGGCCTGCATAGATCCCCGACTTCGCGTCCTCCGGGATCTTGAACGTGTGGGTTGTTTGCCACCGGCAATCGTAGAGGTCATCGCTCGCGAAGCGCACGGCGTGTCCCCGATTCTTATCCTTGGTGGGATCATAACTCTTATCGAACCGGCCGACCTTGGCGGCGTCGAAACTCGGGCCGCCGATCATCCAGGCGGCGTGATTGATGATCCGTCCACCGCGCTTTTGCGGGCCAATGTCGGCTACCTGGTCCCCGTCTTCCTCGGATAAAGGCCAGCAGGCGATGAGTCCCTTTTCTGGTGGTGTCTTCAGCGCTTTTGCTTCGAAACGGGTGACGATTTCCCGTTCCGGCAGCACGCGACCGTAGATGGTCGGCATGGCCATATCGCCATTAAGGAAATTGGCGGCGAGGCCGTTATGACCGTATGCGCCAAGCCGCAGCGGGCAGCGCCCCGGTCGGACCGGACCTTTCAACTGCGAGGTGGCTGCGCGCTTGCCGTTGAGCCAGATCGTAGCGGTGTCGCCATCCCAGGAGGCCACGATGTGACTCCATTTCTTCACCGGCAGTTTCGGCCCGGTCATTCCTCGCTCGCGGTTGTATTCACCGCCGTCACCGAGATAGAGCTCGACGGTTCCGCCCGGACTCAAAAACAAACCGATCCCGCCGGAATTCGGATAGTCGTATTGCGTAATCAGACCCTGGTAGCGGCCCACATGCCAGGGACGTACCCAGCACTCGAGGGACAAGGCCTTGAGCGGGGTGTCCACGGTCAGCCCGCGGGCCACATGAATATAAGAGCCGGGGTGAATGGGCTGCGGCGAAGGTTGCGACGGCGGAAACGCGTGGAGCACGACGTCTGCGTCGAGGTCGTCGACGCCCCCGGCGAGGCGGCAAACTTTCAGACGATAAGGCAGGGTGCTGGAGATGCGAAAATGAATGGTGTCGCCGGCGGGAATGCTCTTTTCGGCGTAACCGTGCAGTCCCGGCAGGTCAAGCGGTTGATGCGGAGGGATTCCGTCCTCGGATGTCTGCACGGTGGTTGGATTTTTTTCCTCTCCTCTAAGGGCGGCTCCGGTCCCGTGCACCGTCGCGGCCGTCAAGCCGATGACGGACTTTTTCAGGAATTCACGGCGAGGTGTGGTCATCACTTCTTTTCCTCCACCTTGGGTTCGAGGCGCGTGATCTGTTGCTTTAGGTCAGCCAGCATCTCGCTGTAATGTGCCTCGAGTTTTTTCCCTTCGGGGGTCAGGCTGACCGGCGTTGGTTTCCCGGCGGCAAAGACGGTTGTGGATAGGACCAGGACCGTCATGATCCATACGCTCTTGATGGCGTCGTGTTTCTTCATAATTAGATCTTCCTGTGTTGTAGTAGGTAATTGTTGTTTCCGCTCTGTCACCGTTTCGGTAACAACCTTCCATGATTGCATGCTATTTCGGCTTGATGAACAGAACCTCGTTCGGTGTGACCCACCCTGTTCTCAGATCGACTCGGAACCATCCGTCGCTGTTTTTCCGGTGGAAACGCACCGCGGTACGCTTGCCGAATTCCTTCAAGTCGTACTGCGCCCAGGTCTTGCCCATGTCGGGCGAGAACATGATTCCTGTGCGGAATGGGGATTCGAGCGCAATGTGGCCGGCAAGAATCACACCGTCCTCAATGATCATCAAGGCTACGGGATATTTCGGGTTGAATAGCATCGTGTGCTTCGATGGATCGGCGAGGTCCGCCGGGTTGCAACGAAAAATGCCGCGGTCAAAAGGCGCTTTGCCATTGGCGTCCGCTGCCCAGTAAACTTTGCCGTCGACAAAGTTAATGCCTCCGGATTTATAGCGTGAGTTTGAAGTGCTCGACACCAGCACTTTCCAGCTCCACGTATCATCTCTTCGGTCATAGACGCCCCGCAACCAATGGCACTCGTGACGATTGCCCCGAGTATGGTCACCCGTACATGCGTAGAACGCCTTCTCGGCTGGGTTGTATGCCACCGAATGAATGTGACGGCAGATAACCGGGTTGTCGGGGTCACCCAACGGTCTTCCAGTCTTCGCGTCACGATCGTGATGGCCAGGATTATGTCCAAAGGAATACGCGATCTTCACCGTCCGTCCCTGGTCGGTGGAATAGTAAATATTGATCGGAACCGGTCCGCCGAGGACATTGCAGTAGTTGCCCCACACCAGCATTTCCCTCCCATCGACATCCCAGGTGTGTACACCGTCGAGCGGATGAAAGTACCAGCCGGGTTGGTTGAGATCTCGCGGAGTATGTGGCAGATAGTCGCGACCTTTCTGATCCTTGACCGTAATCTGCTTGTACGTTTTCAGGTTGTCCGTGCTCAGATAAAGCTTGGTGCGCGTAGCAAAAAGGACGTTCCCGTTTTTCAGAATGCAACTGAACGTGATATTTTTCGCGTTGGGGAATTCCTTCGTATGCGGCCAGGTCTTTCCGTTGTCTTCCGAGAGCAGGATGACGCCTTTCCGAAAAGCGAAGGCCTTGTTATCGCGCTGCGAGTCGATGTAAGGGTCGGCTGGCGCTAGGCGGTACCAGAAGTGTTCGGTCTCGCCGTCTTTTGCCACACGCACTGCGGCTGCTTGTTTCGGCCCTTCAACCAGCGTCACTCCCGCGGCATCGAAATGAGCCTTCGCTTCCTTCGGGGTTAGCGCCCGATCGTACAGGGCGACTTCGTCCATACGGCCAAAGAGGTTTGCGAAGTTATCGCTGCGACCACCGACAAAAATCTTTGCGCTATCCGGTTTGTACGTGACGGCCAGCCGGCCCTGGATTTCCGGTTCGGTATGACCATTCAAATAAACGGCCACTTCGTTCTTTTGCCGGACCATCACGACGTGATTCCAGGTACGCGGCACAAGTTGCGTCGAGCCGGTGATTACCTCGTTGCGTTTGTTGCCGTTGAATACGAAAAGCTTGCCGGTGGCGCTGTGTGTGCCGCCGATCCCCAAATGGTCACCGGCCACACTCTTGTCACCGTCCGATCCGCGTGAAAACATGTATCCGGTCACTAGGCGCACGTGATGAGGCGTCTCGTTCCAGAACCAGCATTCGACGCTGTAGGTGTCGGCCGGCAGTTTCAACCTGGCCCACATGCGCCCACCGTTCAGGTTGTCGGCTTTACCGCCGGGGGAATAAGGTGAGGCGCCCTTCTCGTACGTTCCGTTGTTTCCGTTGGGCGACGTGTCAACAGCGACCGCCGCCTCGTTGCCGTGCATGGGCCAGTAGGCCAGCGGCTTGGACGACAACACCGCCTCGCCCAATCGCTGGAGGCCCGTCGCATCCGCCGGCTTTTCCTTGATAACTCGTACGGCACCGGGTCCGTCGCCCGGCTTGCCGTCCGCCGCGGCGCCGGGAAGGCTCGGTAACGTCGCCGCCAGCGCGACGACGACCAAAGAAGCAGTTGTCCAAGGGTGGTTCTTCATCCCGGTAATTCCCCTTCTGAAGTGGATGTCATTCCTTTGTCATGGATCGTTGTTCGTGTGTTCATGGTTTTTGTGTCTTCATTCTATGCTGCTTTAACCAGTTTTTTAATCTCTCGTGGGTCGACTTGACCGCCATCATTCTACTCGCTCCGCCCAAATGTCTGCAAAAACCGAATCAGCTTACCCCAGAAACTGCTTAATCGCGCCTCAAGCGGATTCCATTCCGGTTAAGTCCAGATCAGGTGCAGCTTGCTGGCCTTTGCGCTGCCGGAGCAACTATTCGTAGAAAGAAACGAGCCCATTCTCCCTAATCTTCTTGCTGAACGTCTTGCCGTTGAACTTATATTTGAGGAGCAGCACCTTGGGTGTTCCGGGAGCCGGGTCTCGACCTGCAAAGGTATTGGTAATATTAAATTCGTATTCCCGGGCATCCATGTATTGCTTGATGGTCTTACTGAGGTCCATGCTCCTCTGGGCGTTTCCTTCCACTCCATAGATTGCGCTGGTTATCTCGATTCCCAGTTTCTTGGTCGACTTGGGTCTCTTGTAAACCGGATGACGGTTATTGCCTTGGGAGACGAAGTAGGCAATGAGGTCCTTCAGTTCATCCGCATTCATCGAGTTGGCCAAGCCGGGAGGCATCATCGATATCTTGGAGCCTTTCTTGGAGACAACCTCCGCTTTTTTCACTTTTTTAAGTTTCAAGGGTTCGAATCCCGACTGAACCAACAAATACTCCCCTTTCTCATCACCAACGATTCGACCCATGACCACCGAACCATCCTTCATCTTCAGTTCATGCTGTTCGAATTGTTCAGATACCACCAAGTTGGGCTGCAAGGTAGATTCCAAAATGGCTTTGTAGTCGCTGCGCTTGGCCAGGTTCGTCAAGTCGGGGCCAATGCCGCCGCCTTCCGTGCTAAAGCGGTGGCAGGCCACGCAGAGTCCGGCCGAAAACATCTTTTTGCCATTGGCCAAGCTACGGCCCGTCAGCGGTTCCTCCTTGAGCATCTTGAGAGCGGTGTCGACAGTCCAGGCAACACTCGGGCCTTTTGCCTTGGGCAATTTGGAGATATCGATACTTTTGACGTCGCCCATCAGGTATTGGAGGAAGGTTTTGTCCTTTTCGGGCACGGAAGCGATCGCAGAATCCCTGATCTTTTGGATGTAGCCGGTGAACATGTTGCCGCCCTTCTTGGTGAGCAGAGTTTTCAATTCAGCGAGGTAGACCTTGCGGTGATCCATGGTCCAGCCCTCCTGAACGTTCTTCAGGCAAAAGAGAAAATGAATGTTGAGGATATTTGGATTGGATTCCATTGAGCTCAGGATACTGCCTCCATAGCCACGGTTACGTTTCATGATTTCGGCGTCAAAGTCAGGCACCTTGGCCTTGGTGGTCTGCATTAGAGCCACGGTCTTCTCGACGACCGAGGGGTGCTGTAGATAGCAGAGCACGCGACAAAGTTCCTCGTTCAAGTTGTCGTCCCTGGCGGGGAAGTGAGGATCCAGTTGATCACCGATGGCCTTTACTTGGCCTGCTTCCGGTTTGCCGCCTCGGCTCATGATGACAGCGTAGGTCCGCAACAAGGCGAGCTTGCCCGTTTTGTCGAGCTTCGCAAAGTCGACTTTCAGGAGACGCTTCACACTGGGAACCAGGCTTCCTGCGAGATCGCTGCGGGCCAAGCCTAGTAGGGCATGAATGGCCGCCACGTCGTCCTTTTCCGAATAGGCTTTGTCAGACCAGGCCTTGGCATCCTGCCACTCGATGGCAATGCGGGCGGCATAGCGCAGGTGGTAATCCTCACTGCTCAGATAGGGCCAAGCAGTTTCCACTGCCTTGGGATCGGGATGACCGTGAAAGGCCTCTAGCATGTGACGAGTGGCGCGAGCCTTGGCGTGAGAGCTAGTGGCATCCAGTTTTGACAAGGCTGTGGAAGCTGAACCCTTATAGGAAACCCGATACAAGTAGGATTGGCCACCGCGACCGCCCACACAGAAGTACATGTTACCGTCCGGGCCTACGTCGACGTCGGTCAAGGCCAGCGAGCCTTTGGTATTGGAAATGAACTCACGCTTTTCCCCGACATAGGATGAACCCTGGGGCTTCAGGTGGACCGAGTACATGGTGGCGAAGGTCCAGTCGCAGATGAACAGGGCATCGCGGTAATGGGTAGGGAATTGCG
>Ga0310124_10001518_pt1 | contig 16178 bp, 16 predicted proteins | sample CB11b_AW_Bot5_MG_FD_203507 | JGI IMG/M metagenome (GOLD analysis project Ga0310124, IMG submission 203507) | Marine microbial communities from Western Arctic Ocean, Canada - CB11b_AW_Bot5 | ecosystem: Environmental > Aquatic > Marine > Oceanic | place: Canada: Western Arctic Ocean | collected... | reverse complement strand
CTCGATCCTCGCGTCGGAGTACTTCTTGAGGTGAGTCAGCGAGACGCCCAGCAGCAGTCGGGCCGAAGCGGCCTGGCGACCGCGGGGACCGGTCTTGATGAAGGCCCGCAGGTGCTCGGCCGCAAGCGACCATCGCTTCTGCTTGTAGTGACCCACCCCCAGCCGATAGTTGTCGTCGGCCGCGGTCGCTGCGGTGTTGGCTGCGGTGTTGGCTGCGGTGTTGGTGTTGAGCGAGATGGAGGTGACCAGCAGGAGGGTCAGTCTCCAGGCCGGGTTGGTTCGGCAGAGGAGGTATCTCATGACCGGTGTGCTCGGCGAGTCGAGAACTCGGACCGGGCCGCCGTTCCGGGAGTGGCCCAAGGTCTCCTCGTCACGTCCCGCGGCTGGTCGATGGCCCTATCGTAGCCGCCTTGCCGCGGGCCCATCAAGCACAAGCCCGGCGAGGGCAGTCTGCCTCGCCGGGCCTGTTCGGGAGTCGTGGAGTGGGCTGTGGTGGGTGGGGTGGGTGATCAACGCGGGGTCGGAGGTCCGGCACAGCGGATCAGGTGGTCGTGGTCAACGTAGACCACGTCCTTGGTGGCGTCGACGTTGGTGAAGGGCACCGGCCAGTGCGAGCGGATCGTCTTGTCGTAGTAGATCGTGGCCTTGTAGTGGCAGTGATGCAGCTTGGCCGGCCCGACCATCGGAAAGAACCGGCAGGGATCCACGCGGTCGACAATCAACTCGACGACGATCTTCACGTTGTTGCGAGACGTCTCGGCCAGGAACGCGTATCCCCCGGACGCCTTGTCGGGCAGCGATCTCATCACCTCGTCCTCGGACGGAGGATCCAGGCAGTACAGCGGAGCATTCTCACCTTCGATCGGGTCGAGCACCGGCACCCTGTCGTATCGTTCTTCCTCGTGGTACGCGTCTTCGATCATCTCGCTGAAGTAGGGACTGACCGGGATCAGCGGAGTGGTCACGAAGAACTTGGCACCGTCGATGATCACCGCCACGAAGCCGGTGAAGATCATGCACCCGCTGCTCGTCGCACAGGCAATCGCCAGCGTCAGCAGCAGGGCCCGTCGTCTATTACGTGTCATCTCGAGTTTTCCCTGCACAGGGTTCGCATGTCGGTGTGGACAGCCCGTGAGAATGGGTCGAACGGGCCTGGTATGTGTCTGCTGGGACGTCGGTTGGGATGTCGGCGGCCTGGGACTCGGTCAGCAACTCGCCTACCAGTTCTCAGGGTTCATGAACCACCACCACTTGTCGGTCCGAGGACGGAAGTTGAGGTTCCAGTGCCCGTCGTCCCATTCGAGTTGAGCCGCTCGCCAGCCCATCGGGATCTGGGGATAGGGGTAGAAGGGGCCGATGTAGGGCCAGGCACTGGCACTGTACTGCTTGGGGTAGGAGACCTGTGACGAGTTGGGGTAGGCGGCGTAGCTGGGCCACGCGTAGTTGGGCATGTTGGGCATGTTGTAGACCGTGTTCGAGGCTCGACCGCCGGGGTGCCCATAGCTGGGCGGAGGCGGCATCGCGGGGCCGGCGGCTCCGGGAGGTCCGGGTCCGGGTCCGGGTCCGGGTCCGGGTCCGGGTCCGGGTCCGGGTCCGGGTCCGGGAGGTGCCTGCTGGTAGGCTGCCTGTTGCAGACCGGCCGGTCTGCGTCCTAGTGCCAACTGATTCTCGACCCTCTTGACTCCCGGAACCGACGCAGCAATCTGCTCGACATAGGCCCGTTCCTGGAGCGAATTGACGGTACCGGCCAGCTGAGCGATGCCCTGCCGGAACCGGATTTCGATGTCATAGCTGCTCAGTTGGGCCGCACCCAGCGCCCGAGCAATCTGTTCGGCCATCTTCTGGTTGGCCATCTTGTCGGCCGGGTTCACCTTGGGAGTCGCGGCAAACGTGGCCGGCTTGATTTCCGGTTTGAGGCTGGGTTTGAGGCTGGGTTTGGTGACCGCGGCCGTCTTGGCCGGCATGACTTTCAGCTGGTTGTCGACGGTGCCGACACCTTCGACTCCGGTCACCACCCTGGTCACCGCGGCCTTCTGGCCCGCGTCGGCGATCGAACCGGTCAACTCGGCCTTGTTCGCCTGAAAGCGGATGCGAATTTCGTAGCCGCTCAGGCCGGCAGCACGCAGGGCCGAGGCAATCGACTCGGCCATCTTCGTGTTGTAGGCCTTCGTTTGCTCGGCCGTCGGGGGAGTCTCCGCTTCGGAGCCACCACCAAAGAACTTCAGGAACGACGGCAGCCCCGCCGCAGTTGTACCTGGAATGGCCGCCAACAGGGCCGCCAGCAGAACCCATGTCTGATACCGTCGCATGAACCAACTCTCCTCAGTTGCGAACGAATCGCGTACGAGAAACCCCGCGCACAGGCACGGATGCTGATTCTATTGATCGGACGAGTTGCTCCGGTTGGTTAAACTTTTCTGGTTATTTCGGCTCGGTATGACAGTTGGAACGTGGTCTGCGGCACAAACGGGGTGTTTCGAAGGTCTATTTAGAGGATGGCGGCGGAGATGGCATTTGAGAGGTGGACGAGTCGCCAGGGGGCTCGGGAGCGGATGGCGCTGGTGAGCAGGATGCAGAAGGCGTCGCGTTTGCGGTCCATCCAGCACATGGTCCCCGTGGCTCCGGTGTGACCAAAGACATCCGGTCCCAGGGCATCTCCCCAGCTGGCCGAGGTGCCACGGTGGTTGAGTTTCCAGCCGAGTCCCCAGGGTCGGCTGGCGGCCAGTTGCGGATCGATTCCGGGCATCGTCGCCAGCCGGTTTTCGGTCATCGAGCGGACCGTGGCCGGAGCCAGCAGCCGAGTGCCTCGGACTTCACCGTCTCCGAGCATCAGCTGGCAGATAACGGCGAGGTCTTCGGGCGAGGCGAATGCTCCTCCCCAGGGTGCTCCGAATTCCTGCCAGTAGCGGCTGTTCCATCCGAAGTCGGACCCGACCTGGTACTCGGGCACCTCGACTCTCACCAGTCGGCGTCGATCGAGTCCTCGGCTGCCCAGCGCGATGTCGACCAGTCCCAGCGGCTCGAAGAGTTCTCGTCTGAGCACATCGCGGATCGGCCGTCCGGCCAGTCTCTGCACCAGTTCGGCCGCAACCAGCGTCCCCATGCTCTGGTACTTGCGATCGGTTCCCGGTTCAAACAGCGGAGTGGCCCCGATGGCGCCGGTGATGAAGGTCTTGAGTCCCGCGTGCTTTCGTCTCAATTCCGCATTGTTTCCCAGCATGTCGGGCATACCGGAGGTGTGGGTAAAGAGGTGTTCGACGAGCGTGTCTTCCTTGTGTTGTGCGGCAAATTCGGGGATGTAGCGGGCGACGGGGTCCGAGAGGTTCAGTTGGCCCTGTTCGACCCGGAGCATTCCGGCCAGGTAGGTGATCGGCTTTGAGATCGACGCGAGCAGAAACAGTCCGTCCTGGCGGATTTCCTCGGCACCGGGCTCGGGGCCCTGCCGTCCAAAGAACCGAGGCGGGACAACCCGTCCGTGCCGGCCGACCAGGATGGCTCCGCCGGGGATCGGAGCCTCGGGACCGGTGGTCCATTTCCGCAGCAGCCGGTACGCGGTTTCCAGCCGATCGGCATCGATGCCGATTTCCTTGGGCTTGGCGTACTTGAGGTGACCCATCGAGAGTGGCTCCGGGGTGCGACTTGCGAGTGTGGGTGAGAGTAGTCCGATCGGAACCGAGATGATATCCTAGGCCTAGGCCTTGTCCGACCGCCCGAATGGGTGCCGGGCAGGTGCCGGGCAGGTGCCGGATGAGTGCCGGGTGTTTTGTGTTGTGGGAGACTGAGGCGGATGGCCAAGAAGAAGACCGCGAAAAAGGCTGTCGAGAAGACAACCAAGAAGACGGCAGCCGACGGGCCGGCAGCTGACAAGACGGCAGCCAAGACGAAGGCCGTCAAGAAGAAGGTCAAGCGGAAGAAGAAGTCGACCGAGCCGACTCGATTCCGGCTGATCTGGGGCGTCTACAGCAGCAGCATGCGCGAGGAGGCCCGGTTCGACTACGACTGCCGCAAGGACGCCGACAAGAAGGCCGATCAACTCACCGCCAAGGGCAAGAAGAAGCTCTACTGGGTCCAGCCGATCAAGGAAGAGGTCATCCCCGAGCCGGAAGAGGACGACGAGTAGGTCGTGATCAGGCCGAGGGGGCTGCGGCTACTTCTGTGAAATTCGTGCGCGGCGTGCTGCACGTCGTCGTGCTCGTCGGGCCGTGTCACTGGGCTTTTCGTAATATTCGCGACGCCGCATTTCCTTCTTGATGCCGGCGTGCTCGACCAGTTTGCGGAACCGCTTGACCGCGTCCTGAATCTTCTCGTTGTCACGAAGCCGCAGTTTGACCACCGGGTGTCTCCCGTTTGATGTCTCTCGCCTGGGGAAAGAGCCACCGTAGCAGAAGTCATTGCGGCGGCCAACCGAAAGTGGTTGCCCGGCGAAGGCTGCCCCGGTCGCTCAGTTCACGTCACGGGGATCAACGATCCCGAGTGCGGCCAGCTTGTCGTGGCACTCGTCTCGTTCGCGGCAGCGAGTCAGGGTTTTCCACGCGGGGTCCTGGGCTTCCAGAAACAGGGTCTGATCAAAGGGGGGTGGTTGCCCGGTTTCCTTTCCGCGGTCCATCAGCCGCCTGATCACCTCGACATCGAGCCGGGTCAGGAAGGAACCTCCGACACGGTAGTCCTGGAAGGCTTCCCAGACGACCGGGAACAGGGGTTGCACGATCTGTTCGCCGATGGTGGTGGCGTAGTCGCGGATTTCCTGTTGTGCGTGGCTGTCCATTCTCAGTGCCAGGAAGTGCAGCAGGTTGTGCAGGTCGACCTTCCAATAGGCTTCGGTGTAGGTCGAGAGCGGCAGGTCCTTGCGGGCCTGTTCGCGGGCGACACCCGCGTCGAGCCGTGCCTGGTACACCCGCTTGGACTCATCCAGCAGTTCCCGTTCCGTCTGGCTCAGCTGCTGACCGATCTCCTCGGAGAGCACCTCACCGCTCCCCTGCCGGTTGCTCTGGGCCTGGCTCCGCCAGGCCTCGGGTTCGGTGATCTGCGAGGCGTCGATCGCGATCGAGTAGCGGGTGCTGTACTCGTTGACGTTGGCGGTGCGGTGCCGGATCCACTGTCTCCAGCAGTCCATCGGCACCCGCACCAGCAGTTTGATCTCGGCCATTTCGAACGGAGTGGTATGCCGGTGTCTCAGCAGGTATCGGATCAGGGTCCGGTCATCGGAGACCTTCTGAGTTCCGGCTCCGTAGCTGACCCGAGCCGCCTGGACCACCGAGCGGTCGTCGCCCATCACGTCGACCAGGCAGACGAAGCCGTCGTCCAGGACGTCGAACTTCTTCCATCTCAGCTCGTCGACCAACCCCGAGCGGTCCTCGGCAGCTGCCTCTACGGGCTCGTTGCTCATCCCTGTCGACTCCTCCCTGATGTCTGACGTCGCCTGTGGGCCAACCTGTGGGCCAACCGGGCCGACACCCTCGACGCTGGCGGATTGTGGTGCAGGAGCGGCGAGTTTTCCAGTCCACGCGGAGGTCGTCGGCCGCGGTTTGCGTTTCCCACAATCGCCGATTAGTCTCTGACCAGTCCCCGTCGGCTCTGGTGCCGCCGGACCCGATCTCCCCGGACAGGACGATTCACACAATGGCTGAAATTCAGATCACGACCAGAGAAAACGGCCCCTTCCTTGTCAGTGGTCTCGAGAGTGGCCTGCTGGCGCTGACCGATATCAACGGCGAGGCGTTTGACCTGGGCGACAAGGAGACGATCGCCCTGTGTCGTTGCGGGGCTTCGGCCAACCGTCCCTTCTGCGACGGCGGCCATCGCGACTGCGGTTTCGAGTCGGCCGAGACGGCCACCGGTGCCTGAGTCTCCTGGACCGAGTTCGAGGTGAGCAGATGATGCGAGGCAATCGACGTTGCCGGGTGCCAGGCGGTTGGCTTGCGGGGGTCCTGCTGTGTGCCACCGCCGGGATCGTCTCGGCCCAGGCCCCGCCTCAGGATGTCGCCGCCGAACTCGAGACGGCTCGCAAGGCCCTGGTGGGCAAGGTCGAGTTGCTCAAGCGGGACGAATCGATCCGTCGCAGGCTGGTGGCCGACGTCGAGGTGTTTGCCAAGGCGGTCGAGTGGGCGATGCGTCACAACGAGTTCTACTCGCCCAATTCCGGCAAGGGGGGCTCGGCCTGGATCGGCTACGCCAGGAAGTCGCTGTCGATCGGGATGCGTCGTGCCGACGAGCTGGCCTCGGGCAAGTCGCCGTGGGTCCTGCAGACAGGCAGCACGATCCGCGGCTACTACTCGAAGGTCGACGGTTCGGTGCAACCCTACGCCGTCTCGTTGCCCGAGGGCATCAACCCCCGTTCGGGCACCCGTCACCCTCTGCACCTGAAACTCCACGGCCGCGGCGGCACCCTGAATGAACTCAGGTTCATCGCTCTGCACCAGGGCAAGGCGTTACCCAAGGGTCAGGCGTTTGTGCAGTTGGACGTGTTCGGCCGCACCAACAACGCCTACCGGTACTCGGGCGAGGCGGACGTATTCGAGGCTCTCGCCGATCTCGAACGGCGCGTCCGCATCGACAATCGCCGGATCACCTTGTGGGGGTTCTCGATGGGAGGAGCCGGCGCGTGGCATCTGGGTTTGCACCATCCCAGCCGCTGGTCATCGGTGGGCCCCGGGGCCGGGTTCGTCGACTTCTACAAGTACCAGAACCAGACCCGGCAGCGACCCGTTCACCAGCATCGTGCACTCTCGATCTACGACGTCGTCCCCTACGCGCTGAATGCCTACAACGTGCCGGTCTGCACCTACGGCGGAGAAATCGACAAGCAGTTGCTGGCGAGCACGACGATGGTCGAGCGGGCCAAGCGGCTGGGCGTGCCGATCAAGCTGCTAATCGGGCCGGGGACCGGACACCGGTTCCATCCCGAATCGTTCAAGCAGTTCATGGCCTTTCACAACGAGCACTCTCGCAAGGGACGCCGGACCTACCCGGGCCGCACCGACATCCGCTTCGTGACCTGGACGGTCAAGTACAACGTCTGCGAGTGGTTGACTGTTGAGGAGATGGAGGAGCTGTACCGGCCGGCGGTGGTGCAGGCGACCCGGGGCCCGGACGGGACCCTGAAAATCCGCACACGCAACGTCGCCGCACTGCAGGTGGCTCGGGATGTGGCCGAGGGGGTTGAGATCGACGGGGTCAAGCACCGCCTGGCCACCGCCGCGGGCGGGCTGCTGCCGGGTGTCTACTACCAGAAGAATGGCAAGGACTGGAACGTGCTCGACTATGACACGTCGCGGACCTTCCAGAAGAACCTCGATCTGAACAAGCGTCGTGACCTGCAGGGTCCGATCGACGACGCCTTCATGCAGCCGTTCGTCTGTGTCCAGGGCAGCGGGACCCCCTGGTCGAAGTCCCAGGCCGACTGGTCCCACTGGACTCTTCTCCGCTTCGGCCGCGAATTCGACAAGTGGTTGCGGGGTCGGATCCGGGTGGTCAAGGACACCGAGGTCGACGACGCGATGATCGCGGCGAGCAACCTGGTGCTCTTCGGCGACCCCGGCTCGAACTCGGTGATGGCACGGGTAATCAAGAGGCTGCCGGTGGAGTGGACCCGCGAGGCGATGCGGGTGTCGGGCAAGAGTTACGATCCGGACTCGCATGGTCTCTCGATGATCTACCCCAACCCGCTGAACCCCCGTCGGTACGTGGTGATCAATTCGGGCCACACGTTCCACGAGCCCGACTTCAAGAACTCGAACTCGTGGCTGTTCCCTCGCCTGGGCGACATCGCCGTGCAGTCCTTCTCCAAGACCGCCTCGGGTGGCTACGACGAGACGATCTCGTGGGCGGGGTTCTTCGATTCGCACTGGCAATTCGAGAAGCCCAAGCCGGCCGCGGGCAAGTCGAAGGGTGAGGCGGGGGACTAGGATGGATTCGGGCATTCGTGTCGACTCGGAGTCGCTGACGCGGTTCGCGATGTCGCTGTTCGAGGCCGCCGGTGTTCCCGAAGACGAGGCCGAGCTGGTCTCGATCAGCCTGGTCGGCTCGAATCTCCGCGGCCACGATTCTCATGGCGTCGTCCGGATTCCTCGCTACCTGCCGTTGCTGGAGACTGGCGAACTGGTGGCCGGTGCCGAGCTGGTGGTTCATTCCGAAACCGGTGCGATGCTGTGTGCCGACGCGGGATTTGGTTTCGGCATGGTGCAGATGACCCGCCTGATCGAGCGGCTCGACAAGAAGGTCGACGAGTTGGGCGTGGCCTGCGGGACCCTGGTCCGCTGCGGACACGTGGGCCGTGTGGGCGAGTGGGCCGAGCTGGTCGCGTCGCGAGGCCGTGCGGGTCTGGTGACGGTCAACGACAACGGCGTTCTGAAATGCGTGGCGCCCCCGGGCGGAACCGAGCCGACTCTGAGCACCAACCCGATCGCGATCGGTGTCCCCACCGGTGATCAGCCGATGGTGCTGGATATTTCCACAAGCGTCGTGGCCAACGGCAAGGTGCTGGTGCAGCAGATGGCTGGCGAGAGTTGTCCGGAGGGCTGGTTACTGGATTCCGAGGGCCAGCCGACGACTGATCCGGAGGTCCGTTTCAGCGACCCTCGCGGAACGATTCTGCCGATGGGCGGCTACAAGGGCTTTGGTCTCTCGCTGCTGCTGGACATACTTGTCGGAGGCCTCTCGGGAGGCAGTTGTCCTCCGGCTGCACCCGGCGCTCCGGGGACCAACAACGTGCTGCTGGTGGTCTGGGACCCCGAGCGATTTGCCGGGACGGGTCATTTCCTGGGCGAGGCGGATCGGGTGATCGAGTTTGTGCGTGGAGTGGAGCGGATGCCGGACGTGGAGTCGATCCGGTTGGCCGGAGACCGCAGCCGGGAGACGATGCGGCTGCGATTGGCCGAGGGTGTGCCGCTGGATCGGGGCACGTGGGCTTCGTTGTGCGAGACCGCCGAGGGCCTGGGCGTCGAGCCGCCTACCACTGAAACCCGAGCATGACGCTGGAGAGTCCGCTGCCGATGCCCAGCCAGGCGACCCGGTCTCCCTGCTCGAGGTGTCCGGTCTCCTGGCCCATCGCCGCGGCGATCGGCAACGCGGTGGCTCCGGTGTTGCCGAGGAATTCGACGGTTGAGTAGTCGATGGCGGGGTCGAGTCCGAGTCGCTGGTAGAGCATGTTGCGGTGGGCTCGGCCGACCTGGTGCGTGAAGGCCTTGTCGACGCAGTCGTTGCTCCAGCCCAGCACCTCAAGCGTTTCCTGCCAGGTCGCCGCCGCCAGCTCGATGCCCGCGTAAAGCAGTGCTTCGGAGTCGGTTTCCATGCGGGGCCTGTCGTCTCCGTGGTCTTCGGCCGAGACGCCTCCGGCACACAGCTCGTGAGCGGAGGTATCTGAGCGGACGACTCCGCCCAGCAGGCGGTGTCCGGTCTGTGAGAGTCGTCGGTCGCACAGCACGATGGCGGCCGAGGCGGACCCGATGGTCAACGAGGCGAATGCGGGCTTGATCGTCTGGCGGGTCAGTGCGGTGTCGTTGTTCAGCGAATCGATGGTGCCCTCGACCAGCCCGCGACCGATCTCGGTCCCGACCACCACACCGGCCTGGACCTGGCCCAGTTCGATCATGTTGGCCAGCAGCAGGCATCCATTGAGCAGTCCGAGGCAGGCGTTTGAGACGTCGAGGATCATCGCAGAATCGGGCAGTCCGCTGGCGGCGTGAACGCCGCTGGCGGTCGCCGGTTCGAGCTGATCTCGGCAGACCGATCCGTGCACCAGTACACCAAAGCGGCCGGGGTCGATTCCGCTGGCCTGGATCGCATCTCGTGCCGTCTGGGCACTGATGTCACCGGGCCGCGTACCGGGGGCAAAGAACCGCCGTTGGGCGATGCCGGTCATCAGTTCGAGTCGTCCGGCGGGCAGATCGAGTCGGCCGTAGACGTCGGCCAACTGCTCCTCGATCGCCTCCGATGTCACGACCTCGTCGGGCAGCCGATAGCTCAGAGCCTCGACGCAGACGTGCTGGAACCGCATGGGCGGGGCCCGGACGGATGGGAATCAAAAGGGGTCAGGCCCCCCGCAAAAAGGCGGGGCGTCTGACCCCGGCTCTTAATGGGCGGATCTATGAGAGGTGGGTCGAGGGCTGGATCACCAGGTCCTCGTGCAACTGCCGCTCCAGCGTCTCGATCGCCTCGAGCTGCTCGCTTCGCTGCTCGTCGGGGATCCGGCTGAGGCCGATCGAGAGTTTGACTGAGCTGCGGACGAACTGCAGGCCGCGGAGCAGCAGGTCACGTTGTGTGGTTGTCAATTCCACCTGGATCATCTCGCTCATGGCACCGCACCGGATATTCGCGTGGATTGAATCCCGACAGACTTATCGGCTGCTCTAGTGTCTTTTCGACCGGGACCGGTGGTTGGCTTTGCGGCCCATGTGGTTGATTGGATGATAGCGATTACATCGAATCTTCGGCTCGAAGATTCCCCTGTTCGAAGGCACTGGCCATGGCCTTGGGCACATCGGCCTCGGCCAAGACCACCTCGGCGCGGTTTTCGACTGTATCGGCCTTCATTTCCTGTTCCTGGGCGACCGCCTGGGCCCGTCGTTCTTCGGCCTTGGCCCGAGCCACTCGCATGTCGGCTTCGGCCTGGTCGGCCTGGAGCCTGGCCCCTACGTTTTCGCCCACGTCGATGTCTGCGATATCGATCGAGACGATTTCAAACGCGGTTTGGGAATCGAGTCCCTTATCGAGGACGGTGCGTGCGATCAGCATGGGTTGTTCGAGGACTCGTTCGTGCGAGTCCGAGGACCCGATCGCGCTGACGATTCCCTCGCCCACCCGAGCGATCACGGTTTCCTCGGTGGCACCGCCGACGAGTTGCGAGAGGTTTGTGCGGACGGTGACCCGGGCACGCGCCTTGAGCTGGATGCCGTTCTTGGAGACTCCATCGAGCGTGGTGCGGCCGTGTCGCGAGGGATCGGGGCAGTCGATCACCTTGGGGTCGACACTGGTGCGGACCGCGTCGAGAACGTCTCGGCCGGCCAAGTCGATCGCGGCAGCGGTGTCCCAGGTCAGGCCCAGCCGAGCCCGGGTGGCGGCGATCAGCGCCTGGACCACTCGCAGGATGTTGCCTCCGGCCAGGTAGTGGGCTTCGAGATTGTTGGTGGCCACATCGGTCAGGTTGGCCTGCACCGCCATGATGCGTGCCTGGACGACCACCTGGGGGTTGATCTTCATCAGCCGCATCAGGACCAGTTTCATCGGCGAGATCTTCCCGCCGCTGGTCATCGAGCGGATCCAGGTCGGGAACAGCGGCAGCAGCAGCCACATGAAGACCAGGAAGAACAGCCCGACGAAGGCGCCGAGGACGAGAAGCACGATGGTTGTTGGGTCGGTCATACCGCAGATTCCCTGAGCGTATGGTTCACATCCCGGCCTCTCCGTAGCCGGAACGAACGTCGCCACCATTCTAAGTGCCACCGTCTTGCGTGCAAGCGGCGAGTGCTGATCGGGATGTGCGGGGCTTGCACCGTCGACTCCAGTCCGTATGCTCGGGACCCGATCACTACGGGACGAAGCAGGAGAAACCGATGAGTGCCGAAGCGAGGATTGCCGAACTGGGACTCGAACTGCCCACACCACCCTCGCCGGGCGGCACCTACATGCCCGTCGTCCAGGTCGGTGACACCTGCTATATCTCGGGCCACGGCCCGGTCCAGGTCGACGGTACGATGATCACCGGCAAGGTGGGGGAGTCGATGGGCGAGGAGGAAGCGAACGCGGCGGCTCGAGTGACCGGGTTGGCGATCCTGGCCACGCTGCGAGCCCATCTCGGCAGCCTCGACCGCGTCACCCGCTTCGTCAAGGTGCTGGGGATGGTCAACTGCACGCCCGACTTCGGCACGCAGCCGGCGGTCATCAACGGCTTCAGCGACCTGGTGGTCGAGGTCTTTGGAGAAAACGGTCGGGCGGCTCGAAGTGCCGTCGGCATGGGAGCCCTGCCGGGGAACATTCCGGTGGAGATTGAGGCGATCGTGCAGGTGAGCGACTGATCTTCCCCCGCACCCTCGCCAGCGGTTACAAGTTCGCTCGAGACGGACGTGTCCTCCGCTCTCGAGGACCAGGCTCATGGCAACCGCGGACGTGGTGATCATCGGAGGCGGCATCGCCGGCCTCTTTACGCTTGATCAACTCGTGCGGGATGGCCACCAGCCGGTGCTCCTGGAAGTCTCGAGGCTGGGCAGCGGACAGACCGTCTCGGCCCAGGGCATCATCCACGGCGGCCTCAAGTACTCGCTCTCGGGCACATCCTCACCCTCGGCACTGGGCGTCAAGCAGATGCCGGCGGTGTGGTCGGAGTGCTTGGCGGGCACTCGAGAGCCCGATCTCAGCGACGTCACCCTCCGCAGCCGCTCGTGCCTGTTGTGGCGAGGCGGTTCGCTGGGCTCACGGCTGGGGTACCTCGGAGCACGGCTCGGGCTGGAGGTCACTCCCCGTCGACTCGAGCCCGGCAACAGGCCTCCGCTGCTGGCCGATCACCCCGGCCCGGTGGCCGAGATGGACGAGCCGGTGATCGACCCGGTCAGCCTGCTCGAGTCTCTCGCCAGGCGGCACCGACAGCGATTATTCCTTTATGACCCGGATCGGGCCAGCTGGCAGTTGGAGGGCCCCGGGGCGGTGAGTGGCCTCTGCATCTGGCATCCGTGGGACAACCTGCCGGGTTCGATGCTGCAACTGGCCCCTTCAGCGGTCGTCCTGGCGGCTGGTGCCGGCAATGCCAGGCTCCGCCAGCAGCTGGGCCTGTCGGCCACGGCGACTCAGAAGCGGCCGCTGCACATGGTGATGGTCCGCGGCGAAGCGTCTCAGTTGCCCGAGCTGTTCGGGCACCAGGTCGACGGGGCCCGCACCCGCATCACGATTACCTCGGATCGCGACTCCCAGGGCCGGACCGTCTGGCAACTGGGGGGCCAGGTGGCCGAGGACGGCGTGGGCATGAGCCGGCGGGAACTGGTTGATCATGTCGCGAAGGAACTGGCCGAGGTCCTGCCGGGCCTGGAACTCGGTGGACTCGAAGTCAACACCTACCGCGTGGACCGAGCCGAGGCTGCGACACCTGGCGGGGGTCGTCCCGAGACCCAGAGCCTTCAGGTTGAGGGGAACACGCTGACGGTGTTTCCCACCAAGCTGGCCCTGGCACCGGTGCTCGCGCTGGAGGTCGCCGCTGCGATCGGAGACCTGGTGGCTCGAGCTCCTGGCGGCATGTCGAGGAGCCTCGAGACAATCGATTGGCCACGTCCCGAGGTGGCTTGTCCGCCGTGGGAGTCGGCCACCGACTGGTTGCCGCTGGCCCCGGGGGCCGTGGTACGCAAGGCGGCCTGAGGCAAGAGCCCTCCATGCACATCCGACCCCTGGGACGCACCGGCCTGGAAGTCTCCGTACTGGGATTCGGAGCCTTCAAGATCGGTCGCAACCAGGGCATCAAGTACCAGCAGGGGTACGAGCTGCCCGATGACCCGCAGGTGGACCGGTTGATGGCCACGGTCCGCGGCCTGGGGATTTCCTACATCGATACCGCTCCCGCCTACGGAACCAGCGAAGAGCGTCTTGGCAGAGTGCTGGCCCAGGAGCCCGACGAGGTGGTGATCTCGACCAAGGTCGGCGAGACGTTCCAGGACGGGGTGTCGCAATTCGACTATTCCCCCGAGTCGACTCGTGCGAGTGTCGAGCGGAGTGCCTTGCGACTGGGGCGCGATGTGCTCGATGTCGTGCTGGTTCACTCTGATGGCAATGACCTGCCGATCCAGGACTCCAGCGGCGTGGTCGAGACGCTGTTGGCTCTGAAGGCCGAAGGCCGGGTGCGGGCAGTCGGGTTCTCGGGCAAGACGACCGAGGGGGCGTTCCGGTCGCTGGAGTGGGCCGATGTACTGATGGTCGAGTTCCACATCGAGGATCGGTCTCACGAGGAGGTGATCCGGGAAGCTCACCACAGGGGCATCGGGGTCGTCGTCAAGAAGGGACTCGCATCGGGTCAGCTGCCGGCGTCCGAGGCGATCGGGTTCGTGCTGGCTCAGCCTGGAGTCAGCTCGCTGATCGTGGGCAGCCTGGATGAGGGACACTTGAGGGAAAATGCCGAGCGGGCCGAGAGCACCGTAGCGGCGATGCGGGCGCAGTCGTGAGCGATCCGCTGCCCCGGCGGCGGGGCGTCTTTGGTGTCACGAATCGAGCGGTCGGTTCTCAGAGAGGGCATCCCGCTGCAGCAACCGATCGGCCAGGGCCACTTCGGTGCCGGCCAGTCCCAGCGAACACAGCACCGTGATCTGCTCGGGATCGGTGCGACCTGCGGCACCCGAGACCACCTCGCCCAGCGACACGATGCGATCGGCATGCCGGGTTCCGGCCACCAGGAACTTCTCACCGTAGTCCTCCAGCTGCGCCGGGGCATCGGTCACGAGCACGTCGGCGGATTCGTAGAGGTCCACGGGCAGTTCGCTGCTGTCGCGGAACTTGGGTCCGACGTTCTGGACGTGAGTGCCTCGAGCGATCCAGTCGGTTTCGAGCACGGGGGTATCGCTGAGGGTCGAGCAGATCACGACGTCGGCGTCGGTCACTGCAGCCCGGGCCGATTCGACCGCCTGGATCTCGACTCCCACCGTCTCGGACATCTCGCGGCAGAACGACTCGCGGCGGTCCGCATTGCGGCTGAAGGCGCGGATCACGTCGAAGTTCCGCACGGCGCAGGCTGCCTGAAGTTGTGTGCGGGCCTGCTTGCCGGTCCCGACCAGGGCCAGGGTGGTGGCATCGGAGCGGGCCAGGGTGTCGATGGCGACGCCACCGATCGCTCCGGTTCTCAAGGGACCCAACGCCGTTCCGGCCACCAGCCCCAGCAGGGACCCGTTGTCGGTGTCGAAGACGGCCACCAGCTCGTCCCGGTCCGAGCTGCCGAAGTGCTGCATGTCGTAGACCCGGAATCCGATCCGACCTCCGTCATCGTCGCAGTAGGCTCCGGCGGTGAAGATCAGCTGGCCCCACTCCAGCGGCGCCGCCAGGCGGGCCGGAGCTGCCAGGCGACCCCGGGCGTGACGACGAAACGCCGCGGCCATCACCTCGATCGACTCACCCATCGTGATCAGGCTCGTCACCTCCGCATCTCCGAGCACTCGCACCGTCATCGACCTGCTCCCCGTCGACTGTCCCAATTGCTACACTCGCCCCCGCGTCGGACCGGGAAACCACGGCTGATCCGCGGCGACGAATTCGTGAGGATTCGCAGCGTAACGAGACTTGCCGGAATTCGCAGTATCCCGGCCCCAGGAATTGCTCTGGAGACCTCCACCCCATGAGACTCCTGCTGACCAACGATGACGGGATCGGTGGCCCGGGCCTGGAGTTGCTGAGCGGGGTGGCGGCCGAATTCGGCGAAGTGGTCGTGATGGCTCCCGACTCGCCGCTCTCGGGATGCAGCCACCAGGTGACACTCGACAAGCCCCTGGTGGTCAACACGCACGGCCGCAACCTGTTCTCGATCAACGGAACTCCTGCTGATTGCGTGCGGATGGGATTGGTCGAGAAGAAGCTCGAGATCGACTGGGTGCTCTCGGGGGTCAACGCCGGCGCCAATCTCGGGGTCGACGTCTACATGTCGGGGACGGTCGGAGCCACCCGCGAGGCGGGGCTGTTCCATGTGCCGGCGATCGCCTTGTCGCAGTTCATTCGCCACGACGGACCCTTCGACTGGTCGAAGTCGGCTGCGATGCTCCACGCGACGCTCGAAACGCTGCTCGCACGTCGGCCGGCCACCGGAGCGTATTTCAACGTCAACTTTCCCGACCCCAGGGATGTGACCGAATCGGCTCGGCTCATCGAGTGCCCTCTCGATCCGCATCCGTTGCCGGTTGCCTATCACCCGGCCGGGCAGGGCGTGATGTACGGGATCGACTACTTCAATCGACCGTGCGATCCGGGAACCGATGTCGACGTCTGCTTCGGCGGAGCGATCAGCCTGACCGAGGTGGTCCCGGTTTGTGCAGCGCAGGCGGCCGCCGATTCGTCGTGGCGGTCACAGGCAAGCAGCGAATAGTCTCTACTTCTTCTTCTTCGCCTTCGCCTTCGCCTTGACCTTCACTTTTGCCTTGGCCTTCGGCTTGGGATCGACTCGCACGCCGACCTTCTTCAGTGCGGCGATCTGTCCGCCCTTGGCGGCGTCCGAGAGCGGGTTGCCC
>Ga0310124_10001513_pt1 | contig 16197 bp, 8 predicted proteins | sample CB11b_AW_Bot5_MG_FD_203507 | JGI IMG/M metagenome (GOLD analysis project Ga0310124, IMG submission 203507) | Marine microbial communities from Western Arctic Ocean, Canada - CB11b_AW_Bot5 | ecosystem: Environmental > Aquatic > Marine > Oceanic | place: Canada: Western Arctic Ocean | collected... | reverse complement strand
GTGTCTTGATGAAGTCGCAGGCCGACTTGATGATCTCGGCGATGTTGGCAATGCCACGGCTGCCGGCCGTGATGGCCACGGTCTGGCCCGGCTGGATGCTCTGGGCCAAGTCGAGACCACCCAATTGGCTGGCGACCTCGGCAGGGATGCTGGCCACTCGGGCAGACTCGAAGGACTGCCGGACTCGGATCATCTGGGGAAGCTGCATCGGAGGTGTCTCCCGGGCCGAAGGCGGACGCTGGCCGCGTCGGTTGTGCTGAGTTGGAGTGTCGAAGCTGCCGGGTTAGTCTAAAACGCTTTCCGAAGAAGGTCCACCAGAGCCCCACTTCGATGACGCCGTCACGCCCGACCCGACCCGCCGGCGATCAGTTGCTCGTCAACGACAGCGTGTCGATTCCGCTCGCGGAATTCGACTTCGAGTACATCCGCTCCTCGGGACCCGGTGGGCAGAACGTCAACAAGACCAGTACCAAGGTGCGGCTGAGATGGAACGTGGTGGATTCGCCGAGCATCGATGAGGGACTGCTGCAGCGGATCCAGCAGAATTACCGGTCGCGGATCACCGGTGAAGGAGAATTCCTGGTCACCAGCCAGCGGACCCGGGATCGGGAGACCAATCGAGCCGATTGCCTCGAGAAGCTGGCCGAGATGATCCGGCAGGTGGCCACGCCGCCCAAAAAACGGCGGCCGACACGGCCGACTCGCGGATCGAAGGAACGCAGGCTGCAGAACAAGAAGCAACGCTCGCAGCGGAAAGAAATGAGACGGCCGCCGGGGGACGGGGATTGACCGAGGGGGGAAGCGAGTACGCCGACGGTGGGAATCCGGTCTTGTGACGGAAGTCGGTTGTTGAGTATCGTCGCCGCGCTCGCTGTGTCGGTTGCCCAGGGATTCGGACATGACCGCCTCACGACTGATCCTCCAGTCCTCCATCGTCCTCTTCGCCTGCGTGGTCGGCTTCGTGATGGGGCGGATGGGAGCCGCGCCACGGGCGGTTGAGCCGGGCGAGGCGATTGGTGAGGCTCGCTCGGTCTGGACTCCGCTGCAACCCGGCTGGGACCTCGATATCAGCAGCTCGCCGGGCGCGTCGTTCCCGGCCATGACCCAGCCACAAGTCGATTCGACCTCGGGACTCGCCGGCGACAAGCACCAGGGACCCAATCGCCAGTTCTATCCCAAGGCGGTCCAGGGTGACGCCGGACCAGGCCCCTTTTCCGGTCCGTCCACTGCCGAACCGATTCGCGGAGACGCACCGCTGGCGACTTCGGCTCAGATCCAGGCCCTGATCCAACGGGAATTGCCCGGCTTGAGTGAATCGGATCAGAGTGTTTGGGCCGAGGAACTCGAAGGGATGACTCTCGAGTCGGCTCGCGAGGTGCTGATGCTCAGGCAGGCCCTGGATGCTCTCGAGGACGCCCCGGCACGCGACTCGGGCGATCCTGAACAGCGCTGAGCTGCATTGCGAGCTGCGGGTGGTCAGGGCGATTCGGGTACTACACTTGACTGGAGGCTGGCCCTTGGTGTATCTATAGCTCCAATGCGCAAGCGTACGGTTATGCGTTGAGTTGATCTCGATGTGTTGTCGCGGCGCAGCAGCCGATTGCGATTCTCCCCAAGCGGGCGGGTTGGGTTGGGCGAGGAATAAGTAAGAAGAGGTAGTAGGAAACACATTCGTAGCCACACAGCGACGGCGTCAGGAAGACGCGGCTCGCATGGGTACTCCAAGGAGAAGAACTGATGGCAATGCAAGCGTCTCGTCGCGACTTCCTCTACGCCGGCTATCTTGGCGGATTGGGCCTGACGATGGCTGACATGTTCCGTATCGAACAGGCTCAGGCCGATCAGAAGTTCTTCGAGAGTAAGGAAGGCACCGCCAAGTCGGTGATCTTCATCTTCTTCCCCGGCGGACAGGCTCACCAGGAGACCTGGGATCCCAAGCCGTATGCTCCGCTGGAGTACCGCGGACCGATGGGTTCGATCGCCACGAAGGTCTCCGGCGGACGTCTCAACGAGACGCTCAAGAACACCGCCCAGATCGCCGACAAGATCACGATCGTCAATTCCCACACTCACGGCGAAGCCGCTCACGAGCGTGGCACTCACAACATGTTCACCGGCTATCGACCGAGTCCGGCCCTGGAATTCCCCAGTATCGGCACGGTGGTCTCACACGAATTCGGGCCGCGGAACAACCTGCCGCCCTACGTGTGCATTCCCAGCCAGCCGAACCGATACGCCGGCACGGGCTACCTGTCGAGTTCGTTCGCCCCGTTCAGCCTGGGTTCGGACCCGGCCAGCGGCAGTTTCACGGTCAAGGACCTGAAGCTTCCCGGTGGAGTGGACGAAACGCGGTTCAACCGCCGTCGCACGATCCTGGGCGCGGTCAACGACTACTTCGCCACTCGCGAGAAGGCCGATTCGCTTGACGCGGTCGACACGTTCTACCAGCGAGCCTACTCGCTGGTCAGTTCGAAGAAGGCTCGCGAAGCGTTCGACATTGCCAAGGAGCCCAAGAAGCTGCGTGACGAGTACGGTCGCAACTCGGCCGGACAACGCATGCTGATGGCTCGGCGACTGGTCGAAGCGGGAGTTCGCTACGTGACTCTGACCTACGGCGGTTGGGACATGCACGGCAACATCAATGGCAGCATCCGCGGCCAGATGCCGTCCTTCGACCAGGCCTACGCCCGCTTGATCCGCGATCTCGACGACCGCGGCCTGCTCGATTCGACCCTGGTCTGCACCGCGACCGAATTCGGTCGGACTCCGAAGATCAACGGCAACGCCGGCCGTGACCACTGGCCCAAGGTCTTCTCGACCGCGATGGCCGGCGGCGGCATCAAGCGTGGAGCCATTTACGGCTTGTCCAACGCCACGGGCAGCGAGCCCGAGGAAGACGCCCTGGGCGTCGAAGACTGGGCGACCACGATTTACCACTGCATGGGCATCACCGCCGAGAAGGAACTGATGGCTCCTGGCGATCGCCCGATCGAAATCGTCAACGGCGGCAAGGTCCGCAAGGAACTGCTCGCCTAGTGCCGGCCTGGCCTGCTGAGTGAATTGAAACCAGTCACGGGCCACGTCCGGCAGCGGGCGTGGCCCGTGCTGCTACCTACACACCAAAACCCGCTTTGGGTCCCACCACGGTTTTCCACGAGTTTCCCACCACACCCCTACCCCCTGCGGCGTTAGGATGGAGTTTCGTTCGAGGCGGAGAACCTGTACGGGTCGCCTCAGACGTTTCTGCTTCGCCGGACCGGAGAGATCTCAGATGAAGTCCATGGAAATGCAACGACTCAACCGCCGGGTCCCCGGTGTGCTGCTGTTGGCCCTCGCGATGGCCCTGCCCGCCCAGGCGGCTTCGCCGTCGCTGGGAGGCATCAGCCCTCGCGGAGTACAGCGTGGTGTCGAGAACCAGATGGTCTTCAGTGGCGGACGCCTGCAGGACGCCAAGGAGATCTTCTTTTATGGGCCCGGTTTCGAAGTGATGAAGCTCGAAGCCGCTGCCGGGTCGGTCAAGGCGACCGTCAAGGTGCTGCCCACCTGCCGGCTCGGACAGCACGTCGCCCAGATCCGCACCGCCAGCGGTGTTAGTGAATACAAGACCTTCTGGGTCGGTCCCTTCGGGACGACGCCCGAGAAGGAACCCAACAGCGATTTTGCCTCGCCGCAGCCGGTGCCGCTCAATATCACCGTCACCGGAGTGGTAACCAACGAGGACGTTGATTACTACGTGGTCGAAGCCAAGAAGGGTCAACGGATTGCCGCGGAAGTCGAGGGCATGAGGCTGGGGACGACGCTGTTTGATCCCTATGTCGCGATTCTCGATTCCAAGCGATTCGAGATGGCCAGCGCTGATGATTCGCCGCTGGTCTTCCAGGACGCGGTCGTTTCGGCCGTGGCTCCCGCCGACGGTCGTTACATCGTGGAAGTTCGCGAGAGTGCCTACGGGGGCAATGGTAGCTGTCGCTATCGCCTGCACGTGGGCACCTTCCCCCGCCCCACCGCGGTCTATCCCGCCGGTGGACAATTGGGACAGGACATCGAAGTCACGTTCCTGGGAGATGCCTCGGGGCCGTTCAAGCAGAAGTTCAAGCTGCCCGCCGAGAATCGGGAACTGTTCGAGTTGGAACCGAAGGCGGGTGAGCAGGTCGCTCCCTCGGGCAACCGCTTCCGCCTGTTCCCTCATGGCAACAATCTCGAAGCCGAACCCAACGACGAGATCGCCAAGGCCACACCCGCGGTGTTGCCCAAGGCCTTCAACGGCGTGATCGAGAAGAAGGGCGACATCGATTACTTCAAGTTCGCCGCCAAGAAGGGGCAGGTGTTTGAGATCGAGTGCTACGCACGGCGGATCCGCAGCGGACTCGATCCGGTCATGAACCTCTACAAGGCCGATGGCGGCGGGATCGCCGGAAACGACGACTCGCGCGGGCCCGACAGCTACTTCCGCGTCACGATCCCCGCCGACGGCGACTACCTGCTGAGAGTCACCGATCACCTCGGTCGCGGTGCCAAGGACTTCGTCTACCGCGTCGAAATGACTCAGCCGAAAGTCCAATTGACGACCAGCATCCCGCGGTTCTCACGCTACGGGCAGTATCGCCAGTGGATCGTGGTGGCACGAGGCAACCGGTTCGCGACGATGATCAACTTCGGTCGCAGCAACTTCGGTGGCGACCTAGTGCTCGAACCCAAGGACTTCCCCAAGGGGATTACGATCCACGCCGAGTCGCTGAAGAACGGGCGAGGCACATTGCCGGTGGTCTTCGAGGCCGCTGCCGACGCGCCGGTCGCCGGGACGCTCAGCCAACTGACCGCCCGCCACGCCGATGCCAAGCAGAACATCTCCGGTGGCTACCGCAACAACGGCATTTTCACGATGGGTGGACCCGGGCAGAGCGTGTACTGGAGCGTCGACGTGAACCGGGTGCCGGTCTGCGTCGTCGACGAGGTGCCCTTCAAGCTCTCGATCGTTCAGCCCACCGTGCCGATCGTCCGCAACGGCTCGATGCAGTTGAAGATCGTGGCCGAGAAGAAGAAGGGCTGGGACGAGGCGATCTCGATCCAGTTCCCCTTCCGTCCGCCGGGTATTGGAGCCGCCAGCAGCGCGTCGATTCCCAAGGGCAAGAACGAAGTGCTCTATCCGCTCTCGGCCAACGGTGGTGCGGGAATTGGGGCCTGGAAGATCTACGCCCTGGGCAGCGCCAACGCCGGCGGGACCGCCTGGGTCTCGAGCCAGTTGGCCACGCTCGAAATCGCGTCCCAGTTCGTTACCGTCTCGATGCTGAAGGCCGCGACCGAGCAGGGGAAGTCGACCGAGGTGGTTGCCAAGATCAACCACGCCACGCCGTTCCCCGGTGAAGCGAAAGTCGAACTGCTGGGTCTGCCCAACGAGGCGACCACGGTGGTGATGAAGATCACCAAGGACACCAAGGAACTGGTCTTCCCGGTCAAGACAACCAAGAACACCCGTGCCGGGACCCACAAGAGTCTCTTCTGTCGCATCACGATCATTCGTGATGGCGAGACGATCATGCACTCCAACGTCGGTGGCACTCATCTCAGAGTCGACAAGCCGCTGCCGCCCAAGAAGAACGCTCCGCCACCCAAGCCCAAGCCGAAGGTCGTGGCCAAGAAGGCACCGCCCAAGCCGAAGCCCAAGGTCGTTGTCAGGTTGACGCGATTGCAGAAGCTGAGACTCGAAGCCAAGAAGAAGCGTGAGGCCACTGCCGCCGGCGGAGGATCGAAGTAGAGCCCGCCCCAGGTCGGCCTCGCTGCTGCTGTTTCAGAGAATTGATGAAGGACACACGAGTCTCAGGACTCCCCGCAAGGAAACTCGGATGATGACATTGGTCACTCGTTGCTCCAGGCTGTTGACGACCTGTGCGGTGCTGCTGGGCCTTTCGGCCACGGCGACCCAAGCCGCCGACGCACCACTCGCATCACTCACCGTCTCCCCCGCTGCGGTCAAGCTGACCACCAAGCGGGATCGGCAGTCGGTGATTGTCCAGGCCACGTTTGCCAACGGGCTGACCCGCGATGTGACCGCCGAGGCGAAGTTGTCGCTGACCGACGCCAAGTCGGTGGTCCTGACCGGCAACACGCTGACGCCCAAGGCCGATGGCAAGAGCGAAATGACGGTCGTGTTCGGTGGCAAGACGGTCAAGGTGCCCGTCGAGGTCGAGAAGGCGGGCGAGGATCGGCCGATCAGTTTTCGGCTGGATATCATGCCGGTCTTCATGAAGGCCAATTGCAACACCGGCAGCTGCCACGGGTCCGCTCGGGGAAAAGACGGCTTCCGGCTCTCGCTGTTCGGGTTCGATCCCGCCGGCGATCACTACCGTTTGACTCGTGAACTGCCCGGTCGCCGCATCAATCTCGCTGTGCCGAATTCGAGCCTGATGATGGAGAAGATCGCCGGGATCGTGCCGCACACCGGTGGCGCGCAGCTCAAGAAGGACGGCGAAATGTTCGCGACCCTCAACCGCTGGCTCACCGCCGGGGCTCCCAATGACGCCGGTGCCGTACCGGTCGTGGAGACGCTCGAGCTGTTCCCCAAGGAAGCAGTGCTCGACGGTGACGGTGCCACGCAACAACTCAATGTGCTGGCCCGGTACGCCGACGGAACCACCCGCGATGTCACCAAGCTGGCCGTGTTCCTGACCAGCAACGCCACCTCGGCGGAGATCGAACAGGATGGCAAGGTCACCGCGCACGCTCGGGGCGAAGCCTTCGTGATGGCGAGGTACGAAACGCACACCACCGGCAGCCGGTTCATCGTGCTGCCCAAGGGGCTGAAGTACACCGATCCCAAGACGTCCGAAGTCAACTACATCGACTCGTTCATCCACCAGAAGCTGCAGAAACTGAGGATCGTGCCCTCGGAGATCTGCAACGACGAGATCTTCCTGCGTCGTGCGTACCTGGATGTTGCCGGCGTGCTGCCCACCGCCGATGAGTACTGGCGGTTCATGCGGAAGGCGCCCGATGCTGCGACGTTCCTGGCCGAGAAGACCAAGGTGCTGGCCGAGACTGTGAAGGCCGAGGGTGAGTCGAAGACGGCGGCCGAGGCTGCCGCCAAGGTGCTGGCTGCGACCGCGGCTCCCCTGGTGGCCGCACAGAAGCAGGCCGCAGGCGCCAAGGACGATGCGGCCAAGAAAGCCGCGGCCGATGTGCTCAAGAAGGCCACAGATGCAAACACCGCTGCCGCAAAGACGTCCGGCGAAGCAACGAAGAAGGCCGAAGCGGCTCTCTCGGCTCGCCAGGCAGCCGATGCCGAACTGGCTCTGGCCAAGTCGGGAGTCGAGTACTCGAAACTGACCGGGCAGGCCAAGCGGGAACGGCTCATTGATGAACTGCTCAACCGCAAGGAATTCGTCGAGATGTGGGTGATGAAGTGGGCCGAACTGCTCACCATCCGCTCCTCGCAGCAGGTCAGCTACAAGGCCATGCTCAGGTACTACAATTGGCTCAACGAACGGATCTCGAACAATGTCCCGATGGACGTGATGTGCCAGGAGTTGCTCGGAGCCAACGGCGGAACGTTCGCCAACGCGGCGACGAACTACTACCAGAACGAGACCAACACGCTGAAGGTGGCCGAAAACGTGGCCCAGGTCTTCATGGGAATGAGGATCCAGTGCACCCAGTGCCACAACCACCCGTTTGATCGCTGGACGATGGACGACTACTACAGTTTCGGAGCCTTCTTCGCCCAGATCGGGCGAAAGCGGGGCGAGGATCCTCGCGAGACGATCATCTTCAACAGCGGTGGTGGCGAGGTGCGGCACCTGGTCGGTGGTCGCGTGATGAAGCCCAAGTTCCTGGGCGGCATCGAGCCGGATACCGTGGGCAAGGACCGTCGGGTCCTCCTGGCCAAGTGGCTGGCCTCGGACCAGAACCCTTACTTCGCCCGTAACCTGGCCAACATCGTCTGGGCCCACTTCCTGGGCAAGGGGATCATCAACGAGGTTGATGACGTACGGGTCAGCAACCCGCCGGTCAACGAGCCGTTGCTCGATTCACTGGCCAAGAAGTTCAGTGTCTACAAGTACGACTTCAAGAAGCTGGTCCGCGACATCTGCGTCTCGCGCACCTACCAGCTGGCGACTCAGACGAACACCACCAACGAGAAGGACGGCACCAACTTCTCTCATGGGGCCTTGCGACGAATGCGGGCCGAGGTGCTCTTCGATTCGATCTCCCAGGTCACCGACACCAAGAACAAGTTCGGCGGCCTGCCGCTGGGTGCCCGCGCGGTGCAGATCGCCAACGGCAACACCAGCAACTACTTCCTGACCACCTTCGGTCGGGCCAAGCGTGAGAGCGTGTGTGCCTGCGAGGTCAAGATGGAGCCGAACCTCTCGCAGGCCCTGCACCTGCTCAATGGCGACACGGTCAACAACAAGATCAAGGCTGGCAACGTGCTCGGTAAACTCACCGACCGGGGCCTCTCGCACGACCAGATCGTCAACGAACTGTACGTCCGCTGCCTGTCGCGGCTGCCGACCGACAAGGAAAAGCAGACGATCAAGACGATTCTCGACGCCGAGAAGAAGGACAAGAACGGCGTCCTGGAGGACGTGTTCTGGTCGCTGCTCAACTCACGAGAATTCCTCTTCAACCACTAGGTCTGTTGCAAGCGGTTTGATCCGTACATCCTTCCCGGTTTTCCCTGCCGGCCCTCGGTGTCGGTGCTGGAATGCCGTTCGAGGTGGTCTAGACTAGGATCCAGTCTGCCCCTCCCCTACCCAACTTCCTCCCGCGCTCTGTTGGAGCTCACGTGATGACTCGATTGATCAGCGGCGTCCTGGTCCTGTTGATGGCGACGACCGGCCTAGCCGCGGACAAGAAGAAGCCGACGCCTGGCGCGAAGGCCAAGAAGGTCACCTACGAGGAGCACGTCCGCCCGATTCTCAAGGCACGCTGCTTCACTTGCCACGGGCCGAACAAGAAAGAGGGCGACCTGGACCTGACCACCTACGGCAAATTGCGTGTCGGAGGTGGCAGCGGCGAGGTGGTCGAACCGGGTTCGGCCGACGACAGCTATCTCTGGAGCCTGGTCAGCCACGAATCCGAACCGTTCATGCCGCCCAAGTCGCCGAAGCTCCCGGCCAAGGAACTCGCGACGATCAAGGCCTGGCTCGAAGGCGGCGTGCTCGAGAACTCCGGCAGCAAGTTCGTCCGCAAGAAGCCCAAGTTCAATCTCACCCTCGAAGCCCCCTCGACCGGCCGACCCAAGGTTCCCGCCTACCCCGAGCGGTTGGGCCTGAGTCCCGAGCTGGTCACCAGGACCACGACCGCGATCACGGCGCTGACGACCAGCCCGTGGGCTCCGCTGTGTGCCGTGGCCGGCCAGAAACAGATCCTGCTCTATGACACCTCGTCGCTGAAACTCGTCGGGGTACTGCCCTACCCCGAGGGCATTGCCCACACGCTGGTCTTCAGCCGCAACGGCAGCCTGCTGCTGGCCGGTGGTGGCCGAGGAGCTGCCAGTGGCAAGGCGGTGGTCTGGGACATCAAGAGCGGCAAGCGAGTGATGGAAGTTGGCGAAGAACTGGACACCGTGCTGGGTGCCGACATCAGCTCCGACCACACGATGATTGCCCTGGGCAGCTCAGGCAAGGCGGTCCGAGTCTACTCGACCACGACCGGCGAGCTGATGTGGGAAGTGCCCAAGAAGCACACCAACTGGATCTACTGCACCGCCTTCAGCCCCGACGGCGTGCTGGTGGCCAGTGGCGACCGCAATGGTGGCCTGTATGTCTGGGAGGCCGAGACCGGCCGGATGTACTCGGAGCTGCGTGGCCACGGCGGCGCGGTCACCGGGCTCAGCTGGAGATCCGATTCGAACATCCTGGCCTCCTGCGGCAACGACGGCACCATCAGGCTCTGGGAAATGGAGAACGGACGCCAGGTCAAGAGCTGGGGAGCTCACGGTGGCGGGACGTTCATGGTCGAGTTCTGCCACGACGGCAACCTGGTCTCCACCGGCCGCGACAAGGTGGCCAAGCTGTTCAAGCAGGATGGTGGCCAGGTGCGTGCCTTCCCGGCCCTGCCGGACCTGGGCCTGGAAGTGACCTACTGTGACGAGACCAAGCGGGTGATTGTCGGAGACTACTCGGGCGTCATCCGCGTGTACAACGCCGCCGACGGCAAACAAATCGGAGAACTCTTGGTCAACCCGGTCACGCTCGACCAGCGTCTCGCCGACGCCACCAAGCAGGTCGCCACGACCCAGGCCGAGAACGTCAAGCAGCTGGCCACGCTCAAGGCGGCCCAGGATGCGGCCAACAAGGTCAAGGCCGACCTCGACACCACCAAGAAACTGATCGTGACGCTGCAGGCCAAGGACAAGACCCTCGCAGCCAACATCATCACCTACACCGGCCAGATCAAGACTTACACGGCCGAGCAGGCTGCAGCGGCCAAGACCGCCGCCGCACTCGCGCCGGTTGTGCCGCTCTTGAAGGATACCGCAGACAAGGCCAAGGCCACCTCGGCCAAGGCTGCCGGCGACAAGGAACTGGCCGCGATCGCAGCCACCCTGAAGACCGCCTTCGACAAGCGGAACGCCACGCTGGTGGCGGCCCGGAAGACCAACGTCGAGAAGACCAAGGCCTTGGCCAAGAGCAAGACCGACCTGGCCAAGGCTCAGGCGGACCAGAAAGCGGCCAAGGCCGGACTGGTAGTGGCGCAAAAACGTGTCGCCGACCTGACCAAGGCCATGAAGCCGGCCGGAGAAAAACTGGCCGCCGCACAGAAGATAGCCACCGCAGCGACTACCAGCTTCAACGTGGCCACCACGTCGGTTGTCTTCTGGAAGGATGAAATCGCATTCTCCAAGGTGCTGGATGTCTACGACGCCAAGCTGGCCGGCTTCAATACGGTCGCCGACGCCCTGGCCCAGGCCGTGGGAGAATTGGGGCTGCTGCAGAAGGACCTCGTTCAGAAAACCACCAACGCGGCCGGAGCCGACAAGGCGTACAAGGCGGCCGTCGCCGACGTTACTAAGTCGACCAAGGGCGTGGCAGATGCCCAGAAGGCTCACACCGATGCCAGCAACACGGTGGCCGCGCTGACCAAGGCGATCCCGCTGCTCAAGGAGTCCTTCGACAAGGTCACCGCTGTGGCCAAGGCCAGTGGTGACAAGGAACTGGCCACGATCGCCGGAAGCCTCAAGGGGGTCCACGACAAGAAGATCAAGGCGCTGGACGACGGCAAGAAGTTGGTCGTGACCCGCAAGACCGCAGTCGACAAGGCCCAGGCCGTGCTCGTGGCCATGCAGAAGTCCGCAGCGGCCAAGCAGGCTCTGCTGACGGCAGCCAACAAGCGGGTGGCGGATCAGGTGGTGGCGATGAAGCCGCCGCAGGCCAAGGTGGGTGAGGCCAAGAAGGCCAATGACGTCGCCAAGGCTCAGCTGGATGCGGTCCAGAAGCAGGTCGATGCCTTCAAGGCTAAGACCGCCAAGCCGGCTGCCAAGACGGCAAAGGCGGGCTAGACGGAACGCCCGAGATGCCCACCCGGATTCTCAGCATCTCCGGCCTCCGCGGCATCGTGGGCGATGGGCTCGAACCCGAGTACCTCTCGAGGTTCGCTCGCGCACTGGCCCGCGTGGCTCATGGCGGCACAGTCGTCATCTCGCGTGATGGGCGTGCCAGCGGACTGATGGTCCGCGACGCGGTCCTGGCGGGCCTGGCGGCCGAGGGCTGTCGAGTGCTCGATGCCGGGATTGCCTCGACACCAACCTGCGGGTTGCTGGTGCGAAAACTCGCCGCCGCCGCCGGGCTACAGATCACCGCCAGCCACAACCCGGCCCAATGGAACGGGCTGAAACCATTTGATGCCGCCGGACGCGTCTTCAACGCCGAACTCGGAGCGGAACTGATCGCCGAGATCGACCGCCTGGAGAACGAACCGGCCAAGGTGACAGGTGGGGATGCCGAATCGGTCAAGGATCCCGGGGCGGAACACCGCGAGGCGGTGCTGGGAATCGTCGACGTCGAGTCGATTCGGAGTCGACGTCTGAAGGTCGTGCTCGACTGCAACCATGGGTCCGGAGCCGTGCTGGGGCCGGAATTGCTCGAGTCCCTGGGCTGCGACGTGACGGTGCTAGGCGGGACAGCCGATGGTGAGTTTGCTCATGCGCCTGAGCCTCTCGAGCAGCACCTCGGAGGACTCTGCCAGGCGGTGCTCGAACACGGGGCCGGCGTCGGGTTTGCCCAGGACCCCGACGCCGACCGCCTGGCGATCGTCGACGAGACGGGTCGCTACATCGGCGAGGAGTTGACGATGGCGTTGGCGACCGATCGGGTGCTGGCCGGGTCTCCGGGCCCGGTGGTAGTCAACGGTTCCAGCAGTCGCGTGACGGCTGACATCGTTGAGCGGTATCCGGGCAGTTCGTTTCACCGGTCTCACGTGGGTGAGGCCAACGTGGTGGCGAAGATGGACGAGGTGGCCGCCGTGCTGGGTGGCGAGGGAAACGGCGGGGTGATTGATCCGCGTGTGGGAGGCATCCGCGACAGTTTCGTGGGCATGGCGCTGGTGCTCGATGGCCTGGCCTGCGACGGCGGAGATCTCTCGGACTGGGTCGACCGGTTCCCTGTCTACGAGATCGTCAAGCTGAAGGTGCCCTGCCCTGCCGAGCGGGTCCCGGCGGCGGTCGAGGTGCTGCGGAGGGCCTTTGAGGACGCGACGGTGACCGAGGGGGATGGGCTGAGACTTGATTGGGACGACCGCTGGGTTCAGGTGCGAGGCAGCAACACCGAGCCGGTCGTGCGGGTGATTTCCGAAGCGCCCGACGCGGAGGTGGCACGCGAGTTGTGCGAGGCGGTGCTCGAGCGGGTGCGCGAGGTCGTCTAGGGCGGGCTCAGCTCACGCTACAGCGTCTTGAGGAACTCGAGGACGGCTCTCTTTTGCGGCTCGGTCAGCTTGTCCGGGAACAGGTGCCCACTGGCGCTCTTGCCCTGTTTCGTGGTGTCGAAATACCCACGTCGCTGACGGGCCGTTTTCACCGATTTGGGAACACCGGGGTGTGTGTCGACGGTGATGCCGACCCGTTTGTGGTCAAACGTGTCGTCGCGTCGAGACCAGACCGAGGGGCGTTGACCGGGGTGCAGCAGGTGCCAGAGAGTCGGCACCGAGCCGTTGTGGAGGTAGGGGGCGGTGGCCCAGATGCCGTCCAGGGGCGGTGCGAGATAGCCGCTGGGTTCGATCACGACAGGGTCCTTGCCGTAGCGGCTCAGCCATCCGGCCTGCATCCAGCGACGGTGTTTGATGGTCAGAGCACGCAGCCGGGTGGGATCTGTCCCGATTGTTTCCAGCGGTACGACTCGCTCAGGGTACTTGCGGTCCTTGCCATAGGTGCCGTGGCACGAGCTGCAGTTGTTGCGAAAGAGTTCCTGGCCCGAAGCGGCGAGTTTGCGGTCGATGGGACCCGAATACTCCGGCGGACGCAGCGATTCGATCCAGGCCAGGATGTCCTGGAACGCCGGTTCCCAGGAGGTGAGCGTATCGGGACCGTGGTTGGGCAGCAGGATGAACTGCATCAACACCCGGTGGTTCTTGGGTGCAAAGGCATCGCAGTACAGCGACGACTTGAGCCGGACATTCCAAAGCGGCGGTGCGTCCATGTCGTGGTGCAAGAGTTTGGGGGGTGGGCGGTTGAGGTGGACGGCCATGTCCTTGTCGCGATAGTTGCCCAGCACGATGCCGAAGACGACCGAGTTGGTGGTGCCGCGGGTTGAGGAGAGTGGCACGGTGGTGGAGACGAGGTCGAGGTGTGCCAGGGGCTTGAGCATCCTGAGCTTGGTGCGGCGGACGTCTTCGAAGAGCGTCTGCAGGTCGAGATGCGTGTTGGGCAGTCCGGGGATCACTCGCCCATCGACCCGTCCGGCGTGGCAGGTCAGGCAGTTCATCACCCACCGATTTCCGGCGACGGCGACGTGGCCCAGCGCGGGAACCGACGTGGGGTCCTTGACGTCGGGGTCGGGCATCAGGCCATAGCGATCAAATGTCATCCGTCGCCTGGTGGCCAAGTCGGCCCCGGCGGCCTGTTTGCGCAGCGGCTCGTCCCAACTGGTCCAGAGCTGGTCAAAGACGGCCTGGTCGAAGTCGGCCGGCAGGAAGGCCCGGGTCCGCAGCCAGCGGTAGCCTCGAGCCGCCGCGCCTGGCTCGGGGTCTTCGGCCGCGACGCTCGATATGAGCGCCGAGATCAGCAGGCAGGAGATGGTGAACGAATGTCGGGACATGTTTCACTTCAGAGCATCGGCCAATGCGTCGGCATCGTACACGCAGCCACCCCAGGTACCGCCACCCAGCTGCTGCAATAACGCCCAAAGCAGGGTCTCTGCGGGCAGTTCGGGGTCTGCGGCGAGGTCGTGGCGAGGTGATCGTGAGGCCAGTCGTCGCTGGCCCTCGTCGGGATCAAACCGTTCGTCTGCTTCACCGACCAGGTCGATCCGGCCTTCGAGCTCGTTGGTATCGACGGTGATGTTCAGAGTGTCGCCATCGATCAGCTTGCCGATTGGGCCTCCGGCGAGCGCTTCGGGTCCGACGTGTCCGATGCAGGCACCGGTTGAGACTCCCGAGAAGCGGGCGTCGGTGATCACGGCCACCTGTTTGCCGAACTCGAGGTATCTGAGCGCGGCGGTGATCTGGTAGATCTCCTCCATACCCGCACCCAGCGGCCCGCGGCAGATCAGCACGACGATGTCGCCGGCGACGACGGGCCGATCGGTTTGCCCCTTGATCGCGGCGATCGCTTCGCGTTCTGAGGTGAAGACTCGTGCCGGGCCGGTCATGCGGTAGACTCCGTCGTCTCCCACCACTTCGGGGTCGATGGCGGTGCTCTTGATCACTGATCCTTCGGGGGCGAGGTTGCCGACGGGGAAGGTGACGGTGCTGGTCATGCCGCGGCTGCGAGCGGTGTCGGGATCGAGGATCACGTCGTCGGGGTCGATGCCGTCGCGAGATTTCAGCAGTTCGCGAAGCCGGGTTCGACGCTCAGATGTTTCCCACCAGTCGAGTGATTCGCCGAGCGTGTGGCCGGTGACGGTCAGCGCGTCGGTATGGAGCAGACCGAGGTTTCTGAGTTGCAGCATCAACTCGGGAACTCCCCCGGCCAGGAAGAACTGGATGGTGGGGTGTCCGACCGGTCCGTTGGGCAGCACGTCGACCAGTCGCGGCACCTGTCGGTTGACCCGGTTCCAGTCTGCGACGGTCGGCCGTGTGCAGCCGGCGGCAAAGGCGATGGCCGGCAGGTGGAGCAGCAGGTTGGTGGAACCTCCGCAGGCGGCGTACAACACCATGGCGTTGTCGACGGCTTTCGCGGTGACGATATCGGCAACCGAGATGCGGGCGTCGGCCAGTTCGACCAGGGCCCGAGCGCTGCGGACTGCGGTGTCGAGCCAGATGGGTTGTCCCGAGGGGGCCAGTGCGGCGTGTGGCAGGCACAGGCCCAGGGCCTCGGCGATCACCTGCGAGGTGCCGGCGGTACCCAGGAACTGGCAGCCGCCACCGGGCGAGGCACAGGCCCGGCAGCCCACGTCGGCGGCGTACTCGAGAGTGATCTCCTCGTGAGCGAAGCGGGCCCCGATCGACTGCACCTTCCCGGCATCCTCGCCGTCATCCACTGGCAGAGTCACACCTCCGGGGACAATGATCGTGGGCAGTTTGTGGTGCGAGGCCAGGGCGATCATCATCGCCGGCAACCCCTTGTCGCAGGTGGCCACTCCGAGCACACCGCGGCGAGTGGGCAGCGAACGGATCAGTCGGTTGAGTACCACGGCGGCGTCGTTGCGGTAGGGCAGGCTGTCCATCATGGCGGTGGTGCCCTGCGAACGGCCGTCGCAGGGGTCGCTGACAAACGCCGCGAAGGGGATCGACTCGCGACGGTCAAATTCCCGGGCGGCCGCCTGCATCAGCAGCCCGACCTCCCAATGACCGGTGTGGTAGCCCAGCGCGATCGGCTGACCGTCCGGGGCGCGGATCCCTCCCTGGGTACTCAACAGCAGGTACTGCGGCCGGGTCAGCTGATCGGGGGTCCAGCCCATCCCTGCATTCTGGGTCATGCCGAAGATGTCGCCGCTGGGCCGGTCGCGGAGCATCTCTTCGGTCAACGGCAGCGACCCGGTTGGGCCCGGTGCGGAGGTGTTGATCGCGAACAGGTCGTCCCGATCGGTCTCGAGCAATTCG
>Ga0310124_10001512_pt1 | contig 16199 bp, 11 predicted proteins | sample CB11b_AW_Bot5_MG_FD_203507 | JGI IMG/M metagenome (GOLD analysis project Ga0310124, IMG submission 203507) | Marine microbial communities from Western Arctic Ocean, Canada - CB11b_AW_Bot5 | ecosystem: Environmental > Aquatic > Marine > Oceanic | place: Canada: Western Arctic Ocean | collected... | reverse complement strand
TGGCAACACGCGGTCATAGTCATACGGACCATGGGTATACACCGGGTCAACCAGGAAATTCTCGGTTGGCGGTGGCGATGTCGTCGCCCACTCCAGGGACAGGCCGCCCCATGGGTTCTCGCCGGCCGGTTCGCCCTTGAAGGCTGCGTGTATCAGATAGATGGCAGTGATGAACAGCCCCAGACCGAGGACCAGCGCACCCAGCGACGAAAAGCCGTGCAGGCTTTCAAACAGGTTCGTCTTCATCATGCCGCTGTAATCGTGATAGCGCCGGGGCATGCCCTGGGAACCCAGGTAAAACTGCGTGAAGAATGTCATGTTGAAGCCGACGAACACGAGGCCGCAGGAGATTTTTGCCCAGAACTCGTTGTACATGCGCCCGAAAATCTTCGGCCACCAGTGATGGAGACCGCCGAGGAAGGCAATCACCGTGCCGCCCACCATCACGTAATGGAAGTGCGCGACAACAAAATAGGTGTCATGCAAATGTACATCGACACCGAGTGCGCCAAGGTGAATGCCGGTGAGCCCGCCAATTGTGAACAGGATCAGGAAAGACACGGCATACAGCATTGGTGTCGTCCAGGCGATTGACCCCTTGTACAAGGTCGCTACCCAGTTGAAGATCTTGATGCCCGAAGGTATCCCGATGAAAAAGGTGATGAACGAGAACACCATCGACGAAAACTCGGACTGCCCGCTGAGAAACATATGGTGGCCCCACACCATGAACCCGAGCATGGCAATGGCGACGCTCGAAAAACCGATCGCCTTGTACCCGAAAATATGCTTGCGCGAGTGTACCGTCACAAGCTCGTTGATGATGGCAAAGCCCGGCAGAATCATGATGTACACCGCGGGGTGCGAATAGAACCAGAAAAAGTGCTGGAAGAGCACAGGGTCACCACCAAGCGACGGGTCAAAAATACCAATACCGAGCCAGCGCTCGAGCACCAACAGCACCATGGTGATACCGATCACCGGTGTTGCCAGGACCTGCACCAGCGCCGTGGCGTAAATCCCCCAGATGAACAGCGGCATGTCGAACCAACCGATGCCCGGCGCCCGCATCTTGTGAATGGTCACGGCAAAATTCAGCCCCGTGAAAATCGATGAAAAGCCCAGGATGAAAACTCCCATCGTTATCATGATTACCGAGGTGTTGTCATCCCCCCCAGTCTGCGTGCTGTAGGGCGTGTAGAAGGTCCAGCCAGTGTCGACGGTGCCATAGAGGATCGCGAAAATAGTAAACGCCGCGCCGAGCATATAGATATACCAACTCGCCAGATTGAGTCGCGGGAAGGCAACGTCCTTAGCGCCGATCATCAGCGGCAGCAGGAAATTACCGAGAATAGCCGGCACCGAGGGAATGATGAACAGGAACACCATAATGGCGCCGTGCAAGGTAAACATCTTGTTGTAGAAGACCTGACTCTTCGCCATGCTCACCTTGGCTGCGTCCGACATCCCGGGATCGATCGGTTTATATTCGTTGTTTGACGCTGTTTTCTCAGCTCCCACTGCAACGTCTGCTGCGGCGTCCGTCGCAGCCGCAGCAGTGGCAGGTTCCGGTCCTGCTCCCGTTTCGTCTGCTGCTACTGCGGTCTCGGCGGCTTCAGAACCTTTTGGAGCACCCGATGCATTGGCCGGCTCTTCGATGGCGGCACCCTTAAAGAATAGAGCGCCAGGCTTGGCGAGCTCGAAGCGGACGATCAGCGCGAAAACGCCGGCTAGATAAAACGCCGACATGACCACAATCATGTAGAGGATCGCGATACGCTTGTGATCCATGGTCAACAACCAGGACTTGATACCCTTGGAGTTGTTGATGAAATGTTTTTCAGGCAGCTTATTCATGGCTTAGGATCCTCATTTGCCTCGTCCGCCTTGTAGTCGGACAGGCTCTTCATGAAACCAATGATATTGTTCACTTCCTCATTGGACACGGATTGCTTCGGAAACGGCGCCATGCTCGTCTTGGTTGCGAAACCCTCGACGATCTTGAGGTGAGGATAACGGATGGATTCCCGGATATAATCGTCCAGAACCTTGATGGTTGTACCGTCACTCAGCGTTTCTGTCCTGCCGTACAGATTATGCCAGGTGGGTGCCTTCTCCACGTTGCCTGCTTCCAGGGAATGACAGACGCTGCATTTGTTATTGTAGATTTCTTCGCCCGTTCCCGCCTTGGCGTTGTCCAATACCCATTGCGTGTAGTCCGCCTCGGACATGACGTACACACGCCCCAGCATCTTCGAATGTTTCTCACCGCAGTACTCAGTGCAGTACAGGTCGTACTCACCCTCCTCCAACGCGGTGAACCACAACGAGGTCGTACGGTTGGGAATGATGTCCATTTTGACGCGAAAATCCGGGATGAACAGCGAATGCAGCACGTCACTCGAACTCATATGCAGCTTGATCGGCCGACCGACCGGCACGTGCAGGTTGTTGCTTTTCGATTCGTTCCCGGAGCCGCCGACGTTGTGGCGGAAGGTCCAGTTCCACTGCGCCGCCTGCACGCGGACTTCCTCGGCGCCGGCCGGGATCACGAACAGATCCATGAACGACCGAAACCCCCAGATAAAGATGAAGAAAATCATAATAGTCGGAATGACAGTCCAGACAGTCTCAAGCGCCGTGTTGTGATGCAACGGTATCGTCAGGCCCGGTTTCTCATCACGTTTCCGTCTGTATTTGAACATGAAATAAATGGTACAGACTGTGATAATCACGAAAAAAGCAACGGACATCCACGTGATCACATAGAATAGCCAATCCACGTCTTCGGCAATCGACGAAGCGCCCTTTGGCATGAACCAGGTTTTCGGAGAAACTTCCATTTTAAAATCGACCTTTCAGTCCTTGCTTCATTTCTGTGTTGCTGGCAATAACGCCCGAAGCCTGACGTCTGCCCCTGTTGTCACACATTCCGGTATCAGCGGCGCCGCCATTCCCAGATCCAGAAGCCGCCCAGGAATATCAGGATGGCAACGAGTGTGACAGCGCCGCCAAGCCGCATGACGTTTTGTGCGAAAAGGACATAACGATTGGCCTCGGGATCGAACTGGTAACAGTACATGATGAACCGGTTCATGATGCTGCCGATCTTGCCATCGGCTGCTTCCAGCAGGCTCAGCCGCAGATCCTTCTTTTCAAATTTTACCCCGTACAGGTAGCGGGAGATCTTACCGTCAGGCGTCAGGACGTAGGCCGCAGCAGGGTGCGCGTACATGTCCTGCTTGGTGTCGTAGAAGTAGCCAAAACCAATGGCCCGTGCCAATTCTTCGATCTCTTCCTTGTCGCCGACCAGGAACCTCCAGCCCTCGGGTTTTATCTCTTTGCCCAGCGCCTCCACGTAGTTGGTTCGTTTGCCGGCGGCCAGCGTCGCGGTTTCCCGCGGGTCGATGCTGACCGTCACCATGTTAAATTCGCCGCCCGGCGTCCACGTCATGTCGCTGACGCCGTCCGAGAGCCCGTTCAGCACCAACGTGCAGAGTGTCGGGCACTCGTAGTATGCCAGCGTCATCAACACCGGCTTGTCGTCCTTGAAACAATCGCTCAACCGTATCCGGCTGCCGTCCGAATCGGTAAACTCCAGGTCCAGCGGTATCGACTCACCCAGGTGCTCGCGGATGTCCATTGCCGCTACCTGATCGTCCTCGCGACGCGGCATCGGCCCCTGGCCGCACACCGGCGGCACCAGCAGCGCCGCCAGCAGGACGACGAAGCCGGCACGGCTACCGCTGATTTTCTTCAACCAACAGTTCCATAGCCCGTTCGATCGGTATCCGCTGCACCCCTGTTGTGGCGTCCACCCCATATGTTTCCAATTGTTCACGCGTCTCTGCCCGCAGCTCGATGAGCTGAGTTTTCGGTGCGTCATAACTGTTCCGGAACTCCTCCGTGACCTTCGAGAAATAGCCATCCAGAATCACAATGGAAACGGCCACACTCGCCAGAATCACGATCGCCGTACAAGTAACGCCCAACAAGTTGACATCCCGTTTCTCGTAACCCGCTGCAGCATCTATTTCGCGTCTTTCTTCGTCATGACCACTCATTGCTTCAGTCCCTATACATTCGTGTTGATCGGCACTGCATGACCTCAAACCCAGAAGTTTACGAACTTAATGGATCCCTCGAGTTGAGGATCTCTCACAGGGATCACCGGGGCAGAGGTGAACTTGCGCCAGAAATTCCAAAAGAAAATACCGCCGATCCCGAGCCAGCACGTCACGTCCAGCCAACTGAACGCCAAGCTTTCATGGAAGTTCGGCGCAATCAGCCAGTAATGGTCGTACCAATGCACCGCCAGCAGCCACACCGCAGCAATCACCAGCGCCTTCGGAGAGCGTTTCGTCAGACTGCTGAGCAGGAAAAGGAACGGAATAGCAAAATGGCAGATCACCAGCATCAGACTCGCCATCCCCCAACCGGGACCCCCGCGGTCTTTGAAGAAGGCCGTCTCCTCAGGCAGGTTGGCGTACCAGATCAGGAAGAACTGCGAGAACGCGATGTACGACCAGAACACAACGAAGGCGAAGAGCCATTTGCCCATGTCGTGGTAATGCTCATCGTTGATTTCTTTCGTCAGGATGTTCTTGCTGCGCAGGTACATCGTCACCAGCACGCAAAACGCGGTGCAGGACAAGTAGGCGCCGGCAAAGATGTAAATGCCGAAAATCGTCGAAAACCAGTGGTAGTTCAGCGACATGATCCAATCGAAAGCAGCCAGAGTCGTAGTCGCGGCGAAGAGAATCAGGCCCGGCGCGCTGATCATCCGCATCCGCACGCTGAGCGCCTCCGAGGGCGCCTCGTCCTGCTTGAGAGAGGCGCTATACAGCAACCGGGCAAGGATGAACCAGATGACGAAGTAGACGACGGCGCGGAGACAGAAGAACTTCGGACTCAGCCACGCCTCTTTCTTGAGGAAGATCGGATCGTTGGCCTCGCTGGCGTTTGTCCAGTGGTAGAGGTCCTGCATGCCCCACAAGGCGATCGGGATAAAGAAAATGATCAGGATCGGCAGCGTCACCATCAAGCTCTCGTACATCCGGCGCATCACGACACTCCAGGTTGCCCGCACCATGTGATGCACGAGCGTGGCGAAAAGGCCGCCAAGGCCAACCGTCACCCAAAACGTGAACGCGTTGAGGTAGGATTGGAAGAACTGCGTCGCCCTGCCGATCGTGTGACCACTGCCCTTGTTCACTGCGTGGTCGTCCGTCGCGACCGGCGCGGCAGTCTCTGCCGCCGCCTGCATGTGGAGCACGTTCGCCGTGGCGCGGGCATGGTCGGAGCCACCTTCCTTGGACGCCGTAAAGACACCCATGAAGCTCACTGCCAAGGCAATGATGCCGATGATTCCGGCGACCCGCCCCGGTCCCGCCGCCCCGGATAATCTGTAGGTTTTACTGTCAAGTTCCATTCGATCTTGCCCGATTAGCAGGCCGTGCGGTCAACGGAGAACCTTTCTCAGTCCGTCGGCTGCAAATGCATTTCCCAGGCCGGCGCCAGATGTGTGGTGATATAGCTGTCCAGACGGTCGGCATACACCGGCCACGGTCGCAGCAGTTCAATAGCACTGCCGCACAGGCGGCTGATTTCCGTCAACACGACGTTGTCGCTGCTGCCGATCTGCTGTGCCAGTGTGAATTTGCGGCGCTTGCGGTCGGTCCCCAAAGTTTTGCCTGCCAGCTGTTCGACGCCGATTTCGTCGAGCAGGTCGTCCGCCAGTTGATAGGCCGTTCCGACGCGGTAACCAGCCTCGGCCATCGCCTCCGCCATAGTCGCATCCTTGCCGCAGCATTCGGCCACAAAGGCAAACAACGCTCCGGTCTTGCCACGGGCAATCGCGATGCAGGTCTCTGCATCCACCGCGCGGCCCTGAAAAACCATTTCGTGTATCGTTTCCGTCGCACACACTTCCTTGATCCTGGCCACAAACAACCGGGCCTGGTTCAGATCATCGCCATCAAGTATTAACTCGATGGCGCTGCTGAAAAACAAATCTCCCAGCAGGATGGCGCCGGTCTGGCCCACTTCCTGCCACAATGTTGGTTGCTGCCGCCGCAAAGTGGCGCCATCAATCACGTCGTCGTGATAGAGCGTAGCGGTATGGATCAATTCCGTTGCGGCACAGGCACGCGCGACTGCATCCTGGTCGCCGCTGCCTTGTGGACACAACGCCAGGCCCAACCGCGTCCGGAGCATTTTCCCAGGCAAAACGTGTCGCCGCAGTGACTCTATCCGCCGCCGGTCGACGTCGACGGTGACAAACGCCAGGGCGCCGTCGAACGTTGCCTGAATGTGCCCCACCGCAACGTCCAAAAACTGTTGATTGTAGACGCTGTCCACGCTCGATTCCACTGTCGGGTTTTGCGAGAATTTCACCGCTGTAAAAGTCTGTTTACACGGCCGTTTTTGCTTGGCGGAATTCCCTAAGTCAAATACGTAAGCTATGGTCGCCGATATAAATAACAAGCAGTTCACGGCCAATTCTGGCAAAAAAAATGGGGTAGTGGCAAATGCCGACTGGCGATGGTACGATTAACCATGCGACCTGTGTTCCATGCCGGCTTCATCACTGCCAATCTGCTGCTGAGCCCTGTCCCGCAGGCAGACAACGCGGGCACTATTCTGCAGCCGAATTCCGATTGCCGTTTCCACCGACAACCGCAACCGCTGCACCCGGCAGCGACTACCGAAGACTGGCCACATTTCCTCGGACCGCGTCACAACAATCACTGCCGTGAAACACATCTGCGCCGGGACTGGCCGGACGCCGGGCCAACAGTCGTGTGGGAAATGAGACGGGGCACCAGCTACGCCGCCCCCGCGATCCGTGGCGAATACCTGGTCTACCCGCACCGGATCGGCAACGACGTGGTTATCGACTGCCTGCACCCCGCCACCGGTGCCCGGTACTGGCGCCACACCTGGCCGACCGAATACCAGGACCACTACGGCTACCAGAACGGCCCGCGCGCCACCCCGGCGATAAGTGACGACGGCTTGGTTTACGTCTACGGCACCGCCGGACACCTGGTATGCCTGCAGCTGACAAGCGGCGAGGTCAGATGGCAGCGGGACATCGCCGAGGAATTCGGCGGGCATCGACAGTTTTTCGGAACGGCTACCTCGCCACTCATCGAGGGCCCACTGCTTATCATTAATATTGGCGCGCCCGGCGGCCCATGTGTCGCCGCCTTCGACCGACACAGCGGCGAGCTGGCCTGGCGCGCCGGCGACCAGTGGGGCCCCAGCTACGCGACGCCGGTGCCGGCAGACATGTACGGTCGCCGGCGCCTGTTCGTGTTTGCCGGCGGCAAGAGCAAGCCGCCTGTCGGTGGACTGCTGAGCCTGACAGCCGATGACGGACAGATCTGCGACCGCTTCGCCTGGCGCAGCGAGACCTACGAATCGGTCAACGCTTCGAATCCGGTGGTCATTGGCAATCGCGTCCTGATTTCGGCGTCGTACGGTGTCGGCACGGCGATGCTCGAGGTCCAGCCGGACGGTACTCTGGAAAAGGTCTGGACCTCGCAGCTCGGCACCCACTGGAGCACCGCCTTCGCGCGCGACAACCATATTTATGCAATCGACGGCCGGCACGAGCGTACCGCCGAGCTCGTCTGCATCGAGGCAGCCACCGGCAAAGTCGTCTGGCGCGAGACGCCGGAGTGGACGGATCGCATCGACGACAAGGCCGGCGGGCGCGACGCAAGAATGCGAATTTTCCGGGGCACCCTCCTTTCGGCCGACGGCGATTTCCTCTGCCTCGGTGAGTTCGGGCATTTATTGTGGCTCGACCTGCAGCCGTCCGGCTACCGCGAGATCAGCCGCACCTGGCTGTTTCCGGCGCCACAGACGTGGACACCGCCGGTCATCAGCCGCGGCCTGCTCTACATCTGCCAGAATGAGCCGCGGCTGGACAATGGCGGCGAGCGACGATTGCGTTGCTATGACCTGCGCGCGCCTTGATACGCAATTTCATGGGCGGTGGCTACCTGTCGGCGTTATGGAATCGTGCAGCACAAGTGGAAATTCGCCGTTTGGCAAGCGCCAGAGCATTGCTCCAGAGAAGCCACTTCCAGCAGAACCTTGAATCGTGGAGACAAGCTATAAATTGATGACGAGGTATCAATCAAAGTGACGCAGCAATGCCAATCAAATTTCGACCCGGCCCTGACCGCTGCCATCGGCGCGGTACTGCCGGATTCCACCATCGTGCGTGCCGGGGTCGCCACGACGATCCGTTACTTCGACGTTGCCAGCCCGCGCCGTCTGCTGCCGGCCCATGTCCGCCAAATTCAGGGCCGGCTCGAGCACCTCACCGTCCTCACTGTGACGGACGCCCGTCATGGCACTGACTATGTGCAACGCCTCTACGTTGCGCCTGCGGCCGAGGCTGTGCAGTTCGCAACGCGCGCGGCAATCTGTCGCAGGCCGATGGGCAAACGGAGTGTCGCGAGGATCCGCGAATGGGGCAGGACGGTATCGCTCGACCTGGGTGGTACGCAGCTCTCGATCGACGGGGCTGTGAACGCCTGGCACCGGTTTCTGCGACCGTTCAGATTCCAGCGCACATTGCTGCGGTTGTCGTGCGACACGCCGGAAATTGAGGGCCGGGCTTTTCATCAGGCAACGACGGCAGCCGGATTCGAATGTGTCAACGACCCGGGCCTCAGTGACTGTTCGACCGCATGGGTGAGTGTCGTGGACGCGCACGGGCGCGAGGATCGCCTCGGTTCGATTCGCCTTGGACCGGATGGCGTGGAGCCGCCGGCCTTCGAGTACGTCGACCGGCTGCCGGCCGCGCTGGCGCTGCATACGTCCGGCTGGCTGCCGACGTGGTGTGCGGCAGTGCTGCTCCGAGTCCTGCCGGTAGAGGTAAGGCATGCGGATTTCGCCCGCACTGTGTGGCACGAGCTCCGTGCTGCCAAGGTACCCTGTGAGCTCGACGACAGCAACGCCCGAGTAGGCGCCCGCGTGCGGCGGGCCTGCGAAGATCGCATTCCGTTCGTGGCAATTGCCGGCGACCGGGAGGTCGACGCCAGGGCTGCAGACACACCGGTCGCCGAGTGGCCGGTAACCATGCGTCGCCATGACGGCAAAGACATGGGAACGCTGCCCGTAGCGCAAGCCATCAAGCTGCTGCGGCAGAGCACGTCGATGCCGACAGTGTCAGAAGGTTAATTTTGTTGTTCAAAAAATGCTTTAATTTTATAGCACACACCCTTATACTATGAATTAGTTCTCGCATGGAAGGGAGATTTCTCCCTTTCAGACGTCTGACAATCAGCCAAATTCGAGTTGTTCGATGCGCCTTTGCGTGACACATGATGTGTCACGCTGCATTGGACGCGGTAATTCGGCAACAGGAGGAAACGCCAATTTCTCGACCGGTAAAAGCCAATGATCCTGCCGTCCGCGGCAAGGAAGTCCGTCTCGTAGGTCCTGACAATCAGCAATTCGGCATTATCCCTGTGGACGATGCTATTGCCAAAGCTGAAGAAGCTTCAATGGATCTCGTGCTCGTCGCCGACCGCGCAACACCGCCGGTCTGCCGTATCATGAATTTCGGCAAGCATCAGTACGAACAGAAGCGCAAGATGCGGGACCAGAAAAAGAAGCAGGTCACGCAGAAGAACAAAGAAATCAAGTTCCACGCGAACATCGACCAGCACGATTACGAAATCAAACTCAATCGCATCATTGCCTTTCTGAAAAAGGGGAATAGAGTAAAAGTTTCCCTCTTTTTCCGTGGCCGTGAAGTGACGCACCGGGAAATCGGAATGCAGTTGATGGAACGTGTCGCCGAGGAGATCGAAGTCTACGGCATATCGGAGAATCGGCCCCGTATGATCGGCCGTTCGATCGTCATGTTCCTCAACCCAAATTCGGCGAAATAGTTCGACGATGGCGGAGCCGCTGTCGGCCGGATACCGAACCGCCGGGATTTAATTGAAATTGCCACCGGGCCACGTCCGCATCGATCAGATACGGCATTAGCGTTTGAGGCGCGATGCCGTATCGTTTTTTTCTTGCGACTACAACGAATGGAGTGACCGATGCCTAAAATGAAAACTCGCAAGGGTGCCGCCAAGCGCCTCAAGCGCACCGGTACCGGCAAATATATGCACTACCGCGCCGGCGGTCGGCATATCATGTCAAAGAAGAACGCCAAGCGCAAACGCCGCCTGCGCAAGCCAGCACTGATCAAAAAGACCGAGATGAACCGTATCAAGGGTTCACTGATCGGATAATCAGGGAGTCGTCCTATGAGAGTAACCAATGCCCCGGCGTCACGCAAGCGCCGCAAGCGCATCCTGAAGCGCGCCCGCGGATTTTACGGCGGCCGTAGTCGTTTGATCCGCACCGCCTATGACGCAGTCGATCGCGCCAACCAGATGTCTTACACCGGGCGCAAGCTGAAGAAGCGCCAGTTTCGCCGGCTCTGGGCGATCCGCATCAACGCGGCCTGTCGTGCCAACGGCATGAATTACAGCACCTTTGTCGACGGCCTCAACAAGGCGGGTATCGAACTGAATCGCAAGATGCTCTCCGAGCTGGCGATCGCCGATGCACCGGCTTTCACGGCCCTCGTCGAAAAGGCTCAGGCAGCTCGCGCCTGAGCTTGCCGCTACTGTTTTGAAAAGCCCGTTGACCGAAAGGTCGACGGGTTTTTCTGTTTCCGGAGCATCCACTCATCATCCTTCCTTTCCACCCTTGGTCCCTTTGGTCCTTATCTAAACTTGCGGCTCGGCGCCCCACAACAGACCCTTGACTTCCCCGGGCGGCAACGCTTCTGTACCTCATGATCTCAACTCAAGAAGACACTATCGCCGCAATCTGCACCGGTATCGGCGGCAGCATCGCCATCATTCGGCTGTCGGGACCGCAGGCGGAGCAGATTGCCGGGGCGGTATGGCGCGGACACAAGACGCCGTCCGGACTGCCGCCGCGACGTATGGCGCTCGGCCGTATTGTCGACAACGACGACGAGGCAGAGGATCAGTGCCTGGCGGTGCGGATGCCGGGACCGGCAAGCTATACCGGCGAGGACATCGTCGAGTTTCACTGTCACGGCGGCGCCACCGTTGCCCGCACCATCCTGTCGCTGCTTCTGAGGCACGGTGCTCGCCACGCCGAGCCCGGCGAGTTCACCAAGCGCGCCTTTCTCAACGGCAAGCTCGACCTGACCCAGGCCGAGGCGGTGCTGGACGTCATCGAATCACAAAGCCGCATGGCGCTGCACGCCGCCAACCGCCAGCTGCAGGGTGTGCTGACACGACGCATCGATACGGTCTACGACACGCTGCGTGCCATGCTGGCGGAAATCGAAGTGCGCATGGACTTCGTCGATGAAGATCTTGACTTCGACCCGACCGCTGCGGTGCTGGCAGCGATCACCTCGTCACACTCACAGATCGAGGACCTGCTGCGCTACCGCGAGGAAGGAGAGATTCTGCATCACGGCGTGCGCCTGGTCATCGTCGGCACGCCGAACGCCGGTAAGTCGAGCCTGCTCAACCTCATTCTCGGGCGCGACCGTGCCATTGTAACGGAAGTGCCGGGCACCACACGCGACACGATTGAGGAGCCGGCGAACATCCGCGGCATCCCGATCAAGTTGGTCGATACCGCGGGTATCCGTGAAGCCTCGAACATCATCGAGCAACAGGGGATCGAGCGCAGCCGCGACTCGATACGACAGGCGCAGGTCGTGCTGTGGGTCGTGGATTGCACCAATGACTTTGCCAGCCAGGAGGAGTCGGTGGGGCTCGATATCGATGACGGTCTCATCGTCGTTGCCAACAAAATCGACCTGGCTCCGGCCGGCTTTGCCGCTGCCGTGGATGCACCGGTGATCGAGATTTCGGCGCTTACCGGCCAGGGACTCGACGCGCTTTTCGACGCCATCGAGCGTGTCGTGTGGCAACGACCGCACACAGAGGAACCGGAGATTGCGATTAACAGCCGGCACGCAGACCTGCTCGACAAGGCGCAGGCGCATCTCGCGACAGTAGCAGCGCTGCTGGAAAGCGAGGATTACGAGCTCGTGGCGGTCGACATCCGCGCGGCACTCGACGCCTTGGGCCGGATCACCGGCCGCACAGTGCAGCCGGACATCCTCGACAATATCTTCAGCAAGTTCTGTATCGGTAAGTGAGCAGGCAAAAAAACGCCTCCCTCTAAGAGCTGCACTGCGCAATCCGTGTCGATCCAGCGTTGATGTCCACGATCACGGGGCCGGGGCGTTATGATTTGCACCGCACCTCTACGAATGCCCAACGATAGTGTCGTTGGATGCACGGCCGCGGTTCATTGACTGATCTGGGCACTCCAATCGGCCTAAAGTATTGCACAGACCATCTTGTAAAGACTTGGCGTTGCAGCTATTTTTACTCAGCTAGGAGAGGCGCTGCACGGACGCGTTATTTTGTATTTGAACCATCTCGGGCTAATGCGGTCAAATTCTCTTTGCAATACCAATGCCAGGTACGGATTGAACCTGCTTAACGCTCAGCGGGGTAATCGACACGGATTGCGCTGCGCAGTTCTGATTCGGGCTGACAACGCCCCTGAGTCAGGAGCAGAGCATCTGCGCTCGCGATCACTTACCGAGAAGGAGTTCCGTATATGATCAACCGCATGCCGGGCCGGGTGCTGTGTGTTGTCAGCGTCTGGCTCCTGTTCATATGTTGCACCGCGTATGCGTCGCTGCCGCGTGCCAACGACGACAGGTATTTCACGACCGAGGATAGGGCAGTCTCGTTCAACGTGCTGCAAAACGACTTCGATGCGGACATCGGCGCCGGCGATACCGGCGACCAGCCAGAGGAAGTGTTGCGGGTCTTTACCTACGACAGTCCCCGTCACGGCAGCATCATCAGCTTCAGCAACGACGGCAGCTTCACGTACCTGTCGGACCTCAACTTCCACGGTGTCGATACCTTCGAATATTGGGTTGCCGACGGCTCGGGACATTTCGACGAAGGGCTGGTGGTAATCACGGTCAATTCCAGAAATGACGCCCCGGTCGCGATCGGCGACGTTTTGATCGTCACAGAAGACGCCTCAGGCACAACCGTCGATGTCCGGGACAACGATTTCGACCCTGACTGCACAGTCGAGAATCCCTGCGCTGACGATCATCTGCAGATCGTCGACTTTTCGCAGCCGGTGAACGGTACGCTAATGTTTGATGGTCACGGCACCTTCACCTACACACCAAACCGCAACTTCTTCGGTGCCGACAACTTCACTTATATAATTAGTGACGGCGACGGCGGCGTTGACGCCATTTTTGACACCACTTTACCTGTCCCCGGCACCCCCGGCACCCCCGGCACCTTCGGCACCCCCGCCACACCCGGCACCCCCGCCACACCCGGCACCCCCGGCTTCCCCGGCACCTTCGGCACCCCCGGGACTTCCGTAGAGGCCAGTCCCGCCCATACCGGCACAGCCGTCGGCACGATCAATGTTCTGGTGATCGCCGTTCACGACGCACCGGTTGCAATCAACGACAATTTCGATCTCGATGAAAACGGCGAGCTCGATCAAGCGGCACCCGGCGTCCTCGACAATGACCTGGACTTGGAAAGCGTGCCACAAGGCGACGGTCGCCTGGAAGTGGTAGGCGTGCCACCAAACTCCCGACTGGCCGCCATCCTGGTCGACGGGCCGACGGTTGTCGACCACAGCAGCGTGCCACAGGCCCCGGGCACACTCCAACTCAACCCTGACGGCTCGTTCAAGTACATTCCGCCGTCCAACGTCAGCGGCATCGCAACCTTTACCTACAAGATCAATGACGGTTTCGCCGATTCGAATGTCGCGACCGTCACCATCGACATCGGTGAACGCAACATCGATCCGGTAGCTCGCAATGACTTCGCTGCAACCCCCGAAGACACGCCCGTAGAAATCAATGTTCTGGCCAACGACACCGACGCCAACGACGGTGACCAACTCTTCGTCATCGACCTGCCGACTCTTGGCGGCGCTGCGAACGGCTATGTCACCTTCGACGCCAACGGCAATCTGACGTACACGCCATTCTCCGGTTTCGCAGGCCAGGACACTTTCCAGTACACGATCAACGACGGTAGCGGCGGTGAAGACGCCACCGCGACCGTAACGATCAATGTCCTGGCCACCACCAATATCCCCCCGATCGCCACCGACGATTCGGCGGTCACCACCGAAGACACCGATGTTACTATCCCGGTGCTCGACAACGACCTCGACGTCGAGGACGATGTTCTCACGATTGTCGATTTCACGCCGGCCCTGCGTGGCCAAGTCGTGCTCAATGGCGACCAGTTCGTCTACACGCCCGATCCCGACTTTGCGAGTACCGACCAGTTCACCTATCGCATAACCGACGGCCGTACAACTGTCGGGCCCGCCACCGTCAGTCTCTTCGTCAGCCCGGTCAACGACGATCCGATCGCCCTCGACGACCTGGTCGCGGCTGTCGAGGATACGGATAAGCTGTTCCCGGACGATGATTTGACCGACAACGATTCGGATGTCGACAACGATACCGGTGATCTGGAAATCCTCAGCTTTACCCAGCCAGCAAACGGTCTCCTGACTTTGGATCTCGTTCTCGGCGTCTTCACCTACACACCCGATGAAGGCTTCAACGGCGACGATACCTTCACCTACCAACTCTGGGACCAGCGCGGCGAGCCCGTAGCAGCCACCGTCACCATCACCGTCGCCGAAGCACCCGACCCGCCGGTGGCTGCCGACGATGTCGGTTTCACGCCCGAGGACACAGCGGTAACTATCGACGTTCTGGCGAACGACGAGGACCCGGACGAAGAAACCCTGTCGATCTCTGCCATCGCCGTACTGCCGACCAACGGCGAGCTGGTCATCAACGGCGGCTCGATCACCTACACGCCTGCAGCCGACTTTTTCGGGTCGGATACTTTTGATTACACTATCTCCGACGGCAACGGGCCGCTGTCCGTTGACACTGCCACGGTCACTATAAACGTCGCGTCGGTCAACGATCCGCCGGTCGCCAATAACGATGCCTACGATGCACTGTCCGGCATCCAACTGACCGTCTTAGTCGCAGACGGACTCCTGCTCAATGACCATGACATTGAGAACGATGTGCTCAATGCCGTCCTGGTGACGCCGCCGACCAACGGTACGCTGCTGTTCTCCGACGACGGCAGTTTCCAATACACCCCGGGTCCGGGCTTTGCCGGCGACGACAGCTTCACATATCGCGCCAACGGCGGCTCCAATGACTCGGCCACCGCCACCGTGACGATTGCCGTCGTCAATCAGGTGCCCTTCGCCAACAACGATTTCTTTTCTATGACCAACACCAACGACGGTACCGGGGTGGCGTTCGCTCCCGGCGTGCTCGCCAATGACAATGACGGCGATGTCGGTGATGTCCTCCTGGCGATCCTCGGCAGCGGCCCGTCAAACGGCGCCCTGGGCTTTAATTCAGACGGATCGTTCACCTACACGCCCTATCCGGATTTCGAAGGCAACGATACCTTCACCTACACCGCCACCGACGGACTGGACGAGTCCGCCCCCGCTACGGTGACTGTCACTGTCACCCTCTTGCCGACCCACGACCCGATTGCCAACGACGACTTCTATACGGTCGCCGAAGACGACACGCTCACCGTCGCCGACGGCCCCGGAGACATCATCGACGGTCAGGTCGACGGCACCGGCAAGGACAGCGACGGCGATGTCACCGACACGCTCGTTGCATCCCTCGTCAGCCCGCCGGCCAACGGCTCTTTCGCCTTCAACGCCAGCGGCTCGTTCACCTATACGCCAAACCCGGACTTCAACGGAACCGACACCTTCACCTACACCATCACCGACGGCGTGACCGATTCGAACTCAGCCACCGTCACCATTGAAGTGACGCCGGTGAACGATGCACCCAACGCCGTCAACGACACCGTGGCGACGACCCAGGGCGAGGCGGTCGACGTCGACGTGCTGGCCAATGACGAAGATGTCGACAGCGACCCGCTGAGCATTACCGAGATCAGCGACCCGGTAAACGGCAAAGGCGTTGTCGAGCTGCTCGGTGACAACAAAATCCGCTTCACGCCGGCACCCGCCTCGGTCGGCGAGGACACGTTCACCTACACCATCGTCGACGGCGACCCCGGCGGCCCCGCCACCGCCAC
>Ga0310124_10001510_pt1 | contig 16206 bp, 5 predicted proteins | sample CB11b_AW_Bot5_MG_FD_203507 | JGI IMG/M metagenome (GOLD analysis project Ga0310124, IMG submission 203507) | Marine microbial communities from Western Arctic Ocean, Canada - CB11b_AW_Bot5 | ecosystem: Environmental > Aquatic > Marine > Oceanic | place: Canada: Western Arctic Ocean | collected... | reverse complement strand
GCCAGCCAACCTCGTTCCCAAATTGCTCGGTGTCCACGGTGTGACTGTCGTGTTCGAGGACCCAGGACCACCTGAGCGGGCCACTGGGGGTGCCGGAGGTTCTCCTAGCAGCGTGAAGTCGGGTCAAATCCACGGGGCAACCCAGGCGTGGGATGGTGGAGTGAACGGCTCGGGAGTCAAGGTTGCCATCGTCGATTCCGGAATCGACTTCGCACATCCTGACCTGAACGGCACTCAGGCAAGGGTGGACGACCCTTCCTCTCCGTGGGACGGCTGGCCAATCATGTGGGATCCTCGCTCGGCAGACCTCTGGCTGCGTGACGCCGCAGCCTATCCCGAAAACGGCGGTTCGTGGTATGCTAACACCTCGACCTTGGATGGGGATGCGAACAACGACTCGGTGCTAGACACCTCCTCCATCAACATCTCTGGTATCCCCCCCTCTCTATCTGGAGTCTGGCACCTAGGGCAGCACCCTGACTCACGCCTAGTCTCCACTATGGGGGGCGATGTGGCTGTGGTGGTGGTGGACGACCAGACGGCCGGCGTCTACGAGACGGTCTACGTCGACATCAACCGCGATGGGAACCTGTCTGATGAGAAGCCGATGCGCAAAGGAGACGAGACCGCTGGGCTGGACTTGGACAATGACAGCCTATGGGACCGCTCGGCGGGGCTGATCTACTGGATATCCGACGGCAACAACTCGGTGCCCTACGCACCCACCTACTCTGCCAGAGCCGGATTCACCGACCGCATCGCCGGCGCAGGCAACCTCACGCTGTTCATGATCAACGACAGGAACGACCCGGGAGGGAACCACGGCACGCTGTGTGCGTCGGCGGTGGCGGCACAGGGGGTGGTCAGCAACGGCAAGGTGCTCGGAATGGCTCCCGGGGCGGAACTGATTGCAGTGGCGGACGTATATGCAGGGGGCTCGTTCCTTGATGCATGGCGCTTCGTCGCTGAGGGATATGACGGCAATGTCTCAACGGGAGATGAGGCGCAGATCGGCTCATTCTCCTTCGGCTGGTCGAACATCCACAACGATGGCACGGACTACATGTCGCTGTACGTCGACTGGCTGACTCGTGTTCATTCTCCCGAGACGCTCTACGCGGTAGCACTGGGCAATGGTGGGCACGGTTACGGAACCGTAGTCTCCCCTGGTGGGGCTCACGGGGTGCTCTCGGTGGGGGCGTTCTCCAGTCTGGTGGGTGAACCGCACGGCGGGACGTGGGGCGACACCGCCGCCTGGTCGAATCGAGGACCGAATTCAGTGGGGCGACTTGACCCGGACATCGTCGCCGTAGGCTGGTCAGCGACAGGCGACAGAACCCTGAACGAGGTGGGCAACGCCAACTCGGCAACCGCCACCTGGGCTGGCACCTCGCTGGCGACTCCAGTAGCTGCGGGTTTGACTGCGCTCGTCTACGACGCCTGGTTCCAACGCTGGGGTGTCTATCCCGATTCGCAGACGGTGCGTGATGTGATCATGTCAACGGCGCAGGACCGCGGCTACGATCCACTCGTTCAGGGAGCAGGATGGTTCGATGCCGCGCAAGCGGTTTCATCCATCAACGGCTCCAACGACACGCTGCTCGTCTCACCCGCCTATTGGATGCCCGGGTTCAATCATGGCCAGCATCGCGAGGCGAATCTCAACATCCTGATGCCAGGAGAGGTGGCGACGGCCAACTTCACTCTCAACGGTACAGGGGCGAGTAACCTCACGGTGGTCTGGCAGCCGAGCACGTTGCAGCCGATGCAGCACTGGAACAGCACCTGGGTGGTCAACGCCAGCGACGGCTGGGACGGCTATCAGGGTGGGCGGCCAGACATATTCATCCCGATCCATATCGAAGGTGATGCGAACCTGTCCCTTCCCAACGGTACCTCACTCATCAGGGCACGGGCTGCGATGAACGGCGAGGGATTCGACAACGACCAGAACCGGCAGTCTGAGAATCGGGTTTACGTGGAACTGTTCAGTTGGCACGACGTCGACGGAGACGGTATCTGGTGGAACGACACCGACGGTGACGGATACGTCGATGGGGATGAGATGGAGGGCGGCAGCGAATACTCCACACTGTCAGCCCACACCTATCAGACCGGACAATCCGAGACCCGCGCAGGCTGGCCTCTGGAACGGGGAGAGGATGGCATTCTCCTCGGAGTCTACAGACACGAAGCCCAGGCCGGTACCAAGGAACCACTGCCGATAGAGGTAGACTGGACGGCGTTCGGACCCGATGTCAACGAGACCTGGCTGAGCCCGTGCTCGAGCTCGGTCCAACTCGCCCCCAATGGCAGCGGATGGATCAACTGCCGCGTCAATGTGCCCTCCGATGCCCTCCCGGGGATTCACCAGGAGCAGATCCGCATCTCCACATACACCGCCAATGGCACCCACCTCAGGGACTGGCCCCTGCCGGTGGTCGTCAACGTCGCATCTCCTGGACCACTCGACCTGCGCCCGAAGCCGATCGACGGCAACGTCAGCAACCAGACGCTCTACTCTGAGACCTGGTTGCAGGGGGCGCAGCGCTGGGGTTGGCGCTCCGAATCGGGAGACTGGAAGTTCCTCTCATTCGACTGGCCGCAGAACATGTCCGGTGATGGGGCGATCGTCATCGATGTCGACTGGCCGAACAACAGCTACACCGACGTCGACGTGCATTGGATGTCAGAGCGCGGCCATCCGTTCCAACTCGATGACCCGGCGGCGTACGGGCCTGTGAATCTGGAGCCGGAGGTGTCGTCGCGCAACATGGACGTCGGCAGCGGCATCTACGATTGGGAGACCTCGACAGGAAGCAGCCACGAGGTGCTGGTGGCCGAAGCGACACCCGGGCTGAAGCAGATGATGCTGCATTCGGCGATGCACGGCGTGAACACCAACGACAACCCGCTGAACATATCGGTCGGCTATGTGGCGTCGATCGACGGGACGCTGTCTCGCGTCGTGCGCGATTGGAACGACGCCGCAGGTCAGGAAGTGGTGACCTTCGGCTCTACGATGAAGTTGGACATCGCCTCGGTGGCCGGCTACGGGTGGACCCAGCCGTTTCTGATGCCCACCGAGACAGCGCTGCAAGACACACCAGGAGGATGGTCGAGCTCATCATATCGCCACCAATTCACGATCGACGATGCAGTGATGCTACGCATCGAGATAGATTCAAGCGCGCCGCGCACCGACCTGGACCTGGCACTCTACCATGACAAGAACGGTGATGGAAACATCAACTGGGGCGGCGAGCAGATCGATATCTCCGGAAACTGGAACTCTGACGAGGAGATCACAATCGAGAACCCGGATGACGGGACGTGGTGGGCGGTGGTCAATGGATTCGATGTCCCCAATGGTTCGGCTAACTTCTGGCTCAAGCGCACCATCGTCTCCGGTGACCTGCTCACGGTTACCAATCTCACCGAGTTGAACAGCACAGTCATCCAGAGCCGATTCCCGAACGGCAGCAGCGTGCTGGCCGGGCAGATGCCGGTCACAGCATTCGACGTCGTCGTCGACTATGGCATGCCCGCTGAACCCGGCGACTGGCGCGGTTGGATCGTCCTCGAACTTGCATCCGGGGGCAAGATCAGGCTCGAATACGACTACCAACTGCTCGACTATCCGCCAGAACTGGCCTTCTCGACACCCCTCAATGGCACGCGCACCAATGCGACACTACCGGTTAACCTCGCCACCAGCGATATCGGCGACGGGTTCAACCTGTCCTCGTTGAGCCTGGAGGGGGGCCCGTCGATGCTCTGGGACAATCTGACGTTCTCCGTCGAGGGCGTCGAATCGTACACCACCGGCAGCCGGGACTTCACCGACTCATGGAAGCACTGGAACAGCGGCGCGAACCTGGCCAATGGCACACACTACTCCGAGACATCCGGTAAGGTGGTGATTGAAGCGGAGTCCTATACGGATACAGCACTCGGAAACCCCTCTAATCACACATGGGAAGTAAACTCCTCTGTTGTCGGATATTCGGGTATGGGTCATTTGAATGCAACTCCTGATGGTGACGAGAACATCACCACCGGCTCACGCTTGGACTACTCTATAGATTTCAACAGTCCCGGTCAGTACTATGTCTGGCTGCGCTTGAGCGCGCCAGATGCGAACGGGGATGCGATCGGTTACGGAATCGACGGCCAGCAGCTCGGATTGGTTGAGGCGACGCGGGTGGATGGTCAGTGGGCCTGGGCAGCGAGCGGGTGGGCGAACAACCAGAGTCAGGTGGCGACCTTCATGGTACAGGCGGCTGGAAGGCATGTGTTCAGCCTGTGGATGCTGGAGGATGGCATCAGCGTCGACCGGGTGATCCTCATCGACGACTGGCTCTACACCCCATTGGGGAAGAACGAGACGACCTCGACCCTCTACGAGGAGGCGCTGATGCGCGCCGTTTGGGTCAACTTGACCCTCCCCGCTGACGAGGGTTGGCGCACATTCTGGGCGAATGTCTCGGACAACTTCGGCAAACTGAACCAGACCATCCTGATGGTGGAGTATGACACCGTCGCCCCTCCGATCATCCTGTATGGTTGGACACTGCTGACGAATGTTTCCAACCCAGACTGGCTCTGGGTGCAGTCCGATGTGGGCACCCGCATATGGATCGATGGAATCGAACATCCAGTCGACTCTAGCGGCAGGGCTGATATGTTGCTGTCATTGAATCCGAGCGAATGGTCGAATGTCGCAGGTGATCCCACCGATGCAACCACCTGGGAGTGGGTTGGATTGAACACCTTCAGGGTCGATGCGCTGGATCTGGCTGGAAACTGGAATCAACTCGAGTTCGATATCGTCTTGGACCAGATAGGACCCACCAATGATCTGCCTCCTCAGGTTGACAAGCAGGTCAAGTTCGTACAGACGACCGGAGATTCACCGAACGGAAGTTGGGCATGGCCACCGTTCGATGGCATGGACAGTGACTTCAGCGGGGCTCTCAATGCGAGGACTGGACCGCTGCTGCTGCATCTGGAATCGATCTACGACACGAGAAGGATGTGCGTCCGTCTGCTGGATGAGTCAGGAAACTCTCACTACAGAGATTGCGAGCACCAGCAGACACCTCCGTGGGGTGATGACAACGGCGCTCACGTGCGAGAAGGCGGAGCAACATCAGCACGCGTTCAAGACCCGTGGGCACACGTCACCTTCGAGTTCGAGGTGAACCAGTCACAACTGCTCGATGGAGAGTATCAGGTGGAGGTCGAGTTGCTCGACTTCGCGGAGAACTGGGGTCACGAGAACTTCACCCTGAAGCTCGATCGCACCTCGCCCGAGGTGGGCTGGCTCTCACCTGTGAACAACGTCACGTTGCTGCACCATGAGTTCGTCGCCGAGTGGAACATCTCCGAGCCGGCGCGAGTGCAGGTCCTCATCGACGGTCTGGCAGCTACCGAGGTCACCACCCAGCACACGATCACCTCCTCAGCTTCATTGGTGCTTGAGAGCACCGGAGAACACGAGATATGCATCCACGCTGTCGACCTGTCCTTCGGCCCTGACCCTAACACCGTGCTCGAGTGCATCCTCGTCCAACTGCCGCCTGAGATATACATCCCAACGCTGACGGCCGACTGGGATGGCGGCGTTGTGAACACACCGACGGTGTTCGCCGACATGCACCTCGGTCCGGACCAGGCTTGGACGTGGAGTCGTCTGGTCAACTCGACCTGGATCCCGGTGTCGAGTGGCAGGCCTGACGCCGGTGACATATCACTCCCAGTGCAATTGTTGGAGGGTGACAACTACATTCGCTTCGACATCTCTGCGCTTGAACACATGTTCGTGTTCGTGCTCGAGGTCCATCTGGACACCCAACCCCCTCACCTGACGATTGACTCACCTCCGCGCGGCGTGCATACACCCAGTTGGTCCATGGAGGTCACTGGAGAGTGTCAACCCGGACTTGAGGTCCACGTTCGTATAGCCGACGAGTCTGCCTCTGCTCCTTGTGCAGACGTGGGTAACTACACGATTCGTATCGACCTACCCGGGGTGGATGGTCTGTGGCTGCTCAATGTCAGCAGCATCGACATCGCCGGCAACCTCGGCTGGCGAGCACACAATATGACGGTTGACCGCCGGGCGCCTGAGGCGCGCTTGGAGTGGGAACTCAATCGGTGTAATCCCGAGCCTGTGCCCTCTGTGTTCCGGCCTGAGCCGCTGGCCGACTGCGAGTTGATTCTCAGGGTGGACTTCCTAGACGACGACATCGTTGATTGGTCGCTGGTGATCGAGCGGGAGCGGGAGATCGAGCACAGCGTGACTGGAGGGTCTCCAGGGGAGCAGACCATCCGGTTCGACATCTCGGAAATCGCCAGGCCCGGTCATTGGTCTGCATCCCTGCTGGTTTCGGATTCGGCGGGGAACAACCAGCTGATCGAACTTGAGGCAGACGCCATCGCCCCCGTGAACACCATGACAGCGAAGGTGAGCGAACCAGGATCGCTGGCAAACATGGCGAGCATCGCCGGTCTGCTGCTGCTGCTCATCTTCTGGCAACGCAGACATCAGCGCCAGCCCGAGAGCCACCCTATCGGCACACCTCTTGACCCGGAACTGTTCCTCGATGACTACGAGGTAATGGACTACGAGGGATTGGATGACATCGAGGCGATGAAGATGACTTCGAGTATCGGGCCAATCGGCCCTCCGCCGACCGATGAGTCCGATTTCGAACTGCTCGACGAGGTCGACGTGTCCGATGTCATCGGTGAGTTGGATGATGATGAAGCGCCAGAGGATTCTGCGGTTGATGATGATGATGATTCGGACACGCCCGTGTCGAGCGAGTAATCTGACGTAGTCAGAGATGCGGCAGAGCCAAAGGCGGAATATACGCCTTAGCAGTTCAATGCAGGTGTGTACGCGTCGACGAGTCATGCCCGTCATGCTGGTGCTGATGCTCTTGTGCTCGAGCGCGATGCTCGCAATCACCGCCTCAGCAGTCGATGGTGACAACGATGGAATCGACGACGCAGTGGATGACTGCCCGTTCGCTTGGGGGAACAGCACCATCGGCTATGCTGGTTGCCCGGATTCAGATGGTGATGGTAACCCGAATTTTGCCGGAGCGACAATCACAGACTGGGAAGATTCGGCGAGAGCCCTGTATGTCAGCGACGGCAGTTCCCGCGCTATCTCGTGGGCTCCTGACTCGGTTCACGTGGCTGGAGGCGGTGGGAGCGATGTCATTCTCTACACAGCAGGCGGGGCAACCATTGCTACACTGTACACCTTCACTGATGAGTACGTCAGGGCTTTGGCGTTCTCACCAAACGGCTCCTATCTTGCTGCTGGCGCATACTTCAACGATGGCGACAACCACTCTCAGATTGTCGTTTTGGAGATGGACTGGACAACAAAAACCGCGACTCTGCTGAAGAACCTGAGTGACATGCATTTTGACGATGTTCCCAGTGTGGCATGGTCATCAAACGGTTCCTACCTGTTCACCGGTGGTGGGGAGGGTGAATTACGACAGTTCTCGGCGAATGAAAACTGGAGCATGGTGTCGAGTTACTCATTCGACCCGGGGGACGGGGTTTGGAGCGTCGATGTCAGTCCTGACGATCGATTGGTCGCTGGATTGGCCGCAGGGGGGGAGTTGAAGACCTTCTGGACAAACAACGGAACTGAACACATGTATTTCAACAACCATACGTCCAATTATGCTCTCAGTGTAACATTCAGTCCAGATGGTCGGTGGTTGCTGACGGGGGCGTTCGACAATCGCGTCAACATCTACAACGTCAGCAACGCATCGCATGTCGGTGGGTTCACTGACAGTTCTCGCGACGTCTATTCGATATCATTCGACCCTACCGGTGCTTACTTCGTTGTAGCTGGCGGAGATGACGAAGTGCGCGTCTACGACAGTCCCGATAACGTTGCTAACTTCAGTAACTATTCCAATGAAATAGCGAGATTCGGATCGTTCAGCGGTGGTGGCGGCGGCGGTGGCAGCAGCCGAGGGGTCCGGGCTGTCGCATGGTCTCCCGATGGAGACAAGATGGCGTTCGCCCAGATGCGTGGCCGCTCCACGGTGTACATGTCGCCAGAGACCTTCCATCAGTTGAAAGGAGACATCACTGGCGAATTGATGATTGACAGATGGCAGGAGAACTGGCCGAGCACCGACGGCCGCCCCATATCGCACAAAAACATGACCACCACGTTGATGTCGAACACGCTGTGCAACGACGGCGGCATCGTCGGATCCATCACTCATGGAGTTCCACACCACATCGCCACCCCTGTAGCCAACTGGTCTACCAGCGGACTCTTGAACTGCACACAGACGACTTCGCAACTCCTTGAGGTGCCCATTGGTCGTATGCCCGCCTCCCTGTTCGTCCAGTCAGGTGGAGCGGCCGAATCCTGTCTGAGTATCATCGGAGGACTGTCGATGGCGCAACTACGATGGATCCTCTCCGGAGCCTCGCTCTCGACACTGGTGCAGTCTGGGGAAATGCCGGGAATCGAACTGATGTCGGTGGTGCCCAATCTTGACTCTGACGGGCGCAAGGAGTGGGGGGATCTCCATCCTTCGTGCAGTCAGGAGCCGTTTCACGTTGCAGGACGTTGGGACAACCGTTCCGTGCCGATGATGATGGAACGGCTGTTCACCTGCAGTGACTGCCAGTTCCCGGACGGCTTCTTCGTCAGTTCCACTGCACGCTTCAGGTTCGAAGAGGAGTTGCGCAGTTCACTCGTCTACTTCGTCAGCCAGCAGGATGACCTGCTCGGGTTCACTGAGATGCGCGTGGCGCTCGACTCCCCCGACCTCTACCACGTACCCGTCGTCGACAACTGGACGCATGGTGCGCAGGACGCACTCGCAGCCGGCGGTCAAGCGGTTCAACCGTCCGTCTCTGCCAGCGAGAACGGTACGTGGCCGGTGCAAGACGATCATAACCTGATCATCGATTCCGCGGAAGTTCAGGAACGTCTCCAACTATTGGAGTGGATGCTCAACGACACGGCGCAGGCGGAGTGGGACGATATGGGGTTCGTTCGCCTCAGCCTGTACGCACGAGTTTCTGCATGGGCGCGTATCGGGGTCGATGCCAGATACCTGCTCCCCGACGACGACAATGACGGTGTCTGGAACGGCGAGGACGACTGTGCCGACACACTCCAGGGTTGGGTGGCTGACGAACGGGGCTGTGCACAGTACCAACTCGACGACGATGGTGACGGCTTCGCTAACTCAGATGACGATTGCATCACACAATGGGGCAACAGCACAGTGCCCACGTTCGGCTGTCCAGACGCGGATGGTGATGGGGTCGCGGACACCGATGACGATTTCCCAGATGAACCGACTCAGTGGCTCGATAGTGACGAGGACGGATACGGTGACAACCAGACCTTGGGCGCGTGGGAGCCAGACTCGTGCCCGGGTGTCTCCGGCACCTCTCACTACGATCGCTTCGGATGCCCGGACACCGATGGTGATGGGTGGTCTGACGAGGATAGCGAATGGCTGGCTGACGATGGGGCTGATGCGTTCCCCCTCGACCACCACCAATGGGTGGACACCGATGGAGACGGATACGGAGACAACCACAGTTACTTCCTCGACAATGATGGCCTGCTGAGGGTCGATGAGCGAGGTGACGCCTGGCCTGATGATCCGTTCAAGTGGTCGGACACGGACGGGGACGGCTTCGCGGACCAGCAGATGGGAACCCAGCCAGACTCATGTCCACTGCAAGCCGGCACATCCACAGAAATAGGGCGCGTGGGCTGCCCTGATTCCGATGGTGATGGCTTTGCGGACATCGATGACGACTTCCCCGATGAGCCGACCCAATGGGAGGACGCCGATGGCGACGGCTACGGAGACCGTTGGGAAGGAAATAACCCCGATGACTGCATCGAAACACCCCCACACGAGATTGACGATGTGAACGACGATGGATGCGGGCCATCAGAACGGGACAGCGATTTCGACGGAATCAACGACGCCTATGACGACTGCCCGGACACACCCACTTCCGAGGTGGCGATGGCCGATTGGTATGGGTGCTCAGACAGTCAGCGTGACGACGATGGCGATGGAGTCAACAACCCTGACGACGATTTCCCTCACGACCCAACCCAGACAAGGGACACCGATGGCGACGGCATGGGGGACAACTCGTCTGGCACGAACGGTGATGACTGCAGGAACAGAGTGGGTAATTCGACCGGCGACCGGCGGGGATGTCCGGACAGTGATGGCGACGGGTTCAGCGACCCTGACAGCCTCTGGAGAGTGAGTGATGGTGCCGACGCGTTGATCTACGATTCGACACAATGGGTTGACAGCGATGGTGATGGATTCTATGACAACTGGGACGACCCAGAATGGAACTCAAGCCGGCAGTACGGCTGGCCCGGGGAATTCATTCCTGGAGCCACCGCGCCTGACAAGTGCCCCGCCGATTCCTCCTCACTGGCGAATGGATGCCCCACGGAAATCTGGACCGGACCCGCAACCGAAGGTGGTGGATCCAGCTCCGGGTTGCCGGCGTTCCTGTGGGTGGCGATCGCACTGGCGATCATGGTGATCGTCGGCCTGGTCGTTGCAGTCACTGTTAACACGCGCAGACCTAAGCGCAAGCGAGCGAGCGGTGGGAAGTTGGACCAAGCGCTGCAGGTGGTGGATGAAGCAGCTGGGAGTTGGGCTGAGGATGCCTCTGAAGGAGTGGTGACAGAGGATTACGAAGCACCTCACGAGGAGACTCAGGGCGAGGTTGCTGACGATGGCGTCGAGTGGCTCGAATGGCCCGAGAACAGCGATGTATGGTGGTTCCGCGACGAATCAGGATACTGGGTACCTCACAAGTGAGCGCGGCAGTCAGGTGTGGCATAACCGCTATTTGGGCGACTCGGGTCGAGAGCACGATGGACATCGAATGCATCGCGGTAATCGGCGCCGGACAGATGGGAAATGGCATCGCGCAGGTGGCTGCCTGTGCTGGATATCAAGTCACCATGATCGACATCTCCGATGAGTTCGTCGAGCGCGGCATCGACACTATCGAGTTCTCGTTAGGGAAACTCGTCGAGAAGGGGCGCATGTCCCAGGAGGATGCCGATGCCGCCCGCGAGCGCATCACGACATCTACTGAGAATTCGTCGGCGCAAGAGGCTGATCTCGTCATCGAAGCAGTCCCTGAGATTCCCGACCTGAAATTCTCTCTGTTCACCGAACTGGATGAGTTGTGCAAGTCCGAAGCGATTCTCGCCAGCAACACTAGCAGCATCTCAATCAACGACATCGCGGGTAGTACTGAGCGGCCGAACAACGTCATCGGGATGCATTTCATGAATCCGGTGCCGATTATGAGGTTGGTCGAAATCGTCGTCGGAAATGAGACGGATGAGGAAGTCACACAGGCGGTGATGGTAGTTGCGGAGCGGATGGGCAAGACAGCCCTCTGTTGCAACGATTCACCCGGATTCATCTCCAATCGGCTGCTCTGTCCGATGCTCAACGAAGCGGTGTTGGCATACGAGGAGGGCATTGCCGATGCACACGCCATCGATGGCATCATGGTCCTCGGAATGAATCATCCCATCGGACCGCTGGCCCTCGCTGACCTGGTTGGCCTCGATACTGTGCTGCACATCATGAACGTCCTGCACGAAGGCTTCGAGGATGACAAATACGCTCCCGCACCATTGCTCGAGAAGATGGTGGCAGAGGGGAAGCTCGGGAGAAAGAGCGGACAAGGATTCTACGACTACGCTTGAACCTCTGCGCTAGGGAATGCTGATAAGACCGGGGAAGTGGGTCAGGAAAGGGATTGGTATGCCAGGCACGATACGCGTCGAGATTCGAACATTGAAGGTCGGCCGCTATCTGGCAATCGATGATGACGCCTACCGCATCTTGAGTATCTCGAAGTCCAAACCGGGCAAGCATGGCAGCGCCAAGGCGCGCATCGAACTCGAGGACCTGTTCACCGGCCAGAAGCGCAGCCATGTCGGCAGCGTGTCAGACACAGTCCATGTGCCGGTAATCGAGAAGGGCTCGGCCACGGTCACCCATCTCCAAGGTGAGGAGGTGCACGCCATGGATGCCAAGACCTTCGAGCTGATGGTGCTCCCGGACGAGGAGAGTCTGAACGTCGAGGCTGGTGGCGAGATCATGTGGATGGAGGCGATGGGACGCTTCAAGATCATTCGCGACCACTGAGGTGCTAATCGCTCCACGGACCCCCCCTTTGCAAGCAGCATCCTCTGACCATCAGCAAGGGCAACCGTATTGAATCGGCTGTCATGTGTTGCACCTGCCGAAGGCAGGTGGCTAGCGTGGGTGATGTGAAGCGTTCGTCGTACCGCCGCCCTGTCACGGCTGAGGGTCTCAAGGCGATCGAGTCCGGAGAACTGACCTGGCTCGACCAGGAGATGTACAAGAACCTGAACACCGGACTGCTGGAGCAGTATCTCGAGGAGAAGAACCTCGCAGAGGCGTTCGAGGTCTCGCATTGGTCGCTCTGGAAGGTACTCGTCGGCATCGCTATCGGAGCAGTGTTCGCGGGGGTGACCGCCTACATCGGCCTGAAGATTGGACTTGCAGTATCAGCCGCTTGGTACGTCGCCTACCTGCTCGGCATGGCACTGCGTTGGTCACCTTCCGAGATCAACATAGCCACATCGGCTACCACCGGCGCCACTCACGCTTCTACAGGTTTCATCTTCACATTCCCTGCAATCTTCCTGCTCGCCTCCAGTGACAAATACATCGTCTCCGGTGGACGGTTGCTGACGGACATCGATACGATGCAGTTGGCGTTCATCGGCATCATAGCATCGATGTTCGCCGGATTCCTAGGCATCATGTATTTCATCATCTTCCGCAGGGTTTGGCTGATTGAGGACCCGCTCCCGATGCCTGGGTTCGAGGCCACATTGGTCCTGCTCGACATCGCTTGCGACGTGAATGTAGGTGCCGCTGATCAGGCGAAGGAGTCACTCAAGACAGTTGGTCTATGGACAGTACTGTCGATGGCGTTCATGTTCGTCATTGACTACCCCATTTCTTGGAAGCGCCACCTCGACGGGGTCCCCGCATCGATTGCAGATGTCGTCACACAGAAGTTATCGTTTCTTGGGACGGGCCTTGCGAGCATCTTCAGCGAGCGAGCCATTCACCAGCCAGCCGGAGTGGAATCGATCGATGGAAATCATGGTACATGGGATGGAGTATCGCGCGGAGTAACGCACTACGAAGAGGGGAGTTTGAATCCATTCCAATACACCTACCTAGGTGTCGAAATGTCTCCGACACTGTTCGCCATCGGCTGGTTCATGCGCTCACGCGTGGCGGTGCTCGTGAACCTCGGGACGTTGGTCGCTTGGTTCTACCTAGTTCCGCTGGCAGTCATTCTCGACGTGCCGGTGTACTACGCGGCGCTCGGCGATTACTTCCTCCTTTCCGATGTCGGAGATCCCAACACTCAGCCATACAGCCCGGTGGTTCAGATTGTGGCCTACAGTACACTGATTCGACTGATTGCCATAGGAGCGATTCTCGGAGGGGGTTTCCTAGGCCTGTTCAAGATGGCCCCTACCTTCAAGAACATCTTCGGGGACATCGCCAAAGCGTTTCATGGAGAGCAGGGTGAGGAGTACATCGAAGGCAAGGGGTGGTATGAGTGGCCGCTCTACCACATCCCCATCTTCCTCGGAATCGCCTTCATCGCGATGATCGTCATATTCACCATTGGTGGATTTCCGCTGTTGCCGAGCATCATCTTCGCAATCGTCGTCGCAGTGACCACCTTCCTGCTGGGGGCGATCGCCGTTCGCGTGATGGGTGAGACGGGTATCGAACCGGTCTCGGGTACCTCATTCATCGTGCTGCTGATGCTGCTCGGGCTGTTCCTGAACTTCCGTGATATGCTGGGTCTGTCCAAGGAGGAAGCGATTCTGATGGGGTTGGTCGGCACGACGGTGTTCGGCTCGGCCATCTCGATGTCCGGAACAGTAGTTGCAGACTACAAGAACAGCCTGTACATCGGTAATCGACCATATCACATCTCTAAGGGCAACATCATGGGGGTGGTCCCCGGTTCCATTCTAGGCGCCGGAATCGCCATCTTCCTCTCAATCATGCTCGCAGAGGGCAAGATAGATCTGGTGGCTCCCCAAGCGAACGCGTTCGCTACCTTCACCATCCTGCTCGCAGAGGGGGAGGGTGACCTGAGGGCGCTGGCACTAGGTTTCGCGCTCGGCTGCTTCGCTGAGTGGGCGACTGGCATGGGAACCTCATTCGGTCTGGGCATGTATCTCCCGACGCTGATGACCTTCCCGATGCTCATCGGCGGTGGAGCGCGTGACTGGTGGGAAGAGCGCAAGTTGAAACCTAAGGTGGAGAAGATACGTTCCAAAGAAGGCAACAAGGTAGCGGAGCGGACGCGCGCCATCTTGCTGCTGGCTACATTCATGATTGCCGCTGGCATGCTCACCGGCGAGGCGTTCCTAGGTGTCGAATCGGCCGCGTTGGCTGCTGTTGACGAACTTCCCAGTGGAGGTGAGGACGTGCCTGAGATGGTCGGAGGAGTACCATTGCTGAATGAAACCGGAGATCCGGTAATGCGGGATGAGGTGATGGGGGATTTGAGTTGGTATCCCTGGGTGAGAATGGGCTCTTTCATCGCGATCAACGTGCTGTTAGCAGGTTCGATTTACATGTTGTTCCGCAAGGCGGGCATCATTGGTCCCAAGGACCAGTTGATGGAAGCGGAGTTGGATTGAGGGGGCTGCGCGATGGCGCGCGAACCACCACCACTGCACGCCTGGATTCTGCTTGGCGCGGCTGTGCTGGCTGTGTCGAGTGCTGGACCGGTGTTCCAACTCATTGACGAGGTTCAACCTCTGCTGCGCGCCTCATGGAGGCTGCAATTGACCGCTATATTCCTGGCACCATTGGCGGTATGGCAGTACCGCGGCATGGACGAGCAGGCTAGGGGGCGCACCAGAACACCGCAGGTGACCGGGATCATCATCGGATCCGGGCTGTGTCTGTGGATCCACTTCGGCAGTTGGGTCTGGTCACTTGACCACACCTCGCTCACACACAGCCTGCTGTTTGTCACTGCACACCCACTTGTCTTCGTTGCCGGACTCTGGCTGCTCAAACGACCGACCAACCGGCAGCAGACTCTCGGTGCTGTGCTCGGTTTCCTAGGTGCTGCCGTGGTTCTGATGGGCATCAGTTCGGAGGGTGAGGTTACCTTGGCCGGCGATGCCGCCGCCTTCCTCGGTGCGGTCGCCATCGTAGGATACCTCACCGCTGGGCGGGTGCTGAGGGAATGGATGCCGCTGTTCGTCTACGCCTTCCCGGTCACGCTCATCGCCGCCGTCATGCTGGCACTGTCCGCGGTCTGGCTGGAGGGGGCCGCCTGGGGCGCCATCCCCGCCGCGTCTGCAGTGCTTGGATGGAGTTCTCTCGTCTGGCTGCCGTACATCGCCTACCTCGCTCTCGGTCCGGGAATGGTCGGGCACACGGGAATCAACGCGGTGCTGCGTTGGTTCCCACCGCTGGTGATCTCCGTCGCGGTCGTGCTCGAACCCCTGATTGGTTCGCTCCTCGGATGGGGGCTGGGCACTACCGGCGTTCCCGGTGTGTGGACGTGGCTCGGCGGGCCGCTGCTCATAGCTGGGGTCCTGCTGGTGAGTTTGGGTTTGGATGATTTGAATACCAATGCTCAGGCAGCCAGCAGCGAGGAGTGAGTCGTGGCACGCCCCTGCATACTGCTGACCAACGACGACGGCATCGAGGCGGCGGGTCTGCACGCGCTCATACACGGGTTACATCATAGTGGATTCCCACTGTTGGTCCTCGCTCCAGCGCAGGAGCAGAGCGCATCTGGGATGCGGCTGACCTTGCATCAGGACCTAGTGGTGGCCAACCGTGATGATCTGCGCGACAGACTGGACTTGGATGCAGGCGGACCTCCTGTCGAGATGGTGAGTCTGGCGGCTTCACCTTGCGACGCAGTCATTCTGGCACTCGAGGAGTGTGAGCAACTTTTCCCTGAAGGCATGGCGCCCGCCCTCTGCCTCAGTGGCATCAACCACGGTCCGAATGTGTCGATCGATATCCTTCACTCAGGGACTCTTGCCGCCGCTCGGCAGGCAGCGGTCTACGGCATGCCTGCAATATC